>Ga0209390_10008818_pt1 | contig 12323 bp, 6 predicted proteins | sample BON01_FD_187212 | JGI IMG/M metagenome (GOLD analysis project Ga0209390, IMG submission 187212) | Freshwater microbial communities from Lake Bonney liftoff mats and glacier meltwater in Antarctica - BON-01 (SPAdes) (version 2) | ecosystem: Environmental > Aquatic > Freshwater > Ice > Glacier... | reverse complement strand
TGTGCGTGTGTGTTTGTGTGTGTGTGTGTGTGTGTGTTTGGTGTGTGTTACAAAACAAAATATCTGAGCCTGACATGCCCAGATGATATGCCAGAGCCAATACGTCTGCAGACGTGCAGACACAAGGGACACGCGCACACAAGGGACACGCGCACACACGCATACGCACACGCACAAACGCACGCACACGCACGCACACACACACACTAGCACACAAACACTAGCACATGTAGAGAGAAATAGAGAGAGAAAGACACACACACACACACACAGAGACAGAGAGGGAGAGAGAGAGGGAGAGAAAGGGAGAGACACACACATATATACACACACACACACTCACTCACTTTTGGTCCAAACTTTCAGATCCTATGAAACCAAACACTCTGTCAGTCACCTTGATGACAAACATTCCGCTATCGGTCGGCACCCTCATCACGCTGACAAACTTGAATGGTGCCATAACGCCCACAAGCGAAATCATGCTGAAAGGCGAACACAGGGCCAAATTCCAGTCAGGCTCGGGCTCGGCGGATGGGCTCGCGTACTTTGACTCCCAATATAAGAAGATGACAGTGCGGGTCAAGACTCTCATTGCTGCTGGCGTACATACAAGCTTCAGCTTCGACCTCCAGAATTCCAACTGCAACCAGTCGTCGCCGGCCGTGTGCGTGCGTGCCAGCCGCATCAGCACGGATTGCCTGACGTGCTCACTTGGACAGTGCGTGACGCTGTCGCGTCAATCCATGGACCGAGACTTTGTCTCCATTTTTGCTTACGGCAGCAAGGGCAACCCCAACCACGGCAACTCTGCATACTACAACTCGGGAGCAGTGATCACGTATGCGGAGCAGCCTCCGCAGGCCGGTGACGCTGCACCTCTTGCAGTGTATGCTCCAGTGTGGGTCATCAGTAACATCACGCAGAGCTCCCCCTATCCTGGTTCGCTGACTAATACAATTTCCGCAACTATTGCTTCAAATGTGCCGATTGTGGCGGACTCGATCATCACCCTCTCTGGACTCACGGGCAGTAAGACGGTGTCTGATCCCAAGTACAACCTCTCGTCCCACAGTGCCGTGTTTGAAATGATGGCCCCGTGGTCGCAAACTGACGGCACGTTGAAAGTTAGGGTGGCATCCGACACTGTTGGTGGTGAGATCTATCACCTGTCGTTTACCCTGGAAAATCCTGATTGTCAGCAGTCAGCGCCCGATGTGTACATTGCGTCGAGCCCCATTTGCTTCAGCAAGATCAAAATGACGAGTTTCGTGGCCAATATGTCCACGCCATCGCACCTCTCTGGAATTTTCAATGCTGAAGCCATCGAATCGTCGCCGCTCCTCATCCGCGCACCTTCATTCCTGGTAGCAGAGGTCTGGCAATCCAATCCTTTTGCTGCGGCCTTGAACACCATTGACCTTCAATTTTCGACCAACATCGACGTGGTAGCAAGCACCAGGTTGACTGTGTCTGGTTTGCCCGGGGCTGTCAATTACGAATCAACCTTGGATGTTGTAGAGACGGGAAGCAATATTCTCGCCAGTGCTGGTACCTGGAACAACCAGACTGGGACGCTCATAGTGGACTTTAGTGCCAAAAGTCGCGCTGGCACAGCATATAATTTCTCCTTTACCGTGCGGAACCCCAAGTGCTGCAACATGTCCATAGGCAATGTGCAAATTCACACGAGCGTAGAATGCTTTGAGGCAGTAGATGCTCGTGTTGTTACCAACAAAGGTCTACTGGCTAGCGCGGTATCCGAGGGCGAGGATGTCGAATCAACTCCCCTCAAGATTCGCTGCCCTCGCTGGCGACATGCAAGTATCGCGCAGAACTCAGACCTTCCGTGCGTCGACAACAAGCTAGACGCCTCGCTTACCCTCAATGTTCCGATCCCCGCAGGCGCACTGCTGACCTTGACTGGCCTCACGGACACTGGCACAGCGGATGGACAGCTGGCAATCACAAGCGTGCCCCCTGGCGTAATGACATCCGGCAACTTCTCGCAAGCTTCTGGAACCATCATAATTGCCTTTATGCTGGATGTTGCAGCGCTTGCCAACGTGACCGCCTCCTTTACCATCATCAACCCGCCCAGGATTGTGGCCAGCAAGCTTGGCACGGTAAAGATGCGACTTGATCAGATTTGCAAGCTGGATGCTGAGTACGTTCTTGCTCAAAGCAATGGTGGGGTCATTAAAGTGAAGCAAGCAACGTTTAGTGTGAAAAAGATTGGCCAGCGAACGTCGTGGCCGGGTGCCCACAACGTGATTACGATCACCCTGAATTCTGCTGTTCCTCTCTTTGGCACGACACCACACGTTCGGTGTGACACAAACATCACGATTTCGGGCTTCGATGGAGCCTGTGTGAACGGCGACAGCACGCGTGTAGAGGGCGTGAACGGAACGTACTCTGACCACCCAGTCTTGCAGAATCTGCCCCTCACTGGCCCGAATGCCAGTTTGTTCAACAATGTCACCTGGCATTCGGAAATGCAGGCAGTCATCATGCGTGTCGTGGGACCGCTAGGTGTCGAAGGGTTTGCTGCTGCCATATTCTCCTTTGCAGTAGTCAATCCCGTCGCCTCACAGCCGAGTCCACGAATCGAGGTGAAGTCTATGGGCATCCCCATTGAGCTGGTTGAAATGGAAAAGGATGGTTCTCAGCTGGAGGACAGTACCTATGATCACAACAGAGACGGCATTTGGAACGACAGCACTGTGCAGCATGTGGGCAGTCCCAACGGCGCTGTCTTCAACTCAACTATGAGGGCCGCAGAGCCTTTGCGGGTGATCTCTCCAGCCTTTGTAGTGAGACATATTGGACAAAGCACTCCGTACCCAGGAGAAAACAATTCCTTGTCCATCACTATATCCCCAAATGTGGATCTCAGTGTGGGGGCTGTTATTGTGATTTCGTCACTCATGTCGCTCGATGGTTCAAAGGGTGCGCAAACAGGAGCTCTGCACCTGATGGACGGCAACAATCACCCTAATGGCAAATCCACGACCGACGACACGCGCTACTTTGCGGCATACTCGGGAGGTACTTCTGGTGCAGGCCTGTGGGACGATTCCAGCCGTTCGCTGACTCTTTTTGTCGTGAGCAAACTCACTGCTGGAAGCTTCTACTCGTTTCAATTTATACTGAAAAATCCTCTTTGCGTGCAGCCTGGTCAGCCAGTCTGTATTCGAGCCCGCAACATCAACGTGGGCTGCAAAAACGGTGTCGTGATTGCACGCAGACTCATGGAACACGACTTGGTCACTGTCCCTTCTTCGGCCCTCAACGCGACACAGGGCCATGCCGCGCCCCTGCTCATTTTCCAGCCAGTCATCACACACGCTTCCATGATTCAATCATCACCGTGGCCTTCTTCCAACAACACATTGACAGTCACTCTGAGTACCAACGTGCCGCTTTTTAAACAGGCGTTCTCCCCCAAAATCACCATCACGAATCTGGTTGGGACAGTTACAACTCAGGCAAGCATCAAGGTCACGTGGACGAAATTGGGCGATAACAGCTCCACAATCTCAGCCTTGTTTGACGCGGCAAGCGGGGAGCTTGTTTTCAGCGTCCCCGAAGATACAGAGGCTGGGCAACAGTATGTAGCCAGCTTTGAGCTCAAGAACAAAAATTGCGAGCAGGATGCTCCCAACACAACAATTCAAATTTCAGGCGGTGAAGGAAATGGCGTGTGCTTCCAGCCTCGTGATCTTTTGCAACTGACATCCGTGCACTGCAACCTGCCCACGCGTCCTCTCCAAATTATGGGAGGGCCATGTGCAGGCGGCGGTTCGACCTCTGCAATGTTCACCCTCAAGAATATTTCTCAAAGCACTCCGTATGGCGGATGCGACAACAAAATCACCGTCAAATTCACAAGCAACATTCCCCTGCGATATGCTGACGGTTCTGTCGTCGAACTCTTTATCAGTGCCGATCTAGCTGTTGGTCTGCTGCCAGGGGACGTGGTCTTGGGGGGAAATTCTGCTGGCCACTTCTTTGGAACGCGCGAGAGGACAAACGAGACTGCACGGGGCAGGTGGAGCCCCGACATGAGCCCTCCCAGACTCATGCTCAACGTGGCAAACGGCCAGGATCTAGAGGCATGCACGATGTACGAGATATCGTTCATAGTCGTCAATCCTATGACAGACAACGTGAAGGCATCACAGCCTGCAGATTCTCGTCTACTGCAAGCGGCAAAGAATGTAGATATCTCCGCAAGGGGCACCATGGGAGTCACAATCGTACAGGTCACCATGAATGTCGACCAGGCGGCGGCCATGAATCTGCCGGGTACAATAAGCGAGGATTATGCGCCTCTGCAAGTTCTGAGACCGTACTTTCTGACGCAGGAAATCGGGCAGTCTAGCCCATTTCCAGGGGACCCTAAAAATGAAATCTCGGTCACGCTTGCAGCCAACACAAAGTTGCACACGGGCTCTGTTATCGCAATTCACAGGATCACTGGGGCAATCGCGGCTGACGGCAATATTCGTCTAAACGGAACGGATTCCAATCTTTTCAAGAGCATGTCAGGTGCAGTGGGCTTTGGCACCTGGAACGACTGCGACAAGGCCTTGTTTGTGACGCCTGTTGCAGATCTTGCTTGCGACGGCTCGAATTACACCTTCACTGTTGTTATCTATAACCCTGTTGAACCGCAGTTGTGCGCAGAGGTTCTCCTGAATGCGACTCTTTTGGACAACCCTGCCGTGTTTCGGTCGGTCGCAGGACAGCCAAACAATGTTTCAATGACCCAGAGCAACGCAGACGAAGTCGGATCCGTGCACGGAGGATATGACATGCTACGTGACACATGGTCGACGCCGGCTATCTATGGAGCCATGCCCGGCGATCGGTATCGATATCCACAAAAGAGCCCTACAAAGGAGCCCTATGTGAATACATATGGGAAGAACTTTGCATCAAAAATTCAGCCCTATGCATACTACCTAAGTGCATGAAAGAGGTACATCTACAAAAAAGCCCTACAAAAGAGCCCTATGTAAATACGTATGAAAAGAACCTTAATCCAAAATGCAGCCCCATGCATACTACCTAAGTGCACTCCCTCACGAACTAGGTCTAGAGCTTTGACAAAAAAGCCCTACAAAAGAGCCCTATGTAAATACGTATGAATAGAATCTTATTAAAAATGACCCTTTTTTGCATGCAATCGCATGCATGCGACCCAAGTGCACTCCCTGATAAAATTGGTATTGATATATACAAAAGAGCCCCACCAAAGAGCCCCTCAAAAATACGTATGGACAGAACCTTGTATCTGAAATGCAGCCCTGTGCATACTTCCTAAGTGCACTCCCTCACAAAATAGGTCTAGACAAAAAAGCCCTACAAAAGAGCCCTATACAAATACGTATGAAAGCCTAAGCCTTATATCAAAAATGCAGTCCTGTGCATAACACTTAACTGCACTCCCTCATGAAATTTTCAGTTGTCCTATGACCATTTGGCCGGCGGCCTTCCTCATCAAGAATGTGGGACAGAGCAGTGGTGCGTGTGTGTGTGTGTGTGTGTGTGTGTGTGTGTGTGCACGTGCACGTGCATCCCCATATTTCAGTCAATATTATCCTCAGCTTTGATTTGGCCTGTTATCTCAGCTGAGATTTTGCCTGTTACTACTTTCTGACTCTGCAAGCGACGGATGGCAGCCCACCCCTGCGCCATCAACACAATCACGGTCACGATAGCTACGAACGTTCCAATGTACTCTACTGTTGCGTATCCGGGAAGGCCTGCTGTGACGACCAGGATCATCATCACACGCTTGCAAGGCGCCATACAAGATGACCTGAGCGCGACGGGATCCAAGTCGATTTCTTTGACCACCTCTCAGGGCTCAACCATCATTAACAACATGCGTTCCTACAATGACACGGCCTACTTCACCGACGAAGAGGGCACCGCAAACAGTGGCTTGTGGAAGCGCGGTCCGCCAGAGGCTAGCAACGAGCCCTCGCTGACCCTCTTGCCCAATCCTGCCGTGGCGAACTGCTGTGTGCCAGGCACTAACGAATTCTTTATAACGTTCAGCTTTACCCTCTACAACCCTGCCGAACCGCAGACGCCCAACAATGCCGTGAGTATCATGGCCACCGGTATCCCCATAATACAGTCAGCCATGCGCGAGGACATTTCACCTCGACAGCCCATGCATATCTTGAAGCCCGAATTCAAGACCAGCATTATTGCTCAGTCAGACGGCGCCCCTTGCGCCCTCAACGACATCACCGTGTCACTTCAAGTGAATGTCAATCTATATGCACGCTGCAAGCCCGTCATTGTTCTGAGTGGACTCTCCGGCCTGAAGGAATCTATGTTCAGCAACCTCACGACCAAGACTGTTAACAGTTTCCACCGCCACGAGATTGGAATCTCAGCTGTGGGAGCGGGGAACTCGGGCAATGCGCCGGCAAACCTCAACTCAGTGGCCAGCTGGTCCAATGAGACGCAGGAAAGGTCTGTCTTGGTCATTAATGTCACAGCGGACGAGGTCACCACCTCCACTATTCTGACGTTTCAATTCCGCGTTCGCAATGGACCTCTCCCGTTTGTTTCACTCACGTCACCCGTTGCCGTCATCCAAGGCATTGCAATGTTCAATTCTACGATGATACGCCCTGCTGAGCCCAAATCTCGACCCCTCACCATTGCAAAGGTTGGGTTTGAGATTGCAAGTATGGGCCAACAAACCCCGTGAGTGTGTGTGTGTGCGTGTGTGTGCGTGTGCGTGTGCGTGTGTGTGTGCCTGTGTGTGTGTGCATGCATGCGTGTGTGAATGTGCGTGAATGCGGGTGCGTGCGTGCGTGCGTGCGTGCGTGCGTGCGTGCGTGTGTGCGTGTGTGTGTGTGTGTGTGCATATTTGGTGTGTGCAACAAAATAAAATACCAGAGCCTGACACGCCCAAATGATATGCCAGAGCCAATACGTCTGCAGACGCGGACACACAAGCACGCACATGCTCACACAAACACACACACACACACACACACACACACACACACACACACACACACACACACAAGCACTAGCACATGTACAGAGAAACAGAGAGAGAGTAAGAGTGAGAGACACTCACACAGGGAGAGAGAGAGAAAGAGAGAGAGAGAGAGAGGAAAAACAATGAGACACATACACAAGCACAATCAATCACAAATACTCACGCACACACACACACACACACTCACTCACTTTTGGTTCAAATATTCAGGTTTCCGGCTGCTTTGAACACTTTGTCAGTGACCCTAAAACTCGACGAAGATCTGTCGTCTGAGGCGTCGTGTGCGGTCAAGATTGTGATTTCTGGCCTCGATGGTGCCTGCGTTGTTGACGCAGACAATGTGCTTACATTATCAGGACCAGCCCGCGCGAATTTCATAGAATCTCCTACGTCAACCCTGGCTGGGAAGGCAAAATGGGATCCCGACTCAGATTCGGTGATTCTGTACTTGTCGACATCTGGTGGCGGTTTGACAGCATTGACACCCTACACTTTTTCTTTCGCAGTCCGCAATCCGTCTGCTGGACAAGAGTCTCCGGCCATCAGTATTGAGGTTAGATCGAGGGGATGGATGCAACCCAACCCATTCAGCCATTCAGATGCATGCACATTCACTGCCCATTCTGCCCATTCATTCTTCCCCTCTTCACCCCTCTTCCCTCTCTTTCTGTCCTTCTTCCCCCTTTCTTCCCGCTTTTCTCTCCAACAACAGTTAAAACAAGATTTAACTGTAAAAATTTGCCAGGTTACGGGTATTCCAATAGCAAAACAGGCGATCGCAAAGAACCCTGCTGGTTTACCGCCACAAGGTAGTCATGTACATACATCAATCACAGTTTATGCATGTGTCACTCCATATACGAATTGATCATGCCGCAAGAACAGTTAGGTCACTGTATTGTAGATGCATGGGCAGATTTTTTCCTAATAATCCACTTGATCTTTTTGTGCTGGTAGCTTGGCCTGCAATTGGAGGAGTGTAGAAAAGCTGACTCATTGTTATTTGTTGCCGCAGATGTGTTCGGAGGTACTGCTGTGGAAGGCGAGCCGCTTTATGTGCGCGGGCTCACAGCCGCGTCTGGATTCTTGAAAAAGAACATCGGACAGTCGAGTGCTGATGCTGGAGCTCAAAATCAGATTTCAATCACGATACAAGTAAACGTTCCGCTGACAGCGAATTCACCGCAGTCTGTTATTACCATTTCGGGACTGCTGGGCAGCCACGCAACGCATGGGCACATAGACCTTACTGTCGTCACCCTGGCCACTTCAGGTGAATTCAGTGGCACGTGGCACGACACTGATAAAACCTTGATAATCAATGTCAATGAAGACACGCAGCCTGGCAAGGATTACAGGATCTCCTTCTCGCTGACAAATGACAAGAGGGCACAGACAAGTCCTACTATCATGATACAGACGAGTGGCATTGTTATCCAAGCTACAGAGATGATATCAGACGTCGGAAAGCTGGACACCTTGGACGATGACGGCATTCCCATCAAAACTCCGACAGGAGCAAAGTCTCCCATGTTCATTTTGGCGCCTAAGCTTATCAAGCGGTATGCGCACCAGGCAGGTGGCAGCGCTTGGCCTGCGCAGGAGAATCTTTTAACACTCTCCTTCATGCCGACTGTGGATATTGACCCGATCGCTGGCGCTACAGTGTCGCTGATGATCACTGGACTGAAGGGTATCGACAAGGCTTCTGGAGTTGTCACCTTGGCTGGTGCCAGTGCCAACAAATTTTCAGATTGTCGCAGGTACGACGCTAATGAGTGCACAAGTGCCCGCGCCGTGTGGGACCAGCTAGGCAGAAAGCTGACCATGAATGTGATTGCTGCGATTGCTGCTTCCGTGGAAGTTACCGTTACGTTTGCGTTCAACAACACCAAAAAGGGTCAAGACTCACCAGAGCTGAGCATTGAACTCGTCACAGATGTGGATTCGTTGGCCAGAAAAGGCTTGACATTGATAGAGTATAACCGCACTGCGCCGGCTCTGAGCTTGGCAAATACTGTAGCACTTGCAGATACTCGCTTTACTGAGTTTTCGAAGGTGTCGACCAAGAAGGTGATTGGGCTTCTGCCTAAAATAAACCTCACCAACGACCGAGACTACTTGTCCAAGAACACACAGCTGGGTGCTGTGTACGAAGGCTATCTGTTGATTGATCAAGCAGGAGATTACCTCTTTGCAAACGTTGGTAATGATTACGTTGACATTGCTGTAGACGGAAAGGTAGTTTCGTGGCGGTCTTCGCCTGGCAACACCAAACTGTTGATGAATACAGCAGAGTCAACTGGTGTCACGCAACAGCCAACTCGTCTTTTCCTTACCAAGGGCAAGCACACCTTCCGAGCAAGAATGATCCAGGGCACGGGAGACCTAGAATTGAGTGCCTATTGGCAAACTCCCGCCTCGCCTGATCTCTTTGAACTTATTCCAAACGACCGGTTTGAAGTGAGGGTAGAGCCGTTACAGCTTGCTCCCCAGATCTTTGGTGTCGAAGCTTCAAAGAAGAATACCGATGATGTGCCCCTTCTTATCTATCGGTCTGCTATCTTTACCACAAAGAAAATCGGGCAGAGCTTAACCAGGGGTCCAACTCCAGGTGCCACCAATACTATCACGGTCACGATCCGCCCTCAATTTGAGCTGACGGGTGCCAAGAAATCGAGTATCACGATATCCGGGCTCGTTGGATCCATGACTCCAGATGCGACTCTGGCCCTACTAGATGCTGACGCTCTCTTCAACTCGACTGCCCGATGGAATGCTAAAAAAGCGTCTTTGATCCTTTCAGTAGCGCCTGGGCAAGCGGTGCCAGCGGATGCGGACACTATTTTCAAGTTTGATTTGAGCAACCCAACTCTGCCTCAATCAGGAGCATCATTGGTTCAAATCTCAGCTGATGGTGATGTTCCAATCTCTGCCTCCGCCATGGTCTTGGCAACCGGGAATGCTGTGCCCCTCAAGGTGCTTGCAGCAACTTTTGTGGAGGCCGCCATTGGTCAAACGTCTTCAAGTCCAAACACTGAAAACACCATCACTGTAACGATTCAGCCGAGCGTGATCCTAAGTAGGGGGAGGCGTTCTACTATTACGATCCATGGCATCACAGGAAGTATCACCGAGAGCACGAATGCCATGCCCATCATTGTTGCTTCTGGAAACGTTCCCCCCTTCACTGCGCCATTTGCAGACTTGAAATTGAGCTTCGGCCCCGGGTGCGAGCTGGCAAATAACAAAGTGCTCATTCTCGACTCCTCCCGCACCAACTTCAAAGGATCGGAACTGTACCTCACTGAGGGCAGCTGCAAAGGCAACAAGACAGTCGTCACAAGCTACAATGTGTCAACACGGTGTGCCACTCTGGAGTCAAGTCTCTGCAATACCATAGGCGCAGTCAGGTCAGTGCATGTGAACAGAGGTGGCAGTGGCTATAAATCTGGAATGATTTCCAGTGCCCCAGGCGCTGCAGGCAGCGGCCTCGACGGAAACTGCACTGTTGATGAAATGGGCAGAATCGAAAGCGTTGTTTTATTCAACGGCGGCAGTGGATACGCCAACGGCACCGAGATCTTCTGTCCTTCTGCGTGTGACAGTACCACGTGTGGTGTTCAGAGCAAGTCGGGGGGAGGGGGAATGGCAATTGCAACTGTCTCTCAAGATCTTGCTGCTGCCACTTCTGCCTCCTGGGACCAGCTTACAGGAAAATTGGAAATGCGTGTACGCGGCGAGCTCAAAACAACAGATCCCATCGTCATGTCTTTCAAGGTCCAAAATGGGATGACACCGCAAAGTTCCCGGGACGTATATGTGATGGCAGGAGGCGGCTCTCCCGTGGGCTCGACTAAACTGAATGGCACTGCCATGGCAATCTCTGGCCTCGATACCACAGTCACTGGTCTCTGCACCTGCGCACCCAGCGCTGGCTCCAGCTCTTGCACCTGCTCGACAATCATGACTGACATTCCGACAGGCCGTGATGTCTATGTGCTCAAAGCTGAGTATCAGTGCAACGGTGGAGCTACATTGGTTGTCAAGGTGGCAACCAATCAGACCGCTGTTACACAGCCACCCTCTACCTGTAAGGACTCCTGCCAAACTTATCATGAGCTGTTCTCTTGGAACAATGTTGCACAACAGGTGAATGCTCTCGGCACTGGATCGCTTCCGCTCGAAGTTGAAGCAAGTGGTGTTGCTGCTGATTACTGCGGTGCTGGGCACAACCTGAAAGTTGTCTTCACGCTTATATATTAGTTGTTGACTGGTACCATTTCTGATGCTGCTCACAAATAAACCTGCCAACATGGGTCATAGCAGATTCCTGTAAAACAAAAGTTGCTGATAAGTAAATCTTTTGAACTTAAACCTTGTGCACATAAGCGTTTGTGTAACTCTGAATCTTACTCTTTTTTTCGTGCGTGTTCCATCTGCCCGTCCAGCTTCTTGTTGAGAATCTGTCTAACGGTCTTCCAATCTATTTTGCTGCGTGGTAGCCCTTGACCTTAGGATGCTGCATGAAAGCAGCCAGGCTAGAGTGTCTGTCTGCAGATCTATTTTGATTGATCTATGCATCTTTGGAACCATTTAGCGAATCATTTAGCGTGCCGGTGCCGGTGCCGGTGCCGGTGCGTTTGCGTGTGTGCATGTATGCGTGCACGCGTGTGTGCGTGCATGTATGTGGGCGTGTATGCGTAACTGCGTAAGTGCGTAAATGCGTGCGTGAAAGATGAGGTGTGCGTGTGCATGTGCAGGTGTGCGTGTGCATGTGCGCGTGTGCGTGCGCGTGCGTTTGCAGGTGCATGTACGGGTGCGGGTGCGGGTGCAGGTGCAGGTGCGTGCGCGTATGCGTGTGCTTACGTGAGTAGCACAAGTGTCTCACGCATGTCTCTCACCATGCCGATTTCGAGATAAGAGATGGGATCGGCTATTGTGTAGCCAGATCCGTTTCGGTTCTCTCAGACTGTTTCCTCTCTCGACTTCCCACGGAATCAAGAGATGGTTGGTTCCCTCATTCGTAAACATCAGAGCGTGGTGAACGGTAGGTATACATCCCTTCAACATTAAGACCACATTTCAGTTATGTACGTGTACGTGTATGTCCGTGCGTGAGTATGTGTGTGTGTGCATGTGCTTGTGTGTTCGTGTGTGTGTGTACGTGTGTGTGTGTGAACGTGTATGTGTGCGTGTGCATGCGTGTGCGTGTGCGTGTGTGCGTGTGTGTGTGTGTGTGTGTGTGTGTGTGTGTGTGTGTGTGTGTGTGTGCGTGTGTGTG
>Ga0209390_10008811_pt1 | contig 12327 bp, 15 predicted proteins | sample BON01_FD_187212 | JGI IMG/M metagenome (GOLD analysis project Ga0209390, IMG submission 187212) | Freshwater microbial communities from Lake Bonney liftoff mats and glacier meltwater in Antarctica - BON-01 (SPAdes) (version 2) | ecosystem: Environmental > Aquatic > Freshwater > Ice > Glacier... | reverse complement strand
TCTATCTATAGCTCTTTTTAACATTTCATTATCTTTAATAGCTGCATTAAAAATTGAATTGTCGTCATTTAACATGTCTTGAAAAAGTTCTGGCATTTATATTATATTATTATAATAGATTTTATTTTTTTAATTATAATATTATTAAATGTTTTATTTATTGTTTCTTATATCCTACAGATGCTTTTGATAATGCTTCTTTATACGAGACATTATGATCTGCCGAATATTTTTTTACATATGGAATCCATGCAAGTTTTGAACCGCCACCAGAAATAGCTTTTACACGTTCAGCTTTTTTTAATCCGTCATCAATTGTATCAGATGCATATTTTGTCCATGCTTTAGTTGAACTTAAAGCACTCTTTTTCTTTTTACCACCACCAGAAATAGCTTTAACACGTTCAGCTTTATTTAATCCGTCATCAATTGTATCAGATGCATATTTTGTCCAAGCTTTAGTTGAACTTAAAGCACTCTTTTTCTTTTTACCACCACCTGAAATGGCTTTTACACGTTCAGCTTTGCCTAAAACATCATCGATAGTATCAGAAGCATATTTTGTCCAAGCTTTAGTTGAACGTAAAGCACTCTTGTTCTTTTTTCCACCACCTAATACAACATTAGATGGATTATTGTTGTCATAATTACCTGGTAAAAATGGACGATCTGGAAACATCTCAGAACCCCCTGTAACCATTCCATTTTGTGGAATAGATGCGGCACGTTCCATATTTTGTTTAATCAATAGATTATTAATCCCGTGATTGTATGCGATTTTAAAATCTTGTGCTTTTAATTTTTTGTAATATTCTTCTGCGTCAAAATAACTTTTATCATCTTTCGGTAAAACCATTATATAATTATAAATAGAAAATAATTTTTTAAACTTAATATAATTGATCGATTCTTCGACCACTTCCAGAGATTCCGCCCCCACTACTTCCCGACGCACTCATTCCACCGCCATCTGGATAAGGTTTGTTTTTGTTTCGTCTGAACGATTGAAGCGGGTTTAATGCAGGGGAAACACCACCAAGTAATTTTTTATAATCATCACCAGATATTTTAGATACAGAACCCGATTTTGCGTCCATAACCATTTTGGCAGTGAGAAGCGATGTATAAACACTAGAAACTCCTGATTGAATTTTAAATACACCGGAATTAGATGTAATAATTACGAGTTCTGGTTTAATAGGATATTTGTGATAATTTTTCATTTTAACTGTTATTGATAAATTATAAGATCCGATACTTCCGTTTGTAATGAATTCTGGAAGATTTAAATCGTTAGCTGGATCAATACATAAGACACTTCCAAAAGATGGAATTTGTTTAAATTTTTGAACTTCGGCAGCGGAATGAACTGACATTACACCTTTGAACGAAGAAAAGGTTTGAGCACTTCCATTCTTTTGAGATAACGAAAATAAATCAACTACAGAACAGTTAGCAAGAGCGCCATCACCATTATCAAATGAAACATTAATATTTTCCATAGCAAGAAATGACGACGGACATGCACTATTTTGTGAAGATATTGGAATGCGAGCGGCAACAAAAATACGGTCTGGGACACTAGTTAAACTTATAGCATTAGAAATAATTACACCAGTTGCTTGTGGATCAATGACGAGGGCGCCATTTGACGAGGTGATAAACCTGTCGAACTTCATGTATGGTAAAACTTGAGTTGGTTCTTTAATACGAGCTAATTGAGACGATTGTAATGTAAGGAAGTTAAATGACATTTTAAGGTTTTCCCATCCAACAGAACCATCATCTTTTTCAATAGCGATTTTAGAAATATACAATGGTCTTAAACTGTTTTCAACTTCTGGATCATAAACTGTTTTAGCAGTTGAGAACACACGTTTGCATTCACTATCAATGTTTAAATTAATGTTAATGTCATTTACTCCCATCATTCCTTGTTGGTCGTGGCTTAGAGTTGATAAAAGCGGAGATAAATATAAGAAATTTTCAGTAAAATCTCCTGTAAGATAAATAATCCATGTATCACCTTCAGCAGCAGGTTTAAGACATGAATAAAACCCATTTTCCTCACCATAAGGAGCAACAAGTGGATATTCATCTCCAGCAGCATCATAATGTCGAACAATCATAGTCACAGGATGCCCTCCACGTCCTTGATAACTGTCATCTAAAGAGTTAGAAAAAGAACCAGCTAACGGAGAGTTAGTAGCACCTACACAATCTTCATATTCACCATAAATGCTATCATAATAAGACGGGGTTGAAGAATTCTTTTTGTTTAATGCACGATGGTCAGTAAGTGTTGAAAGAATATCTTTTAAATCCATGTTAGAACACGAAACACCCGCATTGTTGATTTCAATATTAGAATTTGTGATTAAACTATTAAGTGGGTATGCTTGAAAACTCTCTGTATTGGAATATTCAAAAACTGTAACTTGGTCTTCAGCTGGTTCATCCTCATCAAACGGCACACTATATTTAGAACCAACAGGTCCTCCAATATTAAATTTAAGAGTTAATCTAGCACTCATTTTTACGGCACGGTCAATTAGAACACTTTGATTTGGTGTTTTCACAGTAAATTGAACGACGGAATTACTGAATGTTGAAGCATTAGAAGTAGTGTAAGTTGATTTGCTTGGTCCCGATACGACGGCGTAATTAAGGGATGGCGAAATTTCCGAAATTAAAGCATTTTCTACAAGAGTTGTTGAAATTAAAGAAGACATTATTTGTTATATTATTATAATAGATTTTATTTTTTTTAAATATTATATTATTTCTTAATTGTTTTTTCTTAAATATTTATTATTATAGTAATTCAAACATTATTTTAATTGTTGCAAATCCACCACATGGCAATAAGAATTTATTTAAATTTCCTAAAGTATCTTTCCAAAATACACTCATATCAAGGTTATATAATGGTTGGTCTCCGTTTAATTCAATGTATCGATAAACATTAGGGGAATAAATAATATAATTTTCATATGATTCAGCTATAAAATCAGTAATTAAACTACTTGTTTGATTTCCATTTCCTGCATCAAATAATGTTTGATTAACATATATTTGCGGGTCTCCTTCTATATTATTTACAACAGGTAAATTAATACTATTAATTACAATAGATGATATGGGACACATTGCAGATGTCATTGTGTTAGATTCTTGATATATTTGTAATGCATCATATTGTAAATCAGGATCATTTTCATATGGTGGAAAAGGTGAAATAGATGTTTCTGAAAAAAGGTCAGTTTGTAATTGAAAGTTTTTTCCATTATCAGATAATGATTTTATTAAAAATGGAAATGATGAGAAAATATTACCAAGACTAGAATTAAAATATATTTTAATAGGATCATCTATTTTTAGAGAATAAAATAAAACATCACACGATAACAAAGCAATATTTGTTGATGCATCATAAGACATAACGGGCACATGGTCAGTTGGTAAAGTAATTAAATTAGATAATCCTTCAAATGCTTTTTTAAACGTTTCATTTATAAGGTAAATAGCATAACTATAATTATAAACATCATAATATGATGTTGAATTATTTTGTAATCCATTAGGTTGTGTAGATGGTGCCAGCGGGACTTGAATTGCTTTATTTTGTGGTTCATAATCCATGTATTGACGAAATGAAACACCTTGATATTCTAAAACTATAGAATATATTGACTTATTAGGGTCAGTTGAATATGGAAGCATTAAAGGACGCCATATCGGTAAAGTATTTGTATTTGAAATCTGCCATCTAGCAATGCTCACACGATATTTAGAAGGGTTTTTAATATATGGTGAAGAACGAGAAGATTTAAAAACTAGTTGCGGTGGGTCTATTAATTGACTTTCAATATTTGAGACAATTAAATCATAATAAATTAATTTTGGTAGAGACATTTATTTTTATATTATAATAGATTATATTTTATTATAATAGAAATATTTTTTATAGTATTATTTATTTAATTCCAACCGAAATCCACGTTAGCAGAATGCATTGTTAGTCCCCATCTGTAGGCAGTAACTGCGTTAAATGATACCAAATGCACACAACCAGTATAATGCATGTGAAATCCAGAATATGCATTTACATTTTGTCCATCAACCAGATTTTGAATAGTTCCATTTACGGTTAATGTTCCAGCAGTTCCTCCGTTTATAATATAAACAGAAGATCCAGCACATGATTGAGGGTCAGGTAGAGTCCATGTGGCATCAGCATTACCAGTATAACTCCAAACATTATTTTGTATTGAAAGTCCAGGAGTTGTAGTTCCAAATTTTACATAAGCTGCTGGGTCTGCAGTTGTTGCAGCATAAGCCAAAGTGGGAATAGCAATATTTGCACCTGCAAAAAAAGTATTTACAGCAGTAAAACTGTTAGCAGTATCTGTTGTAACACCGTTGGCAGCAGCAAGAGTTGAATCAACATATGCTTTATTAGCAATATCAATATCAGAAACGGGTGCATCTGCACATGCAGGCACATCATTAAATGTTGTTTTACCAATAATACTTAAACTAGGAGCAATAATATTAAGGGGGAATTGTGCGTCATTTGTAATAGATGCACAATCAACAAGTCCGTTACCAGCCATGTTTAAATCACCAGTTAATGGAAGGTCTGATAAAGCAATAGTGCTCCATACAGGGGGTGCGTTTCCTTGAGATACAAGAACATCTCCAATAGCTCCGCTATCACTAGCAGTGTCAAATCCAATACCATTAGCGGCAATTAAATTTAATGTTCCAGGGCTGGTAATATTGAAAGTACTCATATTTAAATCACTTCCAGCTACTCCAGCTTGTGTCATGACTTCAGCAAGAGTTGGAACAATAGTATCACCACCAGCTTCTAAAAGACGCCATTCAGCGACGCCATCTACATTTCCTAAAACCATATCATCACTCGATGCGGCTACGTTGTTTGCGAGTAATTTCACTATATTCACTTCTTTATTTTCGTTTGCATAAACGATTTTTCCATTGGGTGGAGGGCTGTTAATTTTATTTCCAAAGAATGATGCGATTGACATTTTATATTATATTATTAATATAGATATTATTTATTTCTAAACTTAAATATATGAATAATTCTAAACTTAAATATAATAATAAGTTAAAAAAAATGTTTGGAACAGATGATTTTATAGAATTGTTTGGTTCGTCTATTGAATCGAAAATAATGAAATATTCCGAATTAAAAGAATATAATAATATTCTTGATTTATTAAAATTTAAAGGTGATTTTAGAATTATTTTAATTGAAAATGCTATGAATATTGGACATTGGGTTGTGTTGATTAGAAATAATTCATTAATATTTTTTGACCCCTACGGAAAGAAAACAGATTCAGAGTTAAAATGGATTTCAAAATCACAAAATGAAGTTTTACACCAATATCCAAACACAATAAGAGATTTATTGGAAACATCAAAAATTAAAAAATACTATTCAAAAACTAAATATCAAAAAGTTGGAAATGGAATAAATACATGCGGGCGTTGGGCTTCTATAGCTGTTTTATTTTTAGCAATAAAAGGTTTATCATTATTAAAAATGAAACAGGTTTTAACTCATATAAAAAATGAAACTAAGAAACCATTTGATATTATAGCTGTAGATTTAACAACGCTATGAATAAAATATTTTTAATCTAGAAATATTTTTTTATATTATAGATTATATAATAATATAAAAAATGGCTTATTCTAATTATGCAATTAACAATAAACTAACTAATTTAAGACAGGATTTAAATATTTTAAAACAATCATTAATTGATAATAATATTATTGATAGTGGAGGAAATAAACAAGTAAATATGATATCATTAGAAGCTGAAGGAAATGATGAATTAAATGAGTATCCATTTTCAAATGGTGCTTCATTATCAAGTCTTGTTAATTTTGGTGTTCCATTATTCAGGTTTTCATTAAGAGGTTATACAATTATTTCAACTTCTACAAATATTGATTCAAGTGTTTCATTTCAGATTGAATATAAAACTTTTGATTCAGAACAAATAACAATATTAGATTCATTTACTTTAAACTCTACTTATTATAATAAAAAATTTATTAATCCTCCAATAAATAATACTGGTTATATTAATATTAAATATTTGGGTTCAATTAATGCAGATGATACAAACGCAGCATATAGAATAATGTTATATGTTGAAAATCAAGAAGTGTTTTAAGACTTTTTAATATAATTTGTTAATGCTACATCGTTTGATGTGCTCATATTTTTAGTATCATCTGATAATTCTTTAATTACTTTTGAATATTTAGAACTTAAATAAATATTTCTTAATAAAGATGCTGAAACATTTCCATTAAATATTTTATTCAATAACTTTGTAATGTTATTTGAATTAAATGGTTTATTATCGATATCTAATAAAAATTCATTGATATAATTTTTATTCTTTAATTTCTGTTTTAATATTGGTTGAATATTTACATATTTTTTTACAATTGTCATAAGTTCTTTTGGAATATCAATTATAATTTCATTATATGTTTTACTAGTTTTATAAACATTAAATATTAATTTACTCTCACTAATATCAATATAATTTTTTGTTTTATCATCATGATTAGATGCAATAAATAATTGTGCATAATCATTCGGGCGTCTTGGGGCTATTTGTGTAAAGAATGCTAAAATCATTAAATATAAATATTTGTTATATTCATTTTTGTTTTTTGGTTTTTTTAATTTCTTAACTTCATTATTTAATTTTTCAAAAACTTCTTCAACTTCATCTTGAGTTATCCAATTTTCTTTTTGTGATTCACTTTTAGTTGTATTATTTTTTAAATCATTATTCATTTTAGATAGTTCATTATAATAAGAATTGTAAAGGTCCTCATATTTATCATTACCAGATAGAACAACACACGCAGATATAATATAACTCCTTTGTGTTGTTGCTGCATAAGGTTCAATGATTGCTTTTATATTCTTTATATCTTTTAAAAAATTCAGATCTTCAACAGGTTTCCCATCATTTAATTTTATTAAATTACGGGTATAAAGTTTCTTGCTAGAATCTCCTAATTCTTTTGGTCTATTTTCAAATATCTTTTCTAAAAAATTATTCATATTAATAACTTAGATTATTATTTTTAGATTAATTAAATTATATTATTGTTTTGACAATTTTTTTTAAAAATATTACCACAAACACTTTTTTACATAATCAGGATCACCTTTATTTATGATATCATCGTTAAAGTCCTCCACCTCTTTGATTTGCAATTTTTGTTCATGTATTATTTTATTTAATTCTTCAATTTTTTTTTCATGTTTTGACATTTTTTTTATTCTTTTTTCATTTGCATCATCAGCAGTTTTTTTATCCAACATTTTTTTATCCAACATTTCTTTATATTTTTTATTTGATTTCAGAGATGAATTATTCATTACAATATCATTTGTAAGTTCCAATGATTTTAAAAATGAATTTGTTGTCATAGAAAATCTTTTTGCATATTTAATAATAGTTGATTCAGATGCATGTTCAAGCGGATTACATAAACAATGTTCGCAAACAAATTGAGCTGTGTATTTTTTTAAAGAAAACAAATACATCACACAATCATCACACCTTCCTTTTTTATTTTCACATATCACACACACAGCATAAGAAGCGTCGTCGAGTGATTTTTTTTCAACTATTTCTCTGCACATTCCATCAGTTATCAAGACAAGTTTCATTATATAATAATCTAGATAATATTTTTAAAACTATTTTAATATTAATTAGATTAATTAATATTAATTAGATTAATGATAAGGTTTTTAATTAATTCTAGACTTAAACACATAGCATCAATAATATTAATGGAAAAATATCATAATGGTAAAATTTACAGAATAAATTGTCTCACAAGTGGTGATTATTACATTGGATCTACAATAAAAAGTCTGCAATCCAGAATAAGTGGTCATAAATACGGAGTGAATCGTAAAACCAAATGTAAATCATCAATTATTATTGAGAGGAATAATTATGAAATTGAATTAATTGAACAATATCATTGTGATTCAGCAGAAGAATTAAGAAAAAGAGAAGCATATTTCCAAAGGATACATAAAGATGATGTACATTGTTTAAATTGCAAAATTGAGGATCGGTCGCACGATGAGTGGATAGCTGACCATAAGGAATATTTTGACTCATTTATGAAAGAATATTATGTTAGAAATAAAGAAAGAATCAAAGAACAACATTTTGAAAAACGTGAAGAAATATCAAAATATCAAAAGAAATATCATGAAGAGAATCGAGAACATTTATCACGACAAAATAAAGAATATAAAATAAAGAATAAAGAAAGGCTTGATATCAAACGAAAAGAATATTACATAAATAATAAAGAAATGATGGACCAGAAACAAAATGAAAAAAATAAGAAAAATCGAGAATTAAATAAAATCAAACGTGATAAAAAAAATCAAGAACAAAGAGATAATACGGACTTGAATAAAGTTAATAATAAGCATTTACATTGTGAATGTGGTTCTATTATAGTGAAATATGAAAGAAATAAACATTACAACACTATTAAACATAAAGCTTATTTAGAATCTATTGAAATATTACATAAATTAGATTAATGCTAAGGTTTTTAATGTAGGATTCATGTAAAGTAAAATTAATTTATAAATTTATGTAAGAGAACACGAATCTATGATTTTTTTAAAATGCATTTATTAGATTATTAACGTTTTATATGATATTACTCCATTTATATAACTTTTCATTTTTAAAGAAATCAAAAAAACTTGTTAAATCATAAGATAATATTAAATCGGCTTTATTATTAAAAACAAAAGTATAACCATATTTATTTTTAATAGTTTTATATTTTACATCTCTTGTCCAAATAAACGCATCATCACTTATTTTTTGTTCAGTAATCACATTGAAAGCGTATTTTTGTTTTATTTTATTAATCACTTTTATATCATTCATTTTTATATTATATAATAATCATGAGATTATTTTTTTAAACTTTCTTGAAACTTTATATTATCATTTAATAACTTAATATCATTTTCATATAATTGAATTTTTTTTTTAAATTCATCAATAAGTTTATCTGGATTATAAGATGTTTCTTTTTCTTCTTTTAATACTTTTAGAAATGCCTTCTTTGTCATTTTTAAATCTTTTGCAATTTTTTTTAATCTGATTCATCTGAATTTTTTAACGGGTCGCATATACAACTTTCACACACATATCTGTTAGTATAATTAAATGTTAGTTCGCATGGTGTACAACTATTACAATATTCTTTTTCATAACATATCAAACATGACATCATATTATCTTCATGAAATATTTCATCACATGATTTACAAATTATCATATTTACACCCATATATTAATAATCTAGATATTTTTTTTTAAGATTATTTTTTATTTTTAGATTATTTTTATTTTTTAGATTATTTTTTTATTACATTTATTGGATTCTCTTTTATAATATTTTTAATTTAGTTAAGAAATTATTATTTTCTATTTAATATTATATAATGTCTGTATTCTCTCTTAAAAACCAACTCAACCAATCCAACGTAGAAGTTGCAACCAAACAAGACACTGTCGTCGATACCATGTCTCTCCCTGTAAAAGATATTTCTTACAAAAATCCTTTAGGACCTGAAGTCCAAGTTATGGATTATGATACCATTGTTGCTCTCCAAGGTGTCGCCGTTGCTAATGCTGCTAAAAACTCATCTCAAGATGGTCTCATTTCGGGGCTTGATACTGATAAACAAGATAACATTGTTGATTCAACTGCTCTTATGGTAAAAGATATTTCTTACAAAAACCAATCGGGTGCTGAAACAGTTATGGTTGATTATGATAGCATTGTAGCCCTTCGGGCTCTTGCTGTTTCAAATGCTTCTAAAAATATAAGTGATGATGCTTTGCTTGCTGGACTTGAGTCTGATAAACAAGACCTCATTATTGATTCGTCTGTTCTCACTTTTACAGAAACTATCTATAATAACAAAGATACAACTGCTGGTGGTGTCCGTGCTTTTGGTTATAGTGAAGTTGAGGCTATCGAGAGTGCTCTCACATCCATATCTGATAATGTAAGTGCCAACGAATCTTTTATCATAAGCAGCTTTAACAAACGAATGATGCTTGTATGTGGTGAATTTTCTGGTGTTTTAGTTCCAGGTTCCGTTTCTCAATTCTCGTTTGGTTCGGGTTCAACATCTAACACTGCTCGGGCGGGATATGGCGTCCCTATTCCTTTCAATTTCGATTTAATGCGTGTAATGATGGTTGTTGATACTGTTTCTACTGATTTAGTAGCAACTTTCAACATTGTATGGTATGCTTTTGGTTCTACTGTAGGAACTCAATTAGGTTCGTTTGTGCTTGATGTTACAGGTTTTAATTACATTCGTTGGATGGCAACGGCATTAGACAATTCAGACGGAAACATATGTATTGAATGTGCATCTTACACAGGAACCAGCGAACCAGATGCTGAGTTTCGTATTTCTCTTGCTCTTCAATGCGATACTGAATTTTCTTAAATTTATATTTCAAATATTATTATTATTAAAATAAATAATATTTTAAATAGTCTCTTCAGCTTCTTCTACAGTTATTGGATTTGATGATAATGAAGAATTACATGATGTTGATTTTGTTAAATTTGTTGAATTTGGTATATTAGTTTTAATTTTTATAGAAAACATTCCATTTTTTAGTTTTGGAATTTCTAATAATTTATCTGGATATTTAGAATCAATTAAATTAGTATTATTTATTAAATCAATATATCTTTCATAAAATTTATTTAATATTAAATCGGGGGAACCAATTCTATTACTTTTATTTAATTGTAATAACATATGTATATCAGTTGATAAATTCATATATTTTTTTGATGAGTCTAATTCTAATTCAACATTATCAGATATTTTAAGATATATTTCAATAGAATTAATTATAGAAACAGATAATGACATTAAACAAATTATTGAATCTGAATTTGTTTGATTAATATAAGATGATAATGAAACAGCAGCAACTGATACAATTGAACTTAATATTATTGTTGGTAATTTGAAATACACATCAACATTTTTATAATAAGCGTATTTGTTCTTATGGTATCTTGACAAATACACGCTATTTATTCTAATATCATTTAAAAGATTTTCATAATCTTGAGACCATGTTATAATATTGTTGTTCATATTAATATATTATAATTTAATTTTGCGTTTAGATTTAGTTTAAATTTAATTAAAATGTATTCTAATATAATGACATTTGATATTAAAACAATCAACAGAAAAAATATTGAAAACAATTTAAATACTTGTTTGGACATTGCCAACATGCTTGTGAAATTAAAAAAAAAATATGAAAAAGAATATGATGAAGATACTACATGTAAAGAATACATACAAAAAAAATTAAATTCTTGTTTGGATGATATTATTATAATAATAGAATTAAAAAAAAATCATGAACGAGAAGATAACGATAATGTTTTTATGTAATTTTTTTTTATAATTCTTAGTATATGAACAAAATTAACTTTGAACACATATTTTCAAGTCTGAGAAATTTATCTGGACAAATTAGTAATAAAACGTTTAATAATATATCTGTGACTGAAAAAATAAACGAAGAAAACAAGATGGAACAAATATCACATTTACATAAACTCAATTTAATTGTTAAACAACTTACAAAATTAGAACAAACAATAAATCATCCTAAGAAAAAGAAATGACTGCTAATAATTTATTTAATATTATACAATATTAAATAAATATTTCTGCTGGATTGCGTAATTTGGCCCAAATCTTAGAAACTAATTTCTTATATTATTATACCCATAATACTTTGTGGAATTAAGGCAGAAATACGCAATTGAGCAATTTAATTTTTATTACTTTATTATTATTTTCATTAATTATTTATTATACTTTATTTATTATTTAATTTTACTTTATTTATTATTTAATTTTTACTTCATTATGATTTTACTTATTATAAAAAGCGCAAAAGCGCAAAACTCGGCTTGATTTCACAAACTATTTTTATATTGATTTCTATATGGGATACTTTCTATAATCAAGCCGAGTTTTGCGCTTTTGCGCTTTTTAATATCAATTAATTATTTACTTTTTACTTTATTATTATTATTATTATTTTTAATTTTGATTTACTCTATTATTATTATTATTATTTATTTTTTATAAATTATTTATTATTTACTATTCTTATATTTTATTCTAATCTGATTCAT
>Ga0209390_10008795_pt1 | contig 12339 bp, 14 predicted proteins | sample BON01_FD_187212 | JGI IMG/M metagenome (GOLD analysis project Ga0209390, IMG submission 187212) | Freshwater microbial communities from Lake Bonney liftoff mats and glacier meltwater in Antarctica - BON-01 (SPAdes) (version 2) | ecosystem: Environmental > Aquatic > Freshwater > Ice > Glacier... | reverse complement strand
TGTAGGTATGTATATGTATGTATATATATATATATGGCACCCGTTGGCACTTGCTCCCCTCCGGTACCCTCAGATAGTCAAGACGCTCACCACCGAGGAGGCCGCGTAGGCATATATATGTGTAGTCATATATATGTAGGTATGTATATGTATGTATATATATATATATGGCACCCGTTGGCACTTGCTCCCCTCCGGTACCCTCAGATAGTCAAGACGCTCACCACCGAGGAGGCCGCGTAGGCATATATATGTGTAGTTATATATATGTAGGTATGTATATGTATGTATATATATATATATATGGCACCCGTTGGCACTTGCTCCCCTCCGGTACCCTCAGATAGTCAAGACGCTCACCACCGAGGAGGCCGCGTAGGCATATATATGTGTAGTCATATATATGTAGGTATATATATGTATGTATATATATATATATGGCACCCGTTGGCACTTGCTCCCCTCTGGTGTTTCGGGTTGAGAGTTCACCCTAACCCTAACCCTAACCCGCAGGTAGTCAAGACGCTCACCAACGAGGAGGCCGCGGCGTTAGCCCAGCTCGCCCCCGCCTTCGCGGCGCACTTTGCGCGCCACCCGGACTCGCTGATCAACCGTTTCCTCGGCCAGTATCGGTTGTACCTCTACGGCAGGTGCGCCCCGTTGTTATGGTTGTATCTCGATGCAGAGGTATTGGTCCTCCCTCTGGTATTCCTTCCTCAGGACTCTGTTTTTGTTGGCTGCCGACTACGTCGTCATACCCACCCGTTCCCAGTTTCTTCTGTTGTGTTGGTGTGGCCTGTCCCGCCCAGGGTTTCTGTCATTCCCCGCGCCGTTTCCTTGCGTGTGTCTATCATTCAATCTACCGGCATCTTCGGGATACCCCTCCCCGCTCTACTGTCTAATATCTGCGAAATACCTCGAAAAGAAACTCGCCGATTTTGTGGAAGTTGATCCGCACGTGTTCCTTCTCTCTTTCTCAAATCAACCCGAGGTTAACCCGACGATTGATCAAAAACAAGCCGTCCGGATAACAAAATCCGGATTTATCAAGACGTTTTTGCCGAATTGATTCGAAAATAAGGAAGCACGCGCCGGAAAACCAAAAATAAGCATCGAAATGGGACGAAATCAACGAGATTTTCTTCTCACGGCAAGTTGCAGTCAGCAACGGCAGTCGTATAGCCAAAAAACGAATCCTCGACTCTCTGCATTGAGGCGCCCCCTTGTCAAGATTCGGTCTCGAGCCCAACTCGGGGCCACTCCCCCGACACCCCCTGTCTTTCTGACACGCAAGGGACGATCCACTGTGTGTACACACACACAGAGACTCAGACAGATACAGACAGACACACACACACACACATATATATATATGTATATATATATGTATATATATATACATGTACCTATATATATATATTTACACACATATATACATATATATACATATATATATATATGTATATATATATATGCATATATGTATATATATATATGGATAGATTATAAGATAGATAGATAGACCGATAGATAGACAGATAGACAGATACAAATAGATACACCTATAATAGATATATAGAGAGAGGTGCCCCCGTTCTCTTTCCCTCTTGTCGCAGGACGATCCACTTCGTTCGTGATAGACAGATGCATAGATACATAGATAGATAGATAGAAATAGAAATAGATATATGTCTATATAGAGACCATTCTCCTTCCCTCTGTCTTAGGACGATCCACTTCGTGGTGGTGCGTTCCGTGCTGCACGCCGTGCCGCCGGCCACCACGCCCACCGTCAAGTATATATATATATATATATATATATACATATATATATATATATAGAGAGAGAGAGAGAGGTAACCCCGTTCCTCTTCCCTGTCGCAGGACGATCCACTTCGTGGTTGTGCGTTCCGTGCTGCACGCCGCGCCGCCGGCCACCACGCCCACCGTCAAGTACGACCTCAAGGGCTCAAGTGTCAACCGCAATGCCAAGCCGGGAGAGGCCACGCTCAAAGACAACGACCTGCGGCGCGACGGCTTCGTCTCTCGCGCCAAGCTGGCAAGGGGATCCGCATCTGGCGGCGGAGGAGGCGGCGCCCTCTCTACCGCCGCCATCGCCACCACCGCCTTCTCCACCGCCACCGAGCCCGCCACCGCCATCACCGCCGCCGCCGTCGATGCCTCCCTGGGCTCCAGGCCTTGCGCCGTCGCCGCCGCCGTCGCCACCGCCGCCGTCGCCGGCGGCAGTGTAGGCGGCGGCGGCGCGGGGGGTGGCGAAGGAGGCACACCGGGCGGGCTGATGGGCGGCAGCGAGGGCGCCATTGGCGGCGGCGGCGGAGGGGGAGCCAATGTGGGACACGGCGGAGGAGGGGGGGGCCTTCTACCTGTCGCGAATGCAGGGGGCGCAAGCTACGGCGGCGCCAATGGCGGCGAGGCCGGCGGCTGGCGTGAGGCGCTGCCGTTGCGTCTGCCTCCCGCGCAGGTATGCTCTTCCCTTAGCTGTGGCCTTGGTCCGAAAGCGCCTGTTGGGCCCTTTCCGAAAGTGCCCTTCTGGCCCTTGGCAGGCGCGCGGCTTAACCCCGTCTCTTTGCGTCTCCCGCTCTTTCTTTTTCGAACCACTTAACTTGTACTCTTACGTATACTATACTTAGTCTCTCGCGCCAAGTTGACGCGGGAATCCGCCCCCGGCGATTTCGGCGGCTGGCGCGAAGCGCTGCCGTTGCGGTTGCCTTCCGCGCAGGTGAGAAACGCTGCGTCTATGAACACGGCAACGATTTCGTTTTTTTACAGTGCCGTTGAGAAAGATTCCCTGATCGCGGTTCTCTAGCACTTTTCTTGCTTTGCCAATTGATTTTTATTAGCCTAATAATCTAGCCTGGAACGATTAAGAGAATCCGACCGTTACAAGCAGCCGAACAACAAAAATGCAAAAAAGTGCCAGAGAACCGCGGTCAAGGAATCTTTTTCAACGGCAGTAAAAAAAGCGAATCGTTGCCGTGTTCATGTGCGTCTCCCTCTATTTCTCGAACCACTCAACGTGTTCTCTTACTTGTAAGGATGCTTTACTGTAGAGAACAAAAGACCACTGTACCAGTTCTCCTCTGAGCGCTTAGAGGACAACTGGCAGAGTGGTCTTTTGTCTTCTGAAAAAACATCGGGCGCTCACCCGATTGCTGCAGGTGAGAAATACTGCAACTACTCGCGCCTTCTTCGCTGTCTTGAACAACTTCGTTTCTACTCGTACTTATTTTATACTTTACTACCCCCGCAGGTCAGAAACGCTCCATCTATTTGCGTCTCCCTCTCTATCGTGGGCCACTCACTTGTACTCTTACGTATACTAACTTATGCTACCCGCGCAAGTCAGAAGCGCTCCATCTATTGTTGTCTCCCTCTCTATCTTGGACTGCTATGCTCGTCGGATGGGTCAACCCACACAAAGAGCAACACACTATACCGCAAGGTCAAACATCGAGCCCGCCCAAATCTTTCAGCAACTTGTACTTGTACTTGTACTTTACTTTACTACCCGCGCAAGTCAGGAACGCTGCGTCTGTTTGCGTCTCCCCCGACTCTCCCCCTCTGTCTTGGGCTACTAACTGGTTCTCTTGCTTACACTACCTGCGCAAGCAAGACATAACGCATCTCTTTGCGCCCCCCTCTCTTTTTCACTTCAAATGTCGCGCGGACTGACGAAATTAATAAGATATACGACTCACAGTTAGCCTGTGCTGTGAATATACACTAACCGTGAGCACGTACGTATCCAGGTCATGTGCAGGGTAAACCAGGCGGAAGACGTCATTTGTATTTCTTACGGCCGCGCCACACGAATACGTCAAAGAGAAACACACTCACACACACACACACGATAACAGGAATACGTCAAAGAGAAACAGGTCACACACAAACACACGACAAGAACAACACCACAAACAACCACACGAAAGACCACCCCCTTCACTTAACGATCGAAGGTGGCGCGACGACGGTGTGTACCACCTCCCACGAATACCTGTTCAGCACGTAGGGTCTTGACTACCCCTACCGCCCCTTGCAGCACGCCGCGCTGCCCTTAACCGTAACCCCCTTGCCTGGACTGTAACTACTAAATCACTGGCGTAATTACTAACCCACTGTATCACTACTCACTCCGCAGGCCCTGTTGGTGGGGCGCGTTCCCGCCGACGCGTTCGACGACCTCACTGTACAACTACTATAAGAAACCGCCGCGTCACCAGCCACTAACCCAGCTAATCACGAATAGCTCCTCCCGGGTCTTGACTACTCCTACCGGGTTCACCCCTTGGAGCACGCCGCACTGCTAGCTCGGCTAGAGAGCGCGTCACGGAGACCCCGCCGGTATCTCTGCGGCTCCCCTCCGGTAGCCTCCGCATCCCGCAGACGGGCGCGCGAGACAGCGCCAGGCTAGACGCCTGCTCTTTCCACCAGCGTGTGTGTGTGTTCCACTAGACGCGGCTGTTACTCCCTGTCACGTTGGGCCTTCGACCCGGACAACAATACGTGCATACCTATTCAGCACTTAGGGTCTTGACTACCCCTACCGCCCCTTGCAGCACACCGCACTGCTCCTATCTCGAACCCTCGGGTCTTGACTTAGCCTTTACGAGATATTGTTTCACTTTAAAGCTTTACTGTGGGAGTCAAGCATCCTTTTGTTGCCTCCCCCCACCTGCAAAGCCTACCCTTTTGCATTACTATTGCACGCCCAGTGCGCAACATATGCCCCCCTACCGACCCCTCCTTTTTATGCCATACACCATACAATATTAGTGATGGCAATATCGTGCAAAGGCCAAGTCTTGACTACTCTTACCGCCCCTTGCAGCACGCCGCGCTGCTAGCTCGTCTCGAGAGCGACTCGTCCTGGGCGGCCTCAACAATACGTGAATACCTATTCAGCATATAGGATCTTGACTCTTTCCACCCCTTGCAGCACGCCGCGCTGCTAGCTCGGCTAGAAAGCGGCGACCTCAACAATAGGTGCATACCTATTCCGCATACCTATTCAGCATATAGGGTCTTGACTACTCCTACCGCCCCTTGCAGCACGCCGCGTTGTTGGCTCGTCTCGAGAGCGACTCGTGCTTCCTGCGCGTTCTCAACAATACGTGAATACCTATTCAGCATATAGGATCTTGACTCCGACCGCCCCTTGCAGCACGCCGCACTGCTTGACTCCTACCCCCCTTGCAGCACGCCACGCTGCTAGCTCGGCTCGAGAGCGACTCGTGCTTCCTACGCGACCTCAACGTGATGGACTACTCTCTACTGCTCTGCGCGGTAGAGGTGCAGCCCGACGCAAAGGGGTCCGCGCCGCCCTCCTCTGCGGCGGGGCCCGGCCCGGGCCGCAGCGGTGTGCCTTGGGGCCGCGAGCAGCAGAAAGGGGCCGCGACGCCCTCTTCCGTAACAGGGCCCGGCCCCGGCTGCAGCGGTGTTCTTTGGGGCCGCGAGCAGCAGGCCGCCGGCCCCGGCCCTGGCAGCCTCGGGTCCTCCGCGGCGGGGCCCGGCCCCGGCCGCAGCGGTGTGCTTTGGGGCCGCGAGCAGCAGGACCACGGTGGGCTCGGGTTGGCGCCTGGTCTGGCGCCGCGCGAGATGGTGATTGCGCGGGAGAAGGGGTCGCTGCTGGTCGGAGTGATCGACGTCCTGCAGGTTGGCATTTACAAGATATTCTTTCACTTCGAGGCTTTTGTGCACGAATCCATCCTCCTTGTATTGCCCCCTCCACTTGCATTGCTCACACCATTGCAATACTATTGCACGGATATTGCGCAAAATACGACCCTCCCTCCGACCCCCCTTTTGTATGCCATACACCATACAATATTAGCGATTGCAATATCTTGTAAAGGCCAACCTGCAGGCGTGGACGCACCCGCACCTTGACCTTTACAGGCTATTGTCACGACCAACATTGTACGGTGTATGGCTTACTAAAGGAGCGTCGGGGAGGAGTCGTTTATTGCGCAATGGCCGTGCAATCGTATTGCAATCGGGTAGGCTTTGCAAGGGGGGGGGGAGTAAACGGATGATGGACTCCCACAATAGAGCTTTGAAATGATACACTATCTTGTACATGCTAACCCGCACCCCGCCAAACCCGCCGGCCGTCTCTGGCTCGGCGAGGCCAAACTTAGACACACGCACATGCACACGCACGCGCGCGCGCACGCGCACGCACACACACACACACACACACAACGTCCGGCTCTAACCGCAAACACACCCGTCTCTGCCGCAAAGGTTAACCGGCGAGGCCAAACTTAGACACACACACGCACATGCACACACGCACATGCACACACACACACACGCACGCGCGCGCACACACGCACACACACATACAAACCGCCCGGCTCTAACCGCAAACACGTCCGTCTCTACCGGGTTTAGGGTTAACCCCGTCTTTACCTTGCGGCAGAGACGGGCGTGTTTGCGGTTAGAGCCGGGCGTTTTGTGTGCGTATGTGCGCGCGCGCGCGCGCGCGCGCGCGCGCGCGTGTGTGTGTGTGTGTGTGTGTGTGTGTGCGGGTTCACCCTCATTTGCGTAGTGGCGCTTGACGCATCCACACTCGCCAACCGCGCTGCCCATCTGGCTCGGCACAAGCATCGCCCACGACAGACAGACCTCCCCCCTCTCTACCTCAGACACTAGAAATGCACGACACCCGCACACCTACAACTAAACTAAGCTACATGTCTACCTCAAACACCCTCCCTGGCCCCGCCCGCCTGTCTCCTGTAGGACACTATGGGTTCCTTTCCCATTATTTATTAACGCTATTTTTGCCGGTACTAGCACTAACTTGAGGTTTTCGAGCGGTCCTGGTCTAAAAGTTCGCCACTTTCACTTGAGAAAACCCGGTCAAAACTAGCAAACCCGGCCGAGCTTACCGTATAATAGCTGGGGGTTCGACCGAGGTTGCTAGTTTTAACGCGGATTTGCTGGTTGGTATTTTTTAGACCGGGTTTACTCTAACCGGGCTACTAACTTCATTATTTTTCCTGCTATTCATCAGGCGTGGACGCTGCACAAGGTTGGCGAACGCTGCCTCAATACTAACCTTATAGACCATATTAACCTTAGAGACCATACTAACCTGATAGACACTAACGTCTTGCCCCTGCTATTCATCAGGCGTGGACGCTGCACAAGGTTGGCGAGCGCTGCCTCAAGACGAGAGTGCAGCGCAAGCCGCCGGGTGGCGTCTCGGCGATGCCCGCGGCGCAGTACCAGCAGCGCTTCATGCACTTCATGCGCGAAGTCTTCGCGCCCAGGGAGCAAAGCGAGGCCGAGCCTGCACTGGTCGAGCCACGCGGTGCGCGTGGGCTGGCGGGGCGGCTGCGTGCGTGGTGGCAGTTTTGGGGCGACGAGGGCGGGAGCGGCGGCGCCAGCTTCCAGGCGCTCCTCACAAGCGACGATCTCATCGCCGCGAGATGAAGAGGGGCGGCGAGCGGACGGGAGGGGCACATAGGCCCCCCTATGTCGACGCGGAGCATGAAAGCGATCCGCCGTTTCGCCATATTTGTTAGCTATATGATTTCTGATGTTGCACGGGCGCGCGCGGGGATGTCCGGGGGTCACTGCTCGTTCGTGTGTTGCGCGCCCGGTGCCTCGGCCTGACTATGTGACTATTATAGACTATTGATGGTCATTGATGGATAGTTTTTATTTTAACTTAGTTTGTAGTTTGCACGTTTTTCGTTATTACATTAGTTGGTAAAAAAACTAAGTTTATAATAATAATAGTGATAGTGTTTGTAGTTCTGGTCAAGGGTATATGGTTAGATGTTAGATATTTCAACCGAAGTAGTAAGGAGCCCCGCCCCGCGCTCCAATAAGCCTCCACGTATCACGTATGCTGTCAGCTCATGCCACATCGCATTCGCGCCGCGCGCCTCCGCGCGGCGTGCGCACACGCACATGGATCACACACACCCATGCCCATGCGGCGCCGCGCCCTCTCCTCTCCCTTCTCCCCGCCGGCGCGACACAGTTAACCGCGGGGCGCAAAATATGAGGCGGATTGACGGTTCCACGCGGTCGCAAAGCGATTGTGGAACCTGTGCCGTCGTCTCGCCCCAGCAGCAGCCTCCACGAGTCACGGACCAACCATGCAGTGCGGCGCCACGCGCCAAGCCTCGAGCCACGTGACGACCCCGTCACCCCTCTTGGAGGCAGCGCCACGGCCTGGGCGCCGGCCTCCGACGGCCTCCGACGGCACCGATCTGCAACGCGCCGGCGCCCCACCCATGAAACAGACAGAGCCTGCAATAGGGCGCTGCGCCAATAAAAGCCTCGAGCCGCGTAATGGCCCAGCGGTAGGCAGCAGCGCCTAGGCCTGGGCGCCGGCCTCCGACGGCCTCCGAGGTCGCGACCCGCAACGCGCCCCGCCTAGCCCCGAAATATTGCCCACCAGCCGCGCCCAGGGCTATGTGGCTGCGCCCGGCTTGGCGTCCGCGCCTAGCCCCACCGGACGACGCACGCGCCCCACGAGAGCCCCGCACCAAAGCCGGCCATGGCGATGGTGTCTCCCTTCTTCACCTTGCCCGAGCGAACCGCCGCGTCGAGTGCGAGTGGGATGGAGCCGGCAGAGGTGTTTCCGTACTCGTCCAGGTTTGAGATGACCTTTTCCATCGGGATGCCGAGCTTCTTCGCGACCGTCTCCATGATGCGGATGTTGGCCTGTCACCAAGGAGGGTTGTGGTGTGAGACGTGTGTATATAAAGGAAAGTAAGAGACTGGGTGCGTTCACGTAGGGCGTGGCGCGTTTACTATACAACTAGTCTCAAGTACGAGACGGAATAGAAAGCGGCGGGTGCGCGTAAGTCTATTTGTAGCTCTTGAGAGTGGCGTGCTAATTAAGGGATGCCCCGCGCGGCCCGTGCGGCCGATGCGGTAGACGTCGTCGTCCATATCACCTGGATAAGATTCGTAACAGTCTAACACGGGATTCGCACTACGCCTGATCACCTGATGCAGCAGCAGCCAGTCCACCTGCTCCACTTCGATGCCCGCGTTGTCGAGCGCCTCCACGAGCACCTCGGGCACCTTGCTCGTGGCGAACTTGTAGACCTCCTTGCCCACCATCGTGATTGGCGTGTACGCGCCACTGGTGACGGACGTGATTGAGGCGAGCTCGCGCTCGTCGCCAGAGTAGCCCAGCATTAGGTCGCAGCGCCCTGCGCCGTTGGAGTGCATCTCGAAGCCGAGCAGGCCCGGCTCGCCGTCGGTCGCCTGGAGCACCACCGCGCCGGCGCCGTCACCAAACAGCACGCACGTGTTGCGGTCCGTCCAGTCGACCCAGCGCGAGAGCGCGTCGGCGCCGATGACGATGGCCGTCTTGTAGGTGCCCGAGTGCAGAAACTGCGACGCCGTGTTGACGCCAAAGAGGAAGCCCGAGCACGCGGCGGTGAGGTCGAAGGCGACGGCGTTGGTGGCGCCAACCGCGCGCGCCACGCCCGCGGCGTCGCCGAACAGGTCGTCGGGGCTCGAGGTGGCCAGAATCACCAGCTCCACCTCGGACGCGTCGATGCCAGCGTTTTCGATGGCGTTTGCAGCCGCCGCCGCGGCTAGGTCCGACAGGCCCTGGCCCGGGGCGAGCAGGTGGCGAGCCCGGATGCCAGTCCGCTTGCTGATCCACTCGTCCGAGGTCTCCACAATCTGCTCCATCTGCTCGTTGCTCACCCGGGTCTCGGGCGCACACGAGCCAACGCCGATCATGCGCGCCTGCCTAGCCCCCTTGCCCGCAGCCGCCATGGCGCTCACCCTCGAGGTCCTGCAAATGCAACGCGTAGTGCACACCAGGGTTAGTCCTGAGCGCAGTGCTGTGGAATTGTCTGCGTCAGCGTGCGCACCTGCTGGACCTACTCTGAGCGAGCCCGGCGGGCGCGCCAGGATGGCTGCTGCGCAGGCTGGTCACGATTGCACCGCTGCCCAGCTGCAGCAGGCAGAGCAGCAGCGGCAGGCATCGGCCGCCCGCCATTAGAGCCAGCGAGGCAAATTTATGCGACGATTCACAGCATTTGCGAGGCCGATGCTGTGAATGATCCTGTGTCGAAATCGAAGGCGGTCTCGACCAGTTCTACAGCCTGACGCAGTTGGAGCGAGTTGTAACCAGCACCACAGCAGCACCAGCAGACGATGCTGCTGACCGCCCTCCTGGCGGCGTCGCACGCCATCGTCGCGCCACCGACCGACCTGGTCCGTCTCATCGCCTGTGACATCGATGGCACGCTGCTGACGCCCGCGCACACGGTTACGGCTCGCACAGAGAGGACGGTGCTGCGCGCGATGAGCGAGGTGGCCTTTGTCCCGTGCACTGGCCGCGGGCGGCTGGGCGCGTATCAGGCGCTCGGCTCGCTGGGGCGGCGGCTCGCTGAGGCTCAGCCGCCAGGCGTGTACCTCAACGGTCTTATCACGTATTTGGAGGGCGGGAAGCTGCTCTCGGCCATCGCCCTCGAGCGTGATGTGGGCGCGGAGGTGGCTGCGTTTGCGGCAGAGCATGGGATAACGCTCGTTGGCTTCAGCGGTGACCGCTCGCTCTGCGAGAGCCGGTCTCCGTGGACCAGCTGGCTCGCCGCCGCGCACGACCCGGACCCAGAGGAGGTGGGGCCGTGGCGGTCCATCCTCATGGAGCACCGGGTCAACAAGCTGATGCTGCTGGGAGAAAAGGAGAGGATGGCCGAGCTGCGGCCTCTGCTGGCGGCGCGGCTGGGCGCCGACGGCGCGTCGCTCGTCTGCAGTGGCCCGCCAGAGATGCTCGAGGTGAGGGTTGGCCTTTACAAGATATTCGTTTGCTTCTAGGCTGTTGTGCACGAATCAACCATCCTTTCATCCCAACCGCCCATCTGCATTGCCCACCCTGGTGCAATACTATTGCACGATTATTGAACAGTATGAGACTCCCCTTCCAACCTCACGTGTGTATGCTATACACCAAACAATATTGGTAATAACAATATCGTGTAAAGGTCGAGGTGAGGGGCAGGATCCGTTTACCCCTACGAGACATCCCTCCCCACACACAGCAGACACGGCCCCGCAGCAACTCACACCGGCACGGAACACACTACCACAACAAGACGCGAACCGACCCACACACCGATACGGCACTGATAGGGTACAGAAACCCTCTCCCACCCCTCCCACCCTACATGTTGAATACGCGGAGAGATGAAGAAAATACGGTATTCTATTCACATTTAGCCTGTTTTGTGAATACATTAAACCTTGCATATGTACGGGTTCCTGTCATATACAGGGCTAACCAGGCGGGATACGTTATTCATGTTCGTGTGGCTGCGTCACCGGAATACGTGAATACGTATTCAACACGTAGGCTTCCCATCCGGGGATCGATCTTGGGCAGTCGCTGTTTTGTTCGGGTGCAGTAGCCAAGAGTGTAGCAAAGGGTTCGCCCTAACTTGGTACCGTGCTTTAACTTAGTACTCTTCGCCAGCACGACCGTTTGCTGCGCCGGACGCCCCACTACTCGTTACCGGGCAGCAAGGGAGCCCCTCCCCCGCGTGCCGTCAGCTGTCCAGGGGTCCAAATGCGTTCGCAGAGAGCTCAAGCGAAGAAAGTACCACGGTGCCAAGTTAGGGCGAACCCTTTGCTATCCTAATAATATCGCCCAGGTGCTGCCGTTCGGCGCCTCCAAGGGCGAAGGCGTGCGCACGCTGCTCGAGGCGATGGGAGTCTGCCCCTCGCACGTGCTGGCCATTGGCGACGCGGAGAACGACCTAGGCATGCTGCGCCTCGCGGGCACCTCGGTGGCGATGGGAAACGCCAGGTTGGCCTTTATATGCGGGAGCGTGTGCACGAGCGCGAGACATCACGCGAGTAGATGCCACATGGAACGCGGACACGACAGGGGGGGGACCCCACCCACAGGGGACCCACACAGAGGGGAGGACCCCACAGAGGACCCACCACCAGAGGGGAAGGCCACACAGGGGACCCACACAGAACACGTACAGACACTTTACACGAGATTATGTCCATTCGAGGCTGTATTGCCCGAAGTCTTTGCAAATGCCCCCTTCATTGCGACAATTCATTGCACCATATACCATAGTGCCACATACAGTATTGCTATACTATTGCCTCCTCACAGTTTATCTATACTTCTTTGTTTCGCTCTCTCTATATATATATATATATATAAATATATATATATATATATATATATATATATATATATACATGTACCTATATATATATATTTACACACATATATACATATATATACATATATATATATATGTATATATATATATGCATATATGTATATATATATATGGATAGATTATAAGA
>Ga0209390_10008791_pt1 | contig 12341 bp, 9 predicted proteins | sample BON01_FD_187212 | JGI IMG/M metagenome (GOLD analysis project Ga0209390, IMG submission 187212) | Freshwater microbial communities from Lake Bonney liftoff mats and glacier meltwater in Antarctica - BON-01 (SPAdes) (version 2) | ecosystem: Environmental > Aquatic > Freshwater > Ice > Glacier... | reverse complement strand
GCTAAAGCCCCCGGTTATAGGAGGCATCATGATTAACGAGAACACCCGGTATGACCCAAAGAACTGCGGACTCTATAAACCTGGCCACAAGACCCACTACGTGCAGTGCAATGTTATGAGAGATAAAAAGCGTTATCAGGCAAAGATTGAATTGATTTCTCCATACTCCTTGCAGGTAACCACAAGGGCACAAGCTGAGGTTCTTTACTACCACGATGCAGTAGCTCTGCAACTGAAGTGCCTAATGGCAATAGATGGAGACATTCAGTACTGCCCGGAATCAAACCTGCTCTATGTCAAGACCAATGGGCCAACTGGCAATGCCAGGGGAGCTTGGTTTCCTGCCTACCTGAGCAGGGAAGAGCTAATAATGTGTGAGAGCGCTGATAGTGACAGTGGCTATTTCATAAAACGAGGCAACGATAGTGGCGCCGAATAATGTCGGTCGTTCTTGCTTGTCCGTAATGTGAGGTGATGAATCTAGTTCAAGACAGTCAAGCTCGCGCTTGATGGACAGAGGCACACAAGACCCCGAGCTGCCCCAGGCACATGGCGTGTGGACCTTGTCTCGGGCGCTTCCCCAATAATTTGAATGGGGCGAACATCGAGCAGCGGGACCAATTTTTGATGTAAGGGCTTGGGCAGCAGCTTGACTCGGAAATTCCACATTTCTTGACGCCTATTTCCAAGCATGAGGTAGTCAAGCCTGGAATCGTGATTATCTAGAGGCCAAAATATCTTTCAAAAAAGGCTTGAAGGAGTGTCGCAACACGCTGCTTCTGAATCCCATGCTCATTGCTGGCTGTGAACATACTTTTAGGCGGCATCATTTTTGAAAGCGCTGGACCTGCGACCTGCACCTGTCCATCCCTAAACGCCTGAGCTACAAATAGATGCGTAGCTGGAACATCCAATTTCTCGTCCTGAATGAGCTGCTCAAGCTCCATGACCTTCTGCTCATCGATGAATGCTTTCCAGCTCTCATCAACATCTGAGTGAACATTTAGCGATTCAACAAATTTTTCGATCAAGTCCTTTTTACTACGAAGCGAGAAGCTTGCATCTATCGCCCTATCAATGCTCGCCTTGATCTCCTTATTCTCATCAGTGTCAACGCCAGACTCTTTTAGTTTGCTGACAAGCATCAAGATGTAGTCAACGTTAATCTCAACCTGTTTGATCAGTTCGATCTCGAAAACCAAATCATCAAGAATGGATTCTTTGTCAACTGGTGGTCGCCCGTTGTAGACCTCAAGATACGTGCTTTGGAAATCTTGGAAATCAGCTTGACTGAGAATCTCGTTGCCAGTGAAATCATCAAACGACGTAAGGATATTCCTTAGCCTCAAAACGTTGTTGTAGAGAATTATGAACTCTTTCTGATTAGCTTCCCCAACTGGCAAGTCACCTGGCGTGAATGAGGCAAGAAGTTCCTCCACAACTTTTATGTATTGCTCGTAGTACTCGGCATAGGGCTTTAGCAAAACTACTCCCCCAGCTTCTTTGTTTCCGAAGAGGGAGATTGAATCTTGTGTTGCCTTTTCTAGATCCCTAAAGCAGACAATGTTTCCATAGGTCTTCACCCGATTTAGAATCCGGTTTGTGCGCGAGAAGGCCTGCAATAGACCGTGCTGTCGAAGATTCTTGTCAACCCAAAGTGTATTTAGGGTGGTCGCATCAAAGCCTGTGAGAAACATGTTCACGACGATCACAATGTCGATCTCCCGGTCCTTAAGCCTCAAAGCTAGCTCTTTGTAATAACCCTGAAAATTATCGGTAGAAGTGTCCCAGTTAGTGCCAAACATCTTGTTGTAGTCAGTTATTGCAGCCTCGAGAAAATCGCGCGAAGACTTATCAAGAGATTCCGCTTCAAAGCCCTCCTCCGCTAAAAGCCCGTCAGGGTCTTCTTCGTTCGGCGCGTAGCTGTAAATGATTCCAACTTTTAGCTTCTTGTCAGGCAGCAAATCTGCCTGAGCCTTCTGGAATGCAACGTAGTAGCGCTTTGCAGCCTCAATCGAAGCCGTTGCAAATATTGAGTTGAAGCCAACGAGTCTTCTGTCTTGAAGCTTGTAGGTCTCATTGCGCCTGGTCTTCTGGTCAAAGTGGTCAAGGATGTATTCGACTACCTTGTCGATTCGCTCAGAAGACAGCAACGCTTTCTCAGTGTCGATAGCACTTACTTGCTTGTCAGGTAAGACCTCGGGAAGCTTTACCGTGTTGACGTAGTCAACCCTGAATGGCAAAACGTTCCGGTCGGAAATTGCGTCAACAATCGTGTAGGTGTGAAGTTTCTCACCAAAGGCTTGCTCCGTGGTCCTTAGCCGAATGTTGCCACCTGAGCCAGCATTAGCTGCGAAAATCGGCGTCCCTGTAAACCCAAATAAGTTATAGCGGGAGAATGCTTTTCTAATTGCCAAATGCATTTCACCGAACTGTGACCTGTGACATTCATCAAAAATCAACACAACACGCTTTTTTTGCACTTCACCCTTGGGGTGCTTGGCAACAAACTTTGACAGCTTTTGAATCGTGGTAATTATTATGCGAGTGTTTGGATCTTCAAGCTGCTTGGTGAGCACAGCGGTTGAGGTATTGGAGTTGGCAGCGCCTTTTTCAAAGCGCTCGTATTCCTTCATGGTTTGGTAATCGAGATCTTTGCGGTCGACAACAAACAGAACCTTCTCAACGCCAGGCAGCCTACTTGCAAGCTGAGCGGTCTTGAAACTCGTGAGAGTTTTTCCAGAGCCGGTGGTGTGCCAGACATAGCCACCTGCCGCTGTGGCCCCTAGAGTCTTCTGATTCTCACTGGTCGCAATTCGTTGCAAGATGCGCTCGGTTGCAACTATTTGGTAAGGCCTAAGTGCCAAGAGTGTCATGTCAGAGGTCAGGACGCAGTACCTGGTTAGAACATTCAATAGAGAGTGCTTTGCAAAGAAGGTCTTCCCAAAAGCCATCAAGTCATAGATGTTCTTGTTGTTGGCATCTGCCCACCAGCTGGTGAATTCAAAGCTATTTGAGGTCCTTCTTGAAGACCCTGCGTTTTGGGAATCCTTAACGTGTTGGTCGCGAACGGTATTGCTGTAGTACTTGGTATAAGTGCCGTTGCTGATGACAAAAAGTTGAACATATTGGAACAGTCCGGAACCAGCCCAGAAGCTATCTCTCTGGTACCTATTGATCTGGTTGAATGCCTCGCGGATATCCACACCACGTCGTTTTAGCTCCACATGGACCAACGGCAGACCGTTCACCAGAATCGTGACGTCGTATCGGTTGGCTCTGGTTCCCTCGGCTTCGTATTGATTCAAGACCTGAAGCTTGTTGTTGTGCACATGCTGTTTGTCCAGTAGGTAGATGTTCTTGAACTCTCCGTTATCACGCTTCAAGACCTGGATGTGGTCTTCTTGAATTCTCTTGGTCTTCTCCAAAATGCCGTCTGTCTCACCGGAGACGCTCTGACGAAAGAACCTCTCCCACTCGGTATCAGTGAATTCAATCTTGTTTAGAACTTCAAGTTGCATGCGCAAGTTAGAAATCAAGTCGATGTCAGTTGTCACAGGCAAGAACTCATACGCCTGATCCTTGAGAAGAGCGATAAATGCATTTTCAAGCTGCGCTTCATTCTGATACGCAGAGGATTTTCTATCAGCTTGCTCATACTCAGCAACAACAGTGCTCTCTGAAGTTACCGCTATCGGCTCAAACTTTTGGACACTCATGCGGTCTCAAGCTCCTTGAAAGTCAGCAGCTGGTTTCTGTAGTACTCGTATTGTTTGCGACGAGCTGTGATTTCTGCCGGAAGTCCAAACGTGAGGTCGTTTAAAAGAGCATCAAGCTTGTCCAGAATCGAGACTATTTCACGCTGTACTTCGAGGGGTGGGACTGGCACCTGAACACTCTCGAGTGTTTTACTCGTTATTCCCTGGACAATTGTGCCATTCGAGACAATTGAGATTGTTTTGAAGTAGTAGGTCAAGAAGTGTGGGTCAAGAATCGGTGCTAACTGTAGACCTCGAATGTCCTGATTGATGGCGATAGGTGCACTGACGACACGCATTGCCCCAGGTGCAATCTTTACAGCAACTACAACCCACCCTTTAGGAACAATTTTTGAAGAGCTACTTGCCAGCCCCTCGGCACTGATTGACTGACGAGGATACCCCATCGTGATACCTGAGGCATTGATATCTCCTACCGAAGCCCATGGGATATCTCCGCGCCAGTATCTTTCAACGGATCGAGACGGTGTGCCTCCTCCAATGTTAGTAAGCAGACAGCTGCCAAGCTGCCTATGCTCAACCCCCTCCGGACACAACTCAGCAAGCAGCTCCCGCAACGGGTGAGAACTTAAGTCTCCGGTAAAGTCCAGCAACTGTTTCCTCGTGTGCTCATACTGAGACCTTCTAGCGTCTAGCTCAGCGTCTAGCTCAGCTTCTAGCTGAGTGAACTTGTCAAGAATCGAGACAATTTCACGCTGCACTTCGAGGGGTGGGACTGGAACTCTAATTTTTATTAGTTGTGCTTTGTTCAAGGCTGGAATGCTGCCTGACTGCTGAAGGGAGATAACCTCTGGTTGAATCGATTTCAAGAAAAAGTATAGGTATCGAGTCTCCATGATGGATACGTCTTTCGAGAATAACCGGTAGCTTAAGGGTCCGCACCAAAAGTCAAGGGGCGAATAACCAACGACTCCGACGCTGCCCCTAGACGGAATTACAACAGTGCCACCGGACGTGTTTGGAACTGGAACTGAGCCATTGGATCCCACTCCGCCATTGAAATATGGGGCAGGGCCACCCTGGACAAGATCTTGATCTGTTGGCCTGGTCCCCACTGAAACCATCGAAACCTTATCGAGTGTCTCGAAACGGACCCCCTCCGGACATAACTCCGCTATTAGCTCATCAATCTTGGACATCAGTTGCCCTCAAGTTCGGCAACAATGTCGTCAATCTGGACTCTTAGTTCTTGCTGTCTCCCAACAATCTCTTTGATCTCAACATTGAGCTTTGTGATATCGATGACTTCTCTAGTGTCCTCAGCTTTGACATAGCTGGTGACGGAGAGATTGTAGTCATTGTTGGCAATCTCTTCGTGGTCAACAAGTCTTGAGAAGTACTCAACGTCTTCCCTGGAGTTGTAGTTATCGAGAATCTTGGTTCTGTCTTCTTCTCTAAGTTGGTTCTTGGTGTTCTTCCTTGCAAACTCTCGCTCTGCATTTATGAACAGCACCTTGTTGTCAGTCTTGGACTTTTTGAGAACCAAGATGCAGGTTTGGATACTTGTTCCAAAGAAAAGATCCGGTGGTAGCTTGATGACCGTGTCGACGTAGTTATTGTCAACCAAGTACTTTCTTATCTTCCGTTCTGCTCCGCCTCGATACATAACCCCTGGGAACTCAACAATTGCTGCAGTTCCATTTACTGCTAGCCAGTTGAGGATGTGCAGGGTGAATGCAAGATCGGCGTAGCTCTTAGGAGCCAAAACACCCGGCGCAGAGAATCTCTGGTCGTTGATCAATAGCGGGTTGGCACCGCCTTCCCACTTGATCGAATAAGGAGGGTTGGAGACGATTGCCTCAAATGGCTGGTCATCCCAGTGAACGGGGTCAGTCAGAGTATCCCCATGAGCGATGTCGAACTTCTCGTAGTTGATGTCATGCAAGAACATGTTGATTCGGCAGAGGTTGAAGGTGGTGATGTTGATCTCTTGACCAAAGAATCCCTGAAGCACGTTCTCTTTCCCTAGCACCTTGGCAAACTGCAGCAGCAGTGCTCCAGATCCACATGCAGGGTCGTAAACCTTATTGACCTGAGTTTTACCAGAGACGGTGATTCTTGCGAGCAGTTCCGATACTTCTTGCGGAGTGAAGAACTCACCTCCGGACTTTCCTGCGCTAGATGCATACATAGTCATCAAATACTCATAGGCATCACCAAAGGCATCTATTGAGTTATCGGCAAACTCGCCTAAGGCCAGGTCACCTATAGCCTCCAGCAGCTTCACAAGCGCTTCATTGCGCTTTACGACCGTGCCGCCGAGTTTGTTGCTGTTCACGTCTAGGTCGTCAAACAGGCCCTTTAGGTCGTATTCACTTGCACTGCCAACTGCTGAGCCTTCAATGTTTCTGAATACCCGAGCAAGTGTTTCATTCAAATTTGCGTCGTTCTTTGCTACTTTTCGCACATTGATAAACAGCTCGCTGGGAAGAATAAAGAAGCCCTTTTCTGCCACTGTTTCTCGGCGACCGAATTCTGCCTGCTCGTCTGCAATTTTCGAGTAGTCGAAATCGACTTCACCAGCTTTTTGCTGATGCTGGTTCAGATAGGAAGTTAGGTTCTCGGAGATAAACCTGTAGAAGAGCATTCCTAGGACATAGGTTTTGAAATCCCAGCCATCTACGCTTCCGCGCAGGTCATTGGCCATTCGCCAAATAGTCTTGTGAAGTTCTGCTCTGTCTTGATTAGCCATTGTCCCCAAATTCGATCTAGTTGTGAAAAAACCTACAGTTTGGTTCAGACACTAAATCTTTGATTTCTAGTTTTCTAACTACAGATTACCGAGTTCTGCCAAGACAGAAGCTTGACCAACAACCATGGCTCTATCACCGGCGCAACATCTACTAGATCTACTCTTTCACTTCTAACCGAATTCGCCGCAGACAAACCCCATAGAAACCATAGTTTTTGGTTCTTTCCTCTGGACTTTGTTTTTGCGATAGTGAGGTGAGTTTCTCTGGTCATATTTATCTGCCCACTTGCATGAATCCTGATTCGTCATTTGAGTGCGTAGAGACGGCCTTCAGATGCTTGATTCACGTGGCCTGTTGACAGAAGTAGCTCGGGGTGCACTTGTCACCCGCTGGTTAGGGTTAGATAGAGGCTTAGTCGCAAATGAAACATGGGGAGATGCATGAGCAAGTTTTGGACGGTAAGAACAGGTCGAAGCGGCGAAAGAACTGAGTGGTCCATCGCTAATGGGGTTGTTGGCGGTGGCTGGGATCAAATTCCAGACCTAACCAACGTCAAAGAAAAAGAGCAGCTTCGAGAGATCGTTACAGAACATAGGGCCGGTTCCAAGGCGCAAGTTTCTAATGCAACTGGTCAGCTGTGGACCATGCGAACTCAAATCAAGGATGGGGATTACATTGCCCTTCCGATCAGGGCCACCTCCCAGGTTGCGTTTGGAAAGGTGGTTGGTGGATACAAATATTTGGCTTCTGAACCTGACCCAACTCGCCGTCACGTCCTTGGCGTCGAATGGGTTGCAACTGACGTTTCCAAGTCGATGATCAAGCAAGATCTGCTTTACCAGCTTGGGTCAGCACTGACCATTTTCAGAGTAGGCAATAACGATGCTGACTTCCGTCTGGAGCAGATAATGAAGGGCCGCCCGGATCCGGGTGCGAGAACTGCGCTCAATTCGGCGGCAAAAACCGCTACCCAAAGCATGGAGAGCGAGGACTTAATTGAAGACGACGGTATTAACGTTGAGGAAGTTGCCCAGGACGAAATTGCTCGTCTTTTGCAAGAGGATTTCAAGGGACATGAGCTGTCGGAGCTAATTGCTGCATTACTAACTGCCGATGGGTTCAAGTGTCGAAACAGTCCACCTGGCGCTGATGGGGGTGTCGACATTTTGGCGGGCACAGGTGCACTGGGAATGGATTCACCAAAGCTTGTCGTGCAAGTAAAATCCCAAACCAGCGCGGTGAGTGATGTAGTACTTCAGCAACTAAACGGTGCCATACACAGGTATCAAGCGGACCAAGCACTTTTGGTTACCTTTGGCGGTGTTACTGGACCTGCAAAGGCCTACCTAGAGTCCCAATACTTCAACATTCGCGTCTGGACGATGGGGGACATCATCAATCAGATTTATAAGCACTACGAGAAGTTAGACGGCGAGATAAAAACCCAACTTCCTCTAAAGCAAATTTGGATTCCGATTTCGGAAAATTAGCAGGACAAGTTTGATTTGGCGTTTGAGGCTAAATGAAGTGCAAATTATCTAATAGATACAATCATCCGCCCAGCCACTAATCTTTCACCTGTGACCAAACTCCTCGCCACCAAAGCACGCAATGCTCTTTGGTTGCAGTTCTTTGTTATGGGTGTTGTTTCTATGGCCTGGGTTCCTAGAATCCCTGAGATAAAGACAGCCAATGAGTTATCTGATACCCAGTTTGGTTTGGTCTTGATTGCAAGCTCCATTGGGGCAGTCCTAGGTGCTCAGCTGTCCGGAAGAGCAATCCACAGGTTCGGTTCGAGGCCGGTGTTTTTTGTTGCTCAGATAGCGGTCCCGATTGGGGTTGCGATCATGGGGTTAAGTATTACGCCACTGGTTTTGGTGACTGGGCTGTTCTTTATGGGGTTTGGTTATGCAGCGCTGGATGTTGCAGGTAATGCTCAGGCTGTGGCCATTGAGAATCACCTAAAGAGGCGCTACATAACCTCGTTTCATGGAATGTGGAGCGTTGGAACACTTGCAACCACTTTGTTGGGCGCTGGACTTGCTTTCTATATTTCCCCCAGGGACAACCTGCTATGGGTGGCCGGTGTCGGGCTAATTGTTTTTATTGTCACCTCTAGATATTTACTTGCACCTGATCTTGATAACCACTCGGGCGAAGAAGACACCAAGAGCTCAATGCCATGGTTTGGCAAAGCGGCCTGGCCGCTTTGGATCCTTGGCATTGGCGCCACTGGAACCTTTATTGCTGAGGGTGCTGCGGCTGACTGGGCAGCGCTGTTGCTGCGCGATGAAATGGGTGTCGAGATCGGCTACTACGCATCTGCCTTTGCAACCTTTGCACTCGCCATGATTCTTTCCAGGTTCCTAGGGGATAGGTGGCTGGAGAGGTTTGGGCCCTATCAAGTGGTTAGGTTCTTGGGGGTTGTTGGTGGTGGGCTCTGGGGTGTCTTAATGCTCTCGGGTATTTGGCTCTCCATTGATTTCCCACTTCTAGGGATCATTCTTGTGAACACCGGGTTCTTCTTTGCAGGAATTGCAATTGGCCCGATTTTTCCAGCATTCATTCTTGGTGCTGCCAACCTCAAGGGCGTTGCCCCTTCGGTTGGCATTGCAAGAATTGGCGTGATTTCGATTGGTGCTTACTTTGTTGGGCCAACTGTTGTTGGGGTGTTGTCTGATCAGATCACCCTGACCTATGCGATGTTGTATCCGGTTGCGTTCTTGGTTCTTTCCGGTTACCTAGCGAGAGCCATAAAGGGATTAAGTGCTAAGTAGCTAGCAGTTTTACCTAAACAACTCAGCCATCACACCTGGCCAGCTGGTTCGAATGTCTTCAAGCTTTAGATTTGCAACATCTTTGATTTCAACCAGTCCTGAGGTTGAGTCTGTGACACCAATGCGTAGGCAAGGAACATCTCTTGTTTCGCATAGTGCTTGGACATTCACACCGTCTTCTTTGCCAAATTGTAATGGTCTCGGTCTAAGGCTTTGAGAGCAAAGAAGCTTTTTGGTCCATGTCATCCTGGTAAATGACTTCACCACATCAACCCAGTCGCGACTCCATCCAGGCGTGCTCAGGCTTTATGGTGCTTCGAGGTTGCCATGGGAATCTTTTTTGCGCTTCCTGATCCATTGCTGCTCGGGGCAGAAAGCCCTGAGAGAGCTCTAGGCGAGCCATGCAGCATAGGGTCTGGTCGTAGTGTCATCCGATATGGAAAGCCATCGCTCCGTCCATGCGGTGCGCAAAGTTGCTGGAGGCCAGGGAACAGATCGCACCTCGGGTGGAATAAGCGGGTCGTAACGAATTGCTCTTTCAAGAGCATGTGCGAGCTGGAGTCGACGAAGAGTTGATGGTTGCGAGGCATCGTCTCTATCGAGGGCCCGCGCGATTGCGTCGTATGCGGCGATTATGGGTGCCGAGGGCCACAGTAATTCTGTAATCTCAGCAGGTTCAACCACACCGCGGATATCCAATTCTGTCGCGGTCGCCGTAACGAGGTGGCTTCGGACAGCAGGGTCGAGCACGTCTGTCAGGTCATGGGCGCTGGCAAAAAGTCCCGTTGAGATCGTCGCCCCGCCGGCTGCGTGCAGCTGCCTTCGAAGACTGTCCCGAACAGCGCGCTGGTTCTCAGGAGCACTGATCGCGACAAGGTGCCACTTTCCATCCCACCGGATGCTCCCATCATCTTGCCCGAAGGCCAAGGCCAAGCCGATTCCGTCGCGCGTCTGGCGTGCTTGTCCGAGGCTGGTCAGCCTAAGGGTGCCAGCCCTTCCGCGGCCGTGTTGTTCGACTTCTCCATTGGCGATCAAACGCCTAATCGCTAAGCGGAGTGGCTGATCGCCAATACCCACTGCATTCGCCTCGTTGTAGATAGTGCTTAGGTCAACCGAGCCTGATGATGGAAGGAATGCCTCGATTACGGTGCGGGGCGCAATGCGCTCGTTCATTGGTTTAGCTTTCGTTCCATTGTCGTGTGGCGGTCGAAACCATAGACGGGTGCGAGAAAATCGAGCGATCCGGTGTCGATCGTTTCGAAGCCTAAGCGCCGATAGAGAGCCTCGGCGCGAGGGTTCGTATCCACCACGGAGAGCTGCACGGCTTTCATGTTTTGACTTCGTGCATGGTCGAAGGCAGCGTCAAGCAGAACGGTACCGACTCCGCGACCGCGTTTATCGCCGTGAACACAGATCCCGTCCAGCACCAAAACGTTCTCGCGCTCTTTATTGGAAAGAACGCTGAGGAAAAGAACGGCCCTTATCGCCGCGGCCAGGGAAAGGTGTGCCCTCAGTAAATCCCAGGATAGGTTGGCAGCTCCTGCCCCTTGCTCGTGATACCCGCAGACTCCGGCTATCTCTCCTTTGATTCTTGCAACCAACATGCGGTCGGACTGAATGGCCGCCTGAATGGTTGTAAGCCCCACTGCATCGTTAGTGAAGGCGGGTCTTAGCTTTCGCCGAAATGCCTCCCAATAAAGAGCGCCCACTTGGTCGCGCTCCGACTCTTTGAAACCATGGCCCACATCGATTGTTGTCATGCGACCAAACTATCGGGTATGTTGTGAACGTGCGAATTAAGATACGAAAGAAACGCGTGTTGATTGTGATTGCGGTCGTGATCGGCCTAGTGGTCTTGGCCGGTGGCGTGGTTGTCGCCGGTAATAGCTACCGGTTCGATGAACAGTCCGTCATGATTCCAGTCGATGGTGGCCATCTAGAAGCTGTTCTAACGACGCCTCGCGGTGGCGAGCCAACTGGGCTTGTCGTTATGGTGCACGGCGACGGACCCGCCAATGCCACCCAAGATGGCGTTTACTACCCATGGTTTGAAGGCGCGGCTGACTCGGGATGGGCGACCCTGTCTTGGAGCAAGCCGGGTATCGGCGGTTCAACGGGCGATTGGCTCGCGCAAACACTTGAGGACCGTGCCGTGGAAGTGGGCGTCGCGATCGATTGGGCAAAGCAGCAAACTGAGGTTCCTAGCAGCCAGATCATGCTCTGGGGAATCAGTCAGGCGGGCTGGGTACTGCCCAAGGTCGTCGCAGCCCGAAGCGACATTGATGGTGTCGTATCAGTTAGTACAGCGGTGAATTGGCTTCGACAAGGTCGGTATAACCTCGAAGCAGAACTTGATTACCAAGGGGCCAGCGCAGCAGAGAGAAAGCAATCCGTCGCCGAGAGCGACGATGTTCGCGCCATCCTGCAGCGCGGTGCTTCTTACGATGAGTATCGCGTTGAGACCCCTGAGGAAAATCCGATGTCACGTGAGCGATGGCGATTTGTCACGTTGAACTTCCAATCTGACGCAACAGATGACCTTCTGGCCGCCGCGAGTAAGGACATCCCCTGGTACCTCATGGCAGGTGAGTACGATCGCAACGTCGATATGGATGAAACAGAACGCGCATATCGAGATATTTTTGGTGACCAGCTCACAGTTGGGCGATTCGAAGCCGCACACTCTATGGCCCGTCCCATTATGGAAAACTGGCAAGTCGTTGGCGTTACCACCGGCATTGCTTGGCCACGAGCACTCTTCGCGCCAAGTGTTCTTGACGAGTACCGGGCATTCCTAGCTACACACGTCGGATAACTGCGCTTAGCTATCCGCACCATCTCGAGCACTGACTGCCCAAAAAGCGCTAACCAAACACTTCAGCCAAAACCCCAGACCAATCCTGAAAAATATCGTCAAATTTGAAGTTCCTAATATCTTTTACTTTCAATAAACGTATGTTAGCTTTCAGTTTATGAAAACACTTCCGGCCAGCCTCATGCCTATCTTTCGAAGCGATGTGCAGGGGAGGATCCTCGCGGTGTTGTTTGCTAACCCTGGAATTGAATTCAGCGTTAGCGATCTGGCTAGCCGA
>Ga0209390_10008790_pt1 | contig 12342 bp, 14 predicted proteins | sample BON01_FD_187212 | JGI IMG/M metagenome (GOLD analysis project Ga0209390, IMG submission 187212) | Freshwater microbial communities from Lake Bonney liftoff mats and glacier meltwater in Antarctica - BON-01 (SPAdes) (version 2) | ecosystem: Environmental > Aquatic > Freshwater > Ice > Glacier... | reverse complement strand
GCTCCTTAAAACCAACAATATCAAAATGGGATAACAAACCATCTGGTAGAAAGGAAGAAAATATACTAAAATCCATTTGCTTTTTTAGGCAAATTTATAACTTCTCCCCAACTTTTTTATGTGAGCCCTTATTGGCCAAAAAAAATAGTTTTAGGAAGTGATTTTGGTTACAATTATAATTCCAATATTGCAGATGGTTTTCAAAAAGATTTCTATTTGTGGAATTTAAGTTTGGGTTATAATTTTTTTCAAGATAAATTATTAGCAAAAGTAAAAGTATATGATGTTCTAAATCAAAATGTAAGTGCCACGAGAACAATTACACCAACTGCAATTACTGATATGGAAAATACTGTTTTACAACAGTATGCTATATTTTCTTTAACGTACAAATTGGAAAAATTTGGTGGTAAGAAAGAAGAAAACTCTGTTTTTATGAACGATTAAAACAAAAGCAACAATTTTACTTGTTGCTTTTGTATTTATTTACTGCAAAGTTGCAAACTTTGCAGAGCAGTCCTAACTTTATTTACTCTTCGAAGAGCTGGGGTCGGGAGACCATCGCAGAGCGTAGAACACTTCGCACAGCTGGGTTGCAGTTTTTTTATTGAGATTGTACTTTATTTTAGTTTGTGCTGCGAGGTCGGGAGACCATCGCAGAGCGTAGAACACTTCGCATAGCTGGGGACCATCTCAGAGCGCAGGACACTTCGCACAGCTGGGGAGCTGGGTATCACAGCAGTCTAGTCTTTTAAGAACTTTTACTTTTCTAAAGAACACTTTGGAGAGCTGGGGATTGGGTCGTTCGAGTCTCATACCTCAAACTTAATAAAAAAAAGGTTTACTGTTATTAATCCAGGTAATCCAAATGAAAAAATCAATTCTAACGAATCTATTGCGCTTCTCATTAAATAATAAGAAATAACAAACACGATTAACAGCAAAAGAAATAAAATAAAATTAACAAGAATATGTAATTTCAATACACTCAAATTCTCCGAGTTTTCCAAAATCTTTTTATAAAGTATTATGTATGGTATGGTTACTATTAAACTAAATATAAAAACTACAGCATTTATAAGTAAAAAGTCATTCAGGTTAAAATGAAATACATGATTCGAATTAATATTTTTCACGAATATATAAGTATATAATGAACTGCCTGAACAACAAGCAAAAAACCAATGCGTTTTCCATGGATATCTCTTTATAATCATAAAGCTATGCTATTTTTTTTTGCGATTTAATATAGTATTTAAAAACTTACCAATTCCAGTGTTTTTAGTTTTATCTCCCATATTTGAGTGGGTGTCCATCCAACCTTCATCTTTAATATAAAGTTCAGGAATTGGAATATTACTAGTATGTGCGCTATTTCTGTATTGCTCATTTCCTCCTGCGGCTTTATCAACACCATCAGCAGATGAATATAAATGCACATGTTTTTTTATAGAGCTGTTTAATTGAGGATCCTCACTGCTACCATCATTATAAGCAGGAGTAGCAACCGTAATTATAGTAACTTTTAAACCTGTTTTCTTTTCGATAAGTTTTGCTGCTTGAATACTGACATTTCCTCCATGACTATATCCAATAAGTGTAATAGGTTCATTTGGTGAAATTTCTTTATCCTTTATCATTTGAAGTCGAGTTTTATAAACATGGTTTGCTAATTTTATTCCTGCCCTTTTTCTCTCCTTATTACGACTGTTGGTTAAATTAGAATCTTCACTCCAGCTAAATGACTTATCAACTTTGGTGTTTCCCGTTATACGTTTAAACTGATTAAGAGTATTATCGTCAAATAGATCGCTATTACTTTGTCTAGTTCCGTGAACTAAAGAAACCTCTAATCCTTCTAACTCAATACCGTCAATTACCCTATTCTCACTAAAAGCATAAACAGAATTATGTGGATATTTTTTAAACAACGGGTCTATCGCAAAAAACCTCCCCACTCTCGGGTCATTCATCCTAAAAGTATAGTTTAAAGAATTTCCTTCGCCTTTCAGCTCATCATCTTTTTCCTGCCCTTGAAACCCGTAACGGTAGGCAGGCGTTGAGCCGTGGCGTGTTGGTACGAGCATACCAAAGGGGTCAAAACTACTGCATTATTTTGCTGGTCTACACCTACTTTAGGTACACCTTTTCTGATGTTTTTAAGTATTTTTTTTTAAGAACGTATGTATTATCTACTGTGTAAATATATAAAATCGTTTTTATTTATCCTTTATTCCTTTGCAAAAATTTACTGTTATTTGAGTATTTGCTCTGTTGTTGACTAGCTTGGGTATTTGCTAAAAAGTAATATTTTTTTGACACTAAACCCTGTCTTAGTTTTTACGTTTTGTGCCGCTTACGCTCCTTTATAAAACAACAAAAGCAACTCTTTAACAAGTTGCTTTTTGTTTTTTATTATGTGCTACGAGGTCAGGAGTCCGAAGCTTCGGACCATCGCAGAGCTACTTGTTTTCATTAGAACACTTCGAATAGCTGGGGACCATCGCAGAGCGCAGAACTTCGCATAACTAGGGATCAATAATAAATTTTGTTATTGTAAACTCTATTTGCTCTGCGATGGTCTCCTGACCTCGCAGCATTTTTAAAGTCACCTGATATAAGCTTTTACTTTAATGAAAAAACTACAACTTGTACGGTTGTAGTTTTTTTGTTGCGATTGTACTTTATTTTAGTTTGTGCTGCGAAGTCGGGAGACCATCGCAGAGCGCAGAACACTTCGCACAGCTGGGGCTATTTAGGAACACTTCGCACAGCGGGTCTATGTTTCTTAATTACATACACTCCTTTTGTTGCTCTAAACTCGTTTGTTATAATTCTAGTCATTATTTCACCTTTTTCGTCTTTAGCTCCGTTTTCTATCATCACTTCATCAGTTATCATACCGTCAATATAGTTTAGCCCTAACTTATCAAACTTTATGTTGTAAAGCGGAATAATTTTATTAGTTTCTGCTACAAATGTATCTTTCGCTATTTTTTTTAAATAGTCATCTTTGTAATTTATGTTTTTAGTTGATAAGAAAACATATTCGAGAAACCTTGCCTTTTTTACGTCATCAAAACTTGTAGTAATAGTATCTAAATCGTTTTTATAATCTATCCTGCCATCATATCCCTCATTAATATAAACGGTATCAGGAAAAACCATTGTTATTTTAAAGTTACCTTTATTAATTTTTGTTTGTATTTCATCTTTACAAGAAATTAATAAAGAAAAGACAATTATATAAAAAAAATGTTGTTTTTTCATGGTAATTATTGTTTGTAATAGTCTATCTTTTTTTGAAGTTCAAGATTATTTGAGTTACTTTTTTGTTCTGCTCTTTTACGATTTTGATTATTCATCTTATCAATTACCCCGCTAGCGCGAGCGTCCCGCTCGTGCCCAGAAACTAATTCATATCAATTTCTAAAATGGTTTGGTCATTATTGCCATAATTTCTAGCCGAACTATATTTCCAATCTATTGGGTCAGTTACAAATCCAGTTTCAACAGGATTATTATGAATGTAATCTAATTTTTGTTCAAATACTTTTAACGACCAAATCTCTATTGGTTTATTATTTTGTTGCCAAAATTGCTTGTTGGTAACATTACTATTCTTTTTTCCGGCTCTCTCAAACATCCAAAGTATCCATTCTTTTCTACTTTCTTGTGGATTATCTTCAATCATTTTTAGCATCTTTTTGGAAGTAAATCCCTTAAAATCTCGAATCAATCCTGAAGGATCATTTAATGAAGAACGAAAAATTAAATGGATATGGCTTGGCATAATGCAATAGCCATAAAGTTCCATTCCTTTATTTTTTCTACAAAAGTCTAACGACTCTATTATACACCAAAAATAAGCATCTCTCGTAAATACATCTATCCAATTGACCGTAGCGAAACTTACAAAATAGGCTCCTGATTTTTCTCCAAATTTATATTTTCTACTCACTTTTTTTGTAAAAATAGTCAAAAAATAGTTTAATTGTTTTTGCGGGTACGAGCGGGACGCTCGCACTAGCGTTTGCGTTCAATTACGCTCGCGCCAGCTGGGGGCTATGCTCTTTAATTAAACCATCTAATAATTTCATTTACCCAATCCATTTTTTTTATAAAAGTTTCTATTATAGCATGATAAATTAAAATTACACTTATAAAAATGCCACCAATTATATGAATATTTATTTTGTAGTTTTTTTTATACGATAAATAAAAATATCTTATTACTATGGCTGCAATGAAAATAAAAGTTAAGCCAATTAAATAATTTAAAAAGGAATTAAACATATTTATTCTTTTATTTTATTTGAATCAGGTGTATTTTCACTCTCAGAATAATTCATAAGTCCATCTTTTGAACTATCAATACTATAATCAACAGCAACCTTTGTAACTATTTCTGAAACTTTTTCAATTCCTTCTAAGTTTCCAATTTTATTATTAATAATTTCATTACCAATGCTCATTGTTGAATTAATTATCACTTTTTTATTAAATCCACCTTCATTAATATCTTTTGAAATTTGTATTCCAGTAGATATATTATCTAAACCATCTCCAAAAACATATACACCTTCTGCAACAACTAAACCTTCAAGTTGTAAAGTTATAACGCTTCCAACGGCAATTATACCAGAGCCTATTTTAACATAAGTACTTGCTTTCCCTAAATCGTCACCAAGTCGATAAAACCCTTTTTCTCCTTGATATTTCATCTCAATATCATGAGAAGCCTTTGTCCAAGATTTTTCTATGTCTTCAAGTCTTTCCTGTAAGGTGTAATTGTTAATAATTTTTATACCTCCTTTTGTTATGGTAATTTTTCCAAAATTATTTTGATATACTTCTCCAAAACTACCTACAACAGACCCATCTGCATTTAAATCATATGAATTAATCCATGTCTCAGAATTATGTGTAGAACCACTAAAAGTTTCTACCTTCACTTTAGTACCTAAATATTTACCTCTTTTTCCTAAATCCTTTTGAGACTTTATATTTTTATCATAAATATAATCACCAAATTTGTCTTTATACCAATCAAAAGGACTATTCCCGTCGGGGTCGACAAAATATATAGGACTGTTTAAGACATAATTATATGGAGACCATCCAGGATATTTTTGGTATTTTTTATCAACCGCAAACCACCTTCCCAATCTCACATCCAACATCCTTGCCCCAAAATCATAACTATTTCCAATACCTTTTAACTCATCATCCTTTTCCATTCCGTTAAACCCGTAACGGTAGGCAGAGCTGGAGCCGTGCCTATTAGGCACTAGCATACCAAAAGGGGAGTAGTCATTGTTTACCAACTACCGCCAGCACCTCCACCAGAAAAGCCTCCGCCGCCAAAACCTCCACCGAAGCCTCCGCCGCCAAAACCACCTCCAGAAGATCCACCAAAACCGCTTCCGCCACTTCCTCTTCCTAAGCTACTTAAAATAATTACATCCATTAGATTAGGACCACTAAAACCTCCAGTTCCGTTATTGTTCCCGCCTCCTCTATTCTTAGAAATAAGTAAAATAACAACTATGCAAAAGATGATGATAAAAACAACAGGAATGTTTTTTCCTTTACCTTGTTGTTTTCTACTCCCTTTGTAAGTTCCTTTGATAACTTCAAAAATGGCTGTTGTTCCTTTATCTAATCCATTAAAATAACTTCCAGCTTTAAATTCGGGAATAATTATATTTCTAACTATTTCTCCATTGACACCTGCTGATAAATATTGTTCTAACCCGAAACCAGGCGAAATCCAAATTTTTCTTTCGTCTTTGGCTAATAAGATTATGATACCATTATCGTTTTTTTCTGTTCCTCCAATTTTCCATTTTTGTCCCCATTTTGGAGTAAGAATTCCTATGTCTTCTCCTTTTAAACTTTCAATTGTAATTACTACAATTTGAGTAGTTGTAGAATCTGAAAAATGAACCAATTTTTCTTCTAACTGTTTTTTTTGACCTGCAGATAATACATTTGCATAATCATAAACACTTGTTTGAAACTTTGGAACTTCTGGAATATTGTATTGTGCAAATAGAAAACTACTACTTAAAAATAAAAGGAGTACTAAAATTTGTTTCCAAGTTTTTTCGTTCTTTTTACTTTTAACTTTTAACTGTTGACTTCTTTTCATTATCCTTTTGATATTTCGTTTGATAATTCATTCGTATCATCTGATTGATAAGGAAAATGGTGTTTTAATTTTTCACCAGCGCTTAAAATTCCTTCTACTAATCCTTTCTTGAATTCTCTATTTTTAAAATGTGCTAAAACAACATCTTTAGTAGTATCCCAAAAATTACTATCCACAACATTATTAATTCCCGCATCTCCTAAAATAGCAAATCCTTTATTTGTAACGCCTACATAAAATAAAACGCCGTTTTTAGCTTCTGTTTTGTGCATTTCAAGTGCAGAAAAAACCTCCTTAGCTCTTTCGATAGGAGGTTTATTTGAAGTTTCTTCTATATGCACTCTAATTTCCCCAGAAGTATTTTTCTCGGCAATAACTATTGCTTGCACAATTTCTTGTTCTTCTTCTTTGGTTAAGAAATCTTCTGTTTTAGACATTATTTTGCTTCTTTATCGTTTCCAAAATCAAATTCTACGTCCACTGGTTTTTCTGCTCCAGCAACTGCTTCAAAATATGTTTTCTCTTTGAAACCAAACATATTTGCAAATAAACTATTTGGGAAAACTTTAATATGACTATTATATGGTTTTACTGCTTCGTTAAAACGTGTTCTTGCAGTTAAAATTTGATTTTCAGTACTTGCTAATTCGTCTTGTAATTTTAAGAAATTTTGATTCGCTTTTAAATCAGGATATTTTTCTACAGTTACTAATAAACGAGATAAAGCAGAAGAAACACCACTTTGTGCTTGGTTAAATTGTGCCAATTGTTCTGGTGTAATATTTGTTGGGTCAATTGTTACTGAAGTTGCTTTTGAACGAGCATTTATAACCGCTTCTAAAGTAGATTTTTCAAAATCAGCAGCGCCTTTAACCGTTTTTACCAAATTCCCAATTAAGTCATTTCTTCTTTGGTAAGATGTATTTACATTTCCCCATGCTTCTTGTACTTCTTGGTCTAAAACAACTGCAGTATTGTTAATTCCTTTTACATAGCTATACATTCCAAATACTACAACAGCTACAATTATCCAAGGTAAGAATTTTTTCATAATTTTAATTTTTTAAAGTTGGTTTTTAATATTTATTAATTGCGATTTTATGGTTTCTAATTTTCGAATAATTTCAAATTTATCTAAGGTTTTCTTTTGGTTTTCTTTCAAATGCGTTTTAGCTCCTTCTAGCGTAAAACCTCTTTCTTTAACCAAGTGAAATATTAACTGCAAGTTTTTTATATCGTCAGGCGTAAATTTTCTGTCGCCTTTTGCATTTTTCTTGGGCTTAATTATATCAAATTCCTTTTCCCAAAAACGAAGCAATGATGCATTAACATCAAAAGCTTTAGCAACTTCGCCTATACTGTAATATCTTTTTTCTGGCAGCTCTAAATGCATTAGTCTAAAGATTGATTTTCTTGGTTAGCTAACTTGGTAATAGCAATATATTCCTCTGCAGAAATACTTCCGTAATAAAAATTTAACGGATTAATTTTCTGACGCCCTTTGATAACTTCATAATGTAAGTGTGGTGCTTCACTCCTACCTGTACTTCCTACATATCCAATTACATCGCCTCTTTTTACTTTTTGTCCTGGTCTACAATTGTATTTACTTAAATGTGCATAAAGCGTAACATAACCAAAACCGTGGTTTATTTCTATATGATTTCCATACCCCGAAAGCGAATTATCTGCTTTTAAAACTACTCCATCTCCAGTGGCATAAACTTGTGTTCCTGTTTTTGCCGAAAAATCCATTCCATAATGCATTTTTCTAATTTTTGTAAAAGGATCACTTCGATATCCATAACCAGAAGCTATTCTTTTTAAATCTTCATTTTTAACAGGTTGAATTGCAGGAATAGCAGCTAATAATTTTTGTTTTTGCTTTGCTAAAGCAACAATATCGTCTAATGATTTAGACTGAATAACCAACTCTTTTGTTAAAACGTCAATTTTTTTATTTGTATTGATAACTAATTCTGAATTATTAAAACCCTCCAAATCTTTGTATCTTGAAGAATTACCAAATCCAGATTTTCTTTGTTCTTCTGAAATTGGAGAAGTATTAAAATATATTCTATAAATATTATTATCTCTTTCTTCAATAGCACTCAAAGCATCGCTCATTAAACCCATTCTCTTGTTTAACAACCTATAATTAATTTTCATTCCCTCTAACTCAGCAGTTAAAAGTTTATCTTTTGGGGTGTCAAAATAAGGCGTATTAATAAGTAGCGTTAAGCATAAAAACCCAAATAAAAGCGAAGACAATAAAAATAAAAAAACATACCCAAACTTTTTACGTTTTTTGGTTTTTATACGCTTATATGCTAAATTTTCAGAATCGTAATAATATTTTACTTTAGACATGCTTTAAAATTACTATTTTTGCACCAATTAAATTACGTATTAATGGTTATACGAACAAATTTAAAAAATGTTACGCTTTATACTATTATTTAAAGCGAAACTTTTGGTTTTTTTGTTTTCTATTTTCCTGCTGTACGCTAAATCTTTTCACAACACATTCGTTGTAAAAAGGATAACACTGCCATTAGGGCTAGAAATTAAAGCATAGTATAAATAATATAGCAGTTAGGTTCAAAATTTTAATCTAATTAACTACAAAAAAGAAAAGATGAAATCACAAGACATTCGTAAGCAGTATTTACAATTCTTTGAAAGCAAAGGACATTTAATTGTTCCTTCTGCACCTATTGTTTTAAAAGACGATCCTACCTTGATGTTTAATAACTCTGGAATGGCGCAATTCAAAGAATATTTTTTAGGAAATGGAACTCCTAAAAATAACCGTATAACCGACACGCAAAAATGTCTTCGTGTATCTGGTAAACACAACGATTTAGAAGATGTAGGTTTTGATACTTACCATCATACTATGTTTGAAATGTTAGGAAACTGGTCTTTTGGCGATTATTTCAAAAAAGAAGCATTGCCTTGGGCTTGGGAATTTTTAACCGATGTATTAAAATTAGACAAAGACCGTTTGTATGTTTCTGTTTTTGAAGGAAACGAAGCAGAAAATGTTCCGTTTGACCAAGAAGCTTTTGATATTTGGAAACAATTTGTACCAGAAGATAGAATTATCTTAGGAAACAAAAAAGACAACTTTTGGGAAATGGGCGACCAAGGACCTTGTGGGCCGTGTTCTGAAATTCATATCGACATTCGTTCAGATGAAGAAAGAGCTGCCGTTTCGGGAAGAAGTTTAGTAAATGCAGATCATCCGCAAGTAGTGGAAATTTGGAACAATGTATTTATGGAATTTAACCGTAAAGCAGATGGCTCTTTAGAAAAACTACCTGCACAACACGTAGATACTGGAATGGGATTTGAGCGCTTGTGTATGGCAATGCAAAACGTTACTTCAAATTACGACACTGATGTTTTTACACCACTTATTGAAAAATTAGAAACAATTACAGGTTTTAAATACACTACCAATGATATTATTCTAAACGATAGTGAAGAATCTAAAGAACAAAACAAGACTAATATTGCAATTCGTGTAATTGTAGATCACGTTCGTGCCGTTGCTTTTGCTATTGCAGACGGACAATTACCTTCTAACACTGGCGCAGGTTATGTAATTAGAAGAATTTTACGTCGTGCAATTCGTTACGGTTTTACATTTTTAGGAACAAAAGAACCTTTTATTCACGAATTGGTTGCTGTTTTAGCAAATCAAATGGGCGAATTTTTCCCTGAAATTAAAAAACAACAAACATTAGTAACTAATGTTATTCGCGAAGAAGAAGCTTCTTTTTTAAGAACTTTAGACCAAGGGTTACAATTGTTAGACAATGTAATTGCAAATACAAAAGGTAAAGAAGTAGATGGTGCAAAAGCATTTGAACTATACGATACTTTTGGTTTTCCAAAAGATTTAACTGCTTTAATTTTAAAAGAAAGAGGTTTCCGTTTAGACGAAGTTGGATTTGAAAAAGCAATGCAAGAACAAAAAAATCGTTCCCGTGCTGCTTCTGAAGTTTCAACAGATGACTGGAAAATAGTAGTAGAAGGAAATACAGAAACTTTCGTAGGTTATGACCAAACGGAAAACGAAGTTAAAATAACTCGTATTCGTAAAATAGATTCTAAAAAAGACGGCGTTTTATACCAAATTGTTTTAAACAATACTCCTTTTTATCCAGAAGGAGGCGGTCAAGTTGGCGATAAAGGAACATTAGTTACTGCAAATGAAACTATTGAAATTATCGACACTAAAAAAGAGAATAATTTAATATTACATTTTACGAAACAACTTCCAGAAAACGTTTCGGCTAGTTTTGTTGCTAAAGTAAATACTAATTTGAGAACGGCTTCTTCAAAAAATCACTCGGCTACGCATTTAATGCATTTAGCTTTGAGAACAGTTTTAGGAACGCATGTAGAACAAAAAGGATCTTTAGTTAACCCAAATTATTTGCGTTTTGACTTTTCTCATTTTTCTAAAGTAACGGATGAAGAAATTAAGCAAGTAGAAAATTTTGTAAACCTACATATTCAATCTCAAATTCCTTTAGTAGAAAGAAGAAATATTCCTATTCAACAAGCCTTAGACGAAGGTGCATTGGCTTTATTTGGAGAAAAATATGGCGACAATGTTCGTGCTATAAAGTTTGGTAATTCCATGGAACTTTGCGGAGGAATACATGTTGCAAACACTGCAGACATTTGGCACTTTAAAATTATTTCTGAAGGAGCTGTTGCAGCAGGAATAAGAAGAGTGGAAGCGATAACTGGCGATGCAGTAAAAGAATTCTTTGCAAATCAAGAAAATACTTTAACGGAGATTAAAGAAACGTTGAAAAATCCGCAAGATGTTTTGAAATCGGTTATAGCTTTACAAGAAGATTATTCGAAATTAAAAAAACAAGTAGAGCAATTACTAAAAGAAAAAGTTGCCGTTTTAAAAGATAATTTAACGACTGAATTTCAAGAAATAAACGGCATAAATTTCTTATCAAAGCAAGTAGATTTAACAATGAATACTACTAAAGATTTAGCAATGGCAATTGGAACTTCAAAACCAAATTCGTTCGTTTTTTTAGCTTCAATTGAAGATAATATGCCAAATATTCATTGTTATATTTCAAAAGAATTAGTGAAAGACAAATCATTAAACGCTGGAAACGTAATTCGCGAATTAGGAAAATATATTGATGGAAATGGTGGTGGACAACCTTTCTTTGCCTCTGGAAAAGGTAAAAATGTAACAGGAATAAAAGAAGCTTTAGAAAAAGCAATTAATTTTGTAAAGTAAAGAACATTATGAAAAAAATATTTTTATTTATTTCAGTTATAAGCCTTTCGCTGTTATCTTGTAGTAGTGATAATGGAGATGGAGCAGTAATAACATCTCAAAATTTACTTGGAAAATGGTATATTAAAGGAGGCACTGTTGATAACGGTACTTTTGAAAATTACGACCATAATTGTTCTACAAGTAGAGATTTTCAAGAATTTTTTGCTAACCAAGAAATAAAGTTTAACGGTTATAATGCTGCTTGTGAACTTGATGAAATAGAAACATCCGATTGGATTTTGAACGGAAATACGCTAACCGTGTCCAATCAGAATTTTGATCCAATGATTTATGAATACGTTTATATAATAGAAAGTTTCACTTCTAATGAGCTTATTCTAAAACAAACGGTAAATGAACCAGAAGGAATATTTATTTACAGAGCAACTTATACAAGAAATTAAAATATAGAAACCCAAATTAGTATCGTTTTGGGTTTCTTTTTATTTGTGCTTTTAATAAAAATTAGGTCATGCAATTTAGAACTCAAATTCCCATTCATAAAAGTGATTTCCCAATAGATTATACTTCTAAAGTGCTTTCTTTTGGATCGTGTTTTGCGGAAAATATGGCTGAGAAATTGGACTATTTTAAATTTCAAAACACGGTAAATCCTTTCGGGATAATTTTTAATGCTGTTTCAATTGAAAAACTGATTAAAAGATGTGTGGAAAAAGAATATTTCACTGCAAAAGATATTTTCTTTCATAATGATTTATGGCATTGCTATGAGGTGCATTCCGAATTATCTAATCCAAATAAAGAAGATTTTTTAAAAGAGTTAAATATTTTAATTCTTCAATCTTTCAATCTTTTAATTCAATCGACCCATTTTATCATCACATTAGGAACTTCTTGG
>Ga0209390_10008789_pt1 | contig 12344 bp, 11 predicted proteins | sample BON01_FD_187212 | JGI IMG/M metagenome (GOLD analysis project Ga0209390, IMG submission 187212) | Freshwater microbial communities from Lake Bonney liftoff mats and glacier meltwater in Antarctica - BON-01 (SPAdes) (version 2) | ecosystem: Environmental > Aquatic > Freshwater > Ice > Glacier... | reverse complement strand
TACTTTAGATAGTAATAATTCAAATTATATTCTTAATTCTTCTAATGCGATATCTACAAGATTAAGTACTTTAGATAGTAATAATTCAAATTATATTCTTAATTCTTCTAATGCGATATCTACAAGACTAACTTCTTTAGATAGTAATAATTCAAATTATATTCTTAATTCTTCTAATGCGATATCTACAAGATTAAGTTCTTTAAATGCTGATTCTATTAGTGATGGATCTACTAATAAGTTTATAGTTAATGGTATATATACAGGAAATCTTAATATAGATGGTACATTAACAGCAACTGACTTAATAGTACCTGGAACTATTACAACACTAAACACAGAAGTATATGTAACAGAACAATTACAGATATTGAATAGTTCAACAGGGACAGCTTTTAATATTAGGCAAAATAATAGTTTAGGTGATGTTTTTAATGCTTCAAATTTGACATCTCAAGTATTTACAATAAAAAATAATGGAAATATAGGAATTGGAACAAACTCTCCATTAGTAAAACTACACTTACAAGGAGATTTGGTTTCTTCTGGAAAAGTTGGAATAGGAACAACAAATCCTACTGCAGGCTTATTGCATATTTCTGAAACAATGGGAACTTTTCATGGCGCAGATACTGGTACTATTATATTAGATCACGAAAATAACGGAGGTGCTTCATCTATAGTATTTAGAAGTAGATCTAATAGAGGAGGTGACTATGGATATATTCAATATCAAGATGCATCAGTAGCTGGAGCTGGTGGTGAAAGTTCAAGATTATTTATTGGAACTAATAATGAGATAGACGACCATATATGTTTAATGCCGAGTGGAAATGTAGGAATTGGCGTAACAACTCCACTTCGTAAATTACACATTCAAGGAGATATTAATTATACTGGTGGGTTATTTTTAAATAATGTATCACAGATCTTTGCTAGTGAGACGTATGCTGTAGCAACATCTAATGTTATATCAACTAGAATTACAAATTTACCACAACCCAATTTAGCACCTTATAGACTTATTAGTGATAGTTATACGATAGCACAGAATAACACACAAATATTAAATAACTCTAATTATACAACAAATACATCAAATAACTTATCAAATCGATTAAATAATGAAGTTTTTTCACAATGGAATACGGTAGGTTCACATATTAATTATACTGCTGGAAAAGTAGGTATTGGAATAGCAAGTCCTACTGCTGGTTTATTACATATTTCTGAAACTACAGGGACACCACATGGATTTAATAATGGAACTATTATATTGGATCACGAAAATAACGGCGGAGCATCATCAATAGTATTTAGAAGTAAAGTTAATAGAACAAGTGATTATGGATATATTCAATATCAAGATGCATCTGCTGTTGGAGGAGGTGGAGAAAGTGCGAGATTATTCATCGGGATAAGTAATGAGATCGACGATCATATATGTTTAATGCCGAGTGGAAATGTAGGAATTGGAACAGCAACACCTCTTCATAAACTACACGTCGAAGGAGATATAGTTTCTTCTGGAAAAATTGGATTAGGAATAACAAATCCTACAGCAGGTGAATTGCATATATCTGAAACTACAGGGACACCACATGGTATAAATACAGGAACTATCATATTGGATCACGAAAATAACGGCGGAGTATCATCAATCGTATTTAGAAGTAGAATTAATAGAGGAAGTGATTATGGATATATTCAATATCAAGATGCATCTGCTGTTGGTGGGGGTGGGGAAAGTTCACGTTTAATAATAGGAATTACAAATGATGCTGACGATCATATTATATTACAACCTAATCTTGGAAATGTAGGAATTGGAACAAACACACCTGCAGAGAAATTGCATGTTGTCGGAAATATAGCATCTACTGGAAGTATATCGTCTTTTTATTCAGATGAAAGATTAAAAGAAGATATAAAAAAAATAGAAAGTCCATTAAATATAATAGAAAATATAAAAGGGTTTTATTATAAACCGAATGAATTAGCAAAAAGTTTTGGGATAAGGAATGATAAAAGAGAAATAGGATTAAGTGCTCAAGATGTAAAAAGAGTTTTACCTGAAATTGTTAGTTTAGCACCTTTCGATATATCCCGTGATAGTAGTAATAATATAGTTTCAAAATCTGGAGAAGATTATTTAACCATTTGTTATGAGAGAATGATTCCTGTAATAGTTGAAGCTATTAAAGAATTAAATAATGAAATAAAAGAGTTGAAAAGAGTAAATAAAGAATTAATTGAAAATAAATAGATTTTATTAGTCAAATCTTAAAAGACATCTTGTTTTAATTATATCGTGATTACATTGATTTGTCACTTTATTTTTACATGTATTATTGTCGATCATTTTTTTATATATAATATCATAGTTATCAATAGCATAATCTATAATATTATTATTAAATATCCATCTAAAAAAGTTTAATTGTCCTATTGTTGTTTCTATATAATCTGTTTTATCATTATTGATAAAAAAAGTTATACGTTGATGTCTCCTGAATGAATCAAAATTAAATTTACTATATGACTTTAATTGAGCTCTATAATCTTGATATAGATTCATTTTACGAATATTAAACTTAATACATTCTTGTAATTCATAATATATTTTTTTATTATCATCTATCCAGTAATATATATTGTGACTTTTAGCATAATGTGTTACCAACCATTCAATAATACGAAGAGATAATTTATGATTACCTTTTATAATATTTTTCAATAGTAATTTATATTTAGGATTTTTATTATAAAAGTCTGTAAGAGATGTCAAAAGGAGATTTTGACCTAAACTACACATATTAAATTAATCAGTTAATATATTTCTTAAGTGATATATTAGAATAAAAAATTAGTACATTTTAATAAGAAGCAGAACTTCCAATCTCGAGAGTATTTTGACGAATATCAGGTTCAATGGTACTAATAAGCCATGGTCCAACAGCATTTTGAGGATTTGGTATTTCGGAACGTAATTGTAAGTTTGCGTTACGTAAAGATTGACCTACTGTATTAACACCTACATGATATCCTGCTGATAAAAAGTTTTGGTCTCCTACACTTCCAGAACCTGCAGGGTTGATTTGAGACCACTTGCTATTAGCTGCATCTTTAGGTAATAGATCATCAGCGGTTAGTCTGTCTCTTGGATAACATGATTGCATTCCTTGCATTCCGTGGTCTTCTTTCATAGTATCATTTGTTTCAAAACTTGCAAATTGTCCTCCAGAATTATTTGATTGCGACTGAGGACTTGTTTGTAATGCTTGACTAAAAACTCCATCACCACTTGATTCGGATGCTTGAAAATTACCTATTCCTGCAGAAGCGTTTGAAGGGTCTCGTTGCATATTATCTATATCTGCTACAGATCTACCAGTTGTATTAGCAAACTTCTCAAAATAGAAGGGTTCTGGATTATTTTTTGAAAACCCTATAGGAACTTCTGGAGTATTCTTCGGTGTACACCCATAATACCGTTGGATTTTGAATTATAGGTTAGTAATAATAACAATGAAAGTAGTAATAAAATTGCTATAGAAAACGATATAACAACACTTTTATTAGTACCCATAGTATTATGCTTATATATCTATCTATTATTTAGAATATATAATTTTTAAGATATTTTTATAAATTAAATACTTCTTTTAATTTTATCCTCTTGATAAATTAGACTTTCATTCATTTCATTTAAAAGATTTTGCAATTTTTTATTTTGAGATGATTTCAATTCTATAAATAAATTATCTATTATATTTTCTTGTTCTTTTAAATTCTTCATATAATTATTTAAAATATTATTTCGTTTAATAAGTTTATTTTTAATATGAAAAATATTATCATGTAATTTTTCTAATATATCATCTTTATTAATAGAATCTATATTATTATTATCTAAATTAATGTCGGTAACATCCAAATTTTTTATTATCCATTTATTTAATGTTGTCTCGCTATAAAAATATATTCCACGATATTCGATAGTTATATTAATTAAACATTTCTTATAATGATTGTTTTCTTTCAATATATCTATTATTTTATCAACGGTATCTAAAGGTTTATTATTATACATTATTGTATTGTATTGTTTATTAGTTAAAATTACATTAATTGTTTTTGTTTGATTACAAAAACTTCTATTGTAGAGTTCATATATTTCTTCATCTGAAAATGTTTTATTAAACCATAGTAGAGAATTAGATTCTATTATCTTAATAATATCATTATCTAAATCATCAAGTTCTTTTATAATATCATTATTAGTTTCTTTTGAAATATATAAAACTATACTATAACCTTTTCCATCAATCAATTTACGAATTGATTTTATTTTAACATCAGTTATTGCTTTTTCAATTAAATAAGAAGGAATTGAAACATATTTATTCTCTTTTTTTATTGGAGTAAGTAACATATATTCTTTAATATTTAAGATAATTTCCTTTTTATATGTTAATCAATATAAAAAGGGGTCTTATTAATTACATTATCTGGACGATTTGTTAACCATATACCGGTTGATATATATTGTGAGAAAATTGTATTAATTATATTACCAAAATAATCGGTCTCATTAGTATAGTTATACTTATGTAATAATGATATAATACCATAAACATTTATATTCATAGCATGGTTTGGTAAATCATCGTATTCACCCCAACCATAGGTTTTATTCATGAAAGCTTTGCAAATTCTTGTAAAGTCAGCAGGTATAAGTCTACTGTATATATCTACTGGTTTTGATAGTCCAAAGTCGTATATCATCATATTGTAATCACAAGACTTCAGATAGTAAGACTTTTTATTAAATGAATATTCGTAATATCCTTTCTCATTATTTTTTTGATAAAGAAAGTTTCCATAATGACAATCATTATGTACGAACCCTACACGGTTCTGAAATGTTCCAATTGATATAATACATTGCATTAATAAATTCAACATTGTATCATTGTCTTTTAATAATTCACGATTTTTAACTAACATTTTAAGGTCTCCGTGGGCTAATTCATTTACACATACAATTCTTAATTTATATTTAATAGGTTCATAATTAGGACATACAGCATATTTATACATCATCGCAAAATGTCTTGATTTTTTAGTTAAAATAATATCATCGGTAATTTGCTCCATAATTCTAATTTCATTAAGATTATTCGGTGTATTAGGCATTACTTTGGATGCTATAGAAAATCCACCGAAACTATTAACAATACTTGTTAAATATATAACACCATATTGACTTTCAGTACCTATTTTTTTAACCAAATTGAGAATGTTATTTAATGTATAACCTTTATTTTTTCCAAAAGACTTTACTTCTAAACAGTGAGAATCATTAACGTTTATAAGGCGTTTTCTAATATAATTGTAAAATGCTACTCTATTATCTAATGTATATTTGTTATTAATAAGTTTATTCTTAAAAAAGTTTACAATTTTTAATCCAACCTCTTTTTTTGTATCAGATATAAAAACGCTTGATCTTTTATATTTATCTTTAGGAAATTTAGGATTTTTTGGTACTTTTGGTACTTTTGGTACTTTTGGTACTTTTGGTACTTTTGGTACTTTTGGTACTTTTGGTACTTTTGTCTTAAAAAAGTTTACAATTTTTAAACCAATCTCTTTTTTTGATACTTTTGGTATACTTGGTATTTTTGGTATGGTTGATACTTTTGGTATACTTGATACTTTTGGTATACTTGATACTTTTAGTATACTTGATACTTTTGATACTTCGGGAATTTTTGGAACTTTTGGAACTTTTGGAACTTTCGGAACTTTCGGAACTTTTGGAACTTTGATAACTATGGGTGGAACTATGATAACTTTTGACTTTTTACTTAATTTACGAATATTAGACTTTAATGATTTATTTTTATCAATCATGTTTTTTATTATTTTATAATCATCAGAACCTTTTCTTGGAAAACACCATTTATCTTTTCCTTTATTATACTCTTTCAAAGCTTCAATATATTTCATTATCTATTTATGAAGTATATTATTAAAAAAAATTAATAATATATTATTAATATACGTATATTATTAATATATTTAAAGTTGCTTTATCACATTTGATAAAGTTATTTTAAGAAAGATATATTAGAATAAATATTTTTATCTTCGCTTTTTTTAAATAATATAATTTTCTTTTTTTAATTATCCAATATCAAATTCAATTTTATTAATAATATTTGATGGAGGTACAGTTAACCACATACCTTTAGGTGAATATGGAATAAAAAGTTTTTCAATAATATTTTTAAAAAAATCTTTTTGATTTGTATAATTTATATTAAGTAACTCTCTTTTGAAAATATTAGCAATCTTATTAACATATACACTTGGTAAATTATTGTATTTCCCCCAACCAAATATTTTATTCATATATATATGACATATCCTTGTATAATCTAATGGTATATATTTATTATCTATTAATTCATCATAATCATAATCTTTAATCTTTTTAGATAACCCAAAATCATATATCATAACATTATATTCACAAGATTTGAGATAATAAGTGTTTCCATCAAATAAATATTTATAATATCCTTTTTCTTTATTTTTTTGATATAAAAAATTACCACCATGAGTATCTCTATGGACGTATCCTATCCAATTATGAAATGTACCAATAGATATAAAAGTTTGAAATAATAAGTTTATAATTGTTTCATCATCATTTAATAATTCTTTTTTTACCATTAACGTATCAATATCACCGTGTGCTAATTCATTAATACAAACAATTCTATTTTTATCATTATAAGGGTTCTTATTACATATTGCATATTTATACATCATAACAAAATGTTTAGATCTTTTTTTCAAAATAATATTTTCTGTAATAGTTTCCATAATCATAATCTCTCTAATATTATCCTTAGTTGCAGGCATAACTTTAGAAGCTATTGTGAAACCTCCGAAACTATTAACGATACTTGATAAGTATATAACACCATAACAACTCTCAGTTCCTATAATTTTTACCAAATTTAATATATTTTTTATAGTATATCCTTTTTTAGATGAAAATAACTTTTCTTCTAAACATTCTTCGTTATTTATACCTACAAGAAGTTTATTGACATAATTGTAAAAAGCTATTCTATTATCTAATGTGTATTTATTATCTATAAGTTTATTTTTTAAAAACTTAGCTATTTTATTACCTTGTTTTTTATTATATATTTGTGAAATAAACACACTTGACCTTTTCTTATTTTCAGGAGATAATGATTTACTATATTTTTTTGTTGATAAATTATTTATAACGTTTTGCACTTTTTTTACTTTTTTTACTTTTTCTATTTTTTCTACGTTTTGTATGTTTAGCACTTTTTTTACTTTTTTAATATTTAATATTTTTTTGTTTTTTATAATATTATTATCATTTATCATCATTTTTTTTATTTTTAAATAATCTTCAGTTCCTTTTTTAGGCATACACCATTTATCTTTATCTTTATTATAAACTTTCAATGCATCAATATATTTCATACTCTCTAATAATAACTATTATATTTAATCAATATTGAAAGGTATTATATTAATAACATTTAATGGACGTTTTGTTAATAATAATCCATTTCGTGAGTATTTAATTAAAACTGTTTGTATTACATATTTAAAATATCCTCTTTCATCTTTATAGAAAGGTCGTATATCTCTTATTTCATTTAGCGATATTTTTATATCTTTTACAAGAGAACAAAATTGATTATTAGGTAAATCTTCATACACACCCCAACCTCCCATTTGTTTATTAATGAAAGCATTACAAATATTTATGTAATCTGTTGGTATATTTGAAATATTATTAGAATAGTTTGATAATCTTGAATCATCTATTTTACTTGATAATCCAAAGTCATATATCATAATGTTGTATCCACATGACTTTAGGTAATAATGTTGTCCTTGAAATAAATAATCATAATATCCTTTTTCAGTATTTGTTTGATATAGAAAATTACCATCATGTGTGTCTTTGTGTAAATATCTTATCAAATTATGAAATGAACCTATTGATATTAAAGTCTGAAACAATAAGTTGGTAATTATATCATTATTGACGATAACCTCTCTTTTTACCATTAAATTTCTAAGATCACCATGTGCTAATTCGTTAATGCAAACTATTTTTATATTTTCATCTACTTCTTTTTTTTTACATACACAATATTTATACATCATGACAAAATGTCTCGACTTTTTTTTAACAATTATTTCTTTAGTTATATGTTTCATTAATAAAACTTCATTATAATTATAAGTAGTATTAGGCATTATTTTTGAAGCTATTGAAAAAGCGTCTAATTTATTATTAATTTTTGTTAAATATATTACACCATATTCACTTTCAGTTCCTATTTTTGTAACCATATCAATAATATTTTTAATTGTATAACCTTGTTTTCCGTCAAAAAGCTTATTTTCTAAACATTCAGTATTATTAACCTTTTTAAGACTTTTAATTACATATTTATAATAATCAATCCTATCATTTAATGTATATCTTTTTTTACATTCTTCTTTTTTATTTTTAAAATACTTAGTTATATTATTTAATATTGATTTTTTTTTAATATCTTCTATGAATACACTTGATTTTTCATTATAAATATTTGATGATAATTTATTATATTTTATATCATTTGGAGATTTTAAATCTTTTAATGCTTTTAATGCTTTAAATGCTTTTGATGGTTTAAATGCTTTTGATGGTTTTAAACCATTTAAAAGATTAAATGCTTTGGATGCTTTGAATGCTTTAGATACTTTCGATACTTTCGATACTTTCGATGATTTAGATATTTTTGATAATTTAGTCATATTTATAAAATTCATAAAGTTAAGAACATTTATTTTTGGAAGTATAAAATTACTATTTTTATCAATTGTATTATCTGTCATATTCTAATAATATAATTTATAAATAATATAAATCGTAAAAAAATAATTATAACTCTTGTTTTATATTTTAATAAATCTCTCTAAAACCATACGGGTCATTATCTACTGGTTTAGACATTAGATTTCTTAATGTTAGTTCATTATTTGCATCAATATCACGAAGATCTTGTGAAGTATGAGATTCATCCCTCATTAATTGAACGATTAATTTTTTTCTATTTTCTTGTTTTAGTTTTTTTTCTCTCATTACTCGTTGTTTTTCTAGTTTTTGTTCTCTTAATACTACTTGTTCTTCTCGTTTTTGTTCTCTTAATACTACTTGTTCTTCTATTTTTTTTCTAAAAAACATTTTTATTCTTTTTAAAATAGTATTATTTTTACTTGGTACTTTTGGAATTAATGCTTTATTATCACTGGATAATCTTGCACTTGATAATCCTTTACTTGATGCTTTTTTATCACTTGATAATAATCTTGTACTTGATGCTTTTTTATCACTTGATAATCCTTTACTTGATGCTTTTTTATCACTTGATAATAATCTTGTACTTGATGCTTTTTTATCACTTGATAATCCTTTACTTGATGAACTTGTATTTGTTGATCTTGCACTTGATAATCCTTTACTTGATGATCTTGTACTTGATGATATTATTGTAGGTAATAGTTTAAAATCAATCAGTTTTTTTCTCACTCTAACACTCATTCTCATTCTATAGTAATATAATATTAAATAAATATTATAATTTAAATGATTTTTTTTTAATAAAATAGTTATATAATTCTATCCTTAAAACTATTTAGACTTATGAAAAACTAATTAGATTATTCAATAAGAACTCTTTGAATAATCATATTTTCCAGATATATATATATTATTTATTCAATTCTATTACTTTTTGCTTTAATAATTTAAAATATTTTTCATTATCAGAAGATGAATTATTACGCAGGAAATTAATAGTTACTTTACCTAAATCTGTAGATTTAGGTAAAGTTTTTTTATATTCTTTTGCAATTTTAATCATTAATAATTTTTCTTCTCTTTCTAATATTATTGAACGTTTTTTTGTAGGTACTGGTATGCGTTCACGATTACTTGTAGCGTCTAATTTCCTCTGTAATAAAACTGATCTTACTTTAGTAGCTACAGGTTGTCGTGTAGACATTTCTTTTAATATATAGTGAGATTTTATTATAATTCTAAATATATTTAATAAAATAAAAGGTATAATTTTTAATGAAAGAAACGAATGAAGATTTTGAATATGATACAAATATAATAAATATATTTATTGATATTATAAAAGACGAAATACTTAAATCTAATGTTAGATATGAAATAGTAAAACCAATTCTTATATACGCACTTTATTATTTAATACCTTTTATAATATTTATAATATTTTTAAATTTTATTACAACTATTATTGCTATTTGTATTGTATTCAAATATATGCTTTAATAATATATAAAAAATTGGTGTTATTATTATATAAAATGGAAACATTGAGAATTAATTACAAAAATAATTCATCAGAATTATGTGAAATTGGAAAAAAATACGATACAGATAAGTCATCACAAAGAAATAATGTATCAAATATAAGACATTGTCATCCATATACATTATTTTATGATGGACTTTTTAAAAATAAAAGATATGAAAAAATAAAAATTGCGGAGATAGGTATTCTTGAAGGTGCTTCTATTCTTATGTGGAAAGAATACTTTGTAAATGCTGAAATATATGGATTTGAATATGATAGAGATTTCATAGATAATTTTAAAAATAAATATAACAATGAAAGAATAACTTTAATTGATATAAATGTATGTGATAAGGAAAGTATTAAAAATTCTTTTAGTAAATTAAATATACAATATGATATTATTATTGACGATAGTACACATCAATTTGAAGATCAAGTTAGATTTATTGAAAATAGTTATCAATATTTAAAACCTGGTGGAATATTAATCATAGAAGATATTTTTAAATATTACGACGAAAAAGATTATATTAAAAGATTATCACCTATATTAAAATACTTTCAAGATTATTATTTTGTTGAATTAGATCACAATAATAAAAACTCATCTGGTTGGAATAATGATAAATTATTTGTTTTAATAAAAGGAGGTGATGTTCCTATATTTAAAAATACAAATAAAATAACAATAATTACACCTTCATATAGACTAGATAATTTATTTCAAATAAAAAAAAGTATTAATTTTCAATATGTTGATGAATGGATTATTGTATATGATGGTAATAAAATTCTGAATAATCCAAAAATATTTGAATATCAAGAAAATAATAAGATTAAAGAATATTTATATAAATCAGATGGAATATCAGGAAATCCGCAAAGAAATTATGCTTTGACAAAGGTTACGAATAAAAATACATTATTATATTATTTAGACGATGATAATATTATTCATCCAAATATCTATAATTTATTAAATATTATAGATAATAATAAAATGTATTCTTTTAATCAATACAATAGAATTAATGGTAATAAAATAAATGTTGGTTTTATTGATACTGCTATGATAATTATTCCTTATAATTTATGTAAAGATATAAGATGGATATTAGATAAATACGATGCAGATGGAAGATATTTCGAGGAATGTTATTATAAAAATATAAATACACATGTTTACATTGATAATACATTATGTTATTATAATAAAATAGAAATATAATAATTAATATTCCATACCTTTATCAATATTATTTGTGATTATAGACATTGATATTAATTTATTGATATTTTCTTCATTATCTTTATTTACAACTATATACCAACCTCTTTTATAGACATCTTCATTTGTTTCAAATGGTTCTCTGTCAATTAAATGAATATATCCTTTATTATAAATAACAATATTATCATTTCCGCTCATTACTTTAGTAATCTTATATTACTATTTTTATATCAATTTTTGATAATAGTATAAGTATATTTTTTCTATTATTTTAGTAAATGATTACCTTTTTTTATAGATGATGATTGAGAGTTACTTCGTAATTTTATAATAGGACTTACATCTTCTTTTGGTTTTAAACGACGACTTGAATGTATACCTCGTATATGTTGTGAGAATTCACTACCACCCTTTAAAGTTGGTGATGATGACTTCTTTCCAAGGACGCTATAGGACGATGATCTAGATTTTTTTTGTAATATTGGAGAAACACTTCGTCTTGGTTTTTTAGGTACACCTACTACTAAAGAACCACCAAGTTTTGATGGTGATTGTGATTTTGATGGTGATTGTGATTTTGATGGTGATTGTGATTTTGATGGTGATTGTGATTTTGATGGTGATTGTGATTTTGATGGTGATTGTGATTTTGATGGTGATTGTGA
>Ga0209390_10008785_pt1 | contig 12348 bp, 14 predicted proteins | sample BON01_FD_187212 | JGI IMG/M metagenome (GOLD analysis project Ga0209390, IMG submission 187212) | Freshwater microbial communities from Lake Bonney liftoff mats and glacier meltwater in Antarctica - BON-01 (SPAdes) (version 2) | ecosystem: Environmental > Aquatic > Freshwater > Ice > Glacier... | reverse complement strand
CTCCTCCTCCTCCTCCCCCTCCTCCTCCTCCTCCTCCACCACCACAGCATTCACAAGCAACGGCTGCGGGACAAATGCGACCGGCAAGGGCGGGGCAGGCGGAACCGACCCCTGCAGCCCTCCCTCCCTCCCTCCTTCCCTCCCTTCCTCCTCCTCCTCCCTAGGCATGATCGCCACTTCGTAATATCCAACCAAACGAGGGGCTACGTCAAACACCAATCCTTCCTCCCTCCCGCCCTCCCCTCCCTCCCTTCCTCGCACCCAGGCGGCGGAAAAGGGGCGGGGGCCAGGAGGAGGAGGAGGGGGGGAAGGGATGGAGGGAGGGAGGGGGGCAACCTTTTTCGAAGGGGAGTTGGGGAGGGAGGGCGAGGTGGAAGCCTGCTGCTGCTGGTGCTGCTGGTGCTGTTGCTGCTGTTGCTGGAGGGAATGGAGGGAGAAGAGACCAATCTGCTGCTGCTGCTGCTGCTGCACAACTTCCTCCTGTTCCTCTGCCTCCTGTTCCTCTGCCTCCTCTTCCTCCTGCTGCTGCTGCTGCTGCTGCTGCTGCCCCAACATAAAAGCCGAAAACGACGCCGGGGCCGACGACGACAAAAAGTACGCGTACGGACTCTGGAACCCTCCCTCCCTCCCTCCCTCCCTCCCTCCTCCTCCCCCTCCTTCTCCTCCTCCTTCTACTCCTGCTGCTGCTGCCATCGCTGCTGCTGCCGCCGCAGCTGCCGCCGCGAACGAAGGCGGAAGATGAGGAAAAGGAGGGAATGGAGGGAGGGAGGGAGGCACCGGCAAATGAAACTGCCTCCTAAACCTCGACAACCGCTCCCAAACTGTCCCCTCCTCCCCCTCCTCCTCCCTCCCTTCCTCCCCCTCCTCCTCCATCTTCCCTGCCCTCCAGACACTCTCAATACTCGGAAACGGCACCGTGCTCCTCACCGCGCGATTCCCCCCCCCTCCCTCCCCCCTTCCCTCGCCCCCCCCCACATACTGAACAGTGTGGTGAGACATCACTTTAAAGCCAACTCCTGCTCTTCGGGCGCCTTCCAAACTCGTCGTGCTCGGTGTCCTTCTTAAGGGCTTGCGGGCCGCCGTCTCTATTTCTTGGGGCCAGGGAACGATGGATGGGTACAAGGTAGGGAGGGAGGAAGAGGTGGAGAGGGAGGCGTAGGGGGTGGTGGGTGGGAGGCCCCATGCCTGTGAGGGAGGGAGAGAGGGAGGGAAGGAACAACGTAAATGAGTGAGTTTGAAATATGAGGAAAGCAGAACATATCCGGCCCTCCTCCCTCCCTCCCTCTTCCTCTTCCTCCTTGCTTACCTGCAGGCACACTTGCAACCAGGGCCAGGTCGCGTCTTCGCCCGTCGCCCTTGCCCGTACACTCGAGTTAGTAGCCGCTAAGCGTGTCATCTCCTTCGCGTCCAGCATGCCCAACACACACATCAACGCATCCTGGGGCAACACCTCCAACAACCCAAACAAACTGCTCCTCGCCTTCCCTCCTCCTCCTCCTCCTCCCCCTCCCTCCTCCTCCCCCATTCCCTCCTCGTCCTCCTCCTCGTCATCCGCCTCATCGAGCCAAAGGGAAGGATAAAGACTACGGCGGTAAATCCCTCCCCCACAATTGTTCTCATTCTTCTCGGAGTCTGGGTGCAGCGGGTGATGCCACCCTCCCCTCCCTCCTCCTCCTCCCCCTCCTCCACCACCACCACAGGCCGTCGTCCCACCATGTAGGAGGAGAAACGCCTCCTCTGCCGCCGCGGCCGGCTGCATCCTTCTACTTGATTTGATGCTGTGCTTCTTCCTTCCTTGCTGCTGGTGTGTGCGTGTCTCGTCGCTTGGTGTCGCTCCTTCTTCTCCTAGGGCTCGCTGGGACCGGCCTGCTTGCCTGAAGTGGAGAGGCGGGCGGAGCGCGGGCTGCTGGGCTTGCTGTGGGGTGGGAAGGAGGCGGGAAAGGGTTAGAAAAGGGTTGTGGTGCGGCGGGCATATTGATGTCAAGCGAAGAATAGAAGGCCTTGGGAGATGGGACCTTGAACTTGCTGAGAAATTTGCGGGGACAAGCACGGGAGAGGGAGGGGGTGCCGCGTCTGTTACGAGGGTAGAGGGTCCGTTGCCACGTCAAGCCTCCTCTGTGGCCCTTGCACTACGCCGTAGATAGAGTCTTTGACCCATGCACTCCAGACAGAGCGATGTCGACGGCAAAGCAAGAACAACAGACAAACAAGGAAGGGCATGCATGGGCAGTTGCGAAAAGGGAAGGCATCTGTCTGACCTTCTCTCCTCTTTCTCCTCTTCTTCAATCGTGGTTTGGGCCCGATTGCGCGAACCGAGGATCACCAGTCGCGACCTCCCCTCCCTCCCTCCCTCTACCCTCTAACAACACTCTGTCTCACGCACCGCACCACACCCCACCCACACACACACCTCTACAGGCCACGTATTGCCCTCCTCCTTCTGACTCGGCGCCTTCGTTTCCTGCACCCTTCTTCCTTCTCCTCTCCACCAACACCACCATCCACCCGGACCACCATCCACCAACGCCATGCTGGAAGTCTACCTCTCCCTCCTCCGCAACGGCGCCTGCGTCATCAAGGATTTCCTCCCCTCCAGCCACCCCTTGCTCACCCCGCCCGCCAGCATCGCCCCTGCTGTCCTCCCCTTCCTCCCTCACGCCCACCTGGCGGGCATCCCAGTCATTGACCTCTTCATTGCTCCTCTCCAACTTGTCGCGGTCTTGTACGGCGGGATCGGCGGCCTCTTCGACTTAGCCCGTGCCGTGCAACGATGGCGGCGTTCCAAGGCATGGGCGCGGGGTGCGATGAATATGGAGAGTCATCTGTATGAGAGGGAGGCGGTGGACATGCGCGCGCGGCTGCAAGCTGAGGTGGGGGAAGCCTGGGGTAGCATTACCTGGGCCCTGCTCAAGATCACGTTTGGCGTGTGTTTTTGGTTCTTCTTTTTGAGTTCCTTGAAGAATGTGGAGGAGGAGGCGATTCAGTGGACGTTGTTCGCGATGGAGGTGGCGGCGTTGATGTGCCTGTACAAAGGAGGGCTTGGTCTCCTAACCCGTCGTGCGAAAGCGTTATACCTCCTCTCTATCACTCCTGATGACCTCCTCGATATGAAAGAGGGTGGCGTGGATGAGAAATTGGCTGAATTTGGTGATAAACGTCTAGGGTTTACCTGGGAGGATAAGGTGAGCTACCACCCGAATGCCTTGTTTGCAGACATCGAGCATTTATCTCGGGCCTATACTCGACTGGAGACGATGCTCCACAAGGCCACCGAGGAACACGATGAAGACGCTCAAGCAGACCTCAAAGAGGTGCTACACCGTATCCACACACAAGGCAGACAGCAACTGTCCTTGTGTTGGCTAGACACAGGAATCCTCCTCATGGATGCCATCGCCTTTTTGGCTTATATCTTCTTCCCGCTCGTCTGGTTCTACCCGGAAGAAGACCAGTACCATCACTATTTGTCGGGGCCATATTACACCTATCCGGGGCATAACTTCATTTTGACCACGGGGATGATTATTGGGGATGTGATGTGGACGTTGCAACCTGTGTGTATGCTCGCTTCGGCCGTCATTAGGAATGTGGTGGAGGAGATGGTAGTGGGGCCCGAACCTTCCCACACTCTGCGGTTGCCGCCGCTGAGGAGGAAGGCTGCGGCGACGACAACGATGAGGCGAGCATCAGTGGCAGGGAGGAGGAGGGGGGTTGAGGAGGAGGTGGTGGTGGGGAAGAAGGGAGGGAGGGAGGGGGAGGGGCTGACGCAACGCAAGCCTGCGGCGGGGCGACGGCCGAGCACGGCAGGCAAGGAGAACAAGAAGGAGGTTGAGAAGAAGGGCAGCAGCAAAGGCAAGAGCAGCAGCAGTAGTAGTAGCAGCAGCAGCAGGAGGCAGACGATGGGCCCTTCCACGGTCACTCGCACAAGCGCTCGCTTGAGCATGCAGGGGAAAGGAGGCAAGGCCAACTAAATGAATGTGACAGAAAGAGAGGGAGGGATGGAGGGCGGAAGGGAAGGGGGGGATTATGTGCATATCTAAAGAGAAGTAAGCAAGTGAGAGACGGTCTGGGCCCGGGAGGGGGGGAGGGAGGGAGGGAGGGAGCAGAAGAAGGTGGATGGGTATATATGAATAGGGCGAAAAAGAACCACGAACGCACCACACACACAAAAGCATGCATTGGATTTAGCTTTGGATTCCATCGATTGTTGATCGAAAGTCGTAGGGAAATACCCTCCCCTTCTTCTTTCTAGCATCAATCTCCTCAGCCAACCATGGCTAACGACAGGAAGGAAAGGCAAGCAAAAAGACAAGCAAGGCACGCAGAAATAGACAAACTACATGCTTTCCGCACGCCTGGCCTTTTTGTCTCATCTTACATTTGTGTGCAGAAATTAAACAAGACGTCGAAAGAAAGCCATGGGCATGTCCAAGCCCGCAAGGGCCGTGTTCAAGGCAACGTCAGTGTTTTCTTCACCACACACCTGCCTCCACGTGCCCTTCCATCCCTTACAGAAGCCTCGAGACACAAAACCACACAACAAGACAAGACAACCACGCCGCCGCAGAGACAAGAAACATAGCCCAAGGGCAATGCTGCCTGTACACCGCGACTCACACAACCTGTCCAGCGAGGTCTCATCGCCTCAAGCTGGCGAGCCCTCTGACTCCTCGGTGTCGCACACGCAGGCAAAGTTGCTCCTCCTCCAGCAGGAGAGGCGAGGCATGTGGCCATGGATTGAGCTCCCATCACCAGGCCAAAACAAGCCACGCACACTCCGCTACACACGGGCAAGGCCCTGGGCAGTGAATGCCGGGCTGGCGTTGTCTTTATTTGGGTGGTGATTGGACGATCCACTAGGAGGAAGGGAGGGCAGGCCAAGAAAGATCATTGCGTTGGCCTCCTTTCTTCTTCCGTTTTGGGAGGACACCACTCACGTGGCTGGGTTCCAGGAAATCGCGAGAACAAGCATCTGGAAAGCGAGGAGGAGGGAACGCGCGGGTGGTGGCAGCCGGGCACTTTTTTATTTTGCCTTTCTTCACCTCTCCGTAGAGGGTCCAAATGCGTGCGTCGTCATTGCCTCTGCCTCATGCGTGCGTGCCTCTTATCAGAGACCACCCACTTACTCACTTCACTCCGACAAACACATACACTACACAATCGCCACAGCCAGCCAAAGGACAAGATTATCGGCGCGTGGACGGAGCCTTGAATGGCAGCATAGACCGATCGAGAGCTAGGCCGTCGTCGTCGTCTCCTCCTCCTCCTCCCCTCCTCCTCCTCCTCCTCGTCCTCCTCCTCTGCGGTGGTGGTGCTTGGACAGGTGTTCAGTAGTAGCAGTAGGATTAACAGCAGCAGAAAAATGGTGCGACGGCGTCTAGGCCTATCCACGGCCTTGTGCTGTTGTTTAGTGGCCGGCGCGATACACCAGAGCACGGGTACGTTTTGTGTCTAGGATTTAGCTTTGATGATGATGATGGGATGGGAAGGGTGATGATAAAGGAGGCAATGCGCCTCCCTTTATCCCCCTCTCTTTGTCCTAGTCGCTCTCCGTGACTTTCTCCCTTGTCGTTTCTTTTGAATGATGCATGAAAACCACTTACTTACCTCTCCCTCCCTCCCTCCCTCCCCCCTCCCCCCACTCACAATCACAGGAGCAGGAATAAGAGCAGGCACAGCACCAGCCGCCTTTGCGCCACCAATACGGCCATCCTCCTCCTCCCGTTCCTCCTCCTCTTCCTCTTCCTCCTTCTCTTCCTCCTCCTCCTCCTCCTCCTCCACTTCCTTATCAAGAAGAGGGGAAAGAAGACCCTTCATGTCCTCCTCCACCCTCGCCTTCAGCCCTCCCTCCTCCTCCTCCTCCTCCACCACCACCACCACCACCACCACGAGCAGCAGCAGCAGCTCCTCACTAAGCGCAGTCGCCACCTCTTCCCGCGCCGACGAACAAACCCCCCCACTACCCTCCCCCTCCTCCCCACCATCACCACCCTCCCACGCCTCCTCCCATTCCTCCCCCGCTCCCTCCTCCACCTCCTCCTCCTCCTCCTCCCCCCCTCCCTCCATGACCATGGACCCATTCCGCCCCGCCCGGGCAGCCGTCGATCCTGTAGTAATCAATATTCTAGTCACCATCCTCTCCACCCCTACCTCGTCCTCGTCCTCGTCCTCCCTTCCTTCCTCCTCCTCCTCCTCCTCCTCCACTACCTTGGCCGATGCCGAGCGGATTGCCAATAAGGCGATTCGGAAGAGGATGAGGACGGATGCGGCCGAAGCGGCTTTAACGGCTGAGGAGAGGAGGTTGATCTACTCAAGGGTGTATGGCGTGGAGGTCCTGAGGAAGAGGCTGGAGTTTCTGTTGGAGTATGCTGTGAGACAGTCTCCAATGGTAGGGAAGAGGTTTGGGCCGATTCTTGCTGATTTTGGGTTGCCTATGAATGCGACGGGCGATCCTATGCTGGTGGTTAACAGGGCGGAGTGTCTGTTGGCGTTATATATGCTGACAGAGGAGGGAGGAAGGGAGGGAGGGGTAGGACCGATGGTTGAGTTTTTGGACTCGGATCGACTGGAGGTGTTGGGGGTGGTGGGAAGGGAAGCGATAGGGGAGGAAGGGAGGGAGGAGCTGTTTGATTCGATTGAGGATCCAGTGGCTAGGATTGCGGCGAGGAGGAGTTTGCCGGAGTGGTTGGTGAGGCAGTTCGTGCAGGCAGTGGGGGAGGAAGGGGCCGAGGCCATGGCTGGCGCGTTGAATAAAAAACCTCCGACGACATTGAGGGTTAATACCTTGAAGACGAGTAGGGAGAAGGTGCTGATTGAGTTGAAGAAGAGGGGGATAGAGGCCCGACGGACCAAGTATAGTCCTTGGGGGGTTGTGCTGGAGGAGGGCGGGAGGGAGGAAGGGTCAGAGGGAGGGGGATTTAGGGTGTTTGAGCAGGATATGTATAAACTGGGGTATGTGGATCTAATGAACGAGGCGTCGCAGTGTGTGGCCTTGTCGACTGGGGCGAAGCCTTACGATATTGTGCTTTTGTATGGGGCGAGGAAGGGGGTGAAGGCGTTGGCCTTGGCGTCTATGTTGAGGGGGAATGGGATGATATATTTGTGGGAGCCTTATTTGAGGCAGCATTTTCAGTTGAGAGAGGCGATTCGACGAGGGCAAGCGACGGATTTGATGGAGGTATTACCGAATGTGAATGCCGCGATGAGGATTAAGGCAGATGTGGTGTTAGTGGATGCTTTGTGCTCAAATACAGGTGCCCTGGCCCATCACCCGAGCATGCGGTGGTTGAAAAACGAGACGTTTATTTTAGAAACCCTCGTGCCACAACAAAAGAGTGATTTGCAGAATGCCGCCCGGGCGGTGAGTCCGGGAGGGGTGTTGTTGTACTCGACTTGTTCTCTGTTGGCGTGTGAGAACCAGGAGGTGGTTGATTGGTTTGAAGAGACCTTTGCCGAGGAGTTTGAGAGTCTGCCCTTTGACAAGACGGGGGGGCCTGGGGGGAATAGGCGGGCGTTGCTACCTCATGTGCATGGGGTGGATGGGACGTTCATTGCTAGGTGGAGGAGGAAGTTGGGGGCTTAAGCGCTCCCTCCTTCCCTCCCTCCCTCCCCTCCTCGTTTTCCCTCCCTCCCTTTCTGGTTGCTTCCTCATGTGCATGGGGTGGATGGGACGTTTATTGCTAGGTGGAGGAGGAAGTTGGGGGCTTAAGCGCTCCCTCCTTCCCTCCACCCCTCCCCTCCTCCTTTTCCCGTCTTCTTTCTGGGGGGGAAGGGAGGGAGGAAAGGGAGGGAGGGAAGGATAAGGTGTAGACTTCTGAGTCTGTGTCTTGTTTTTTCTTCTCTTTTTCTCCTTTTACCCTTTCTTGTGTGTTTGTGCGCGCTCGCGCTCGGCGCGTAAGCGAGGGGGAGAAAGGAAGATAAAGAGAAAGTAAGACCATGGAGGAGGAGGTATGTGTTGGTGTGTTGTGTTTGTGTTTGTGAGTCTGTTTTGTGGATTTTATTATTGTGTCTGTGTTTGAATGAGAGAAGTAGTAGGAAAGAAGAGGTTGTGTGTGTGTGTGTGTGTGTGTGTGTGCGTGTGTGCGTGCGTGCGTGTGTCTGCGCACGCGTTACTTGTTTTGTGTGTGTGGTGTGGAAGGAAGGCGCAACAAATCGGAAGGAAGAAATGGAGGGAGAAGGTGCACACACGAGAAAAAAAAGGAGAAGTGTAGGAGAGGAAGGGAGAGATTTTTGGATAATTGAGAGAAACATGGAGCGTACGCCCCGCTTTTGTTTTTTTTCCTTCTCTCCTCTCCTGATTCTACCACTCACTAATATATTCATTCACACACTCAATTGTTAGAGAGTGGGTGAGTCAGTCAGAGAGGATAGGACGAAGGAGAGAAGAGACAGATTTAGAACTATGTGTCTGTGTCTTTGTGAGTGTGTGGACGGAGGGAGGGAAAAGGGGAGGACAGGCTAAAAAGGGAAAAGAGAAGGAAAGGGACTGCGACAATATCAAATCAACCCGTCGTCTTTATTTTTCTTTAAAAATACTACTACTCTCCATAATAAGTGATATTTTCGAGGAGTAAAAGTGAAATAGCGAGAGGAAACAAAAGAGAAAGAGAAAGCATTTTCCTCAATCTAGATAAGAAACATAATATGAGAAAAATAAAACAGAAAGGAGAAGAGAAGCCGTGTCCGCGGGAGTGGTGCGGCGTTCTCTTTTTATCCCTATCCTTACACCTAGGCGCACAGAATCAGACAGCAAGCTCCCGCTCCTATTCCTGTCTTTATTTGTGTTGTGGGTAGATGAAAGGGAGAGCAAGGGGAAGGGAGGGAAGGAATAAAAGATAAAACATCGATAGAGAATGTCCTCAAGGTAGAGAAAGGGAATGCAAAAAACACAACCCACAAAAAACAAAAAGAAAAAAGAAAGAAGAAGACAAGCAAGGAACAAAGTTGAAAAGACACGACAATTTGGATATAGTCATGTTGCTTTGTGAGCTCTAATACCCAATTCATTGCTACCGTCTTGCTTTTCCACAGCTAGGTAGGTCTCGAGATCCAACCTCCGAATGTGGGTGGCGGTGTTGACCAAGATCCATGCCGAGGCGGCGAGGCGAGGGGAAGATTCTTACTCCTCAGCTTGTGTCGTGAAGGCCCGCGCCGCTCAAGCAGACATGCGCGTGAAGGAGGCCTTCAGTCGCACCACGGCCCAGTTTGCAAGGTGGGGCGTGGCTTTAGAAGGCGACGGCCTGGGTTGGCGGCGTCGAGGCATGTTCGACAAGGGACGGAGGCTCGTGCCGTCCAGGAGACGTACTATTCGAAGATCCTTCTTGCTATAAATGCAGACATGAGCTGGACGAGGACGATTTATCGACGGGATGAAACGTGCTGTTTTCGGCGTTCATCCTTCATATCCTTACTGAGACAGATGATGTCGAGTTTGCAAACCTTGTCGCTGAATGTGGTTGTCTTTGGCCGGCGTTCACCTCTCGATGGAGGGATGAGCAAGAAGTAGGTGAACTTGACGCCATTCGTGCCATTCCTCAGGTGCCGTCCGGACTGCCGACTCGCGACGCTGCGTATTTCATCAGACAAGGATGGGAGATCTTGTTTCACTGCAAGGAGTTGGGAGGCGAAGAGGGGTTGGTGAACACGGTGTGCTTGTGGGAGCGCCTCGCTTTGATAAAAAGTATGTGGGGTATCCCATTCTCAGCCTCTGCAAACTGTGATGATATACATGCTCTTGTCCTTGCTCGCATCTGTGAGGTCGTGTATTACAACAAGATAAGCACCTTGGATTTCGATGGGACCCAATATTTGAACCATTTTCTCTCAGTTCACGCGGGCATCGGCCTATGTCATTCCTGTTACCCTACGGCCCACGTCCGCTTCGAGGACTTCGTTGGTGCCGTGGTTGGTGATAAGGCCGTTCAAGCTGGTGGTGTACGCCATTGCGGACATCCCGATCGGCGGGGAGATTGCGATTTCATATGTAGACGTTACTTTTGGGATAGACAGCGTTTCCACTTTGTGCTCCAAATACAATACGGATTCCAGTGTAGGGATTGTCCACGTTGCCGCGACCCCACGCACAGCCCCATGCTCCTAGACCACGAGCTTTTTAACCGAGGAAAGCCAGCGCACCTCGTCGACCAGTTGAGGTCCCTGGAAACAACAATGGTGATCGAGTCAAAGCTGGCAATGGAGGGGAAGACACATGGCGGTGGCATGCTTCACAGCATGAGCTTGTGTTTCAGTTTCAGTTATTCGGTCCCCGCACTCCAAACTTGGCTTTCCGAGGCGGAGGGTAACTTTCCAAGTCTGGGCAAAGAGTTGCGTGACGCCAGGGTTCAACTAGCCTTTTGTTTCTACGCAAGACAGCAGCACACCGAGGCTTTAGTCTTGTAGAACACAATAGAGAAGGTCGAACGGGTGGGCTACCCTTATCACTCCCCCCGCCGGATTACTTCGCTTCAGTACCTGGTGAAACTGCTGGCCTTGCAAGGGCAAGGGGCAACGACGCGTTTCAACGATTTAGCGGAAGAGGTTGCGCTTTTGAAAAAGGTTAATTATGGAGAAGGGTGGGAAGATAAGTTAGAGGACGCTTCAAGAATTGGCGACTTGGTCGTTTACACAATTCAGGCAGTGGTAGCCATGCAGCAGGAGAGGCTACAGAGGCAGCCGCATCAGCACCAGCAACCCTGTGACCGGATCGGGGAGGAGGAGCAGGAGGAGGACAAGGAGGAAAAAAAGAAGTAGCGAAAACTTAACATAAGCTAGAAAGACAGACAAAGCGCTGAAATTGAAGGAAGTACAAGAAAGAAATCAAGAAGATCAAAGACATGAAGGGGCCACCCGTCTTGTTCCTTGCTCTTGCTCATGTGTGGTGTTTGGGCGGTCAGAGTTCAATTTCCAATCAGGCTGAAGAAGAAGAAGGCACCCGAGCACATTAAGTACTTTAATAGCAATCGCATAAGCGTAAAATCAGAGGCTTTGAGGACGCAATCGAGGAGCGAATGCGTTTCCTTTTTAGGAGTAATAACCTCCTGCCTCCGTGCCTCCCCTCTTTCACCTTTGGAATCGTGGAGGGCTTTGAAAACCTCGTAGAAGCGACCAGTACGAAGCTTAAGACCCAAAAATACCATGCGGTTGTGCGTGCTTGTCCTGTGCTTTACTGCAGAAAAATGTGCCAAGCACGGTGTGAGATTGACGAAGAGCTAACGAAGAACCAGAAGAACGGCAACGGCCGAGCGGCAAGGAAGAAAGCAACGCACAGCACGAGCACCCCGACCATCACAAACACACAAGGACACTAGTCTCACATCCGTCATCACCATCACCACCACTACAGGAAGGACCAGCAGCAAGACCAAGGAGATAAACTACCCACCGCGCCCGCCAGCCCCCGCCCCCTAGCAGGAGCCTCTTCGGCCTCTCACCTCCCCCACTCCCAAAGCAGCATGGCCTACAAACGCCCCCGCCACCACCCCACCCGCCAAGGCATCAATGAAGAAGACGAAGACACCGTCTATCTCACCCCCTTGGGTGCCGCCAAGGAAGTAGGTCGTTCCTGCCTAATCCTCAAGTACAAAGGGCGAACCATCATGTTGGACTGTGGCATTCACCCCGGCCGGACAGGGGACGATGCCTTGCCCTTCTTCGATAGCGGCCCCGACGCCGCTGATATTGACTTAATTCTCATCTCGCATTTTCATTTGGACCACGCTGCTTCTTTGCCGTATTTCACGGAGAAAGTGCAAGGCGGGGCGTTTAAGGGAAGGATTTTTGCGACCCATCCCACCAAGGCTATTATGAGGTTAATGTTGCAAAATCACATTAGGACAGACTCAGTCCGCTTGGCTGCTGATGGAACGACTCCGGACGAGGGACAGCAGGAGGCGCCGCTTTATTCTGAGGCGGATTTGCAGGCGTGTTTGGATAAGATCGAGGTGATTGATTTTCAGCAGGTACGTGCGGAGGAAGGGAGGGAGGGAAGGAGGGGAGGGAGGGACGGAAGTTTTACGAAGAAGGGGCCCTCGAGATTTTCGGGTTCCTTCGATACGGACTTCCTAGAGCAAAACTCAGCAGCGGTTTCCCGGTAGTGCAATGCGTGCATGCGTGTGTAAAAGCATGTGTGTGTGTATCACTCTCATGGCTTGTTGTTCCCTTTTGCCTTTGGCGGCGCTTTGTTGATAGAGGGTTCAGGCGCAATACCGGCCGCGCACATCCATCTCTTTCTATACCTCATCTCAATCTCTTTCTCTCTTTTATCTTTGTGTCATTACTCTCCTTTTGCATAGTGAGAAAAGCTGCTCACATTCTCCTACCCCTCCCTCCCTCCCTCCCTCCCTCCCCCCC
>Ga0209390_10008780_pt1 | contig 12354 bp, 12 predicted proteins | sample BON01_FD_187212 | JGI IMG/M metagenome (GOLD analysis project Ga0209390, IMG submission 187212) | Freshwater microbial communities from Lake Bonney liftoff mats and glacier meltwater in Antarctica - BON-01 (SPAdes) (version 2) | ecosystem: Environmental > Aquatic > Freshwater > Ice > Glacier... | reverse complement strand
TGCAGTGTGTTGCAGTGTGTTGCAGTGTGTTGCAGTGTGTTGCAGTGTGTCACTCATTCATGTGTGCGGCAGGTGTTTTCAAACGGATCTCGCGTGCCTCCCCTCCATCTCGCGCCACGCGCAGGTGTGTTGCAGCGTGCTGTAGTGTGTTGCAGTGTGTTGCAGTGTGTTGCAGTGTGTTGTAGTGTGTCGAGGTCTCTCGTACCTCCCCTCCATCTCGCGCCATGCACAGGTGTGTTGCAGTGTGTTGTAGTGTGTTGCAGTGTGTTCGTGTATGCATGTGTGCGTGTGTGGGGCGTGAAAGCACAACGTGTGTCAAGTGACAGAACACGTTTCTGAGCAGCAGTGGCGGCAGCGCAAGTCACGGCGAGCGAGACAGATTTCTGGGTTCTTTTTGTGCATCGTTTGTGATTTTCCAGGGACAATCATATATAGTGGTCCCTCATATTTGCAGTGTGTTGCGGTGTGTTGCAGTGTGTTGTATTATGTTGCAGTGTGCTGGAGCGTGTCACATATACAGTGGTCCCACATACATAGTGGTCATTATATATGTAGTGGTCGCTATATATGAGGGACCACTATGTACGACTGCAACACACTACAAATCATGTATAATGGTCACTGTACAGGAGGGACCACTATGTACGACTGCAATACACTGCAAATCATATATATGCCGTGGCTTTGGTTAGTAGGATCGATTAAATTATAGGTCTCTTTTGCAAAAGAGCCCTATAAAAGAGACGACATTCTGCAAGAGAGACTTATTTATCGATCCTACTGACCGTAGCCACCCCAGGGTGGTCAAGGACTTTGACCACTCTATTTGAGGCTTTGTGATGACTCATGACTGGTTCATACAAGACATGATGTGTTCATATGTGTGACACATCACGTGAGACATGACACATTCATATGTGACATGACTCATTGATATGTGACATTAATCGTTCACACGTGACATGACTCATTCATACGTGACATGACTCGTCCATACAAGATCACCCTGCATCCCGGATGATTGTTATAGTTTTCGAGCAATATCCATATCATGGTAGGATATCAGTTCGTGACACCAATATAGATGATACAGCCGAGTTCGTAACACATATATAAGTCTGATGTATGTTTATAGTATTCGAGCAATATCCAAATCATGATATGATATCAGTTCGTGACACCAATATAGAGTTTGATGATACAGCCGAGTGCGTAACACATATATAAGTCTGATGTATGTTATAGTATTCGAGCAATATCCATATCATGATAGGATATCAGTTCGTGACATCAATATAGAGTGTAATGATACAGCCGAGTTCGTGACACACGTATAAGTCGCGAATGTATCTTATATACTATAACATACATATGTATGCTATTCTAGCAATATCTATTACTGTGATACGTTACATATGAGTTCGTGACACATACGTAGAGTCTGATGATAGAGTAGAGTTCGTGACATATACACAAGTCCGTATGCCTATCGACTTCGAACTTCAGTATTCGAGCAATGTCTATCACTGTGTGTGCTAAAGTTTGGTTGCTCACACATGCAAATCATGTGTCAATCACGAGGGAGAGATATCACACACATAATAATTAAGGGGGCTGTTTATGTGAGCACAAAAGAGCAAAGAGAAGACGTTCTTGTTTGCTGACTGGCAGCTTCGCGACGGGGGCGGCAGTAATGACGTGGCGTGTGCATCTGACGTGTAGAATTGATTTCGGCCCACTGCCGCAGCTTGAAACGGAGAATGCTTTCTGATTTCAATTGAAATAAAATGTGCACCATCATGAGTAGCAAATACCGAGGCTGGGCGTTTGAGAGAGCGCGCGAGAGCGAGAGACTTCATTGAAACAGCACATGGCCAATAAGGGAGTTTGAAAAAACACAAAGACCACCAAGCTGATGCACTGGCACTGCGAGACGGACTCTTGGCACTCTTGCACTGGCACTGCCAGAGGGCTTCTTGCACTGGCACTGTAAGAGTGCCTCGCACAGTGCTGGCACTGGGAGAGGGCCTCTTGCAATGGCATTGCGAGAGTGCCTGTCACTTGACACTCTGTCACTTCACTCACATTTTTGCATTGAGAGAGGGCCTCTTCAACGTTTTCAGGAGCTTTCTCAGCAACAGTCTGTACTTCTTGTTAGTATGTATGTGCATGTACAGTAAAAGTACAGCCAATCCCACTTGGAGTGACATTTTCGAAAGCTCAAAGCTCAAAGCTCGAACGTCTCTTTTGCCACGTTTCAGTGAAAAGAGACTTTCGAGCTTTGAGCTTTGAGCTTCGAAACAGCATTCGAAAATGACACCCCAAGTGGGATTGTACCAGTACACGAGCTCATGCTTGTGCATGTGCATGTGTATGTGCGTATGCATGTGTGCGCACGCGCGTGCGTGTGTGTTTGCGCTTGTGTGGTATTCTACCCGCCTCTTCAATCAAAGGGCTCCTCTCCGTTCAGATAGGTGTGTATGTGTGGAGCAGGCTGCCTATTTTTTCTTCTTCTTGCCGCCTGCAGCTGCGGCAGGTGGCGAGTCGTCAACCTAAATAGAAAAAAACAGAAATCCTCAATTGTTAGCGCCTTTAGTACAATCCATTTATAGAATCCCTCTGGCAGACTTTTCAGAATTTTGACCTTGCGTTTAGGTTTTTTGTCGGCAGCGCTCGAGCTGACATTCTTGGCGCCTGCTCAAGAATACATTTAGTTGCAGTGTGTTGCAGTGTGTTGCAGTGTGTTCCAACCCTCGAGCCCACACTGTTGGCGGCCGACTTGACCAGCATGACTCAGGCGGTGTAATTGGCGATAAAGATTTCTCAAAAAACAGCGCCTCTAGCGCATTGCCTGTGCAAAATCACTTTAGAGGAGACTTTTCGGGAATTTTTACCTTGCGACTTGGCTGCTTTGAGGTAGGCGGTGAAGGCGTTGGCGTCGTCAGAGGAAGCAAAACGCTGATTGAACCCTTGGCGGGAGCGGAAGTCGAAGAAGGAATCACGGGGCCCAAGCATCTTGTTGATGAAAAAATTCTCGAGTGTCAGTGCCCCTGGTACAATCCCTGTATTAAAGCATTCAATTGGAGACTTTTCAGAATTTTTACCTTGTAGCGCAAAAAGCTCCAGTCTGATCCCAAGGGATGCGGGGTGCTCAATTCCTCTTGTACCTGTGACACGACTCATTTACATGTGTGATATGACTTATTCACATGCGTGATGTCACTCGTCCACATGAACTGTGATATGACTCATTCACATGTGTGATATGACTTATTCACATGTGTGATATGACTCATTCACATGACATATGACATGACAACATTGCCTCCACACACCTTGCGCGCGTCCTCGTACCTGTGAAACGACTCATCCACGTGTGTGATATGACTCATTCACAAGTGTGATATGACACATTCATATTTGTGATATGACTGATTCACATGTGTGATACGACTCATTCACATGTGACATGACAGCATTGCCGCCTCGTACCTGTGACATGACTCATTCACATGTGTGATATGACTCATTCACATGTGTGACATGACTCATTCACATGTGTAACATGACTCATTCATATGACATGTGACATGACAGCATTGCCGCCTCGTACCTGTGACATGACTCATTCACATGTGTGACATGACTCATTCACATGTGTGACATGACTCATTCACATGTGTAACATGACTCATTCATATGACATGTGACATGACAGCATTGCCGCCTCGTACCTGTGACATGACTCATTCACATGTGTGATATGACTTATGCAGACGTGGGATATGACTCAACCACGTGACATGTGACATGACAGCATTGCCGCCTCGTACCTTGCGCGCGTAATCGAGCGGATAATAAGTACGCTCGTTGTCCTTCATGTCTTCCCCTTCATCTAAATCACAGAAATACTGATCATTTGTCTCCGTGACCATCTCAATCCAACCGTCATCATTGTGACGCATTTCACAAAGAAGATTGTCGAGGAAATACTCGATTCGCCCACCACTCTCAAGATACACGTCCCAATCCTTCTTGTCCCAGTGCTTGTCGCATCTCGTGTGTGTCCCCTTTTCAACAACGTTGCAATCATCATCCAATTCTGTGTCAGCGTCCATATACCAATCGACACCTTCAACGTCGGGCTGGTCTAAGAGATCCAGTAGCCGGTCGACATTCGGTAGCAGGTGCTTGTTGAGAAGGTGCCTTGTAGCAGCCATCAGACGTTGGATGCCCTTGATGAAACTCTCCTTCTTTTTCTTTGTGAGTTTTTCACGGAGTGGGCTTGGAATGTACCTTGTGTATATGGGCCGCTCTTCGATTGGGTTGTCGCATTCTTCCTCCGTGTCCCAGTAGTCGCATGCCTGCAAGAGTTTGAGTCTCGTGACAGGAGTCATGGCGCCATCTATGAGCGCCTGCTGGTCGTGAGGGTCGAGCAGTAACACCCGCGTCTCCCACTGCACCTTTTCCCATCCAGCGTACGCAGTGTCGCCAATACCCTTGATACACATTCTCAAAAGTCAGTACCCCAGTATATTTACGCTATAAAAGCACTCTAGAGCTGACTTTTGAGAAATTCTACCGCGGTATGAGGGAACTTGCGGTACTTGTGGTGCGGGGCATAGACTTGAATCCTATTCTCATCCCATACTTCCGGCTCCATGTCCGGAGAACCCAGCATCTCGAAGGGCGTCGTTCCCTCATGACGAGACCCCTCCCCCGCCTTCATGCTGCAATCAGCGCCAAGACGAACAAGGGTGCGAATGCACTCAGGATTTGGACCACCATCTTCGAGATTCATCGCCATGATGAGCGGCGTCATACCCGTGTCCGCCATGAAATTCACGTCGGCGCCTGTCGTGGGTGTGTGTGTGTGTACGATGTGTCAACGCTCGCACATTCTTATATCCATACTGTAGCATGTGAGAGACACGACTCACCGAGCTGAACCAGCAGTTCGACCACCTTGCTGTCGAAAATATATTTGGACATGGCGACGATGAGAGCGGCAGAATTTTCATGCGAAGTTTTCTTGGCCTTGGAAATCTTGGAGTCTAGAAGTGCCTCCAGATGAACTCTGATCAAAATCCTCAAACATCAGTGCCCTTGTAATATCCAAATTCAAAAAACAATGTACAGCTGAATTTTGAGAATATCTCACCTCAGTTGTTTGTGTCCTCTCTCTCGTCTAGCGTTAGAGACGGCGGTGCAGGCTGCATGACTGAGCCGACCAACTAAGACATAGGCGTCATCGTCCGTGTAACCCTGCTTCTCTGTGAGAAACGTGCGGTACCCTGAGTTTTCCTCGGTTTTATATCCCACCTCGGACCACATTTCGTCAGCAACACAATTATCCTCATCATCGCTATCAGGCAGCTCGTACTCCTCAAGCACTTGCAACACACTGCACTTTGTGTCCGTGAGATCCCCCTGCTGGCCTGCTTCTGAGGCATCATCGCCAATGCCAGCGCCTGCCGGGTGCTTTTCGGCAGCCCAGTTCGCGGCGGCTTGCTTGAATGCCAGCTTATGCTCGAGCGAGAGATCCGCGCCCTTCAACCGCGCGATCTCTTCCTTCATGAACAGATTGTATGACGTCGCAGCTCGAACTTTCTTGGGCTTGTCCTCCGTTGCCAATGCTATGGCAGCACTCTCCTTTCCCTTCTTCGTCGTTCCCTGTGGACGTGCTTTCGCTTTGGCAGGCTGTTGGATGGTCCCCTCCTCAGGTTTTTTCTCGTCGTCGCGGGCTCCTTTCTTTACAGGCGCGGCGCCATTCTGAATCCATTCAATCAACGCCGGCTTGTCGCTCTCCTTATCCACGTTCAGCTTCCTCTCGGCACAGATGCGCTGGAGTGTTTCTACTGAGAGCGTGTCAAGGTTCGTCTTTTGTATCTTGGCGGTCGCGCCCGAGGCCTTGTGGATGCTCGCCGTCATTTCCGCTTCACTTGCCTCCCTAGTCAGGCCCAAATCGTCGCACACCGCCCGCAGCGTGTCTATGCCGAGATCGTCGATGCGGGTCCGTGCAGCATACTTTCCAATCTTTTGGCCCGGCTGCCGTCCGCGTCTGGGAACGCCACCCTCCACATTCGGCTTTCCCGGCTCGAAGTCATCCTCATTCTCACCCTTGCTTTCCGTATCCTTGCTCGCCAATCCTGCCTGTGCCCGTGCGCTTTTTAGGGCGGCGGCAGCTTGCGCCTGCTGGGTCGCGGCCTCACAAGAAGAGAGCGCCCCCGCAGCAACACACTTTTCTACCGCAGCCTGCGCTTCGTCGTGCACGTTCTGCGCAAGCAGCAGCGAATGCAGGCGCTGCGCCTGCAAACTGCCCATCGTTTCTGTGCTGTCCCGTGTGCGTTGCACAACGTGTCTTTGCGTTCCACAACCTCGCAACGTCCCTTGATGGGCTTCCGATTTTCAAATCGATCGTTATCTCGTTTGCGCATCTCGAGATTTTGGAATTTGCCCGCCAAAAGGAGTTCATTCTTGGGACATTTGGGGAGCTCAACAGCTGCGAACTGGGTGTCTTTCGATCTTAATGTTTCTTGCTCCTCTTGCTGAGGTTACACCTTAATAAACACTCTTAAATTAAAAATGGGTCCAGAAAGAAAAGTCCAGACACGCAGCCGCCAGGGCGTGCCCCTGGTTGTAAGCGGCGTTAGTTGCTGGGTCCGTTCGAAGAGGAAGATGAGGGGATCGGCATAGCCAGCGACGACGCGCGCGGCAAGCGGAGTTTAGGAGCCGCCACGCGCCACTCGCATTCAGCCAGAGTCTATACGGACCGGCTCCTACTCATCGACTCATCCTCGAGACATCCAGGCTTAGTCCAGGCTCAACCCCAACTGTGCGCGACTGGCTCAATCCGTGTGTATGGGGAGGAAGCATTTCGGGCCCATTTTGCGTTTCATGACAACTTTGGAACAATTTTCACAATCAATACAAAATTAGGTTGAACCCGCTCAACCCGATTTTTACAACAATAATTTGGGGTGAGCCGGCTCAACCCGATTTTAAACAAAATAATTTAGGTTGAGCCGGTTCTGCCCCATTTTACTCGAAATAATTTGAATTGAGCCGGCTCAACCCCATCTTTCGAAACAAATAGCGGGTTGAGCCGGCTCAACTCGATTTTGTGGAAAAAAAATGGATTGAGACCGATCAACCCAATTGCTTGTTTGTTTGTTTGTTTGTTCATTGGAATAAATCCTGGAAAACTATACTCCTCCTCCTGTGTTGGGACTCCAGGGAAGTAAACCCCCTGGGAGTGATCACACACGGGCAGAGGCACAAACCACGTGCGTATCAAAGACAGCGGCACAGACCACGTACGTGTCAATCTATGGTTCACACTCTACAAGTTGACGGGCTGGCTCGCCGCGGCATCACTGGACTTAGCGGCTCCTACTCATCGACTCATCCTCGAGACGATGTAAAACTAGCTCAGTTGGTCAGAGCGCGGGACTGTCAGTCCCGAGGTCGTCGGTTCGAATCCAACAAAAACTCAAAAACCCGAGAACTCAAATCTACATGGATTTGAGGTACACAGACCCTCAAGCAAGGGTACTAAATTACTGTTTCAAGTAATAAAAGCAATCGTCAATCAATCAGCCACCAAACGGCGTTCCCCCATGCCTTGTATGACGTATTGGTACTGGACGGGGGGAGGGGTAAAACCATGAGCGATTTGGTGGATAGTGATCGCGAACTGTCCGTCGATTAGCAATACTAAACAAAGCAAAACTACACACCCTACCTTACCCAATTACGGTGGCGCTACACTGGCTCCCAGGTCTCGGTAGCAGATACAGATAGCGCCCTAATTACTAGCAAGAGTACTAAAGTAGCAACATCAAAAGATTTTGGAAAAAGGATCGAAGTCACACAACCATAGCGGTGGCTGGGATGCCCCAGCTGCCTACCTTAGGAAAGTCACTCAAGTCTCGAAAAGGCAGACTGATTCTGCACGCTAGGGAACAACATAAATTCGATGTGATGGAATGACTGATTTGAGGGTTGCCAAGTCGCATACAATACACAAACCCCCTGAATTTCCCAAATACCTGATTTGCACATACCCCATAGACATCGTCACTGTGTGTCAAAAATTATCAGAATCTGAATTTGATCCGTCCACCAGCGTTGCGTGAAAAAATCTAAGAATATTCCACATGACTCGAATGTCCCTTAAACAATGAACAAAAATTGGGGGTCTGGAGAACAAACCTCCACAGTAACACGCCCACGAACAAAGACTCCAGAACGTCATGCTGCTAGAAATTGTAAACAACAGGGGCCCTCTTTGCTGTTTTCCTGTCAGATTTCGGACAGATTTGAACAACAGGATCCCCCGGTCTCACATCGTCCAAAAATCAGTCAAAAGGGACCTACTTTGGAAAACACAATACGACAATTTACAGGGCTTTCGTGGCACTCTGTAGAACTCTGCAGACAAAATATGGGAGAAAGAAGGAAAAATTGCGAGAGAGACGCACACACATATGTATGTATTTCCTCCTCTGATCTACACCTTTGTCCCACTTCCCCTCCCTGAACTATACATTTTCTCCCCTGGCAATGTTTGGCCCTCTCCCACTCTCTGCCATTGCACAGCCGGGCGACGAGCTGCAGACCAAACACCATCTGCTAGTGCTGAGTTTACCAGGAGGTAATATTACGCGCAGACTGTATCATGCGATCGCTGCAGGGCCAGTCTGGAGTGTGCAATGTGATGAAGCACATGAAATGCTTATCGCTACTCTGGCAGAACTCGGAAAAAAATTGGGTTGAACCGGCTCAAATGAGACCTACAAAACTGCTGTTTGATTTGTGGGGGTAATTGGGCGCCGGCTCAGCACGATTCTTGAAAAAAAACGGGTTGAGTCGGCGCAATCCGAATGTTGGAAAAAAAAGCATAGTTTCATTTGGTCAAATCGTGGCAGCTTCAAAGTGTCAATTTGTCAATTCGACAAATTCCAAAGTTTCAATTGGACAACTTGAAACTTTCAAATTGTCAATTCGTGGAAACTTGAAAGTTGACATATTGAAAAATGTCAATTTCGACGGTTGGCGGTTTCATTTTGTCATGTTGCATAGTGTCAAATTCACCGATTGACACTTTCATTTTGTCAAATCGTTGAAACCTCGTCCCTTCGTCAATTTGTCAAATTCCACAGTATCAATTTGACAAATTGACACTGTCATTTTGTCCAATCGTTGAAACTTGACAGTGTCAAGTTGTCGATGTGACGAATTGAAATGATTCAATTTCACATCTTGAAAGTTTCATTTGGTCAGATCGTTGAAAATGTCAATTTGTCGATTAGACAGATTGAAAAGTTGCAATTTGACAAATCGACACTTTCTTTTTGTCAAATCGTTAAAACTGGAAAGTGTTGATTTGTCGATGTGACAAATTGAAAAATGGCCATTTGACAAACTAAAACTTTGATTGGGTCAAATGGTTGAAGCTTGAAAATGTCCTTTTATCGATTTGACAAATTGACAGATTTCAATTTGATAAATTGAAATTTTCGTTATGTCAAATCGTTGAAACTTCAAAGTGTCAATATGTCGATTTGACTAATCGACAGGTTCAATTTGACAAATATTCAAACTTTTATTTTGTCAAATCGTTGAAACTTGAAATTGTCAATTTGTCGATCTGACCAATTGAAAAGTTGCAATTGGACAAATTGAAACTTTGCCTGATGGTCAAGGGAGCGCTGGTGGCTACTCGGTGTGAGAGAGAGAGCGTGAGAGAGAGCGAGAAAGCGCGAGAGAAGGACAGAGAGGGGGAGAACATCTCGGGCGCTGACAGTCTCAATACTGAGACTACGGGAGCGAGATTGGTTCTCGTGGATCGAAATCGGATTGGAAGCCCGGGGAGAAAACATATCATCTTTGAAGACACCAGCAAACATCCTTGCATCTGCGATTTCATCAAGATTTTCTACAAGAAAGTCTCCCAGAAAGATAGGCTTTTCAGTGCATCTCATCGAGCGCATCTGTTGTCGGCCAGAAATGTTTGTCGAAAACGACTGAACCGACCGGTGTCTTTTCCTGTAATTTGTGCAAAGTGTAATGCCCAAATGCAGGTTTAAGAACTGAGCTTACAGTCTGATTTGCCTTAGAAAGGTTGCCAGCCCTAGCCTGTTTTTGAGCCATCATGTCCGTTTGAGCAGACGTGCGTGACGATGTCAATAGTGGATTTGCAGCGAGTCTATCCTGGCGAGCATGACCTTTGGCCATGCATTTGTTCCAAAGAGATTCCCATTCTCCTTTGAGGAATTTGTTGCACGCGGCGCGAATTTCCATTTTGCTGTGAGTTAGATATAGCAACAGTAGGGTTCGGGCTAGGTGACGTAAAGCTTCACAAGATTACTTCTCATGATTGAAGCGTCCAGCAAACGTGAGCGTTTTCTTTACACAATCTTTGAATAAACTGCGCTGTATGTGATTCAGGTCCGTTGCAGTTGGGCTTGTGAAAGCTTCGTAACTCAAATAGACGACCGTCTCGTTCAAGACGGCTCAAGGAAGTTAAAGCGCCAGCGTTGATCCAAATGACAGCCTGGTCATCGGGGTTGACAGAAGAGCTGAAATGTCGGAAAATGTTGTCATGAGCTGGTTCTGGATTGGCACCTGCGTTTTGGGGAAAGTTTGCCCAATGTGCCCCTGGAGGAAGCCTATGCCGCACCTGTTTGCTGTTGAGGAACTCCAGGCCTGCTAGACTGGGATGCCAGGGGCGTGCGGGCGACTAAGCCTCCCCGACCCTCGTTGGGAGATGATGACTTTTTACTCGTGCGCAGAGATGCAGAGTTTACCGGTACTGAAGAAGGTACTGGGGGGTGCCTTCAGCCCTGAAGCGCTCTCGCAGCATTCCACTCTGTATAAGCCGGTTGAAGCTTAATGAAAGCGTCGGCTGCTCTATCCAAAAAATATTGGTCAGGATGAATGAGTTTCACAGATTCATTGTATTCTATGGCTACCTCTTGATAGCCGCACGCAGGGCGCAAGCCAAGCATGCCAATAAGCAAATCATGAGAGGAGATCATGATTATTATCTGAAACTGCCTCCTGCACCATAACGGCGAGCTGACCTGTGCTGGCTTGCGGTGCTAGAGGCCCGGTGGTTGGCGCCCCTGCAGCAGAAGGTGGCGTCAATCTTGGCCACTCATCGGTGGCAGCTCCTTGACTTGGACCAACCGTAGGATTCATCTGTGGGCGGGAAGCATGGGTGCTTAGGGAAGTTGATCATAATTCAGTACCCATGATGTGCGCCATTCCTCTTTGAGCCAAAAATGAAGGTAGAACGACACCTTGCACACTGGCATTTCGCCATTGTACTGTCTCGTCCTAATGAGGATCTCTTAAACTCATAGCGAGATTTTTCCCCGAGAGTAGCATAAAGGCATGAGTTTTGTCGGGCATGGACTGAATGATTGTCAAATCACAATTATACATGCATGTAATTGCTGCGAAAACGGTGTGATTGACAAAGAACCCCCCAGAACCAGTGTAACCTACTTGCTGCACAAAAGTAGCCCAGTTTGGGGCAAAATCTTGAGGAAACTGAGACATGCGTATTCCTTAGCGATCAGAAAAGCTGTTGGATCTGTACGCAAAGATGGTAGGGTGGCATTGAAACCCTGCTGTTGGAGTTGATCTGCAGCGGAGTAAATTCCACAATGTCCATCTGCACCAAATTCTTTAAGGCGGCGACCGATGGAGGTGGCCCGCTGAACAAGAATGTCGTGCTCGCCTGCGGGTTGTTTTCCCCTGTTGTTCTCCTTTTCTTTTCCTTTAGGCACTCTGGCCCTTGGGTTCTTTTCACGAGCAGCATCAATTTCAGATGCGTGAGAGCCAGTGCGTAGACTGCGTGTTGAGTGAGTCTGAGAATGTGAGATCAAAAAGACATTTGCACAAATATGAAGTAGGAGAGCATTTCTCTTTTTGTAGGGTTCCCCTGCCAAGGTTCACTGCAACTCCTGCACTCTATCTTTGTTAGCTATCAGGTGAGGTTGATCACGAAACCCTCAAAAAACAAACTTCAAATGCACACTTTCACGCTCGTGATGTTGGCACAGTATCGGGTGTTACCGGCACATTGTTAGGCAGTGTCGGCACCGTTATTGACTGTAAACCATATAGCTAGAGTGATGGCTTTCTACAACCTAGCTAAAATGCCTGCATGCCATCCGGTGCGGAAACCTTTGCGACTGCCTGCCAAATTCTGGCCTGAAAACCCCATGCGCAGCCCTTCTGCGCGACGATACCGATGTTGGCACCACCAGCGTGCGTCTTGTGCCTGCTGCCTCAAAAGCATCGCCGGCTGAGCGTTGGGGTCGACAGGGTCGGTCTGCGGAA
>Ga0209390_10008776_pt1 | contig 12359 bp, 16 predicted proteins | sample BON01_FD_187212 | JGI IMG/M metagenome (GOLD analysis project Ga0209390, IMG submission 187212) | Freshwater microbial communities from Lake Bonney liftoff mats and glacier meltwater in Antarctica - BON-01 (SPAdes) (version 2) | ecosystem: Environmental > Aquatic > Freshwater > Ice > Glacier... | reverse complement strand
GATGTTCCTGGGTGTAGAGAAGTTGTTGAGCATGGTGTCAACGGGCTGTTGGTGCCTCCCCGAAATCCAATTGCCCTCGCGGAAGCTCTTGCACTTTTGATACTTAATCCGGAGATGCGTACACGGATGGGAGTTGAGAGTCGAAAGCGGGCAGAGACCGAGTTTAGTTCTGAGTTGATAAACCAGCAGACTTTGCAGATCTACGCATCGGTGCTAACTCGATGATTTTTTTCGCGACGTTGATTTCATCGGCGCTACTTACGCTGCTATTAATCAAATACGGCTCGCAACTAAGTCGCCTCGACATCCCCAACGAGCGTAGCTCGCACTCATCACCAACGCCTCGCGGCGGTGGTATCGCAATCGTTTCCGTGACGGTCGCGGCCCTAGTCGGCTGTTATCTAAAGAATCTGATCGATGGGCGCGACGCGATTGCAATCGCCGCAGGCTCATTAATTGTTGCCCTCGTTGGATACCTAGACGATCGCGGCACAATTACTGCGGCCAGGTGGCGACTTCTCGGGCACACCCTGGGGGCGCTGATCATCGTCGTCGGCCTGCGCGGTTTGCCGGCACTACCAGTATTCGGCAGAGCCGTTGACCTTGGCATTGTTGGCAGCGTTCTGGCGATCTTGTACCTGATGTGGCTACTCAACTTGTTCAACTTCATGGATGGCATCGACGGGATAACAGGTACCGAAACACTCGTCGTCGCGCTGTGCGGCGCGTTTTTGGCGTGGGATGCCGTGCCATCATCGAAACTTTGGATCATGCCGTTAGCGCTAGCCGGCGCTGCTGCCGGCTTTTTATTTCTCAACTGGTCGCCAGCCAAAATATTTCTCGGCGACGTCGGCAGCGGTTTCATCGGAATCGTTATGGGCGCGCTCTCGCTGCAGGCCGCACACACCGTGCCCCGCCTGGGTTGGTGCTGGGTAATATTGATGGGCGTGTTCATCGTCGACGCCTCTGTAACGCTTTTCCGTCGATCGCTACGCCGCGAGCGCTTATACGTTGCTCACCGCAGTCACGCCTACCAACATCTCGCGATCAAACTCAACAGTCACGCCACCGTTTCCGCTGGAGTCGGCGCAATTACCATGCTGTGGCTACTGCCGATCGCGTTCGCGGTAGAGCGCCAAATAATTGACGGCTTTGCCGGTGTTCTAATTGCCTACGCCCCACTTGTCGTGGCAGCAATTGCTCTCGGCGCCGGCCAGCAGGATAACTAGCAAAGAAAATCTATTTGCGAGCCAGCCGCACCAATGGAATTCGCCGATCAGTTTTGGTTTGGTAGACGCCGTAGTCGGGCCAGATGCTGACCATCGTCGCCCACGCGCGATCATGATCGGTGCCAACCGCCATAGTCGTGGCGGTTGCCTGAAAGACATCGCCCGCAACCTGCAGCGTTACCACTTCATTTGCTGTCAGGTTCGTGTACCACAACGGATGAGTCGGATGACCGCCCTTCGAGGCGACAACCACATAATCGTCACCGTCGCGACCATAAATCAACGCAGTTCGTCGCGGCACGCCGGATTTGCGACCGATAGTAGTTAGTAACAGGCACGGCACGCCTCGCCAGATGTGGCCGTCTTCGCCGTTCGTAGCTACGTAACGCGTAATGTGATCGGCCACCCACTCTGTCGGGCTATCAATAATCTCGCTATTTGGTGACATGCAGCGATACTACTGTCGGGGCATGATCGTTTCATTACGCCAAGCCAACGAAACAGACACCAACTGGATTTTTGATGCCTGCCAAGATGCCGAGATCCAGCGGTGGACAACGGTGCCAAAACCATATTCACGAACTGACGCCCAAGAGTTCATAAAAACTTTGTCAATCGAGCAATCGAAGTTTGTGATCGTCGATGCAGTGACACAAATTGGATTAGGCACGATTGCCGTGCACTCTGTCAGCGCCGAAAGCGGCGAAGCCAGCGCCGGCTACTGGGTTGCACCGTGGGCCAGACGCCAGGGTGTGGCGACCCAGGGATTGCAGCAACTAGTCGCTCATGCGCGGACACTCGGCGCCAGCGCTGTGACTCTAGAGATTTCGCCCGGCAACGCAGCGTCGCGAGGGACAGCTGCAAAGTCGGGTTTCATTGTGGTCCGAACCAGAGTTAGCTCGTGCCATGATGGCGAAACGCCAACCGACGGATTGATCTACTCGCTCACACTGTGAATACGATCGCGGGGCTGCAGTAATTCGCGGCACAGGTCATCGAGTTTCGGAGACGTCGCGCCGCCGCTCCACACATCGCGCGCGACCGCCCGCTGATGGCTGCTCCATTCCGCGCGCACCGCGGCAAGGTCGCCCTTAAGCGCGTGAGCGCGCATTCGCAGCGCTAGCAACTCTTCGTGACCCGCCAGAACCTTGAGCCCTTGACCCGTTGCCCAAAACACGCCGTCGGTGTCGCCGAGTTGAAGATACAACTCTGCCGCCATCACGGCGGCTGTCATAACAGACAGAGTGAGCCGAGTCGTGATGCCCTCGGCGTCGGGCCACAGGTAATTTGCGCCCGAAAATGGCAGATCACGCACCAGCCCCAGCGCCTCACGCAGGCCCGCCAACGAAGCGACGCCGTCTTGCGTGCCGGCGCTACTGATCGCAAATTCTAAAAGCTCGCCGTCGGTAGTCATTGAGTCGTGCAGCGGTAGTGCGTCTGTGAGTGTTCGCGACAACCACTCCCCGTTACCGACTAGCGGCACCGCCCTACCCAAACTTCTGCGCGCATCAGAGACGACGTTCGTAAACGTGGCATCCTGAACGTTGACCTCCCACAACGCAGTGCGGGCCGCACTGCGGGTCGGCCGCGAGCGATGCGTGGTTAACCACGCCAGCAATTCGATCGACTTTGATTTCTCAAAACGGATCACTACACCCTCTCGGGTTGTGACCTCTACTGGACCCAAAACTCGCATAAGCATCTGCCAGTTGGCTGGCGGTGCAGTCGAATCAGTCGCCTTCTTAACGACTGCGGGCCGCGAGACTTCTGAGACTAGGCGATTAATCGCGGCGCCTTCCTGGGCAGTCAGACCAAACATCGAGATCAACTGGCGAGTTGACGACACCGCCCATCCCTGTGGTGATTGCGCTATTGCTACGGCACGGCCAGATTCGACGGCATCAACGTGACAAGCTGCAACGACGCTGCAGCCCCGTGCGCTTAGTTCATCGACCACCTGGCGATCCAACTGGTCTGCCGAGCACACGACAACGCAGTCACCAGACTGACGAAGCCGAACCGCTTCGCACAACTGCTGCGAATTTTCGACGACAACGAGGGTCGGGACACACAAAAGAGCCGCCTTCTTGAAACCAAGCGCAAGAACTACCGTTTTTGAACCGAGAGACTCAATGGCGATCGAGTTAACAAGATGCGCGAGCACCACGTGCGTGTATTGATGGTCGCCATCGATGAAAAAAGTCTGGCTTGTGCCGAGCGACAACATGATTACTTCACCATCGGCCACGCCAATCGGCACGCAAAAATACGGGGCCCGACAAGTGGCTTCTCGACCACCACCAACAAGCGTGCGTGGGGTCGAAGACGGCCGCCACGCCGCTAGAACGGGGCTAGGTTCGCTCAACAAAATATGTCTCATCGCGCCACGAATGTCGTCGACTTGATTACTGCTCGCCGCCAGTTGCAGCTCGGTAAGCGTCGTCTTTGCGATCATCGAGAGCTGTTCAACGTGCGCGTGTGCCTCGGCGCGACGCTCGATACCTTCGCGGCGGCGCTGGACAAGTTCCAGAACGCCGGCAACGGCCACAGCAGACGCAGGCAAGGCCAGGGGCAGCACCGTTACCGGATCTGCCTGCTTAGATTCATCGACGACAAGCTCAATCGTTGGCTTGGGTTCGCTCGCGGCCGATGCCCTACTGGCGATCAATAGTGACCACGAGGCGACCACGCAAACCGTTATGAGTCGGCGCACACCGCCAGATCGCAGCGGCAACGGTTCGCCAGAGCGCAACTGCCACAGAACCTGCGCGAATGAAAATATCGCGTAGCCCCACGTCAACCAAATCGCGATAGCCGCACAATGCAAGACAAATTGTTCGTAGTTTTGCGACGACAGCGTTCTCGCCGCGTTCTGCGCAGACACAGAGAGCGAGAGCCCCCCACTAGTCAAGACAATCGGAAGACCGATTGCAAACCCTAGCCAGCCCAAGACCGCGGCGACGCGCTTCACGAGCCATTCACCGGGGTGGCGGTGCGTTGCGCGGTGACAATCTTGGCGGTGACGCCGAATAGCGACAGCAGTGTCATACGCACTACCCGCGTGACGTGCACAGTCACTTCGTTACCACTGATACTCACTTCCCCAGAGACATCGTGCTCAGTTAAGTACCTAGTGACTGCATCGAACGCCCGAGGTTTATCTATCGTCGGGTTGCCGCTGCGAAACGAGGTGATCTCTTGGGCCCCCACGCGAGCCGCGTTTTCGGCGTCGTCGGCTAATTCGACCTTGGCCGCTACTAGCCGCCCGCCGTCTAACGCGAGGCCTGCACAGGCGATGAACGTCATCGCGATGACGACAACGAACGCCGTAATTGATCCACGCTCGGCCGCGCCGAGATCACGACTACTGCCGCGATACCGCACTAATTAACCCGCCAGCGATCGATAACTTCCGTCGAGTTTGCCTTGACGCGGCGTTCGCTCAAGCCCAATAGGTCTAGACCAGCACTGTTGATCACGCATTCGACCGACACAGTGACGCTGTGCGACGTCTGGGAGTCATCAAACGACACTGTGATTTTTGTTTTGATGCAGGCGACGCCGTTATTTGCTAAATCTTCAAATGCGACATTCTCTGCCACCTGTTGCATCGCAGCGGGGCTGACCATCGACGCCGCACGGGCGGCCTGGTCTGCCGCGTGATGTACCTGAATTTGCGACTCACCAGTGCGACCCGCAATCACCACGAACAGCGCCAGCGTCATCAATACTGGCGTCAGCAAAACCAGTTCGACGGTTGCACTGCCGCGCTCAGTCTTCACCGTTCGTCCTCCGGGATAAATCGTTCGCGCGGTTCGATCACCGTTCGCGTCACGCTGAGATTAAAAAATGGCGCCACTTGGGGCACTCGCAAATTCACCGTTACCGACACCTGCTCGTTGCTGATCACCGCTACCGGCTCGCCGATCAATTGCACCGAGAGTTCGGCTGTCGACCTGACGGTGGCGTCGAGGGCGGCAAGTATGCCGCCCTGCATTGAAGCACCAGCCGCAGCACCGCGTGCTGCGCTGACGGTCGCGACGTTGGCTGTGTGCATAAACACGGCGCCCTGCACGGCCATGAGAACGAGGGACAAAAGGATCGGGACCGCGAGCACAACTTGGGCGGTGGTTTCGCCCAACTCATGATCGCTATCTACCGCTCCCCGGAGAAATGATCTCGTTCTCATGGCGTTTTGGTGCAGTGATCAGCCCAGGTCGAGCGAATTAGCCTTGTCGCGAACGCGCGTTGTGATCGTCGCGCCGACGACGATTGCCAAGGCGATGAGTGCCGCCGCCATCACGACTGTTGTCGCGCTGACCTCGCCTCGCTCGACATCATTTTCTGCGGATGCGGTAAACCGAATCCAGTAGTACTGCCATGATTGCTTTAGCGCTGTCATGTTGGTTTCCTTTTCTGTCGTTATTTGATGTTGTTGTTTGGTATTTATGTGTAATTTTTTTGTGGTTTTGTGCTACAAATTTCCGACGATCATCGTCATCGCCGGGTAACCGATCAACGCAATGAATGAGATAAACAGGATCACCATTGGCACGCCCATGCGCTCGGTGGCCGATTGGGCCTGGGCCTCGATGTCGCCCATCTGGCGGTGGCGCAGCGACTCGGCCTTAGCAGCAAGCGAAGTGCGGATTCGTGCGCCGTGCTCGCCGGCCAACTGCACACTGCCAGCCACCTCGATGACTTCTGGCAAGTTGAACCGTTGACCGAGCAACGACAACTCGGTCCACGGCGACCTCCGACCGCTGCGAGCGCGCACCAGTGCGTGACGCACCTCGTCAAATGCCCACCCGTCGCCAGCGTCGGCTGCGGCGACGAGCGCGGTCTCGGTGCCAGCGCCGCCAGCGAGCAAAACATTCGTTAGATCGAGATAACTAGAAAAAGCGTGCAGAAAATTACGCCGCCGCGATGTCGCGGAGGTACGCAACATTTGATCGGGCAAAATGAAACCAGCGATTGCCGACAAAGCACCGATGATCATCGCAGCAGCAAAAGGCACGGCGATGCCAACTTCGGCGCCAAGTGCGAGCAAGATCACAACGACCGCAAAACCAAGCAAGCCGCTGAGCAGTTTGCGCACCACCATGTCGGCGGCGACCCGATTCATGATTGCGAGGTCGGCCTTGTGCCTTTCGCCGGTTCGCTTGTTCATCCACGTCTGGCTCTGCCGCGTGCCACGCTTAATGCCGCCCAATATCGGACGCAGACGCTGCGGAAAGATTGCGACCCACAGCCCTAGCCCGATCACCGCCCCATACATCATCAATGAAATCACCGCACAACCGCCGTTCGACGACGAATGAAACGCTCTGGCGCGTCGATCTGCGACATGCTTTGCATCATGAACAAGGCGACGGCGAAACCAGCCAAGATCGCGCCGAGAATTAATTGGCCGCCGAGACTTGAGTACGGCTCGAGATAGGTGCGATTAAAAACAAATAGTCCGATTACGAACACAGAGACCACCGACGTGATGATGCGAACGGCGCTTCGCGTACGCGCCCGACCAACCCACACGCGGGTGCGCATGCGTCCCTCGTCACGAGCGCATTGCGCCAGATGACCCAGTAGAAGGCCGATATCACGCGCCTGATGTTGCGATGCCGTAACGAGCGCGGCCGTAACGAAATCGGCAGTCGGGTGGTCGACATCTTCGGCGAACCTGCGCAACCCGTCGCCAAGCGAGCCATACGCCATGAAAATGCTGAGCCGCTCGACGGCCGCCGCAATCGCCTGCGGGGCGTGCGGAGCGGTGGCGATGATCGCCTGCTCAAGACCGTGCGCGCCCGCGAGCGTGTCGCGCAACTGTTCTGTCCACGAGGCAATCGCTTCAACGAATGCCTGCTCGTCGCGACGCTTGGTCGGCGCGCCGCCGACACCTGGCAACAGTGCAACAACTGCTGCCGCCGCGAGGCCGACGATTGGCCACCCCGTGACGAAATACAGCGCCAACCCGACACACGGTGAGAGCAGCAATGTCGGACGAATGCGTTTCTTGGTCGCCACTTTTTTGCGCACGAACGGCGCCACCAAACGCTCGCCGCGTGCGCCAATCAAGGCGACGAGAACTCCCAATCCGGTGAATGCGCCGCACAACGCCACCAACAGACCCGTCATCGCTGGCCACGCCAGTGCGCCACGGCATCGAATCCGTGCTCGCGCAGCAACGATTGCGTCGATTCGCGCAACGGATACGCGGGCGCCGCCACACCATCGCTGCCGGTTTGAAATATTTCGTTGGAGATGATGTTGATGCCGTCGCTGTCGATCACCTCACGGATCGAGGCGATGCGACGTTGGCGCTGCGAGTTATCGATGTAGACGACTATGTGAACGGCGCTGGCGATTAAGAGATTCACCGTCTCGATCGGTAGACCTGTAGACGCCATCGATACGTAGGCCGCAAGTTTTGGAAATACAGAACGTGTGCTGTCGGCGTGCATCGTGCACATCGAGCCGTTGTTGCCCTGGCCCATCGCCAGCAGCATTGGGAACGCCTCGGCGCCACGCACTTCGCCGACGATGACGCGGTCGGGGTCCATCCGCAACGCCATGCGCGTTAGATCGGCGAGCGTGATCTCGCCGCGCCCCTCGATGTTGGCGGGGCGGGCCTGCAACGCGTCGTGATCGGGGTGCTGCTCTTCGAAACGCTCGATGCCGAGTTCGTAGGCATCTTCGATTGTGATAATTCTTTCGCTCGGTGGAATCTCGTTGATTAACGCGCGCATCAAGGTGGTCTTGCCAGAGCCAGTGCCACCCGCGATCACGATGTTGCGCCGGGCCCGCACCGCAGCCGCGAAAAACTCCTGCATCGTGCTCGAGAACGCACCGCCACTGCGCAAACCATCGAGCGAAGAGATCTCGAAGCGATGGCGGCGAATGACGAGGCTCGGGCGCGCCGAAACCTCCATCGTCGCAAATAAACGCGAGCCGTCTGGCAACTGCAAATTCAATTCAGGGTTACCCGCGTCGAAACGCCGCTCGGTTTTACCCATTCGGGTTGCGGCGCGGCGAATTAGTTCGATCAGTTCGTCGTCGGTGTCGACAATCGGCTCGCGTTTCACTCGTGAGCCGTCACGCATCTTGACCCACACCGGGGCCGCACCGCGCACGTGAATATCGCTGATCTCTGGGTCGTCTAGAAGGGGCTGCAAGCGTCCGAGCCCCAGGACATGGGCAATTACGGTGCTGGTCAGACGTTGCTCTTGATTGGTGGTGAGCACGGCACGCGCCTCAGAACGCCTGGCACTACTGAGTCGCGCCAGTTCGACACGCAGCGCGCTTCGGGCTAGGTCGTGTTCATCCTCGGAGCTTGGCTCGCCGTCACCCGCGGAGCGCCGAGCGATGCGGTCATCGGCAAGCAGTTCGCTGACTCTGCTCGCAAGCGCCGCGACAAGACCAGTGTCGGAGGCTTCAAGTTGGCCGCGCTCGGCGACGTCGACAAGCGTCACGGTGCGCCGCGATCGTTGGCGTCGGTAGCGGCGGCATCTTCGCCGACCAAGACAATGTGAACCTTGCCCGCGCCGGCCACCGCCGTCGCTAGGTCGAGTGATCCGCGCAGCGTGATCACCGCGTGATCAGAAAAGTTCTCCGGCAACCGCACAGACCACACCGTGACGACGGTTTCGAACAATCGTGGCGAGGTTGCCGCGCTCATCGTCATCCCTGGCACCAGCACCACCCGCACATGATCGCCCGGCGCGATCTCGGTGGGAAAATCGCCGACCGCGACCGCCGCCGAAATCAGCGCCTCTGTTGCTAGAAGTGGTGTGGTGGCGCTGACCATCGCGCTCGACAGCGGAACTCTTGATCCGATATCGATCGCCAAAGTCTGACCGACGAGTGACTGCGCATCTGCACCGGCGACAAAAAACTTTGCGGCGTCACCTGGTACTTCGGCGGCAACAAGATCTGACGACATGATTACATGACCGCGTTGCAATGCCCGTGAACTTGCTACAACCGTCTGTGACTCGGTACCACTGCGGTACATCAACATCGCGCCGAGCGCGCCGCCGATGACCAACACCAGGCCCAATGCCATTTCTGGAATGCGCCGCTTGCTCTCGCCGACCTGGTCTATATCTTCAGGTAGCGCTCTTCTAATGCCATCCATTACTCGTCCCCTTGATCTCGTCAAGGTATAAACAACGATCCGCGATGCGCGGTGCTGTCTACCCTTGCTCGCTTGTCAATCCGCCGACTGGTGCGATGTGTAACTGTTATTGATTTAAGTGCAGAATAATTGGCAAATGCAAGAGAAACTTTTGAATTTTAATAATTACAAATGCGTAACTACGCGGCACGTCTTTTAAAAACTTTGGTAATTTACTGCGGTCGGTCGTCCGAAGATTCGCTCGGTCACGCGAAACCAGTAACCGAGTCGGCCCTGATCCGCCCACAAAGGCGTGTTTGTGGGTACAAACCCCTACCTTTTAAAGCAATCGACTGGGCGTAGCCTTAGGGAGCGATGAAAACATCAGCCCAGGCCACACCACCGAGCGTTCTGCCCGTCGCCAACGACAACTGTTGGTGCGGTAGCGGTCGCAAATACAAGCGCTGTCACAAACCGCTTGAGGGTCGTGTGTTGCAAGGTCTAGTTAGCCCGATGCGCGAGGTGCCGAGCCACATCACCCGACCACCGTATGCCGAGACGGGCCAGGTCAACAGGTGGGCCGAGTCTGCGGTCAAGACGCCCGAAATTATCGCCCGCATGCGCGTTGCCGGCAAAGTCGCGGCGGAAGTTCTTAAATTGGCTGGCGAGTTCGTGCGCCCAGGCATCACCACCGACGAGATCGATATCTACGTACATCGACTGTGCATTGAGCGCAATTCGTACCCGAGCCCGCTCAACTATTCGAACTACCCGAAGAGCGTCTGTACTTCTGTCAATGAAGTGATCTGCCACGGAATCCCCGACTCGCGCGTGCTGTTAGACGGCGACATCATCAACCTCGACGTCACTTGCTACATCGGCGGCGTGCACGGCGACACCAACGCAACTTTCGCGGTTGGCGAGATCGGCGCAGACAGCAAGCAACTAATTCAAGTCACAGAAGAGTGTATTTGGCGCGGGATCGAGGCCGTCGCGACGGGCAGGCCGCTGAGTGATATCGGCAGAGCAATTGAATCGCGGGCCAAGCAAGACAAACTCGGCGTTGTGCGCGCATTTATCGGTCACGGGATTGGCGAACAGTTTCACACCGACATTCAGGTGTTGCATTACTACGACTCGCACAACAACACGATCATGCGTCCTGGCATGACATTTACGATTGAGCCGATGATTACACTCGGCACGTGGCAACACAAGATGTGGAACGACGACTGGACGGCCGTTACCGCCGACGGCAAACGCACCGCGCAATTCGAGCACACGATCTTGGTAACCGACACTGGCTGTGATGTATTAACCGGTGGGGATGGCGCGGCGTCGCCATCAGCGCCATGGTCGCGTTAGATCGATAGAAGGCAATTGCGGTGATTGACGACCAAGACAGCGATCGCTACGAGCAGTTTGACCGTAGCGCGTGGGCCCAACTGCGCGCCCAGACCCCAATGACGCTGAGCGCCGCAGACCTCGACGAATTGCGGGGTATCAACGACCGTATCGACCTTGATGAAGTTGCCGCCGTGTACCTGCCGCTAACCCGGCTCCTCAATTTGTATGTCAGCGCGACACAAAACCTGCATCGAGTCTCTTCAACGTTTCTCGGCGCGCTCGCGCCGAAAATGCCATACGTAATTGGCATTGCCGGCAGCGTGGCGGTCGGCAAGAGCACATCGGCTCGAATCTTGCAGGCGCTGCTGACACACTGGCCCGAGCACCCCCGCGTAGAACTCGTGACGACAGACGGGTTTTTGTATCCAAACAACGTTCTAGAGCAGCGCGGGATCATGAACCGCAAGGGCTTCCCCGAGAGTTACGACACTAAACACCTGTTGCGATTTTTGCGCGAAGTAAAAGGCGGGGCCGACGAGGTCGCCGCCCCCGTCTACAGCCATGTGGTCTACGACATTATGGACGACGAAAAGCAAATTGTCAGGCACCCCGACATCTTGATCATCGAAGGCCTAAATGTATTGCAGGTAGGCAGGGAGTCGACAGAGTTCGTCTCTGACTACTTCGACTTTTCGATCTATATCGACGCCGCCGAAGAGGACATCGAGAACTGGTACGTCGAACGATTCATGACATTGCGCGAGACGGTATTTAAGAACCCCGAGAGTTTCTTTAAGCACTTCGCCGCGCTCACAGAAGACCAAGCATCTGAGATGGCGCACGGAATATGGTGCGATATCAATGGTAAGAACCTGCACGACAACATTGCTCCGACCCGCCAACGGGCATCACTCGTGATGCATAAGAGCGCAGATCACCGTATCTCCCAGGTGCACCTGCGCAAACTTTAGAAGTTAGCGGTGCAGTGCGTTTAGGTAGTTGTAGACGGTAATTCGCGATACGCCCATCGCGTCGGCGACATCTTCGACCGCCCGCCGCAAAGTGAACGCGCCGCGCTCGTCAAGCATGCGGATTGCCAACTGCTTGTCGTTGCGCGAAAGAGTTGCCAGTCGACCGCCCATTTCTTTTTCAACTGCATCGATCAAGCGATCAAGCGCACCGTGTAGCAACGGCAACCGTACGCCGGCGATCGTCTCGCCCTCCCACACCAGTGGGATATCGGCCGCATGAACATCGCTGGCGGCAACAATCTGCGCGCCTAACGCGACGACAACTGGCCGCAACGCCGTCAGCAATGGATGGTTGGGAACGCTCAAGATTTGCCGCCAGATTTGCCGACGGCGACGCTGACATAGGTCGCACCGTTGTCGTAAGCAGATTTCATCAAGTCAGAAATAACGAGCGGCAATTTGTCTTGGGCGACAATAAATGAAGAACCGAACGGCCCAAAATCAACGCTGACGCCATGGGCCTCGACCGCGGCGACTGCGGCCGTAACATGGGCGCCCGGGGCGCCGGCGACGAACGGCTCAATTGTGAACTCAACTGTGAGCATCATGGCTTCCTTTCACGGATCTCTTACCTCGCTGATCCCTATTGATCCTGGCTGATCCCTGACCCATCGTAAACAACTGCATCACGAAACGAAG
>Ga0209390_10008772_pt1 | contig 12360 bp, 13 predicted proteins | sample BON01_FD_187212 | JGI IMG/M metagenome (GOLD analysis project Ga0209390, IMG submission 187212) | Freshwater microbial communities from Lake Bonney liftoff mats and glacier meltwater in Antarctica - BON-01 (SPAdes) (version 2) | ecosystem: Environmental > Aquatic > Freshwater > Ice > Glacier... | reverse complement strand
CGTCGTCGAGCAGTAGGATCGCATTTGCCCGACGGGCAATACCGTGGTCTTCGCGCTGACGACGCACGCAAGCCTCAAGCTCAAGGCGCTCTGCTACGGAAAGAAAGCCGGGCTGGATCATATGCAGAACTGAATCCTTCCAGACCCCGCCGTCAAGCCATCAAATTCGGCTCCTGCAGGACTCGGAGTATAACTGTGTTTCAAATTTTATTTTGGAAACAACCTTTGCCGTTCACCGGGGATTTCGTGGTTTGTTCAAAGGTCTGGCCCGCAAAAGACCGAGCGGGCTGTCTGCGTCCCGTATGCGAGGCTGTGGGGTTTATAATTGGCCAACCGGCGTGGTACCCGCACGGCCCACCAACGCGGCGATATGGGCCAACTGATCAGAAAGTGGGTTGGTTTTGCGCCAGACCATGCCGATGGTGCGGGTGGGGCGGGGGTGGCCAAGGCGGGCTATGGACACGGCGGCCGAGCGGGTTTCAATGGCTACGGCCATTTCGGGGATTAGCGTGACACCGATGCCTGCACCCACCATTTGCACTAGCGTGGAAAGCGCGCTGCCTTCCATCAAGTCGCGGGGCAAGGACGCGGATATTTTGCAAAACGACAAGGCTTGGTCGCGAAAACAATGGCCTTCCTCTAGCAGCAAAAGCCGCATTTCGCGCAGGGTTTCGGGGTTTGGCACGGGGTTATCCGCGTCTGCAAGCGGGCGGACCAGCACGAATTCCTCATCAAACAAGGGTTGTTCGTGCAAGCTGGGTTCGGACACGGGCAAGGCCACGATGGCGGCATCCAGCTTGCCACCCCGCAGATCATCCAGCAGCTTTTGGGTCACCGCCTCTCGTGGGCGCAGGTCTAGGACGCTGTAGCGCGCGGTAAGGTCTTTGATGATTTTGGGCAGTAAATAAGGGGCAACCGTGGGGATGATGCCAATGCGCAGGCGGCCCATCAGCGGGCTAAGGGAGGCGCGGGCGAGATCGCCCAATTCATCGACTGCGCGCAGAATGTCGCGGGCGCGCAGGGCAAAATCGTCACCCAGACTGGTCATGCGGATTTGGCGCGCGCCGCGTTCCACAAGGGGCGCGCCCAAGATCGTCTCTAGCTCTTTGATTTGCAGCGACAAGGCGGGTTGCGAGATGGCGCAGGCGACCGCCGCACGGCCAAAATGGCCTTGCTGGGACAGCGCATCAAAATAGCGCAGGTGTTTTAGGGTTATGCCAATCATAATGGCAGCTTATGGCTGGCATTGGAAAATGTAAATTTTATTTATCGAAGTGGCGTGGTACAGTTGCGTCAAGAAGGGATATTTTCCCTTCAAACCCTTATAAACGGCAAGAATCGGAGAAGAGTGATGGATGGCAATGATGTTGGCGCGGGCAAATGCCCAGTGATGCACGGCGCGGTGACGACACAGTCAAGCGCTAACCCGGCTTGGTGGCCGAATGCGCTTAATCTGGATATTTTGCACCAGCATGACAGCAAGACCAACCCGATGGACCCAGATTTTGACTACCGTGAAGAAGTGAAGTCGTTGGACTTTGCCGGGTTGAAAAAGGATTTGACCGCGCTGATGACCGACAGCCAAGAATGGTGGCCTGCAGATTGGGGCCACTATGGTGGCTTTATGATCCGGATGGCGTGGCATTCGGCGGGGACCTACCGTTTGGCCGATGGGCGCGGTGGCGGTAACACGGGCAACCAGCGCTTTGCGCCGTTGAATTCATGGCCGGATAACGTGAGCCTTGATAAGGCGCGCCGCCTGCTTTGGCCGATCAAAAAGAAATACGGCAACAAGATCAGCTGGGCGGATTTGATGCTCCTGGCAGGGAATGTGGCGTATGAGTCTATGGGGTTGAAGACCTTTGGCTTTGGCTATGGCCGGGCCGATATTTGGGGGCCGGAAAAGGATATCTATTGGGGCGCAGAGACGGAATGGCTGGCGCCAAGTGACAGCCGTTACGGCGATGTGACCAAGGCCGAAACCATGGAAAACCCATTGGCCGCCGTGCAGATGGGCCTGATTTATGTGAACCCAGAAGGCGTGAACGGCAAGCCTGATCCGCTGAACACAGCGCATCATGTACGCGAAACCTTTGCCCGTATGGCGATGAATGACGAAGAAACTGTCGCCCTGACCGCCGGTGGCCACACTGTTGGCAAGGCGCATGGCGCTGGGCGTGGCGAAGATATTGGGGCTGCCCCCGAAGGTGCCGACATTGCAGAGCAAGGCATGGGCTGGCGCAATGGCACCACGGCCAACAACGGCCTTGGCCGCCACACTATGTCAAGCGGGATTGAAGGGGCTTGGACCGCAGAGCCGACCAAGTGGGACAATGGCTATTTTAAGCTGCTGTTCAAATATGACTGGGAGCTGCGCAAAAGCCCGGCAGGCGCATGGCAGTGGGAGCCGATTGATATCGCCCCCGAGGATATGCCTGCCGATGTGGAAGACCCCAGCATCAAGTGCATGCCGATCATGACCGATGCAGATATGGCGATGAAAATGGACCCGGCGTATCGCGCAATTTCCGAACGTTTTGCTGCTGATCAGGCGTATTTCAGCGAGACGTTTGCACGGGCGTGGTTCAAGCTAACGCACCGCGATATGGGGCCAAAGGCGCGCTATATCGGGCCAGAAGTGCCTGCTGAAGACCTGATCTGGCAAGACCCAGTGCCTGCGGGCCGTGCCGATTATGATGTGGCAAAGGTGAAGGCTGCGATTGCGGCAGCCGGTTTGTCTGTGTCGGATATGGTTGCGACCGCATGGGACTCTGCGCGCACCTACCGCGGGTCGGACTTGCGGGGCGGGGCCAATGGCGCACGCATCCGGCTTGCACCGCAAAAGGATTGGGCGGGTAATGAGCCTGCGCGTATGGCCGCGGTTTTAGCCAAGCTGGAGGCGGTTGCAGCCAGCACCGGCGCGAGTGTTGCCGATGTGATTGTGCTTGCGGGCAATATGGGTGTGGAAGCGGCGGCAAAGGCTGCGGGCCATGCCTTGTCCTTGCCGTTTACGCCGGGGCGCGGTGATGCGACCGATGCGATGACCGATGCGGCCAGCTTTGACGTGTTGGAGCCGTTGCATGATGGCTATCGCAACTGGTTGAAGAAGGACTATGCCGTCAGCGCCGAAGAGTTGCTGCTGGACCGCACCCAGTTGATGGGCCTGACCGCACATGAGATGACGGTTCTGGTGGGTGGTATGCGGGTTATTGGCACCAACCACGGCGGCACCAAGCATGGGGTGTTTACGGACCGTGAGGGTGCGCTGACCAATGACTTCTTTGTCAACCTGACCGACATGGCGCATAAATGGGTGCCAAAGGGCCGCAATCTTTATGAAATCCAAGACCGCAAGTCGGGTGCTGTAAAGTGGACAGCGACACGGGTTGATCTGGTGTTTGGGTCCAATTCCGTGCTGCGCGCCTATGCCGAAGTTTATGCGCAGGATGATAATGCGGGCAAGTTCATCCGTGATTTTGCGGCGGCTTGGACCAAGGTGATGAACGCTGATCTGGCGTAAGTTTGCTGGGATGAAATGAAAAATGCCGGGCAAAGCGCCCGGCATTTTTGTTTGAGTTTTAGGGCCTTAGGCGGTTTTCGCCATCGCGTCCAACTGGCTGCGCAGGCCTTCGAGTTGATAGCCAAAGCGCGCGGGAATACCGATCAGATCATCGGTGGGCATTTGCCCCGCGTGGGCCAGCGCCCATACCACCGACGACCGATTGCCCGAGGCGCAATAGGCCAGCACCGGGCCATGGCTTGCCGCAATAGCCGCCGCTTGTTCGGTCACGTTTTCCATCGTCATCATACCGCCGATCACCGGGTTGGCAAAGAAGGCAAGTCCTGCGCTTTCGGCTGCGCGCTGCATCGTTTCGGTGTGCAGGTCGGGTGGGATTTCGCCGTCGGGGCGGTTGTCGATGATTGCGACATAGCCAGCCGCTTTGATCGCTGTCAGGTCTGACGGGTCAATCTGGGGCGAGACGGCATAGGTGGGGGTAAGCGTGCGAATATCCATCATCATTCCTTAGGCGGTGGCGGTGGGGTGGTTGAGTTTTTGGCTGACCTGCGGAGCCACATACATGCCCGCCGCCATGGCAAAGAAAAACAGCAGACCACCCCAGCCGCCAAAGAAAAGGGACGCCATCGCAGGGCCGGGGCAAAGGCCCGCAAGCGCCCAACCTATGCCAAACAGAACGGAGCCAAGGGCGATGTTTTTATCCAAAGGCGCAGTGTTCATCGGGAGAATCGTGTCGCCCAGTAGCGCCGTGCGGCGGCGGGCGGCAACGCGCCAAGCGATGGCCATGGGGATAATCGCCCCGCCCAGCACAAAGGCCAGCGTCGGATCCCACGCACCGAACACATCCAGCCAGCCTTGAACCTTGGTGGTATCAACCATGCCCGAGACCAAAAGCCCCGCGCCAAACAGCCCACCCGAAAGGGCCGCAAAAACCATGCGCAACATCAGATCACCCCCAAAATATGACGAAACAAAACCATCATCAGCCCACCTGCGAGCAGGTAGAGCAAGGTTGCTGCAATGCCGCGCAGCGACAGGCGCGAGATACCGCAAACCCCGTGGCCCGATGTGCAGCCGTTGGCCAGCCGCGTGCCGATGCCAACCAAAAGGCCGGCGGCGATAATTACAACCGGATTGCTGGTGATATTGGTTTGCGCGCCGCCCATCAGCAAGGCCAGCACACCCGGTACAATCACCAGCCCGGCGATAAAGGCCACGCGTTCGAACATGTCTTTGCGCGCTGAGCCGTCGATCAGCCCGCCCAAAATGCCCGATGCGCCCATAATGCGCCCATTAACCAGCAGATAGAGCGCGGCCGCTGAGCCGATCATCAGGCCACCGATTAGGCCAAAAATCCATGCGTCTTGTATCATTCTATCCTCAGAGTTTAGGTCGGTTTTAGGGGGTATACCGCTTTGTGTGGCGGCTGGCAAAGCGCGTGTTTGGGCAAAGCGCGTGTTACAGGCCGTTGATTGGCACTTTCAGATAGGATTGGCCGTTATCCTCGGCCTCGGGCATGTTGCCTGCGCGCATGTTGATTTGCAGCGACGGGATGATCAGGCGTGGCATGGCCAAGGTGGCATCGCGGGCGTCGCGCATGGCGATAAACGCCTCTTTGGATTTGCCGACACCAATGTGGATGTTCAGCGCCTTTTGCGCGCCGACCGTGGTTTCCCAAGCGAACTCTTCGCGCCCCGGTGCTTTGTAATCATGGCCCACGAAAATGCGTGTGGCATCGGGCAAGGCCAAGATTTTTTGCACGGAATCAAACAGGGTGGCCGAGGACCCACCGGGGAAATCGCAGCGGGCGGTGCCAAAATCGGGCATGAAAAGCGTGTCACCGACAAAGGCCGCATCGCCAATCACATAAGTTAGGCAGGCAGGCGTGTGGCCGGGGGTGTGCAGCACATCGGCGCGCATTTGGCCGATCATCAGGCTGTCGCCTTGGGCAAAGAGTTTGTCGAATTGCGAGCCGTCGCGCTGAAACCGGGTGCCTTCGTTGAACACTTTGCCAAAGGTGTCCTGGACCACGGTGATCTGTTGGCCAATGCCGATTTTGCCACCCAAGCGCTCTTGGATATAGGGGGCTGCGGATAGGTGATCGGCGTGGACATGGGTTTCCAAAATCCAGTGCAGATCAAGCTTTTCTTGCGTGATAAAGTCAATCACAGCATCTGCAGAGCGGGTATCGGTGCGCCCTGACGCATAGTCAAAATCCAAAACGGAATCGATGATGGCGCAGGCTTGGCCATTCGGTTCGCGGACCACATAGGTCAGGGTATTGGTGGCTTGGTCAAAAAAGGCGTGGACAAGTGGTTTCATGGCGACCTCTGTGTGGTATGCTTTGTGATGATATAGCATGCCTAAAACACATTACAAGAATTGAATATGAAATTTGTGCTGGTATTGATATGGGTCAAGGTCGCGGTTGGTTTGGTGTGCCTATCATAGCACAAACCAATAGGAGGGCAGAGATGGCAAATTTTCACGACAGAAAAGCGCAGCTTGACGCGCGGCTGGCAGTTCTTGAAACCCGCTTGGACGGGATAGACGCTGAGTTGGAAAGCCACCAGTCCAAGGATTGGGAGGATCTTGCAACTGAGCGTGAGGCCGATGAGGTGCTGGAAGGACTGGGCCTATCGGGCCAGCAAGAAATCCGCATGATCAAGGCAGCACTTTACCGGATTGAGGACGGGTCGTTTGGAACCTGTGTGACATGCGGTGAGACAATTAGCCGTGAGCGGCTTGATGCTGTACCATTTACACCGTTTTGCCGGGCTTGTGCTACGAAAGCCCAATGACCGCATAGAGAAGGGGGACGTTATGACAAAGAATTCCAAAGATATCGTTGCAAATGCCAATAAAGCACTGGGTGCCGCGCCAAAGGCGGAGAGCTTGCCGGGTTTGTTTGAGGAAATGCAGGCGCTGATGGCGGTGATGCCGGGGGCGGTTGTAGACCGTGGTGCCGCATTGCCAACCGAAGACGAGGTTGAGGCGATGTTTGATAACATGCCTGTTTAGGCCGATAATTGCCGTTTTGAGCAGCAAATCATGCGGCTTGGGATTGCAATGACGGCGGCTTGGCTTGTTAATAAGGCCAAGGGCAGGCGTTGGGCCTGTTGGGTTTAGGCAGGCATATGCAAAACGAAACGGTGTCTCTGATCACAACCGAAGCGCACGGCGCAGTGCGGGTGCTGTGGATCGACAACCCGCCGGTGAATGCGCTGGGGGCGGGGCTGCGCGCGGCCTTGGCCGAAGCGGTGGCTGCGGCCAAGGCAGATGCCCGCGTGGGTGCGATTGTGTTGTTGGCGCGGGGCCGGACCTTTCCGGCCGGGGCCGATATTTCCGAATTTGGCAAGCCGCCGGTTGCCCCGCTGTTGCCCGATCTGTGCGATTTGATTGAAGCCAGTGCCAAGCCTGTTGTCGCAGGCCTGCACGGCACAGCGCTGGGTGGTGGGTTAGAGCTGGCCTTGGCCGCCCATGCGCGGGTTGCTGTGGCTGATGCCAAGCTTGGCCTGCCCGAGGTGAGTTTGGGGATTTTGCCGGGGGCCGGCGGCACGCAGCGTTTGCCCCGCCTGATCGGTGCCAAGGAAGCGCTGCGTTTGATGCTGACCGGCAAGCCCATTTCTGCAGTCGAAGCGCTTGCTTTGGGCATGCTGGACAAGGTGGTGGAGCGGGATTTGGAGCAAGCGGCGATTGCGATGGCGCTGCATCTGGCAGGATCGGTGCCAGTGCCAACCCGCGCGCGTGAAGATGGTTTTCGCGATCCAAAAGCTTACGGTGCCGCGATTGCCGAGGCGCGGCGGATGCAGGACACGGCCCGCATTCCGGGGCCAAAGCGGATTATTGATTGCGTAGAAGCCGCGCAGCTTTTGCCGTTTACCCAAGGCCTGGCCTTTGAACGCGCGGCCTTTGCCGAATTGGTGCAAACCCCTGAAGCACAAGCCTTGCGCCATGTGTTCTTTGCCGAACGCCGGATGGGCCGCATGGTAGGGGCCAAGGCCAAAGCGGGCGTTGTGGCGCAAGTAACGGTGCTTGGTGCTGGGGCGGATGCGGTGCGCCTTGTGGGGGAACTGTTGGCGGGCGGTTATGATGTGACTTTGGCCGACCGTAAGGCCGATGCTTTGGCCACCGGGCTGGAGGCGATTGCCACAGCTTTGGCCACAGACCTTACCGAGCAAAAAATCACTCAGTCCGAGCATGATGCGCGCTGGGAGCGGGTGCAGCCTGCGTTGGTTGAGGCTGAGGTGGAAAGCGATGCGGCGGATATGCTGTTTTTGACTGGGCCGTACCGCTTGCCGGGGGCTTCGGTGCCGCAAGTTACGGTCAAAGCAGGCGCGCCGATTGTTAGCATGGGCCGGGTGGGTGAAGGCGGGCCGCGGGCCTTGGGCCTTGTGATGATGCCCGCCACGAATACGGCAAAACTCGCCGAGATTTTGGTGGATGAGGCGACCGCGCCCGAGGCGATTGCCACGTTGCTGGCCGTGCTAAAGCGCTTAGGGCGGCCTGTGGTGCAAGGGCAAGGCAACGGCATCAATGCCGGGCTTGCGACCGCGCTGTCGGCTGTGCTGGCGGTGTTGGAGGCCAAGCACGGCCCCGAGCCTGTGTTGGATCTGCTGGTCCGTTGGGGCATGCGCCGCCCGAATGATCGTGTTATGGCCGCGCCAAAGGGCCAAGTTAATCTGTGGGCCGGGTTGGCCCCACCAGTGCTGGCGGCTTTGGCCAATGCCGGGTTGCGGTTGATTGGCGATGGCAAGGCGCTGCGCCCGTCAGATATTGATGTGGCAATGGTTTTGGGGCTTGGGTTTCCACGCTGGGGCGGTGGCCCGATGCTGTGGGCCGAGGCGCGCGGGCTGATTGTGCTGCGCGACGACCTGAACCGATTGGCGCAGGAAGAACCCGATATCTGGACGCCCGCACCTTTGCTTGATGATCTGATCCGTCAAGGGATTTCGCTAAGCGATTTGAACGACGCCTAAGGGGGGTTAGCTAAGGAAAATGCCCAAAACCACCAGCATTAGCCCCAACGCAGACACTCCAAGTGCTGCCATGTTGTAAAGCACGACCTTTTGCAAGGCTTGGCGCATCGCATCCTCGGGCAGGCCGGAATTGCGGGCGCGCAAAGCGAGCATGATGCAGTATGCAAGGCCTGCAACACCGATCAAGGATACAGCCGCGCCGACCCATACCAAAATTTCCATGATCATCCCTTTTGCAGATAGGTCGGTTTAGACGGGGCTTGCCCCCAGATTTGGCGATATCTGACCCGCGCCATGCTGGCAAGAGCGGGCGCGCGGGTTTTTCTGCCCCGTTTTTGTAAGCTTTTTTGGCAGGGTCAAAACCTGTGCTTGAACAGCCCCCCCCGACCACGCTAGGGAATGGGTTCCCTATATATGAGGCAGCCATGAGCGATCCAATCGACCAGTATTCCGTCACAGCAGATGAGCTTCGCGCCTTTATTGAGCGTTTTGAGCAGTTGGACGCTGAGAAAAAAGACCTTGCCGAGCAGCAAAAAGAGCTGATGGCCGAGGCGAAGGGGCGCGGCTATGACACCAAGGTGCTGCGCAAAGTGGTCGCTCTGCGCAAGCGCACGCCCGATGACATTGCCGAAGAAGAGGCGGTGTTGGAACTGTATAAAACCGCGTTGGGTATGCAGTAATTTCAGATTTGGCATGAATTTAAGGCGTGCCGATGGTTACGGGGCCAGAAATGTGACCCCGTCCATAGCCATGATGCGTGAAACGTCTTGGTCGTAGGCCAGCGTTGCCCGCTCAACCAAATCTTCGGTCCAGCCGTCCATTTCAATTGGGAAATCAATCTGTTCTGGCAGCACGAATTTGTCTAAAAATGCCGAGACGACGCGGCGGCGCTGGGCGGTGTTTTGCGGTGGGTGGCTTTCAACATAGGACGCCATGCGCTGCAACCCATCCGCCGACATGATGGACGCGATCAAATCATCGGTATCGGTCAGCGTCACGGCATCCGAATGGCCCGACACGGCCTTAAGCACTTCGGGCCAAAGCAGCGGGGTATCTTCGTCGCACCACACGGTGATCGGTACATCGGGGTTGGTTTCACGCAAGTCGGCAATCAGGGTTGACCAGCGCAGGGTGTCCACCTCGACACCGTCCATGAATTCATCATAGCTGCGCCCGCTTTGCTTTTGGTAAACGGCGGGGACAAAGGTGGCGGGGTTGCGGATGGCGAGGTGAAACTCAGCTTCGATGCCCGGAAACACCTGACAAAAGGCAAACATCCGTTCCGCGCCGGAACTGTAAATCCCGCGCCGAATGGCCCCTTGGGCATAGCCCAAAAAGTTGTCCCACGACAGGATAAGGCGATCCGCCTCGGATTCGGACATGATTTGGTCAAGCACGAGGGCTTGGGTGTCTTGGGTCGCGGCCTGGCCTTTCAGTGACATTGCCGTGTCGCGCAGCAAAGTGCGGTATTTGGCGGGGCCGGGGACAATAATCCCTTCGGCGGCCAGCACCCCGCGATTTTTTAACAAACACCGCAGCAGCCGTTCTTCGTCCGTACAATGGGCACCGAGGTGATAAACAATCCGCATCAAGGCCTTCCAAATGGTCTGTGCTAGGGCCGCTTGCGTTGCCCGTGTGTCACGATTTCGGGCGAGGCGATGCCGCACCGGGTTGGCTGGATTATAGGGCCTTTTCTGGACAGTTAAACCGCTTTCCTATATCGGCTTGGTTTATGACCAAGCAAAACACTCAACTTCCCCCAATTGTGACGCGCCTGCGTAGGGTGTGGCCTGAGGGCTGGCCCGATGCTTGGTCAGTGGGGGCAGGGCTGATTGCGCTGGTGGTGGTGGCACCTGTGTTGTCGGTGATGTGGCTGGCGTTTGATCCAGTTGAAAACATTTGGCCGCATTTGATGGCAACGGTTTTGCCGCGCTATTTGGGCAATACGCTGTTTTTGATGGGCGGCGTCGGGGTTCTGACGGCGCTGGTGGGGACGGGCGCTGCGTGGTTGGTGGCGATGTACCGCTTTCCGGGCAGCCGTTGGCTGGACTATGCCTTACTGTTTCCATTGGCGATACCGGGCTATGTGGGGGCCTATGCGCTGGTTGATTTCTTTGACTATTCAGGGGTTTTGCAAACCGCCTTGCGCGCGAGTTTTGGCTGGGAAACCGCGCGGGATTATTGGTTTCCGGCGGTGCGCACCCGGACGATGGCGGCGATTGTGTTGTCGGCGGCTTTGTACCCTTATGTCTATTTGCTGGCGCGGGCCGCGTTTCGCGAGCAATCGAATGGCACTTATGAGGTGGCGCGCGCGCTTGGCACCGGCCCCTTGGGGCTGTTTTGGCGCGTGGGCTTGCCATTGGCGCGCCCCGCCATTGCGATGGGGGTGGCGCTGGCCTTGATGGAAACCGTGGCCGATTTTGGCACGGTTGAGCATTTTGGCGTGCAAACCCTGACGACAGGGATATTTTCGGTCTGGTTAAGCGGGGGCAATGCGGGGGGCGCGGCGCAGATAGCCCTCGTGATTTTAGCGATTGTCGTGCTGCTGCTCGGGGTGGAGCGTTTAAGCCGCCGCAACGCCCGGTTTCACCAAATGTCGCGCGCGGCCCGCCCGTTGGAACCGCACCGTTTGTGCGGGGTTGCAGCTTGGGCCGCGACAGTCGCTTGCCTGATCCCGTTTGGGGTCGGGTTTGTGCTGCCAGTTGCGGTGATGCTGGGCCATGCGATCAAAAAGCCTGAGGCTTGGGTGTCGAAAGGCCTGTTCCAAGCGCTGGGCAATACGATTGTGGTGGGGGGCATTGCGGCGGTGCTAACGGTCGCGGGCGCGCTGTTTTTGGTGTATGGCGTGCGGATGGCCAAGCGGGGGTTTCCGCGCTTGGTGTTGCCGGTGACATCGGTCGGCTATGCGGCGCCCGGAACGGTGCTGGCGGTTGGGTTGCTGATCCCGCTGGCGGCGTTGGACCACCGGATTGCCGATGGTATTTTGGCGCTGACCGGGTTTGACCCCGGACTTTTGTTGACAGGCACCGCGGCGGCCTTGGTGCTGGCCTATTTCGTGCGGTTTTTTGGCATTGCGCAAGGGGCGGTTGATTCGGCTTTTGGCCGCGTTTCGCCATCGTTACCACTGGCCGCACGGTCGCTGGGGCGGGGTGCCGGCGGTACGTTGCGCGATGTGTATTTGCCCTTGATGCGCGGGTCGGTGGCGACCGCGCTCTTGGTGGTTTTCGTCGATTGCGTTAAGGAATTGCCCGCCACCCTGCTGCTGCGACCCTTTAATTACAACACACTTGCGACCCGCGTTTATGAACAAGCGAGCCTTGAACGCCTGGGCGACGCAGCCCCTGCGGCCTTGTTGGTGATGGCCGTGGGTTTGGCCGCAGTGTGGGTTATGGCACACACAAATCGCGCCTAAATGCACCAGAATGCTATTCCTGCTCTTGCACGGTCCGCGCACAGCGGTTATTGAGTACGCGTTGCCCCTATAGCTCAGCTGGTAGAGCATCTGATTTGTAATCAGAGGGTCTGCGGTTCGAATCCGTATGGGGGCACCACCTTTTCAATGACTTAGCGAAGTATTTCCTGAACCAGTTTGGAGCGATTGCTTTCTGGTGGCGCTGTGGTGGCGGATAAGAGTTGGAAGCCCATGGAATTTGGCGGAACTTGTGGGAACCACTGACAGCGCCGCCCTGTAAGAAGTTGGGTTCATCTCTCGATCATTTAAAAATCAGCTGCTTGCCTAGGCTCCAGACCCATTAAACTGCTTGATGCTATCAGGCCTGCATGATTCAAGTTCCCAAAACTTAGGGGGCGCTATGAGCAATCTTTACTGGCTATCGGAAGAGCAGATGGTTCGACTTAGGCCCT
>Ga0209390_10008771_pt1 | contig 12362 bp, 6 predicted proteins | sample BON01_FD_187212 | JGI IMG/M metagenome (GOLD analysis project Ga0209390, IMG submission 187212) | Freshwater microbial communities from Lake Bonney liftoff mats and glacier meltwater in Antarctica - BON-01 (SPAdes) (version 2) | ecosystem: Environmental > Aquatic > Freshwater > Ice > Glacier... | reverse complement strand
AGTCCTCCTGCCCTGCCCATGCGCATCGCGCCCGGGCATCCTGCCTCCCGGACTCCAACTCCTACGGCCGTGACGGTCTAGCACACAGTCGCTCTCTCTCCACCGCGCGGCGCGCTTTGCGTGTTGCCTAAGTCGGTGTCGCTTCTTCTATTAAAAAAAAAAATTAAAAAAAAATAGCTCTTGCGCCTGAAGGTTCCAGTTTGCGCATTAGAGTTTTGTTTTAACTCCCGTCCCCACCCCTAGCCGGGTCCGGGTCTTTCTTCTCCCTCGATGCGTCTTCTGGTCTTCTGGCCACACGCCGGCGCCTGGGGCGCCGGGGTGATTCTTCCGCCCTGCACTCAGCTTTTGTGGTGTGAGTTGTATGTATGAAGGATTCCAAAAACGTCGGTACCCTCAGCGCTTGCGCTGTGTGCGTTGCGCGGCGAGTGTGTGTGTTTGCTGTGTGAGAGAGATTAGGTTCTTGTTGAAAAAAAAAAACTAGACATCTGCTAGAAAACTATTACTAATACTAATACTAATATACACAGTTACAGTTATTATTTGTATATATTATATCAGATTATCTCATCAGGGGGCGTAGGAGGATCATCTCAGCTGTGAGAGAAGAGCACTATACCCGTATCAATAAGGCGAGCATGTGAATGTGAGAAGTATATTGTACATAATAAAAAACACTAAACCATATAGCTTTTTATATATATTTATATATATATATATATATATAATAATAAATATATAATAAAATATATATAACAATATAATATATTCAATATAAATATAAATAATATGTATGAGTATGAGATAGCTTATACGTATCAGAGGACCCGCAATGCGAGGAGGAGAAGCGATAACTTCGATAAGGGCCTCGTACCCCGCGCGGCGTACTGCGATGAGCACCATATGAGCATATAGATCACCCCTCGTGGCCATCGCAAACCAACCCCATTCTATGGCCCCTCCTTCTGCTGCTGCCTCCTCCGCTTCTTCTTTTGGCTGTGCGCCTGCTTGTTGGCTTTGCTCGCCTTGTGCAGGTTGAGCGGGACCGCCATCCGGAACCCGGCGCGCAGGGCGGCCTCCTTCTCGGCGGTGGGCGGGAAGGCGGCGGCGGCGGCACTCGTCGCAAAGATGAAGACGGTCGACTCGCAGGACGACATGCGCGCCCCCTCGCCCCTCGCGGCGATGTGGGCGTGGCCCTCCGTGTAGCCGTGGCGGTGCAATGGAATGGTCCAGTGGGCGCGCCCGTGGGCCGATGACGCGAGTGCGAGCAGCCCTGCCCAGCCCGCCGAGCGGCGCATGCCTGCGGACGAGCCGATGACGGTGGCAAAAAGTAGCGGGCGGCGCTGCACCTCGGCCCGGTCGAGGAGGGACCGCATGTGCTCGACCATGGCGACGACAAGCGCGGGGACGAAGGGTGGGTTCGCCTCGAAGTAGCCCTCGCAGGGCTGCAGCTCGAAGAAGTCTCCCGCCGAGCCAAACGGAGCGTCCACGTCGACGAAGCCTGCACGCAGCGGGAGGTGTGAGTACGCGTGGGCGAGTGGGTTATCCGAGAACGGAGTCCTGTTTGAGGCGTCGCCGCAGGGTGGCGGGATCGCCCGAGTGAACCCAAACCCTGAACCCTGAACCCCCTAGCCCGGTGGGTGGGCGCTCGGCGGCGGCGCGAGGCGCTCACCGGAGCAAAAGGGGGCGGAGCGCGCGTTGAGCGGCGAAGCGAAGCACTCGAATCCACAGCCGAAACCCGCGCGCAAGGCGGCGTGTGCCCCGCCGCCGAGCGCCGCCTGGAAGCCAGAGCCCCCGAGCGCCTTGTACCGGAGCAGCAGCCGGACCAAGTCGCGCCGGAAGAGGCGCTCCTCCAAGAGGCCCTCCTCTCCATCAGCCTCGGCCGCGCAGACGCGCCGGTGCAGATCCCTCAGCTTGTCCATGTGCTCCGTGGCCACTTTGAGCGGCGGGTCGCCCTCGGCTTGCGACGACCAGCGGACGTGCAGGAGCCCCTTCTTCCCGCCCTTCTTGCCGCCCGGCGCTGCGCTGATCGTCACCTCATCATCCTCATCCTGCCCCCCTGCCGCCGCCAGGAGCGCGGACTCGGCTCTACCGGCCGCACGCAGTGCTCCAACAATGGCCGCGGCGCGCGCGGCATCCGCACCGGCTGCGCGCAGCTCGTCGGCGAGAGCCGCGTCTGCGTCGGGAGCTTCCACACTGGGCAGCAGTGCGTCAACCACGCCTTCGCAACCGCCGCCGCAACCCCGCGCGGCAAGTAGGCTGGCAAAGTGCCAGCGCTCAAAAGCCCCAACGAGGGCGGTGTGAAGGGGAAGCGGCCTGGACGCGTCACCGAACTGGAGTCGAAGCCGACGCAGCGCCTCCACACGCCGCACCTCGAGCAGCAGCGGCGGGCGCCGCCCAGCGGCAAGATGAGCGACGGCGACGAGAACCTCGGGGCTGTGAACTAGCTCCGAGTCCCAGACGCGCCGCTCCGAGACGTGCATCTCGGACGTTGCAATGCATTCGCCCTCCGATGGAGCCTCCGACGGCTGAATGGTATCCACATCGCGCGCCGCACACTCGCGCGGACGCTTGACCGCGCCAGGTGCCGTCGCCAGCTCCTGCACCTTGGCGTGCTGCGTCAGACCCTTGGCAAGCGCGGCCACACCCGGCTTTCCAGCCGGGGCGGGTCTGACCGTCGTAGCCGGCAGCGCGCGACTGGTCTTCTGGCCCTTGGCGCCTAGTGTTGCTGGCCGCACAGGGACGATAGGAGCACGGCTAGGCTTTTTGCCCATGGCAGAGAGGCGAGTAGCGGGGGGGTTAGTAGGTCCCTAGCTGGGCGAACGCCCCACACAAATGATTCGAAACAGGTCCGGCCTGAAGTCGGCAGGCCTGAACTTACTCCACGGGGTGGTTGATGCGAGCGCTGATGCTGGCCACCGCGCTGACGCTCGTGCGCGGCTACACGCCGCGGATGCTGCCACTTACGACAGCGCAGCGCCGGTGCGGCAGCGGCATCAAGGCGCGGCTCAGCGACCTTGGTGATGCATCGGGGTCGCTACGCACGCTCGTCGACTATCCGGCACGCATGGTGAGCCTCCGCGCCACGTCTGGAGCGCCGTCACGGCCTTGAGCGCCGGGTGCGAAGATCTGTCTGCTGCGGTCCCCGCGCGTCGGCTGTCGCGTTGGGCGGCGGCGCTCTACCACATGCTTTACTGTCCCCTCTCAGGATATCAAGGCGATCGGCGAGACGGTGGGGTGCGACACGTTTGTCGGGGACATGAAGAAGTTGGCAGAGGAGGCTGCACCTGCACGGCCAGTTGAGGTGCGGTATCGGGACAAGGGTCGCTTCCGCTCGGTCACGCTGGGTTGCACCTTCAACTCGGCGGACGAAGTGTATGCGCTGTATGCGTTGCTCGATGCGGACGAGCGCGTCAAGTTCAAGCTCTAGTGAGGTCTATCAGCTATTGGTGGGAAGAGAGGGCTGCGGGATGCGAGGGAGTCGTGACCAGAGCTGTTGTCCCTGTGACGAGCCGCTTGCCGGCGCGGCGAGACCGGCCTTGATAGATTGAGCTATGGGTGAACCCCCATGTTGAGCTTGGCCGTGCTGGATACTATGCGCGTCATGTCTGCATACATCTGGCGCGCAACGCGCGATAGCTGCGGCGCCGATGACGGCCCGTGCCCGTGCCACCGCCGTCGGGCCCACTGGGGCACTGGTTCAGCGCCAGACTGCACGATCAAGTTAATCAAGCGTCGCGAGACTCTGCTCCGCTGCTCCGCCTATACCTAAGATGGTACCTATACCTATACTCCGACGACTGCTCGTAGCAGGTAGAGCTATACGTTTTTATTTCGTGCGCGGACACCTCTGCCCCCCTTAACCTTCGGCTATGGCTTCCTTGTGAGTATTGCTAGGGATCTCCCAAAGCTCAAGGTCTGGGGTCTGGCTACGAGCCAGAGCCAGTTGCCAGTTAATCAGAATTAAGATTCGAAGGATTTTTTTTTTTTTTTTTTTTTTTTTGGATTTTTTTTTTTTTTTTTTTTTTTTTTAAGGTTTTTTTTTTTTTTATGTTTATGTTTATTAAAATTATATATATTTATATTATATATAGAAATACAGAAATAAAATAAAACCCGTGAGACTGCGACTCGGACTCTGACTTGACGGTCCACAAGTGACAGTGACAGTGACAGTGACAGTGACAAATAACACACTGCTGCGTACTGCACACTGCTGGAGTGTCTCTTTTTTAATCCGTAATCTGTCACTGTTTATTATATTTATTATATATAATTTATAATTATATATATAAAATATTATTATAATATTATTAATAATATTAATATTTAAATTTAAATATTTAAACAAAAAATATAGATGTGAGATGTGTGCAATATACTGATACGTGGATATGTGTGGAGCCCGGTACCCTGCCTCCACTCAACCCACCCCCACAGCTGTCGCTGCCGCCAGCCACTGTTGTTGAGCAGTGTGAATGTCGAAACCTAGTAGGGCGGGTTCCCCACTAGGCCAAGTACCGACAAAACAGGAGTCTTCACCAGGAGGAGACTACTGGGTGCGAGCGCGTCGTACACGGCTCACCCAAACTGCCCGCCGCGAACGACTCGCGCCGGGGGTTCTTACGTACCCCGAGGTTATCGAAACCCTGTTTTGTCGAAACCTAGTACGGCGGGTTCCCCACTAGGCCAAGTACCAGCGCTGGTACTTGGCCTAGTGGGGAACCCGCCCTACTAGGTTTCGACAAAACAGGCTGGTACTTGGCCTAGTGGGGAACCCGCCCTACTAAGTTTCGACAAAACAGGAGTCCTCACCAGGAGGAGACTACTGGGTGCGAGCGCGTCGTACGCGGCCTGCGATCACCCAAACTGCCCGCCGCGAACCACTCGCGCCGGTTTTTTTTACGTACCCCGAGGTTATCGAACCCCTGTTTTGTCGAAACCTAGTAGGGCGCGGGGTTCGATAACCTCGGGGTACGTAAAAAACCCCGGCGCGAGTCGTTCGCGGCGGGCACGTTGGGTCGTCGCAGGCCGCGTACGACGCGCCGCACACCCAGTAGTCTCCTCCGGTGAGGACTCCGGGGGCGTGTTCCCCACTAGGCTAATACCAGCGCTGGTACTTGGCCTAGTGGGGAACCCGCCCTACTAGGTTTCGACAGGGAATATGAAACACACGCCCCACACCCACACCCGCCGCACATACCACGTACCCGCACGCGCACAGCTACCCCCCCCCCCCCCCCCCCCCCCCCCCCCCCCCCCCCCCTCTCCAGCTCCCAACCCCCCGCTACAAACAGCACCATGCGCTAGGGAGAAGGCTCGGGCCGGCACGCACACACAAGTTGTATTCGCACGAACGAAACATCTGAAGCCTGAGACGTGTGATGAGGGCGCGAGGCCCGAGCCGCCCCGCAGTGTCCAGCGGGCGAGGTGTGCGCTTCGGCAGTCCCCGCCACGCAGCATCAAAATAGGTCGACTGGCTTTGCCCCTCGGAAACGCGCAACGCCACCGCGCCGAGTCTACTTGCCCGGCACCTTCCCCCCGAGGTCGCTCTTGATGTAGGCAGTCAGGTCGGCGATCGAGGTCAGCACCTGCGAGTAAAGCAAGGGTGGCTAAGCAACGGCACGGGGGAGCTGCCTCACTCGGAGTCCTCCGCGTGCGGCGGCCAGTCTGAAGCCGGCTTCCCACAACCCCCAATGCCCCTCCGCGTGCACCAACCCGCACCACCACCCAGCCGTCGCCTCGTGAGGAACTCACCAGCCCGTGCTCCTTGCAAAACGGAATCAGGTCGGGCACCCGCGACATGCTCCCGTCGTCGTTCACCACCTAAGGCGACGGGCGGGCGGCCGTGGGTCGGCGGACGCGCGTGCAGCGCGCAGCGGCGTCGACTGGAGCGGCCACGCAGCCAGCAGCGCCAGCCGGCGGCAGGATAAGGGTTCGGGTTCGGGCTAACGTGTGGCGTGCACCTCGCACAGCACGCCTGCCGGCTGAAGGCCGGCGATGCGACAGAGGTCGAGCGAAGCCTCGGTGTGGCCGTCGCGCGTGAGCACGCCGCCGTCCTTGGCGCGCAGCGGAAAGACGTGGCCCGGGCGGTTGAACTTCTCCGGGCCCATCTTGGGGTCGGCGAGGGCGCGGAAGGTTGCGGCGCGGTCCGAAGCCGAGATGCCCGTCGACGTGCCCTCCTTCAGGTCGACAGAGACCGTGAAGGCCGTCTGCTTCGGGTCTTCGTTGTTGATGACCATCGGCGGCAGCTGGAGCTCTTCGCACCGCTCGTCGGACATCGAGACACAGATGACACCCGAGGAGTGGCGCACGATGAAGCCGATGTTTTCGGCCGTCGCGCACTGGCCGGCCAGGATGAGGTCACCCTCGTTCTCGCGGCTCTCGTCGTCGGTCACCACGATCGGCTTGCCAGCCTTGAGCGCCTCCAAAGCCGCAAGCACCTGCGGGTTTTGTCAGCTCGGCGTGAGACTCGAACGTGTTCTTTGGCTGCGGGTGAGAGCGCGCTGTGCTGTCGAGAGCGGTGTGCGTGTGAGTTCGAGAGGGCGCGGCTGCGGCTCGCTCGCTGAGGGAGTGCGACGTACGCTGTCGCGCCCGAATTCGCCCGCAGTTGAGGCCGCCATCGGTGGTCGGAGCGTTGCTGCAAGCGTAGCCACTGCGTGCAAGCTCAATAACAAGCCGAGAAAAGTCGCGTGCATGAGCGATTCGAATTCTATTTATGGTGCCAATGAAAACAAGCTATTTCTGAACAAATCCACGACGCCAACATTGGCGGTGTGGTCCCGACGGCGGCGCAGGCGGTGCCCTGGGCAGATGATCGAGCTGCTCCTTGCGGCTGTCTTCGGGGCGCTCCTCGCCCTGGCCGTCGAGCGCGTGCGCAAGCAGCGGCGCAGCCACAGGGCGCGCATCGGTAACCAGAGGGATACACCGCTGCTCGACGACCCCTACCCGACGGGGAGCGACGACGATTCGGCCGCATGGTCCGTGTCTCGCGGCATGCTCATCACGCGGCTTGCCGAGGTCGATCAGAAGAACTGCGAGCTCCTCTCGTGCTGCCAAGCGTACGAGCGGCAGGCGGCGGCGCTGGCCGCACAGCTGGAGGCGGCCAAGGCGGAGGCGGAGGCGGCGCTACAGGCGACGGCGGGGCCGGACCACACTCGGAGCCACACGTTGTCCCTCACCGGGCTCGGTGAGGACGACACCCCTCGCCACTCCGTCGTCAGCGACCGGGCGGCCGCGAGCAGCGGCAGCCTTAATTCGTCGTCGGCGACGCAAATCGAGACGGACCGGCTCATCGAGACGGCGTCGATGGGCGGCGGCAACGACGGCACGCTCTCGGTGCAGGTGGACAACCGGCGCGACGACAAGGCGACGCTGGTGCGCGTCATCGTCTCGAACCGTGTGGGCCTGCTCGCCGAGATGTCGTCGGTGCTGGCGGGGCTGGGCCTTTCGGTCATCACGGCTGCCGTCGCGACCGACGAGGAGACGGGCCGCGCGACCAACGACTTCTACGTGCAGGAGCAGGGGCGCAAGGTGTTTGGCCGCTCGCGCCTCGCCACGATCGAGCAGCGCATCCAGCAGTGGGGGCGCTCGGGCTGGCTGCGCGAGGGGATGCAGCGACTCATCGACCGCGCGACGCTGTCGGACCGCGAGGCCGCCGTCCAGCCGCCAGCGCCGCTCGTGCGCGTGCCCGACGCGGGCCCCGCCCCCGGGCCCTTGAGTGCGCGCGCGTCGGGCGCCAACGTGCTCACCGCCATGCTGGCCGCGCCGCCGCTGCCGGAGGAAGACCCGCTGCACGAGGCGCTCACCACGGCGCTCAAGCACGCGCTCGCGGGCGGCGCGCTGCCCTTCGGCGCGCTGCCCGCCACGCTGGCCGCCGACCTCGCGCGCGCGGCGCTCAGCCAGATGACTGTGTGCGAGATGCCTCCGCGCGCCGTGCTGCGCTCCAACCACGGCGAGTGGATGATCCTGGTCGAGTCGGGCGACGCGACGGTGCTGACCGAGGGGCCCGCGCCGCCAGACGACGCCACGCACGTGGCGGTGCCCGACTCGGCCAGCGCCGCGCCGCTCCGCTCGGGCTCGCGCCTGCCGGGCGGCGCCATCGCGGCGGCGCAGCAGGCGCAGCAGCCGGTGCAGCGGCGGCCCACGCGCGCGCTCACCTTCCGCGCCGACGTGCTGGGCAACCCCACGGCGGCCAACGCGCCCGACCTGGGCATGGGCGCCGCGGTCGAGGAGGGCGACTCGCCAGCGACGCCCACCACGCGCGAGACGGGCGGCGCGGCGGAGCGCGTCTCGCTGCCGCCGTGCGCCGTGCTCTGGGAGGTGGTGGTGCTGCCCGGCGACGCGCAGTCGAGCCGCCACGGCTCGCCGCCCGGCAGCGGCCACTCGTGGTGCTCGACCGCATCGGCGCCGCGCACCGACCCCGTGCGCTGGCTGGAACTCACCTCCGCCAAGGGAGCGCGTGTGCGCGTGCTCCATCGCTCGGAGCTGCGGACCCTGCTCGTCTCGACGCGCGAGCGCACGGCGCGCCAGCACTTCAAGCTGCTGCACGCGCTTCCCGTGCTGGCGCCGCTCTCGCCCTCGGCGCTGCTCACGCTCTGCCGGCGCGCGATCGAGATCGAGCTGCCGCCCTCGGCGACGGTGCTGCCCGTGAGCCGGCGCGACGCCGACCTGGTGGCCAAGGCGGCGGCAGCGGTGCTCGACGACACGACCTTCTGCATCGTGCTGGCGGGCGAGCTGCTCGTGAGCCTCGACCCGGACGAGGCGGAGAGCGCCGCCCAACTGCGGCGCTCCGCCTCCACCACCCCGGGGCAGAAGAACAAGCCGCACTCGGGCGTGCAGTGGGTCGCCTCGTCGCACGCGCCCTTCACCAACGTGAGCACGCCCGGCGCCCCGCGGCGCGCCGTGCCCGAGGCGCCGAGCCAGCAGGAGGGCGCGCCCCTCGGCCGGCTGCCCATCTTCCGGCTGGGCGTGCGCGACACGCTGGGCGAAGCGGGCGCGCTCTACGGCGCCAAGCCGCCCGCCGGCGTCGCCATCTCTACCTGCAGCCAGGGCGCGCGCGTCCTCTGCTGGCCGCGCGACTCGAGCTTGGCCGAGGCGCTCTCGAGACTGCCCGACCTGCTGCCCGGCTCGTGGCGGTCGCGCGCCCACCTGGGTTTCCTCGTCGAGGCGCCGGGCCTCGCGCGCAAGCTCTTCGACGCGGGCGCCATCCGCCAGGTCTCGGCCGCCGACCTTGTCGCGATGGGCGCCTCCTCCCCATCGCCCTCGCGCCGCCCCTCGCGCTTCGGCTCGCCCGGCGCCGCGCCCTCCGCCTCGGTCTGCCTCGTCACGCGCGGCACCATGCTGGAGTACCTGCCGGTGCAGGTCAAGCTGACGCAGATCGCCGGCGTGGTGCCGCCCTCCTCCAACTTTCCCACCGGAGCCTCGCCAGTCGGCGCCGCCACCTACGCGCCCAACTCGCCCCTCCCGCTCCGCCTCGACCCGGGCCAGCACGCCGCCGCGGGAGCAGCCGCGGAGGCCTCGAGCGCGTCCGGGCTCTCGTCGTGGCGCCGCGCGGCGCGCCGCTTCGAGCTGACGGTCAAGGTGCACTCGCGCCACCGGCTGCTCGCCGACCTGACCTCCATCATCCACGACCTCGGCCTCGAGGTGCACTCGGCGCGCATCGCGACGGAGACAGCCGAGCGCGGCGACGAGCTCGCCAACGACTCCTTCGCCGTCACGCCGCGCGGGGTGGCCGCCGCGCTCGATACGGAGAGCCTGGTCAAGCGCATCTGCACGCAGCTCGCCGACGTGCTGCAGCTGCACCCGCTCTTGGCGGGCGACTCGGCCATCTCGGGCCCCGACGGCCACCGGCTGCGCGTGCCGCCCACGCCCGACGAGCCGCCCGGCGCGCTGCTCGTCGACCTCGCCGCCGCCGCCGAGGCACTGGCGGGCGAGCTGCGCGTGCCGCCCTCGCTGCCCAACGGCGTCGCCAAGCGCGGCGTCGGCGCCCTCTTCCGCGAGCTCCTCACCGCGCGCCACCCGCTCCTCGCCAGGGCGCTTGACGCCGAGCGCGGCCCGCCGCCCAGCGCCCACTCCTCCTCCCGCGACATGCTCGCGCAGCAGCTCGCGTCGCCGGCCAAGCCGCCCTCGTCGCAGGACTGGCTGCTGGCGCTCTCGGAGCTCTGCCTCTACCTGCAGCGCGAGTCGGCGGGGCAGGGCGAGGAGGGCATGCTGATGGAGGACCTCATCTCGGAGATGACGCTGGGCGAGGGCGCCTCGGGCACGGTCCGCCTCGCGCGCCACCGCTTCAGCGGGCGCATCTACGCGGTCAAGATCTTCGACAAAGCGCGCCTCGCCAAGGGCGCCGGCGGCCGCGCGCTCCTGCGCTACATCGAGCGCGAGCGCGAGGTGCTGCAGCTGCTCTCGACCAAGCTGCGCGGCGACAAGGCGAGCGCCCACATGGTTCGCTACGTCTGCTCCGGCCAGGACGGCCCCACGCTGCGCCTCGTGATGCCCGCCTGCCTGGGCGGCGAGCTGTGGAACGTGCTGGCCGAGTTCGGCGCGATGAGCGAGGCCGAGGGCCGCTTCTACGCGGGCTGCCTCGTGCTGGCGCTCCAGAAGCTCCACGCCATCGGGGTGGTCTACCGCGACCTCAAGCCGGAGAACGTGCTGCTCTCGCACACGGGCTGGCCAGTCATCGCCGACTTCGGCCTCGCGACCATCGGAGCCGTCGACGAGCGGCCCCTCTACTCGATGTGCGGCACGCCGGAGTTCATGGCGCCCGAGGTGGTGCGCTCGCTCGGCTACGGCGCTTCGGCCGACTGGTGGTCGCTCGGCGTCCTCCTCTGCCAGTGCTTCACGCTCGCCACGCCCTTCGCCGACCCGCAAGGCCGAGCGCAGATGACCTTTTCCAATATTGTGCGCGGCCGCGTCACGGCCGAGCGCTCGCAGCATTACCGCGTCGCCTGCTCGCCGCACGCAGTGGCGCTGCTCGACTCGCTCCTGCAGCCGGAGCCCGCCAAGCGACTCGGCGACGCGCGGCATGACGCGGGGCGCATCCGCATCCACCCCTTCTTCTGGGGCCTCGATTGGCAGGCGCTCGAGGCGCGCAAACTCACGCCACCGCACGCCGACTTCTGCGCGCTCACCGCCGAGTCGCTCCTCGCCGCGCCACCACAGCCGCAGCCCTCCCCGGACCGCGCGCCCGACGCGCCGGAGCTCACGCACGAGCAGCAGCAGCTCTTTGCCCACTGGTGACGGCGGCGAAGCGGAGCGCGGCGGGGGCCGGCGGCGGCTGGCGCTGGACGACAGCGCGGCGGGCGCTCGACCGGCTGGAGGCGCGCTTCGTGTTCTGCATGGGCTGAGCGAAACGCGTGTGCGTCGCGGACCCTAACGAGGCCTCCTCCATGTCTTATTGCGGGGTCGGGGAGGCGCGTGTGATCTGGTGGTTTTGTGTGTGAATAATGGTCTAGACGCGACGCGGCAGCGGCAGCGCGAGACCATCTCGTCCGTTGCACCGCGACCGCGCCTGCGCACTTGGTTGCGGTGCGTGCGCGGCTCCTCTGCTTGTGTGTGCCGATGTGCGTAGCTGGCGGCGCGCGGCCGCGCGCCTCTTTCAGAGGCAGAGCCCAGACTGTCTCCTTCTTCACACGCACGATGTGTATCGTGTACGTGTATATGTATAATGTGTATATCCTGGTGGCACCCTGCTTCAAAAATCTTTTAAGATTAGAAGCTGGGTACCCAGCCCTCAGATACCATATAGTAAAACAATCAACAGGTCACACGCACACAACACACACGACAAAAACAAAGACGACACAGGAAACAGCAAAACACTCACACACACACACACAAGGCACACTCACGCAACGACGAGCGACAACGGCTTAGCAGCTGTTGTCAGAGTCGTCGTCGTCGCCCACAAGATCGTCGTAGGTGGTTTGACGCGCGCCGCGCCGCCGAAGGCGGCGACGTGGTGGGGCTGACAGTGCGGTCGATGGTGACAGTGGCGACGCAGCGGCCTCGTCGTCAACCGGCCATGAGGCCTACTCAAGCGCACCTGCTCACACTGAGCCTGCTGCCCAACAGAGGAACTGGCCACCCTACCCGAGAGAACGACTTGTACAGGATAGAGCTCTTAGCAAAGAAACGGGGGGGCCATATTGTAAAACAAAACACAGGTTCACACGCACAACACACACAGGAGGAAGAACCCCCCAGCGACTTAAAAAAAATACCGCCAGGGTTTGGTCTCGTCGGAATTTATCCGAGACCGAAATAATTTTTCTGCTCGAGACAAAAGGCCAGCAACCAGCAAGCAGCTTCAGAGCGGCGTGCGGTCAAGGAGGACGAGCTGCCCGCGGAGCTCGAGCAGCAGGGTC
>Ga0209390_10008768_pt1 | contig 12365 bp, 7 predicted proteins | sample BON01_FD_187212 | JGI IMG/M metagenome (GOLD analysis project Ga0209390, IMG submission 187212) | Freshwater microbial communities from Lake Bonney liftoff mats and glacier meltwater in Antarctica - BON-01 (SPAdes) (version 2) | ecosystem: Environmental > Aquatic > Freshwater > Ice > Glacier... | reverse complement strand
CAACTCCCCTTCGTGCTGCAATCTGCCGAGGTGATGAAGATGGCTGTCGCTCATCTTGAGCAGTACATGGACAAGGTCGATGGCGAGACCAAAGGCAAAGTCATCCTCGCCACGGTCAAGGGTGATGTGCACGACATCGGCAAAAACCTCGTCGATATCATCCTCACCAACAACGGCTACACCGTTTACAACCTGGGCATCAAGCAACCCGTCGCCGCCATCTTGGATGCCTGGCGCCAGCACAAAGCCGACGCCATCGGCATGTCCGGCTTGCTCGTCAAATCCGTCAACGTGATGGAAGACAACCTCAAAGAACTCAACACCCTCGGCATCACCGCACCGATCCTGCTCGGTGGCGCCGCACTCTCGAAGCACTACTGCGAAAGCCATCTGCGCAGTGTCTATCAAGGCAAGGTCTATCACGGCCGCGATGCCTTCGAAGGCCTGCGCATCATGGACCTCTTGCAGAGTGGAAAAGGTGCTGAACTCGACAGTGAAATCGAAGCGAGGCTCACCAAGCGCGCTGATGTCGATGCGAAGCTCGAAGCACTCGAAGAAGAAAAACAGGAGCGCGAAGCTGCAAGCGGTGTGGCACTCTTGATGCGCTCTGCGGTGAGCACTGAAATCGCGGTACCCAAGGCTCCGTTCTTTGGCGATCGCATGGTCGAGAAGATCAAGCTCGATGACATTTACGCCTTCGTGAACAAGGTCGCGCTCTACCGTGGCCAGTGGCAGTTCAAGAAAGGCAAGCAGTCGCAGGATGATTACGATGCGCAGCTTTGGGATGAAATCGATCCGATCTTCGACCGCTTGAGGAAGCAGTGCAAGGAAGAGAACATCCTTCAGCCACAGGTGGTGTATGGCTATTTTCCTTGCAATTCCGATGGCGATGACCTGATCGTGTTTGATGCGATTGATCACGACAAGGAAATCGAGCGGTTCTCGTTTCCACGTCAGCCGGGGCGGCAGCGACTTTGCATCAGCGATTTTTTTCGCGCCAAGGACACTGGCGAGCGCGATGTTCTCGCGCTCACCTGTGTCACGATGGGCCACGAAGCGAGCAAGCGCACCAAGGCTCTCTTTGAGGCGAACAATTATGCCGAGTATCTCTACCTGCACGGCATGGCTGTCGAATGTGCCGAGGCCCTGGCCGAGATGTGGCACAAGCGCGTGCGCCAGGAACTTTCCATTGCCGATGAAGACAGCCCGAAAGTGCGCGACCTTTTCACGCAGAACTACCGAGGCTCGCGCTATAGCTTCGGCTACCCCGCCTGCCCTGACATGAGCGATCAGGAAAAACTTTTCCGCCTGCTCAAACCGCAGCGCATCGGCTGCGTACTCACCGAAAACTGGCAGATTGATCCGGAGCAAAGCACCAGCGCCCTGATCGTGCACCATCCCGAAGCGAAGTATTTCAATGTGTAAGGGAAGCTGTCAGCTATCAGCTGTCAACTGTCAGCCGTCAGAAAATAGAAATTCACACCAAAGCCCACGCACTCGAAGTGCGTGGGTTTTTTCATTCAAACCGCAAACGTTTTCTTCAGGTACTCGATGCTCTTGCTCGCGATGGTCTGTGGATCGGGGGTGTAGTCGAAGACTTCCACCGAAACGTAGCCATCGTATTTCGTATCGCGCAGCGCCTTGGCGATGGGCACGAAATCCATCGCGCCAAAGCCCGGCCCTCGCAAATTCGGATCGTTGGCGTGAAAGTGAATCGTGTGCGCTTTGCTCTGAGCGATGATCTGCGGGATCGGCGTCGCCTCGCCCGACATCGCCTTCACATCCAGATGAAGCTGACAGGCGGGATGATCGACCGCCTTGATGAACTTGATCGTCTCCGCAGCCGTCGTGAGAAAGTTCGTCTCCTTCGTCGTCAGCGGCTCCATCGCAATGCGAACGCCTAGCGGCCCTGCTGTCTCACTGATAGAGCGAAGAATTTCCACCGCTCGCGCAAAGCCATCTTCATACTTCACACCTTCACCCAGGCTTCGCTGCTTGGGACTGCCCCAAACCATTACACCACCGGAAGCGCCACCCATCGCAGCGCAGAGTCGCACCAGATGTCTGCCAAACTCAGCGGTCTTGCGCCTAACCTCTGCATCAGGCGTGGTGATGTGCATGCCTTCCGGTTTGACGAGTAGCCAGTGTAAACCGACGACATCCAGCCCTGCATCGCGCACGATTTTTCCAGCGGCCTCGGCTTGTTCTTCCGTCAACTGGCGCGGGTCTTCGTGCAGCGTGAAGGGCGCAATTTCCAAGCCGTCGTAGCCACACGATTTTACGTGTTCGCAGATGCGGGGCAGTTCCCAGCCTTGGTACGTTTCATTGCAGATGGCGAATTTCATAATGAAAAGATTAGCGAAAAATGTAGAGCCTCGTATCCCTTCGTTCGCCAAGGCTGACAGCAAATTCTACGATGGCCTCATGCACACGCTCGACTGGTCGATCTCTGGTTCGGATGGTGAAGTGATTCTCGGGAGTACTCATTTGCCACCCGTACAGGTTCAGCCGCGCGGTGTGCTGCTGATCTGTCACGGTTCTAAGGGCTACAAGGACTACGGCATCGTGCCCGGCATCGCGCACTATGCCGCGATGCAAGGCTTCATCGCGCATCGCTTCAACTTCAGTCACAGCGGCATGACCAATCGCCTCGACACCTTCGAGCGGCCAGACCTTTTCGAGAAGGACACCTGGGGCAGACAGATCGTTGACCTGCGCGCCGTCGCGAACGCAGCACACGAAGGCGAGTTGCCTGCGTTTACCAAATCGAAAAATCTGCCACAGATCTGGTACGGCCACAGTCGCGGCGGCGTCACCGTACTGCTCACCGCAGCGCGGGCCTTCATGCCCACGCGCTATCCGAAGCTGGGCGCGATGCCGCTGCCGGTGGGCGTGATTCCGTGTGCTTCGCCGCACCGTGCATTCTGGCTGCACGAAAGCGACAAGGAGACGATCTACGCGCAAGGCTATCTCGATTCGCCTTCGCAGCGAACGAAGCAGATGCTGCGCATCGGCCTGCCCTGGCTCAAAGAGATTGAGCATGATCCTGATGCGTTTGATCCGGTGATCGCCGCCAGCCGTGTGAGTTGCCCGATGGAAGTGATTCATGGCACAGCAGACATGACCGTGGGCGTGGACTCAGCGGAAAAAATCGCGGGAGCCGCGCCGCGCGCCACACTGCACATCATCGAAGGCGCAACACATGTGTTCAACACATCCAACCCGATGCGGCTGGAGCGCGAGCCTTCGGTGCAGGGGCGGGCGCTGATCAATCGGGTGAATGCGTTTTGTGATCAGGTGGTTGCATTGTGATGTTTCATCAATCAACGCGAACGACATACTGGATCGCCGTTTAGCCGTGGGCCAAAGGCTTTGCGGCGGCCCACGCGGAGCGACGGAGGACCTTTGCTCCGCGGCTAAACTAAACTGATCACCATGGCACTGAAACTTTTGAATGATTCCACTCGTCCGCTGATCATGGGCATTCTCAATGTCACGCCGGATTCATTTTCCGATGGCGGTCAGTTTGTGAATGTGGATGCAGCCGTCGCCCACGGCATCGCTCTATATAGACAAGGCGCAGACCTCATCGATGTCGGCGGCGAATCGACGCGGCCCGGCTCGCAGCGCGTCAGCGCAGACGATCAGATTCAGCGCGTCGTCAAGGTCATCGCAGGTCTGCGCACAGCACTAGATCGTGAAGGCGAAGCGGGCAGGCGAGTCGTCATCAGCATCGACACCACACGCAGCGTTGTCGCAGCCGCAGCACTGGATGCAGGCGCGGCGATGCTGAATGATGTCTCTGCTGGGCGCGAAGATCCGCAGATGTTTTCACTGGCGGCAGAGCGAGGCGTGCCCATCGCGCTGATGCACATGCAAGGCGAGCCGGGCACGATGCAGCAGAATCCGCAGTATGAAGATGTGGTGGGCGAAGTGATGGCTCATCTTCAAAAGCAAGCGGCTACTGCGATGAAAACGGGTTTGAAAAAGGAGCAGATCATTCTCGATCCTGGCATCGGCTTCGGTAAATCGCGCGAGCATAATCTCGCTTTGCTGCGAGCGCTGAATCGTTTTGTAGCAATGGGATTTTCTGTGCTGCTAGGCTCGAGTCGCAAGCGATTCATGGGCTCGATCTGCACGCGTGTTGATGGCAGTGTGCCGGTGCCTGGCGAACTGATCGGGGCGACATGCGCGACGACAGCGCTGGGTGTGGCTGCTGGTGTGCGGCTGTTTCGCGTGCATGATGTGGAAGCGAATCGACAGGCTGCCGACGTTGCCTGGGCGATTGGGCGAGCGGAGTGATCTGCGAATGTGGGATTCACAGCCAAGAGCATGGCTGCGAAAAGTCGCAGAAGGCGCAAAAAAAAGAGAGGAGGGGAAACGTGGGGGCAGCGATTGAAATATCGAAATTAAAATTTGAAATCTGAAATCCAGTTACCCCGACGGCTCGGCGGACTCGCCATCGGGCTTGGGGTTCGATGTGAATAATCTGTTGCTTCTCCCCTGTTGCGCCTACTGCGCTTTTTTGCGGCCATCTGTTTTATTGAACGCGGCTATCTTTTCAGTTCGTCCCTTGCCCCAGCGCGAGCCAGGCTTTGAGTTTGTCGCCTAGGCCGATGGTAATCTGCCGGTTCATCTCAGCTTCGCTGTGAAACAGTTCGAGCATCACCGAAACATCCATCGGCAGCTTCGCGATCACCGTCGCCAACGAGGGCCAATCGATGGTGCCCTGTCCCGGGATGGCATGGGCATCGAGCCTGCGGTCGTTGTCGTTGATATGGAAATAGGACACGACATCGAGACAGTCCATCAGATCCTGTGCGACTGTTTTTTTGGTCGTCATGTGAGCGTGGCCGGTGTCGAAACACATGCGAAGGTTGGGCGAATTTACCTGGCGAAGCATGTCGGCCAGTTGCTGAGCATCGGAGCCGAAGTAATAGTTGGACGGAATGTTTTCGACGAGGTAAATCACGCCCAGTTCTTCGCCCAGGCGAGCGAGTTCATCCATGCTCTGGCGCATCGGATCAATGCGGGCATCGCGGGATGCTGGCGAAATTCTCACCGGATCAGGGCACATCGGAGCAGGGTGAACGACGACGCCGGTGCCGCCCAGTTCGCGCACGAGTTCTCCTTCGCTGCGATAGGTCGCCATCGCCTCGGCTCGAATCTCCGCCTCAAGCGATGAAGGATCGTGTTCAGGGCCGAACACGCCGTGAATAGAGTCATAGGTCATGCCCACATCGCGCGCGACATCGAGGGCCTCCTGCACGGTGGGCGGGTTCTTGACATTGCGATAAAACTGAAGCGTCTTGCAACCCAGACGCTGATAGACCGACAGCAGCGTGGGAGGGTTGAAGTCGGGAAACCCGAATGCTGCAACAGTTGCCAATCGAGCCATGCCGATCCTCCAGACATCGCAACATCCCCCGGCGTACCTCCTGCTGCGTGCCAAAGCGCGGACATTGTAACGAATCAAAACGATTCGCCGAGTCGGGGTGTCACAGATTTTCAAAATCCCGCCAGTTGGCACGGACTGCCGCACAGGTGTAGAGTATGTTGCTTGATTTGTTTGTCTGATTCGTCTGCAGAAATGGAAGCAATATGGGCCTTGAAACCGCATTCCCCGTCGATGGATTTCTCACCACGCAGCTCCAGAAGGTCGTCAACTGGGCTCGTCGGTCTTCGCTTTGGCCCATGCCTTTCGCCACTGCCTGCTGCGGCATCGAACTGATGGCGGCCTCCTCAAGTCGATATGACATCGCCCGCTTTGGCTCCGAAGCAATGCGCTTCAGCCCGCGCCAAAGCGATCTGATGATCGTCGCCGGCCGCGTGGCGGTGAAGATGCTGCCCGTGCTGCAACGCATCTATCTGCAAATGACCGAGCCCAAGTGGGTGATTTCGATGGGTGCCTGTGCCTCCACCGGCGGCGTGTTCGATACCTATGCCGTCGTGCAAGGCATCGATCAATACATCCCCGTCGATGTCTATGTCCCCGGCTGCCCGCCCCGCCCCGAACAGCTTCTGGAAGGTCTCATGGCCATCCAGCGCATCGTCGATGAAGACCGCATGCCCCCGCGCGGGCCTAACGGCAAACGGTTGCCGCTGAACATCGCTGTGCAACCGACGCACACCGTCAGGCCGCAGCCAATCCCGGTGCCGCTGACGGTGGGTGGCAGGTAGAATGGTTCTCGCTGTGGGACATGCCAACTCATGAGTGGAACTTTTGAATGGTCAAGCTGAACATCAATCTGGATGAATCACTCAAAGCCTTCGCTGATGAGCAGGTGGCGCTGGGGCGGGCGCGTGATGTGGATGAGCTGGTTGCTGCACTGCTGGCGGAAGCTCGCGATATGGAAGGCGATCGTTTGGGCAACCATGGAGGAAGACCCATTTCCGATGATCTCGAAGCGTCCTTACTCAAGGCTGATGCCGACCCCGGCACACCCATGACGGAACAGGATTGGGAATCGCTTCGCCGAATCGTCAAAGAGCGCCATAGCCAAGGGCGATAAGCATGAGCTTCCGGGTGGATAAAACCAAACAAGCGATCTTTGACTTGATCGAAGCATCCACTTGGATAGCGCAGGATGATGTTGATGCTGCTCTTCGATTTCTTTGGGCAGCAGAGGACGCGTTTCGATTGCTCTGCGAAAATCCGAAGGTCGGTACGCTTCGAGCACTTCGATCCTCCAGAGGCAAAGGATTACGTTCGTGGCCGATTCGCGGATTCGTCAAGTATCACATCTACTACCGCCCTATCCGCCAAGGCATCAAAGTGATTCGCATTGTTCATGGTGCAAGAGATGATGTCCGCATGAACCCCGACTGATCGCGTTACTCACCCCGCCGTCGTCAGCATTTCTTCCACCGTCTTGCGCGTTGACGGCGTCACTTCTTTGCCCGCGAGCATCTCGGCGAGTTCTTCGATGCGCTCTTTGCCTTCGAGTCTTGTCACCGTTGTGCGCGTCTGTTTCGCATCGCCTATGCCTGCGACCGATTTGGCGATGCGCATGTGGCGGTCAGCGAACGCCGCGATCTGAGGCAGATGCGTGATGCAGAGAATCTGATGCTTCCCATCGGTAGCACTGCTGCCCTGCTCCAAGCCGCTCGCGGCTTCGCTCTTCTTGCGTTTGCCCTTCGTGCTCACCCCTGTCACCCCGCTCGCGCCTGTCACCCCGCCCGCCAGTTCGCGCAGCTTTCTACCGATCACAGTACCCATGCGGCCGCCGATGTTGGAATCGATTTCATCGAACACCAGCACGCTGATGCGATCGCTGTGCGCCAGGATCGCCTTGAGCGCGAGCATGATGCGCGACAGTTCGCCGCCGCTGGCGATTTTGCGAAGCGGCCGTGCGGGCTGGCCGGGGTTCGTCCGCACCAGCATCTCGACGTCATCAAAACCAGACGGGGAAGAAGTCCAGAGTCCAGAGTCCGGAGTCCGGAGTCTTGCGGTTGCAGATTCGTCCGCTTCATCATCATCCGCGTCTGCTTCATCGAGACTCCGGACTCTGGACTCGGGACTCTGGACTATTACTTCCACCTCAAACTCCGCCTCGGCCATGCCCAGCTCTTTGAGTTCAGCTTCGACCAGTGGCTTGATTTTCTTCGCCGCTGCTTGGCGTTTCTCGCTCAGTTCCTGGCCGACTTTTTTCAGTTCGAGTGCCAGCGCATCGATCTGTTTTTCGAGGCGGCTGCAATCATCGCTGTCGCCGCGAAGCTGCGTGATGAGCTTTTCGAGTTCGACGCGGTAGGTGATCACTTCCATGATCGGATCGCTGGCATTTGCTGTCGTTTCAAAGTTTCGCTTGCTGCCGATGCGCCGACGGCCTGAGCCATATTTAGCAATCAGACGATTGAGGATGTTCAGCCGTTCTTCGATTTCCGCGACCTCAGCGGGATCGTAGTCCAGCCGATCGACATAGCGCGCCAGTTCGTAGGATGCTTCCTGCAGCGCGAGCGTGGAGGATCGCACCTGTTCGCTGGTCTCGCGCACGTTGTCATCCATCTCGCTCATGTCGCCCAAGAGGTGCGAAAGAATTTGAAGCCTCTCGATGATCGAGCCTTCGCTGTCGTAAAGCGCAGCGTGCGCCGTGGCGGCATCATGCTTGAGTTTCGTGAGATTGCTCAAGACTGCGTGCCTGGATTGAAGCTGATCAAACTCGTCTTCGATCGGGTCCGCGGCATCAATTTCCTGCGCTTGAAATTCGTAGAGTTCCAGTTGCTGTTTGCGCAGTGATTCAGATGCAGACAGTTCTTCGAGCCTGCGCGACAGGGCCGAGATTTCGCCATGGATCAGCGTGAATCTTTCGCGCTGAGGCTGCGATCTGCCAAAGGCATCGAGCACGGTGAGTTGATTCGATGGGCGAAGGAGATATTGATGATCGTGCTGGCCGTGTACATCCACGAGCAGCTCGCCGATGTCGCGCACCATCGGCGCCGTCGCAGGCTGACCATTGAGGCTCACACTCGTGCGGCCTGACGCGTAAATCTTTCTCGTAATCAGCAGCGGCTCGTGGTCTTCCAATTTCACATCAGCAATGGCAGCGACCTGCGCTGTGACGACAGGATCGTGCATTTCAAACACGCCGCTGATGCGCGCTTCATCAGCCCCGGGCCGAAGCATGTCAGCAGCGCTGCCGGTGCGAAGCCCGAGCAACAATTCAAAGGCACCGATGATCAGGCTCTTGCCCGCACCGGTCTGCCCGGTGAAGCAGTTCAGGCCCGCAGCCAGGTCAATGGTCATGTCTTCGATGACGGCCAGATTTGATATGTGTAATTCGCGGAGCATCCGTTCTCCATGGAAGCAGGATGGGACTATGATAACGGGAAGATTGTAGTCAGAAGTCAGAGGTCAGAGGTCAGCCTATTTAGCCGTTCGCCTTGGCGAACGAAGTGATGTGCATCCACAAGGTATTCATGTGGTGTACTCGTCACGGCTCCTGTCTCCGCCATTCAATATAGTTTCATGCGCTTGGAGGTTTTCATTCGATGGGACGTTTCCGCTTTGGTTTGCTCGTGTTGTCGCTGGTTGGATCGCTATGGGTTCCTGTTTTTGCTATGGCGCAGGACCAGGGCAAGGATGAAAAGAAGGATGATAATAAGGAGCCGGTGAAGGCAAAGGAAGTGGTGCCCGCAGAGAAGAAGGAAGCTGCGGATCAAGCTGCGCCCGATGGCACGAAGACGGAGCCGGCCAAGGAGCCTGTGAAGCCCGAGGTGGTAACGCCAACGCCTACGCCGATGCCCGTCGATGCCACCACATCGCTGACCATGGAGCAGGTCGATGCAGCCATCAAAGCGACGACTGACTCCACCGATCTCGATGACGAAACGAAGGCGACGATCACCAAGCAGTGGACCGATGCCAAATCTGAACTGACCACCCAAGCCACCGAAAAAGCGGAGACCGCCAAAGCTCAGCAGCAACTGGAAACACTTCCCGCCGAGACCGCCCGCATCAAGGCTGAATTGGACGCTGCGGCGCAGACACCCCCCAAGCCTTTCACACTCGACCTGCCCGCATCCACCACCTCCAAACAACTGGAACTGCAACTGACTGCGGCCAAGACCGATCTGGCATCGCGGCAGCAGACGCTGATGCAACTGGAAGATCAGCTCAAGGTGCTCAAGGATGAACCGACGAAACTGCGCGATGATCTGAAGAAAGTGCAGCTGGAGCTCGAGACCGTCGAGAAGAATTTGGCCTTGCCGCCTGTCGCTGGCGAAAAGCCCAGGCTCACTGCTGCGCGCAAAGCGAAGCAGGAGGCGACCAAGCGCGCCAGGCGCGCTTCAATCGCCCGCATTGAGCAGCAGCTTCTGACCTACGACGTGCGTGGTCCTTATCTCGCTGCCCTTCGCGAACAGGCCGCCGCCGCAGTGCCCCCTGCCAGTGAGAAGGTGAAGATCATTCAGGAAGCGCTGACGAAGCTGGTCAAGGAAGAGATGGATCAGGCTGCCAAGCAGGCGGAAATCGCCCGCATCGAAGCGATGAACAAGGATCCGGAAATCCAGAAGTTGACCACTGCCAACGCGGAGGATGCCAAACAGAATGCGGCGCTCTCCGAGCGCAAGACTGCGCTGGACAAGTCAGTAGCCGATCTGAAGAAGCGCCTCGATACCATGCGCGAGGAACTTGCCGCAGCGGAGAAGAAGGTGAAGGATCGGGGCATTGATAAGCGACTGGCGCGCGACTTGATCAAGCGCCGCCGTACTTTGCCCAATGAGCGCGATCTTCAGCGCAGCATGAACGAAATGGAGCAATCGGTTCGCGACATCGAAGCGGTTCAGGAATCGCTCCAGACCCAGCGAGGCGAACTGGACCAATTTGAAGACAAGGTCAAGGCGACCATGTCGAACGTGGCTTCGAATACGACTGGCGCTCAGAAAGCACAGATCGAAGCAGAAGTCCGCAAGCTGCTCACCACGCAGAAGGAACTGGTCAGCAAGCAACTGGAAACCTACGGCAACCTCTACCAGCAGACCCGCGAACTTGAAGATGTCACGCAGCGCATGATCGAACAGTCGCGCAAGTTCTCGCAGTTCATCGATGAGAATCTACTCTGGATCGCCGACGCCAATCCGATTTCGCTGTCGTCCTTCCGGCACGCGGGCAGTGCCGTCTTGTGGCTGGTAAGCCCGGCTCACTGGACCGAGTTTGGCATCACGCTCAAAGATCAAGTGCTCGCAGCCGCAGTGCTTTCGGTGATTGTGCTTGTCATCTTCGGTGCTCTGCTGCTGCTGCGCCGTCGCGTCCATAGTGCGCTGGCGAATATTGATTCGCAGCTCAAGCGCATCGACACCGATCACTTCATGCTCACCCCGCGGGCCATGATGCTGACGCTGCTACTGGCGCTGCCCTGGCCGGTGCTGGTGCTTTATTTTTCGATCCTCGTGCAGCAGTCCTGGAACATCTCCGAATTCACTCGTGCATCGGCACGAGGATTGACCGCTGCAGCGGTCAGCTATTACATGCTGCGCACGCTGATTCATTTCCTCAAACCGATGGGCGTGGCCGAGGCACATCTGCGCTGGACCAGCAAATCAATTTCCATTTTGCGTAACAACCTCATCTGGCTGCTGCTGTTTCTCACGCCAGCGGCTTACATCCTCACCGCCCTGATGTCGTATGACGATGATGCTTTCGCTGATTCGCTAGCGAGGCTCACATACATCGGCTTCATGATCGCCATTGCGATTTTTCTGTTTCGCGTCCTCCATCCACGCAAGGGCGCGGTGGCCAATTCGGTGGCCGACGACCCCCGATCCATGCTGGCGCGCACGCGCAATATCTGGTTCCCTGTCGCACTGCTCATGCCGCTGACCCCGGCGGTGCTGGCGACCATCGGCTACTTCTACACCGCCAGGCAGATCGGCGGCTCGCGCCTCTCCGCCAGCATGTGGCTGCTGCTGCTCGTGCTCACCTTGCACAGCCTCCTGCTCCGCTGGCTCTATGTGGCTCAGCGCAAACTCGCCCTGCAAAATGCCCGTGAAAAACGCGAGGCCAGGGCCGCCACACCACCGGCCCAAGGCAACAAGGCCGCCGGTGATGCTGCCTCGGAAGCAGGCATCATCACCGTGCCCGATGCCGCGATGGACCTGGCGCAGATCAACGAACAGACCCGGCAAATCGTGCGCGCTCTCTTTGCCATCGTCACCGTCGTAAGCCTTTACTTCATCTGGTCCGGCGTGCTGCCCGCCTTGCGGGTATTGGATCAAGTCAATCTCTGGGCTCACTCGATCAATCCCGATGGCACCCCGGCTTACATCACACTGGCCAGTGTGCTGCTGGCGATCCTGATTGCTTTCTTCACTGCCGTCGCCAGTAAGAACGTGCCCGGCCTTCTGGAAATCACCGTCCTCAAACGCACACCACTCGATGCAGGCGGTCGCTACGCCTTCGCTACCATCACGCGCTATGTGATCTCTGCCGCTGGTATCGCCATCGCCTTCCAAGCCGTCGGCATCGGCTGGTCCTCCGTGCAGTGGCTTATTGCCGCTGTCTCCCTGGGTCTAGGCTTTGGTCTTCAGGAAATTTTCGCCAACTTCGTCTCCGGTCTGATCATCCTCTTTGAACGACCCATCCGTGTCGGCGATACCGTCACCGTCGGCGGCGTCACCGGCACCGTCTCACGCATCCGCATCAGAGCCACCACCATCGTGGACTGGGATCGCAAGGAACTGATCATCCCCAACAAAGAATTCATCACCGGCCAGATCGTCAACTGGTCGCTCACTGATTCCATTACCCGCATCGTTATCCCCGTCGGTGTGGCCTACGGCAGCGACCTCGAACTCGTGCAGCGACTGCTTCACGAAGTCATCAAAAACCATCCGACTATCCTCGAAGAACCCAAGCCGTCCGTCATCTT
>Ga0209390_10008765_pt1 | contig 12369 bp, 8 predicted proteins | sample BON01_FD_187212 | JGI IMG/M metagenome (GOLD analysis project Ga0209390, IMG submission 187212) | Freshwater microbial communities from Lake Bonney liftoff mats and glacier meltwater in Antarctica - BON-01 (SPAdes) (version 2) | ecosystem: Environmental > Aquatic > Freshwater > Ice > Glacier... | reverse complement strand
AAACTTATTTCGACCAGAATTGGGTATTTTGCATCACAAAGGAGATAGGAAAGTAGTTATTTTAGTACTGATTCAGGTTCAACCGACCACAAAGGTTACTAAATACGAGACTTTTTTCTAAACTTTTGCCATATTTTATATAATTATAAGAGTATTAATTTTTATAAGAAAACCCTGCCTATCCAAGCTAACCATGCCTTAGATGTTTGTCTAAGGTTAATGCAAAATCAAGTCCGGAATCGGGCTTTTTGTTTTACTAAACAGTTTCAATCGTAAATGATTTCAGTGGCCCTCTGTACTTACAACGGGGAAAAGTACTTACCCGAGCAGTTGGAGAGCATAATCCGACAGTCTGTGCCGGTAAATGAGATAGTAATATGTGACGATGGTTCACAGGATCGCACCATAAGCCTTCTTAATGAGTTTGCTGAAACGGCACCCTTTCCTGTTCGAATTTTTCAAAATGAGACTAATCTGGGATCAACAAGGAATTTTGAAAAGTGCCTTTCTCTCTGCCAGGGTGAAATTATTTTCTGCTGCGATCAGGATGACCAATGGCGCGAGGATAAAGTCGAAAAACAAACTAACTATTTTGCTACGCACCCCCATGTTGATGCGGTGTTTTCGAATGCACTCATCATTGACGGCGACTCTCAGACTACCTTATCAACTATTTGGGAGGAGATAGAGTTTTCCGAAGAACCACAACAACGCTGGAAAGATGGAAAAGCGCATGAAATACTATTTGGCGGGTTTGTGGTGACGGGTGCTACTCTGGCATTACGCCGCTCGTGCCTCAATCGACTCATGCCCTTTCCAACCCATATTCCACAGCTCATTCATGACGCCTGGATTGCCCTCGCGCTTAGCCTGGAAAACAAAATCGATTTTATCGATGAACCCCTCATTTTTTACCGGATGCACGCTAGCCAGCAGGTGGGGTTTAGTGCTAAGACAGATCCGGTTCGGTTTAAAGATCGATTTAACAGAGGCCGGCAGGAGAAATTAACTCCTATTCAGGAAAAGACTGATACCGCACAAAACCTCTATAAATTACTACGGGATATCCCATTTGTACCACGAGAAAAACTCATAAAACTATATCTCAGGCAACGGCATTTTCAAATGCGGGCTAATCTGCCAGATAACCGTTTACTACGTTTAGTGCCAATCATGAAGGATGTCATGTCTGGGCGTTATGCATTCAGTAGTAAAGATTGGTGGCTACCAGCTCTGGGAGATCTTTTTGAGTAAATTACCAACTCGTTTATTTCCAAGGTATCCAAACGTTTGAAACTAAAACACATGTCTTCTTTTCCACAGCCCTCGATAGTTATTTTAGTGCCCATTTATCGCAACGACCTCACTGCGAGCGAAAAAAACTCACTCGCTCAGTGCTGGAAGGTTCTGGGACATTATCCTATTGTCTTCGTTAAACCCGAAAGCTTATCTCTTGAATCTATTGTAAGCGAATTTCCCGAGTTGAGCACGCATTCTTTTCCGGACTCCTGTTTTACGGGCACTGATAGTTATAACCGGCTCCTAATATCCAATGACTTCTACCAACCGTTCCGGGAATATGAACATATACTGATATACCAGCTGGATGCTTTTGTGTTTCGTGATGAGCTTCCCTATTGGTGTAGTCAAGGGTTGGATTACGTCGGATCGCCCACCATTCACAAGGAAGAATTTGATGCCCTAACCGCTACACATAAGGATGACTATGCAGAGGCACTCAGTACGCATCGGCTGGTTTTTAACGGGGGACTTTCATTGAGGCGGGTAGCCGGTATGCTCCGTTATCTCCGCATTTATAGTATTTTCTATCCGGCCTGGAAAGGAAACGAAGATATGCTGTTTTCCCAGGAAGCTACCCGGCTGAAACCCATGAAATTCTTTATAAAGCTTCCTGATTGGGAACAGGCGTTGCGATTTTCCTTTGAAAAAAGCCCGGCGGCGAGCTATGAACTTACTAATCATTCACTTCCGTTTGGTTGCCATGCCTGGGAACGTTATGATCCAAAATTCTGGGAATCTCATATTCCACAAAACCACGAATAAGTACCCCTTTAACAAAATTTAACATACTAAATGGCACTCAAAGTCGTTGTTGCGGTGTTTTGATTATAGTACATACCCCCCCCCCCTTAAAGCTATGTTTAAAAAACCGTTTTCTATTCTTTTTGCTCTTCTTTTGGGCCTTGGAATGGCCAGCGGACAAGTTACCAACCGTCCCTACGTCGAAGAGCGCTACTCCCGATCGGTGCAGATACTCCGGGTTGAGCTTACCTCCCGCTATACCATCATTGATCTGCAATACGGCGAGCCCGGAACGCGCCAACTCTTCCGGTCGCCGACTCCTCGCAGTGGAGATCCAACAATTGGTATTGATCCCGGTAGCCGATTATATAAGCCGGGCGTAACTAGTCGGCGTTATAAATTTATCAAAGCCGAAGGAATTGCGGTTTCACCCGCCAGAATGAATGTGCGCCCCGGAGAGGTAGTGAACTTCCGAGTGTACTACGAGCGCCTGGACCCCGGTATTGAAATATTTGATTTCTACGAAGGCCGAAACCCCGATCAGACCGAATACTGGAACTTCTACGGAGTACATATTACCAATCCACCACCGCGGAAGTCAGTGCTCAGAACTCCAGTACCTTCCGTAAAGCCCGAAATTGAAGAGCCGGTTGTGCAAGAACTACCATTGCTGGATGAAGTCCCTGCCCAAATTCCGCTTCCCACCGAGAAGATGGCCACACCCGAGTTTATGGGCCTGAGTGGTACGATCTATAATGCCACCACGCAAGAGGCAATTCCGGGGCAACTCGTGTACGTTGAAGGGGGCGACTCCCTCCGGCTCGGTACGGCCTCGGGCAAGTATCGGCTGGGATTGGACGCCCGCCAAAAAACAACAATCAGTGCTTCTGCCAAAGGTTACCTGACCACCACGGTGGTAGTCAACCCGGTAGACTCAACCGGTAAGGCCAGCCTGCGTTATGATTTTTCCCTGGTTCCGTTGGCCGAAGGAGCTACCGTATCGCTCAATAAGGTCTATTTTGCTACCTCGGAGTTTCAGCTTTTGCCGGAGTCTTACGATGAGCTTAATGGGCTTGTGAATACCCTGCGCGAAAATCCATCTTTACGAATCCGGCTGGAAGGGCATACCGATAATCAGGGCGATTTCGACAAAAACGTCGAGCTTTCGCGCAACCGTGCCAACGCTGTGCGCGATTACCTTATTCAGAAAGGTATCGACGTTAGCCGGCTGGAAGCTAAGGGGTACGGTCAGACCCGACCGGTATCCAAAGGAAATAGCGAGGAGGAACGTCAGAAAAATCGCCGGGTCGAGTTTATTATCATTGGGGTATAAGTAGTATAGTTTTTCGGCTTGAGACCGTTTTTATCGATATTTTGTCTAAAAGTAGCGGAACGTTCCTGATGAGCGCTCCGCTTTTTTCATGCTTTCCCTACCTTTGTTCTTTATTTTCATTGAACTTCTCACTTACCCATCTTTCCGGTTATCGGAAGGCTTTTGTATGAATTATATTGAACTACGGCTTACTGTCTCGCCCGATTACACCGAAATACTAATGGCCGAGCTGGCCGAACTAAGCTTCGAGTCTTTTGTGGAGACTGATGAGGGACTGGAAGCCTATATCTTGGAAAATGATTTTAACGAAGCAGCGATTGAGGCTGTACTGGCTAAATATCAGCCTAGTACCGCAATAGGGTATTCGTGGGAAGCGTTAGAAAAGAAGAACTGGAATGAAGAATGGGAGCGTAGCTACGAGCCGATTGAGGTAGGAGAAGCAGTTCGGGTTCGGGCTTTATTTCATGCACCCGACGAGCGATTTAAGCATGATCTTCTGATTACCCCAAAGATGTCGTTTGGTACGGGGCACCACGAGACTACCTGGCTCGTTATGAACGAGCAGCTGAGCTTGCCACATACTGATGTTGACGTTCTCGACGTTGGCTGTGGTACTGGTATTCTGGCGATTTTGGCGCGTAAACTTGGTGCTGCCGGATTACTGGCTTTTGACATTGACGAATGGGCGGTTGAAAATAGCAGGGAAAACTTTGAACTTAATGGTATAGCCGAGAACGCCGAAGTTTTTCAAGGTACCATTACGGAAGTACCATCGGAACGAAAATTTGGCGGGGTACTAGCCAATATCAACCGAAATATTCTTCTAAATGAAATCTCCCGCTATGTACAACATCTTTTACCCTTGGGTTGGCTGGTAGTAAGCGGGTTTTATGAAGCCGATGCTCCGGATGTTATCAAATGTGCCGAAGCTCAGGGGCTTACATTCCAACGGATAAATACCCGTAATCAGTGGGCTACGGTGGTTTTTACGAAATAGAAATTAACGATATATGAATATTACTTCTTTCCTTTCCTGTCACTTATTGCGACGAGCTTCCCTGCTGCTGGTACTACTACTGGGAGCTCAGGTACTGTATGCCCAAAGCATAAAATTTTCCGAAGAGCCGGGTGCTTTTATCGTGGAAGCGAAAAAGGTGATGGAAGGAAGTAAAAACCCAGCGTATGCCAAAGCTGCGCAAGACTTAGAGAGCATCTGGATGAGTTCGGCTACCTCCGCACAGCAAGTTGGGTTTGTAGTAATCATGCGACGCCTGGCTACCAAAGGACAAAAGGCTGGGCCAATTTTTAATTTATTACTCCGAAACTTTCACACGATTCTCACGCAGGAAGGTGCCGATGTGAATGGTTTCTTATCCATGTTAGATAAAGCTAGTGAGCAGTACGACCCCAAAACCTTGCAAAAGCTTTTAGAATCGGTAGAGCTGCTATTGGAAAAACAACAGCTCTACGCTTCTAACTATAATCGGCTTTACCTTACCGATGGTACTTATTCTTTTCAGTTTGATGATTCCAAGGGTACTGCCGCCATAAATACCACCCAACCAATAGCGGCCAATGATGGCTGGGACAGCCTGTCTGATACAGCTTCTATTTTGCTGCCAAACAGAGAGCCTCTCCCCACCGTTTCGGGAGCCTTGGTTGAGGTAAAGAACGCCGTGTTTACTATGGTAACTGCCAACGATTCGGTAAGCTTTGGGCCTAGTCAGGGAAGTATAGCCCTCCGCGAGGGGATTTTTGTGGGAAAAGACGGTAAATTCAATTGGGAAGCGGCCGGCGACCCGTCCATTTACGCTGTTTTGCCGGAGTATACCTTTTCCGTTGTAAACCCTAAGCTTTCCGTGGAAAACGTTACCCTTCATAATGATACCCGGCTGGCCAGCCCAATAAAGGGTTCTTTTGAATTCAAAAGCGTCAGACGTCTTACGGGTAAACCCGCTTCGTATCCCCGGTTTGTGTCAAGCCAAAATGATGCTGTTTTGCGCAACTCCCGTAAAAGTATCACCTACCATGGAGGGTTTAGCTTAGTAGGAATTAGTATGTATAGCACATCGCTCTCCAATGAGCCTTCAATGTTGTTGGTTTCCTACAACAATCAACCCGCTTTTCGGGTATTCAGTAAGCGTTTTGTGATTAACGATTCAGTAGTAACAGCCCAGGTAGCTTCCTTTTCGCTACCGCTCGGAACGGACTCTCTGTATCATCCGGGGGTGCGTTTTTATTACAGCGATGAGGCCGGACTACTGCGACTTGAAAGAGCCGACGGAACGCCCTTTGCCGGAGTACCATATTCCGATGGCTACCACAAAATGAGCATCTGGGCCGAAGCCATGCGTTGGTATTTGCCCAAGGAAAAGGTCGAGTTTTATATGATTGTGGGTAAAAAGGAACTCCCCGTCCGGATGGAATCCTATGACTACTTTCGGAGTAATCGTTTTCGGGAATTGGTGGAACAGTTTGGTTTCCAGCCTTTACTTATGGCGGCTAATTATGTACAGACCAAAAAAGCACAGGTTTTTTCAGCCTATGACCTTGCTACTCAGTACCGGCAAGACCCCGAGATTATGAAACGGACCCTCCAAAGTATGACCTTGCAGGGGTACTTCGAGGCCAACACCCAGACGGATGAATACCGACTGGCCCGGAAAGGGATACTGTACATACTAGCCAATATGGGAAAAAGCGACTTTGATAACTTACAAATCACCTCCCTTTTTGAGGCAAATAATGAGGTTGCCAACGCTACAATATCGCTTACAGATACCCTCATGACTGTACGTGGTGTGCAGCGTTTTATCGTCAGTGACTCCCTGAAAATCGTAGCAATTCCCTCCGACAATCAGGTAGTACTTGGTCGTGGACGGGACTTTATCCTCAATGGGCAGCTGAAATCAGCCAATTTTCGATTTACGGGAGCGGGCTTGAAGTTTAGTTATGACCAGTTTTTTATTAATCTCAATCAAGTCGATTCAATCACCTACATTCCTCAGGATAAATATGCCAAAGGAATGAGTAGCGAAGTAGGTGGGCACGTCAAATACGAAAAGGGAGGAACTTTCTATCTGAGTGACCCCAATAACAAATCTGGACTTCAAAAGGGAGGAAAATCGCCCCGGTTGGTTATTCCGCAGGGAATGACCGTCTTTTTTGACCAGCCTGAACGAGGTAAACTAACCTACAAACGGGATGTGTTTTTCAAAATACCAAAGCTCGACTACGATAGTCTTGACCAGCGGGATGTAGTTTTCTTGGGAAATTTTAATTCCGGTGGAATTATGCCTTCTTTTAAAACAACCCTGAAAAGTATGGCCGATAACTCCTTGGGATTTGAATACAAACCCCCGGCGGAAGTGAAGCTCTACAACAGCAAGACGAGCGCTAAGTTTACGGATAAACTCGTGATGGATAACGAGGGCCTGCGAGGATCCGGCATACTGAGTCACCTTTCGGCTACTATTCCGGCGGAAGAGTTTTTATTCACCACGGATTCACTGCTTGCCTCGGGAAGTGAAGCTTCGATTGAAGAAGCTACCATCGGGAAAGGTTATTTTCCCAGGGTAGAATTAAGAAACTATTCCCTCCGGTGGTTTCCCAAAGTTGATAGTATGTTCATCGATACCAAAGGAAACTCCTTTAATTTCTATGCGGGTACCACCAAGCTGGAAGGAGGATTACTACTACGCTCGGCGGGCTTGTACGGCAGAGGGCAGCTTAAACGATCCGATTCTGAGCTTAGCTCACAGAACATTAAGTTTAACAAGGAAGGCTTTGTGGCAAACCAATCGCAGTTTAGTGTCAGCGCCGGGCAGCAACAGTCATTCCGCCCGATTCTCTTGGGAAAAAACGTTGACGTTGACTTTAACATAGCCCGAAACCTCGTAGAACTTTCTACCACGGGTTCTGGCTTTGGTACCGATAGCTCCACCCTCGAATTTCCGTATGCCGCTTACCGGACCTCGATCAACAAGGCCCGCTGGAATATTGCCAATAAGACCATCGCTATGAAAGGGGATGTAAACAGTTCTACGTTTTATTCTACCGCTCCGGAGCAGGGGGGGCTTTCGTTTAATGGTTCGGCGGCCCTGTACGAAATTGAAAAGATGACGCTGAATATCAGTGGTGTGCCCTATATACGGACCGCTGACGTAAAGATTATTCCGGATAAAGGGGTCGTTAGCGTAAGGCGTAACGGCGAAATGACACCCTTCAAAAGGGCCAGAATCGAAATTGATACGCTCAATAGCTCACACCGACTTCGGGATGCCGATATCCGTATCACCTCCCGCAATCGCTTCGAAGGGTCAGCGACGTACCAATACATTACAGCCCGTAAAGATACCTTCAACATTAAGATGGAAAACTTTGAGCTTCGGGAAGCCGGTAGCGTCGCCACCGCATCCCGAAAAGCCAAAGGGACGACCTCTTCCCCGGAGGTAGCCTACTACACCACGGCCCGGGCCCGGGTACTAGAAACAGACCGTATCATGCTGGCACCTCGAATGCAGTATAAGGGTGATGTAAATCTGATCTCCTACGAGCCATCCTTAGAATTGGATGGTTTTATCCGCCCGCAACTAAAACCCCGGCTCGATCTGATTAGCTCCTGGATTACTTTTAAGGAAAGTGGTAAGGATTCCTCGGGCACTATCTCAATTAAAGTGGATAAACAGTTAAAAAATGAGATAGAACAACCGCTCTTCGCTGGACTTTGTTTTCGCTCTGGCGGAGGTATGTACATGAGCTTTCTATCTCCAAAAGATACCGAGCAGGATCGGGATATCTATACCGCCGAAGGGCATTTGACCTACGATGAGGATCTCAAACTATTTCGGATTACGCCTTCCCCAGGACCGGACGGCCTTATTGATGAAGCCAAGGCATTTACCTTCGATGATCAAAAAGGACTTGCCTCTTTTGCTGGCTCTCTAAATCTTGCCGATCCGCAACTTATGAAGGCTTCTGGGCTGGTAGATGTACAGGTAGACAGCGCCCGGTATGAGTTTAATACCCTACTGCTCATTGATCTGCCTGCGCTGATTCCGGTAACGCCCGAAATGGCCACCAAGATTGTAAAAACGAACCTGGACGAACAGAATAGTGATGCTGCCGAAGACGAACCCACCCGCCTGAACATCAAACTAGCGGCGCTTATCGGGCAGAAAGCGGCTGATGACTACCTGACCAAAACAGCGGGGGAGTATAAGCCATTGTTTGAAGCGTCGTCTCAGTTAGACGTCCCATTGGTGCTCTCGAATGTCAATCTACGCTGGTCTGATATTCACAATAGCTTCTTCTCCACCGGAAGAATCGGGGTTTCTAACCTCGGTAGAAACGATATCAATGCCCAAATGGAAGGTATGATGGAGCTTCGCCGGACCGACCGGGGGGATGAGTTTAGCCTGTATATAGAAGTATCACCCGACGTGTGGTATTACCTCGACTACTCCCAGAAGCAATTGGGTATTGTCTCTTCGGAAATGGACTTTAACGATCAGATTCTGGCCCGGTCTAAAAACGTAAAAACGAAGGATATGGAACTCATTCAAGTAGGGTTCGAAGAGAAGTCTATGTTTATGGACCGATTCTATGACTTCTACCAGCCGGCGCTCAAAAAAGCCCGACTGGCCAAGGCAACGGAAAAGAAAGATGTTAAGAAAAAACCGGTTAAAAAGAAAGTAGAAGCCACCGAAGGATTCTGATAGTCAATGTATTAGTGAACGGTTTTTTTATGGGATAAGAAAATGTTAAATTAAGTAGTTAGTAATCATTTGGTTAATTCGATTCTAGTAGTATTTTTGTTAGTATTTGCAATTCTAATTCTTGAAATAGTACAAAAATAATGACTTTTAGCTTATTCCTTATTACAATTATTGAAGCCTATTTGCTTGGCTCAATCCCTACGTCTGTTTGGTACGGAATTGGCTACTTCGGAATTGACGTTCGTCAGCACGGAAGTGGTAGTGCCGGCGCTACTAATACCTTTCGGGTATTAGGAAAAAGGGCCGGGACTATTGTGATGTTGATCGATGTGTTAAAAGGATGGACGGCTACCTGCCTCGCCTTACTTTTGTTTTATTTTAATGTTATTGATGATAGCCAGTTATTAACCTATAAAATCGTATTTGGAATCATTGCAATTGCTGGGCATATCTTCCCGGTATTTGTTGGATTTAAAGGAGGAAAAGGGGTAGCTACCCTGCTGGGAATGGTCCTGGCGGTTCATCCTGAACTAGCCTTGATGTCTATCACAATCTTTATACTTACGCTGCTGACATCTCAATACGTTTCTTTGAGTTCTATTTTAGCTACCCTTGCGTTCCCTGTTTTGTCGTTACTCGGACTGTTCGGTCGACCTGATACACTACTGGTCGTGTTTGGTTTTGTGATGTTCCTACTGGTAGTTATTACCCATCAGAAAAATATAGTACGTCTTTTTAACGGAAGCGAAAGCCGTGTAAAGCTATTTGGAAGTACCAAGAGTTCTTCCTGATGAAGTTTTGGGTACACGTACAAAAAAGTCCTCCGAGAACACGGAGGACTTTTTCTATTTTTGAATACAGGTGTGTTGATAGTAAGTATGTACGGTGGTGTGTTTCGCTTACTTAGAGCTATGGCGTGGTGGTGTGAATATGTGTAATACTCTAACAACTGCGAGATAATAACCTTGCATATTGCACAGAACTAAGCTTATTAAATGCTTTGCTGTCACTAATGCAAAACAGCAGATGAGATATTTTACTTTGGTTTAACCGCATAATCATTTCAAAAGGAATTATTCTCTGCTTGCGAGATAGACTTTCCGAGGTAATCCAATCTCCTTTAATGTATACATACCTGTCGCGGTCAATTTCTCCAAAAATACTAAACGTAGCGGTCCGTTTCAGGTCAAATCGCTGGTGTACCAATGACTGATTTACCAGTTTCCAATTTCTTAGCATCTCTTCTCCGGTAGAAATGGTGTTAATGGCTGGTTCGTGCGCTCTAAAATTGGGTGTAAGTAAAACCGCTGCTTCCTCCATGTGGCCCGCCTGAGATGGCCCTCATGAAATCAATGGCGACGCTTATACATTCATCAGTCTTACAGTTTGCAGAAGAAATAGACTGTGGAGGTGGCGAAGATATCAACCCCCGCAGACTGAGCGGAAAGTTGAAGCTTTTCATAACGTTGAGTAAATTAAACAGCACGATCTTTTCGTTGTGGTGTTTACAATTCAAATGTCCTGATAATCCATAGCTTTCCGTTTCGCTGATAGGTCAATTTCTATCAGATTTGGGACATTTGTCTCAAATAGCTAAATTCGTGCACTCTAAGAGCGCCTTAGGGGTAATTAATATACTTACTCATTAGTCCTGTAACACATCATCATGCAAACTTATCTGGAAGAACATAAAGAGCGTTTTTTGGGGGAGCTTCTCGATCTTCTTCGTATTCCCTCGGTTAGTGCCGACTCAAAATTTAAAGGAGACATGCTGCGGGCGGCCGAATTTGTGCGCCAAAGCGTAGAAGACGCTGGTGCCGATTGGGTCAAAATCTTCGAAACACCGGGTCACCCTATTGTATACGGTGAGAAAATCGTAAATCCCGCCGCACCAACCGTGCTGATTTACGGGCATTACGATGTACAGCCCGCCGATCCCTACGAATTATGGGACTCGCCCCCCTTTGAACCGGTCATCAAGAACGAGCGTATTTTTGCCCGGGGTGCCTGCGACGACAAGGGACAGTTCTATATGCACGTGAAGGCGCTGGAAATGATGATAGCAACCAAATCTCTGCCCTGTAACGTCAAAATTATGATTGAAGGCGAAGAGGAAGTCGGTTCAGATCACTTGGGCGGCTTTGTGAAGTTACACCGCGAGATGCTGGCTTGTGACACCATTCTGATATCTGATACCAGCATTATTGCGAATGATGTGCCATCCATCGAAGTAGGTCTTCGTGGACTTACCTACCTGGAAGTAGAAGTAGTGGGAGCGAACCGTGACCTGCACTCGGGTGTGTACGGTGGAGCCGTTGCCAACCCGATCAACGTCCTAGCCGAAATGATTGCTTCTTTGAAAGACGAGGACGGACATATTACGGTTCCGGGTTTCTACGACAACGTAGAGGAACTAACTACCGAGGAGCGTAAGGCTATGAACGAAGCGCCGTTTAGTCTAGATGAATACAAGAAAGATTTAGATATCAATGACGTACAAGGTGAAGCCGGCTACACAACCATTGAGCGTACTTCCATCCGTCCCACGCTCGACGTAAACGGTATCTGGGGAGGCTATATTGGGCAAGGAGCCAAGACGGTACTACCCTCTAAGGCAAGCGCCAAAATATCCATGCGGTTGGTACCCAACCAAACCGATAAGGAAATTGAGGAGAAGTTTACGAAGCATTTCCTGGCTATCGCACCGCCTTCGGTGAAGGTGACCGTAAAACCTCACCACGGCGGGCTTCCTTACGTCAATCCTACTGATTCATTGGAGTACGAGGCTGCTTCTATGGCCATGGAGGAATCGTTTGGTAAAAAGCCGATTCCAACCCGGGGTGGCGGAAGTATTCCCATTGTGGCCCTGTTTGAACAGGAACTAGGTGTAAAGAGTATTTTAATGGGTTTTGGCCTCGATATTGACGCACTGCACTCACCCAACGAAAGCTATGGACTCTTTAATTATTACAAGGGTATCGAGACGATTCCGTTGTTCTTTAAGCATTATGCAGCGCTGAAAAAGGCGTAGGTAAGTTAGAGTAGTTATCTTTAATGGGTGGCGTTTCGGTTGGAATGGTCACCCATATTTTTTTCATGCCTGTTATTTACGATTGATTACAAGATTCGTTATTGCTAAAAGAATGAGACTACTTTACCCTACTATTTTTAGATATTGATAATGAGTTAGTTGTCTTTTTACCCATCTAAACAGGCACCTGATTTTCTGAATCAGATCAGACCTTACGTTGGCCTGACCACGGCTTATTTCACGAA
>Ga0209390_10008763_pt1 | contig 12369 bp, 12 predicted proteins | sample BON01_FD_187212 | JGI IMG/M metagenome (GOLD analysis project Ga0209390, IMG submission 187212) | Freshwater microbial communities from Lake Bonney liftoff mats and glacier meltwater in Antarctica - BON-01 (SPAdes) (version 2) | ecosystem: Environmental > Aquatic > Freshwater > Ice > Glacier... | reverse complement strand
CTTGCGTCCTGCCAAGGTAAAGCAGAAAGTAAGCAACTGCTTCCGCACGCTGGCAGGGGCCGCTTGCTATGCCCGTATTGCCGGCTTTATGGCTCCGGCCACCCGGCTCCACCATGAGAAAGAACAAGCTGAACGTCTTCGATCAATTGACCGACGTTCTAAGCGGCAGCTTCACTTGGGCTACCTAAATAATTACAAAAGCTTAGCTAAATTTGTCAATTACCCTTTTGACTTTCTATGCTATAAAGGTACGAAACCGACATTTTTAGAAATGTGACCTAAGTCATATTCCCGGAACATATTTATCAGGAATAGCTACTCTATTTTTTATATAGGACTAGGAAAGCGTTATTAGATAACAGATTATTAAAATAAAAACAGCCAAATTGGTCACAAGGCCATCGCAACTAATAATTATCTATTAACCATCAACTCCGTTCGGTACCTTCCCTACTTTCTGCGGGTCTTTTTTCTCATTACCGTCACAATCTCCTATCTTCAATTTTTAAAACTATCTGAATAGACACTTTATCGACAGTTAGGCATGTACAATTGGACAAAACAATACGTTAAGCTTCTCTTTACTTTTATTCTAATCAACAGTTTGTACTTAACGCCCTCGATCGCCCAACAGCCAGTAAAGGTCGACTTCGCTAAGCTCGATGCCTACTTTGCAAACGCCCAGAAGGCCTGGGGTGTACCCGGCATATCGATTGGGATCGTAAAAGACGGCAAGGTGGTATTCCAGAAGGGCTACGGCGTAGCCAAACAGGGCACTACTACCCCGGTAGACAACAAAACCTTGTACGCCATTGCGTCCAACTCCAAAGCCTTCACGTCGGCAATAATGGGTATGCTGGTGCAGGAAGGAAAGATCAACTGGGACGACAAGGTAAGAAAACACCTACCCTACTTTGCCCTCTACGATACCTACGCCGGCGAAAACGCCACGATCCGCGATATCCTCAGCCACCGCGTGGGTTTGGGTACGTTCAGTGGCGATATTGTGTGGTATAATTCCGATTTTACCTCCGAAGAAATCATCAAACGGATGAAGTACCTGCCCCCCGGCTATGAGTTTCGTGCGGGCTATGGGTACTCTAATGTGATGTTCATTACGGCCGGTGAAATTATTAAAACCGTTACGGGTAAAACCTGGTACGAAAATGTAAAGGGGCGAATCCTCGATCCGCTGGGCATGAGCCGTACTTTGGTGAATACCGATCAGGTAGCAAACATGGGTAATGCCGCCGCGCCCCACGCCTTGACTAACAATAGTATCCATACCCCGATTCCCTACACGAGCTGGGAGGAAATTGCGGCCACGGGTGGGTTGTTTTCCACCGTAGATGATCTGACCAAGTGGATGATCTTTAATCTCAACAACGGTATCAACGGTAAAGACACTCTATTGACGGCCCAAACCCGCAACATGGTCTGGACGGTACACAATAGCTTTATGGTAGACCGCACCAAACCCAACGACTACGGCACCGCTTTCGCGGGTTACGGCCTCGGCTGGGGTCTCCGCGATTATCAGGGACACCTCAAAGTATCGCATACCGGCGGCTACGATGGCATGATCACTTCCGTGAGTATGCTACCCGACCAGAAGCTTGGCATAGTAGTACTAACCAATGGCCTGAAAGCCCCCATCAATGCCTTGGCCCACTACGCCTTCGATGCCTTTCTGGGTCGCCCCGAAACCGACTGGTCTAAAAAAGATCTGGATCGTACCAATCAGGGTTACGCGAGCGATACCCGCAATGCCGACCGTACAGCAACGCGTGTCCTGAATACCAAACCCAGTTTGGCTTTAAACGCCTACGCGGGTACCTACCATACCGACCTGTACGGCGACATGACGGTAAAGTTGGTCAACGGCTCGCTGGACATTAGTTTTGAACACAGTCCGACGCTCAACTCTACGCTATCGCATTGGCACTACGATAGTTTCACAATGGAGTGGAAAACTCCTCGTCCCTGGTTTACGTTTGGTACCGTCAAGTTCACCACCGACAACAACCAAAAGGTAACGGGCATTGAGTTCGACGTACCCAATGACGATTTCTGGTTTTATGAGTTGAATGCGAAGAGGGTTGAGTAGTGAAGTCTCAAAAGTCATGAAGACCAACGTTCGTACAGTTGATTTTAGAAAGCGTTCCCATCATTTGTTAATTGTAACCCTGTATCCATGCTTCTCCGATTAGTACTTTTTAGTGTAGCACTATACAGCCTGATCGGCTGTTCTCTACCGTCTGAGGAAGATTATGTGCTTGATCCTGGTATTCCGCGAATTGAAACTGATACCGCCCAAATCGCGTACATCCGTACCAAATGGCTGAATGATAAACACATCGAAACCGCCTTCCTGAACTCCCAGGATCGGGTGCTGGAAGTATTCAGGTAACCGGTCCAGTTCAAAGACGTTGCATCGTTACGAGGGCGAAAACAACACTATGACCATTCGATATTACCATAGCGATAGTTCGCCCTTGGGCAGTGTGGATGTAGATACACTACGACGAAAGTATGACGGAGCGGGACGCCTGGTAGTAGAGGCAAATACTTACGGAGGTATTACTAAGAATAAGGAGTATGAGCCCAAAATTAGCTATTATATACGCTACCTTGACTATACCGCCCAGGGCGATACGCTCATTACGAGAGTAGCTACTATACGACCAATACATCCGCTGTAGTGAACATTGATCGCTGGGAAAAAGACAAAAAACAGCGGCTTAGCCGTCATTACCGTCTGTATGTTACGCGGATGCCTAACGATACGGTATATCATTATTCTCAACGGTTTGTCTATGATGCAGACGGAAGGTTAACCATGGCATGGTTTGATTATATGCATTTGGGGAAACGCTATGATCCGGCCGGGGCAGATACTATTTGGTACACCTATGATTCCAGGAATCGTTTGGTCGCCGAGCGCCATCGTTACACTACCGATATGCGCAATAAAAATGAACAGGATACCACTGGACTTTCTGATTTTGAGAAGCAAATGCGTGCTAGTGCTCGGGAAAAGTTTTTTGTGGGTACCGAATATATTCCAAAGAATAACCGTGTAGTTACAACAGAGTACCAATGCGAAGTTTTTGACCCTAAAAAGCATTTACCTTTGAAAATACCTTTGCCTCGTTGAAATAAAGAACAGGGATGCGAGGCCTAAAATAAATCAAAATCTATATGTCTATAAAAGCTGCTTAATCGCGCGGCTGCCAATTCACCCCGATCGAATGTTCCTTTTCCTAGTTCTGCTCTAAGAATATCGATTAGTCTAGACTTGATTATAGGGAGGTTGTTTCGGACAATTTAGAATACCATTTCATAATCTATCCCAATATAATTATGGGCAATTCCATTTTTCCTAATGATTCAAGCATAACCAGTAAGGGTAGCAGATCTCTTTCCTCACTTTGTGACATATTTCAAATCCTGATGAGCGTAGTGAAGAATAATTGGATCAGCAAACTTCTCGGAAACGACATCAACCTTTGTTTTGAGTAAATCTTGATGGCGGTTTTTTAATTACTCTCGAATCTTGTGGTGCATACTCTGTTCCAATAAGAAGTCAATGTGCCGATAGTTTTCTCCCCGAGCAAATGAGCCAAAAACGCCAAGCCGTTTGAGACCAAACTCTTCAAAAAAATTCCCGTCGTAATACTTCTTCCAGTTCCGGAATAGTCATTTGCGTACTGATTTTTACCCAAATATACACAAATTAAAGCTACCGTCAGATACTCAAAATTCATTTTTAGCGAATCGTGGAGATATGAAAATTGCCACGATGGTAGTAGCGTATAGGGCAAGTAATCAATCCAAAATCTCCCTGTGAACGAACCTTTTGTCTATTTTTACCAAACCATCAACGAAAGTCGCCTTACCTCATGCCCAGATACTTTATTGTCCTTCTTCTCTTTCTAGCCAGCACCCTCACCCAAGCCCAATACCCAACCCGCTTCGAAACCAGCGGCGGCGCCCAAACCCCCACTTACGAGGAAGGAATAGCCTACTACCAAAAGTTGGCGAAGGATTTTCTGACGATTCAGATGCAAACCAAAGGACTAACCGATAGCGGAAAGCCTTTGCACTTGGTGCTGTATTCACGCAGTAAGATCTTTGATATTGCCAAGCTCAAAGCGCAAGGCAAAACGATCCTGCTTATCAATAACGCCATTCACCCCGGCGAGTCTGATGGTGTCGATGCTTCTATGATGCTGCTGCGCAACATTGCCCTGCACCCGAAACAATTTCCTCAGCTGGATAGTACGGTACTGGCCATTATACCTTTTTATAACATTGGCGGAGCCCTGAACCGCAACAGCACTACCCGCGTCAATCAGGAAGGACCGGAGGAGTACGGTTTCCGGGGCAATGCCCGCAACTACGACCTCAACCGCGATTTTATCAAAGCTGATACCCGCAACGCCCGCAGCTTTGCCGCTATTTTCCACGAACTTGATCCCGATTTGTTTGTGGACACGCACGTAAGCAACGGCGCCGACTATCAGTACGTGATGACGCTGGACTATACTCAGGAAAACAAGCTGGGTGGTATTCTCGGCGACTTCCAGCGCAATACGTTTTTGCCCTACTTATATAAGCACATGAAGGAAGCGGGCTACGAGGCCACGCCCTACGTGAATGCCTGGGGACAAACACCCGATAAGGGTTTTGTGCAGTTTCCTGATTGGCCTCGCTACTCCACCGGCTACGCGGCGCTGTTCCATACCATCGGTGTTATGACCGAAACGCACATGCTGAAACCCTACGACAAAAGGGTACAGGCTACCTATGCCTACCTGGAAGGTACCACCAAACTACTGGCCGGGTACCGCAGTCAATTATTGCAAATGCGAAAAGATACCAAAGAGGCCGTGAAGTCGCAGGAGAAATTTGCGTTGACCTGGCAGGTAAACCGCAACAAACCCACCCAAATAGACTTCAAGGGCTACGAACCCGAGTACCCTACGAGTGAAGTAAGCGGACAGAAACGCCTGTACTACAACCGGGAAAAGCCTTTCACCAAAACGATTCCTTTTTACAATAATTACGAAGCAGTGGATATCGTAGCGAAGCCCGAAGCCTACATCATTCCGCAAGGCTGGCATCATGTCATTGACCTGCTAAAACTCAACCGCGTGCAGATGCATCAGATTTCTCAAGATACTAGCATGGAGGTAGAAGTATACTACGTTGAAAACGTAAAGACATCAACTCAACCTTATGAAGGGCACTACTGGCATACCGGAGTGGATTTAAAAAAAGAGCAGCAAAGACTCACCTTCCGCAAAGGCGACTGGTATATTCCCGTCAATCAGGCCGCAAACCGCTACATTGTAGAAACCCTGGAACCCAAAGGAGTTGATTCGTACTTCAAATGGAATTTCTTTGATACCATTTTGCAGGCCAAAGAAGGGTATTCGGCCTATGTATTTGAAGACCTGGCCGCTGAGTTATTAAAAGCTTCTCCCGACTTACAGAAAGCATTAAAAGAAAAGGTAACCTCCGACGAAGCATTCGCCAAGAGTGCCGATGCCCAACTCGACTTTATCTATGAGAACTCACCTCACCGCGAGAAGGAATATATACGGTATCCAGTTTTTAGGATATTGGGGCGATAGAAGTGCCAATATTACCTGGCCACTCATCTTTTTTACTCCTGTCTGACCTACCATGGCACAGATCTTTTACTTTCCAGATTCACGAAGTCAAAGAATGTACCACTTAAAAAAACATACACATGGATAGGTTAAAAGGAAAGACAGTATTTATTACCGGCGGTATTTCGGGCATTGGAAAAGCATGTTCACTGGCCGCCGCCCGCGAAGGTGCCAACGTTGCCGTGGCTGATTTAAAATCTGACGACACCGAAAGCGTACTGAACGAAATCCGGAAGGAGAACCCCGATGCTATCTTCATAGAATGTGACGTATCGGATTTTGAAGCCGTACGGGGCGCTGTACAAAAGGTTATCGTTACCTTCGGTACCCTCGACGTGGCACTCAACAACGCTGGCATAAGCGGCGAGCCCAACAAAGTGGGGGAGATGAGCGAAGAGGGCTGGCTGAAAGTGATTGCCGTGAACCTGAACGGCGTATTCAACTGCATGAGGCACGAGCTAGCCCACATGGCTAAGCAGGGAAGCGGGTCTATCATTAACATGGCCTCCATTCTCGGGAAAGTAGGGTTTGCTACCTCCTCGCACTACGTAGCGGCCAAGCACGGGGTCATCGGCCTGACCCAGACCGCCGCGTTGGAGTACGCCGCCGAGGGAATTCGCGTAAATGCCATGTGTCCAGGCTTCATTGAAACCCCCTTACTCGAAAAAGGAGGAATAAATGAAGACGTCAAACAAGCCATCATCAGTTTGCATCCCGTGCAGCGATTAGGTACTTCGGAAGAGCTCACTGGAGGATTTATTTTTCTGGCCAGCGATGAAAGCTCATTCGTAACCGGTACGTCGCTGGAAATTGACGGCGGCTACCTGGCCCGGTAAGTGCTGCTGATTTTTACACTCCCGATTTTTTGGGTTTTCCCTCTGCTTTTACTCCGCGATGGTGCAACCGTTTCAGAGTTGTGCGTGCGTGTTCCGCATGAACATGTACGCACAGGCCCCTCATTATACGCACAGGCCCCTCATTACAAGCTGTTAGTAGATAGAACAAACGGAGTCATCTCCTGAAAGGCTATCTATACGCTATGAGAAAATGGATATTCCTGAACATCTTTTTTCTGGCTATCCCCGCCTCTTTTCTACTCACGCAGGATCGGGCTGATGGCGTTGCCGCCAGCGAAGGCGTGCAAAAAGTTTTTGCAATTTCCCTGATGGGCCACTACGGTTCTATTTTTGCCCATTCGGTAGATGTACTCAATACCAAAGGCGCTCGCCCAAGCGGCCTTCATCTCGATGTAGCCCGGCAACACTACGGCCAAAGAACCTGGATGAAATACGGCTGCTTTCCCCGCAGTGTCCTCACCCTAGCCTACTATGGTTTTGGTAACGAAATGCTGGGGCGAAGCCTTACAACAGCCTACTACTTTGAGCCCACTTTTTCCTGTCTCTTCGCGTTTATCGTTGGCTGTACGGAGCACTTTGGGGCTGTCGTTGCTCTCCAACCCTTATCATCCCGAGCGAAACACCAACGACTTGTCGTACAGTATGCCCCTCAGTGCGTACCTCACCCTCGGTGTGAGTACCTATTTCCGGCTCAACCCGCGGTGGGCCATCGTCTTTACGGGTAACTACCAGCACATTTCGAACGGAGGAATCAAGCAACCCAACAAGGGCATCAATTGGCCTACGGTTAGCCTTGACTATACCTTTCAGCCCGTGCCGATAGGCCGTCCTAGTAGGCGCGTCAGATTGCAGGATTGGCTGGGGAATCGGCCCAGTTTCCCATTATCGGGGTTGGAGTCACGTACAGCAGGCAGATTACACAAATCCACAACCTAACTGCGGGAGCTGAGACCCATCAGGATTATGCCATCCGCGAACAATTGGTCCGCGACTTGCTGGTCCACCTGAGTTCAGTCCGCGCCGGACTTCTACTCGGGCACGAGTTCCTTTTAGGTAAGGTTACTTTCAGTCAACAACTGGGTTTGTATGCTTTTCAGCAAACGCCCTACTTTCCACGCTTCTACCAACATTAGGGACTACTTTACCGTTTTGGGGATAAGTTTTCGGCAGGATTTAATCTCAAAGCCCACGGCCACATTATCGACTTCTGGGATCTGCGGTTGGTAAAACACTGATGATGGTACGAGTAGTAGAATATTAGCTTTCTTTAAAGCAAAATACCCTTCTCATACCCTAAATACAGGTAGATTACTCCTTTAACTCGTGCAAGCGATCATGAGTGGATTACCTTTGTGTGAAAGACCCTCTAAACCCAAAGAAAATCGGAGGAGGAAACAGTCCCAAAGTACTTTTACCGCAAAACCCGCCCCCCATATGAAACTGATCAACCTTATTTTTTTGCTATTCCTTGGGCTGCTCTCCTGTAAATCTCAAGAAAAAACTAACAAACCTTACGTTGCTTTCATCGGAGCTGCCATCATCGATGGACAAGGCGGCACTCCCATTGAAAATGGTACATTATTGCTGCAAAATGGACGTATCGTAGCTGTCGGGCCCAAGGCCACCGTGTCGATCCCCGAGAGCACTACCATTCATGACGTATCCGGCAAGACAATCATTCCCGGTTTCATCAATGGCCATGGCCACGTGGGCGATGTACAAGGTATCGAAGGCGGGCACTACGCTACCGAAACGATCATCGACAATTTAGCCACCTACGCCCGCTACGGGATCACGACGGTGGTTAGTTTGGGCGGAGATAAACAAGAAGCCGTGCCGCTCCGGGCGATCAATGACACCACCTCGACCCGACGCGCCCGGCTGTATATAGCGGGAGAGGTTATCACCGGCAAAACCCCCGAAGAAGCGCTTACCGTCATTGACCGTAACCACGCGCTAGGTGTAGACTTTATGAAGATTCGGGTAGATGACAACCTGGGTACTACCCCAAGGATGACCGAAGGAGTATACCGAGCTGTGATACGACGTTCGCACGAGTTAGGCTATAAGATCGCTACCCATATGTACTACCTCGACGACGCTAAGAAGCTCCTCGATGCAGGTTCGGACCTGATGGCTCACAGCGTGCGCGATCAGCCCGTCGATGATGCATTTATCCAACTCATCAAAGAGAAGAAAGTGGGGTACTGCCCAACGCTCACCCGAGAGCTATCCGCCTTTGTGTACGGCGATACCGCAGACTTTTTCTCGGACCCTTTTTTCTTGCGGGAGTATGATCTTGCCACAATCCAACCCCTATTCAATCCCACCCGACAGAAACAAATTAGAGACAGTAAGAGCGCTATTATCTATAAACGACAACTCCCCATCGCTATGACCAATTTAAAAATCCTCGCTGATGCCGGAGTACCCATTATATTTGGCACCGATAGTGGTATCCCCACCCGTTTTATGGGCTACTTCGAGCACCTAGAGATGGAAATGATGGCACAGTCTGGTCTTACACCCATGCGGATAATCGTATCAGCGACCAGGAATGCGGCCGAGTACCTCGGTCTAAAAGATCTAGGTACCCTTTCTCCGGGGTATTGGGGTGATTTCATCGTGCTTGATGCCGACCCGTTAGTCGACATCCGAAATGTACGGAAGATCGCCGGAGTCTTTATTGGGGGAGAAAAGCTGGTCAAGAAGAAATGAGATTTTAATTAATTCTAAACAATACCTATCATGACAACCCAAACATCCAGTATACTTGCTTCCTTACCAGCCAACTCTTCGGAAATTGACTGGCAACAGCTTCTTGTCGACACCATTGCCGCTTTTGATTGTACCACAGGTACCATCCATACGCTCGATCCGGAAACGCAACTTCTTATGCTCCGGGCTATGCAGGGCATACCTGAGTTTTTACTACCCAAAATGAGTCAGATACCCATCGGTAAGGGAATGGCGGGTATTGCCGCCGAGCGCCGGGAACCAGTAGAGATGTGTAACCTGCAAACCGATGCGTCGGGGGTAGCCCGGCCGGCCGCCAAAGAAACGAAGGTAGAAGGCTCCATCGCTACACCTATGTTATTGGATGGCAAACTGTATGGCGTCATCGGAATAGCAAAGCCTGTACCCTATGATTTTACAGAAACGGAAACTGGCGACCTGATGAAAATCGGGGAAGAGGTAAGCCGTCGGCTTATTTCATAAAATTTAAGTGGTCATCGGCCAGTGGATTGCCCCGGCCGATGACTTTATAACGGTCGCTTTTTTTGTAGTCTTGCGGCCAGTTCCTCAATATCTCCTCGTCTCGCCAACCCATCAAGCCACGCTTTCGGGATCGTCTGATGACCGTACAATAGCCCGGCGAGTCCACCCGTTACGGCACCCGTGGTATCGGTATCTTCTCCTAGATTCACAGCTTTGAGCACGGCTTCCGCATAGGTATTGGTTGTGAGTAAACACCATATACTCGCTTCTAACGTATGGATAACGTAGCCAGTACTAAATATTTCCTCCATCGGCAGCTCGTGAATAGAACGGTTAAGCAATCGGTTATAGGCTGTAATTTCGGAGGCCTCCACGGGCAGCGTACGAAGGAAAGGAGGAATCGTCAGTTGCAGGTTTTCGTACACGTCTAGCTTGTCCAAGCCAAAAGCCAGTTTCCGGGCAAATTCCAGGTAGTAAAAGCACCCCACCACCGAGCTAACATGCGTGTGCGTGATACTTGACACCTGCCGGGTGAGCTCGTAGCGTTCGTTAATGGGCTTGTCAAACACGTAGGTAAGCAGAGGCAAAATACGCATCAACGAGCCATTTCCATTTGACTTTTCTTCGGTACCTCCGGCGTGATCAGGCCTTGCTCCTTTTTGGAGTCGGTCTATGGCTTCGCTCGTTCCTGCTCCAATATCAAATACTTCACCCCGGGCGGTCCAAAAGTTTTCCTCGCGCCAGGCTATGAAGTTTTGCGCCACAGCTTTTAGATCGAAATCCTGCGCTAGGGCTTCCGCGAGACAAAACGTGAGCGAGTTATCATCCGAGAAAGTACCGGCGGGCAGGTGGTAGGTACCGTAGCCCCGCATATCCGTTACCGGATTTTGGGCAATCTCTTCCCGGCGTTTAAACTCCACCGGCACACCAGGGTTTTCTTATAAAAATCAATACTCTTATAATTATATAAAATATGGTAAAAGTTTAGAAAAAAGTCTCGTATTTAGTAACCTTTGTGGTCGGTTGAACCTGAATCAGTACTAAAATAACTACTTTCCTATCTCCTTTGTGATGCAAAATACCCAATTCTGGTCGAAATAAGTTTTTATAAGAAAGCCCTGACCGGCACACCTAGTGCATCACCAATGGCTACTCCCAACAGAATGTCTTTGTGCGGATTTTTCTCTTGCATTAGTTGATGTAATATTTTGGCAGAAACTAGGACTCAACAATAGTTAAATTAACAAGAAACAGCATACACTACTTCTTTTTCTTCTACCGGATGCAGATCCGCAAATCTTTCACGCACACGGTTAGCCAGTTGTTCATCGTATGCCATCGTCTCTATTATTGGTTTATAAAAAAAGAGAACGGGTACCTCCCTCTACTGCTCCGATTCTTTAAGCTCATTCAGGAATGAAAGAGACTCTTTCAAGCCCTTATTAGGGTATTTTTTTAATAAGAATACTATAATCATCGCCACTACAATACTACCCGCCGTATTGTAAAGCATCCATGAGCTATGTGCGTACATGTCATACTCTAAAAATGCTTTGGAGAAAACAATCAAAAAAGGAGCAAAGAATAAGGGAATGATCACGTAAAGCGAGTTGGTATCCAGAATTTCAAGGTACCGTAAACGGGCCACTACTTTCTGATTTTGTACGACCGAACGGGAGGCGTTGATCTCATAATACAGGGTCAACTGATAAATCGCGAGGCCCAAGTTAATTACAGTACTAATAAGTAGTAATAATCCAGGCAGAAAAAACCACATATCATTATACTGATCGACCAAATACCCACCTAAGAAGAACATAAACAATACACTGACTACCAACTCGATAAAGGTCGTCCATTTGACTTCGGCCAATTGGGTTCTGATCTTTTGTACACTTACTTCTTTTACTAATTTTTGGTTGATCTCGACCCGACTTCCTGTTGCCTGATCAGCGTTATTCCATATTCCGGCTAATTCCTGAAATTCCATTTTCGTCAATATTTTAAGTTGTAACAAATATTTTAAGTTGCTCTTTAATTCGGTACAATCGGGTAGAAATAGTACTGGGCGACATCCCCATCACGTCAGCAATTTCGGTATTCTTACATCCTTCGAGGCTCAGAATTAGCACCGCTTTATCAAGCGCTTTAAGCTGATCTATCACCCGATAGAGTTGCTCCATCCCTTCATCCACAATCGGATTTTCCCAGTGCAATACGTCCAGCTCCTGATAGTACCCGTCTTCCCTTTTCCTTCGGGCCGTCTCTTTTCTCAGGTTAGAAATCGACACGTTTAGCGCTACGCGATACGTCCAGGTAGAAAGAGCCGCCGTACCATCGTAGCTAGGATAAGCTTTCCACAATTGAAGAATAATATCCTGAATCAGATCTTTACGTTCCTCATCGTCAAAGCAGTAGGCGCCTGCTACTTTGACGATGAGTTTTTTGTATCCTTCCAGATATTCCGTAAACTGTTCTTCAATTGATTCTTGAATTCAAGTAATAAACGCAACGGTCGTTTAAAAAAGCCCGGCAGCCCTGATTTGGGCCATGGCCCAAATCAGGGCTGCCGGGCGGCGTCAGAAAACTTCATACTTTTGGGTCGCCAAACTCAA
>Ga0209390_10008760_pt1 | contig 12374 bp, 15 predicted proteins | sample BON01_FD_187212 | JGI IMG/M metagenome (GOLD analysis project Ga0209390, IMG submission 187212) | Freshwater microbial communities from Lake Bonney liftoff mats and glacier meltwater in Antarctica - BON-01 (SPAdes) (version 2) | ecosystem: Environmental > Aquatic > Freshwater > Ice > Glacier... | reverse complement strand
TTTTGGGCAGGGTATGATGGGGGTGTGCCGACAGAAGGAGGGACGGAGGGGGAGGTGGGGATGGGTCCGTGGAGGGAGACGTATGCAGGGTATTGGCTAAAACGCCCGGATGGGACGCCCTCGTTTGCGATGTGTTATATCCAAGCCCTGCAACAACCAAGCGGGTAAATGCGAGGTTTCGAATGAGTGAGTGAGAGCATGTATTGAGAGAAAAGGCGGGCCTGTCTGTTTTTGTGTAGTGTGTGAGAGGGTGGGAGGAGGGAGAAAGACGTATATCCAGCTGTTTTAAAAATTGGACGCATGTCCACATCAAATTGTCCTCTCGGAAAGAGGCGCGGAGAGCGAGCAAAAGGAAAGAAAGAAGAAAGAATATCAAGAGCATGCAGTATTCTTCATTTCATGAGTACTGTTTTCTTTCAATTTATTTCAATTTCTAACAGTGAGTGTGCAAGCACTTGCAAGCATGATGAATCGATTACCTAAAATCATTTGCTGAGTGGCCCTGCGGGCGGCGGGCCTCGCGATGAGGCAAGTGATGGCGGCGGTTGTTGGGGGTACATCTGTTTGGTTCTGGTTTTAACTGTCAACGTGATCCAGCCCTTCAACGCGCCGCCCTTCGTGAGTGGAAAGCGAAAGCGCCGGTCATCTCTCAGGTTCACACTGCTGCCCTCGACAATCTCGTCGACTGGCAGGCTACCATAAGAGGAGGAGGAGACGAGAGGAGCCCCCGGCTGCTGCTTGTGGAGGAAGCCCAGGGCCACAGGAACGACGGTTTGCCCAAGTTCTTGGCCTCGGCCGTCGGAAATTTTGAGGAGCAAGTGCTCGCTAAACCGCAGGGAGGCCACTGTCTTGAGCTGGACAGGGAAAGACGACCAGCCGTGGTGGCTCAAGGAGCTGGTGGAGGACTGCCCGCGCAGCAAGCCAGCACCCGGACGCGCGCCGCCGGCTCCCGGCATGACTTCTCCCAAGGAGGAAGCCTTGCGCTCCGCGGCTAAGGGGTCTTCCGAGACGAGGGGGAAGAGGACGGTGGCCTCGTGCGTGGTGGTGGCGCTTATGCTTGTCAAAAACTTCGACCCACCTTTCAGCGTGACGTGGGGATGCGCCAGCACGATGGTGAAAAGTGCCAGGTCCTCCCTGTCCACCGCCGTCCCCGTGGCCGGGAACCCGCTGCCGAGAAAACGCACGCTGCCCTCAGCCTTGGGAGACGGCATACCCCTCGATGGTGGAGGCAGCGTGCGAAAGCCTCGGCAGTCGGCGTCCACAAACAAGGTCAGGTGCGCGCAGACAGGCCGATGGTCCGACAAGGCCACACCATCCATCATGTCGTAATGGCGCCAGCGGAGATTGGCACCCTTGCCCGGGAGGGAGTGGGTGAGGATGCGATCGGTGTACGAGGGCGTCCGCGTGGAGGTGCTGCTGCCGGGAGGGAGAGATGAAGATGCAGAGGGCGGGCCGTTCCGCGGTGACGTGACTGTGCTGCTGCTGCCGACGCTCGACTGATGCACAAAGGACGACAGCCTGGGCATGCTAAACAACTTGGGGTGGTCCACCACAAAGGTGCTGTAAGCCAGCCACAGCTGCTGCAGGTCCGTGTAGTCGCCCGCCAACTCAATGCCGGCCTTGGAGCGATTCCATCGATACGACGGCGGGAAGGTGATGGGTGCTTCGACAAAGTTGTAGAAGACGGCGCGCTCTCGCATGCTGCGGCTCAGCTCGTCCAATCGCAGGACCCACTCCCAGACCTCGCCCGTCTCTGATGTGTCGTGGCTGAGTGTGGAGTTGACGCTGGGAAGCACGGAGATCGTCGTGGTCGGGGCCCGTGGCGGCGGGCCAGGATCGGGATTAACGCTGCTGCTCTCGCCTTGCTCCACGTCGCCGTCACCGACAAAGCTCTTGCTGCCCAAGGTCACACTGCTCGTGGCCCCCCGCTCCATCCACAAGGGAGAGGAATAGGAAGGCAGCACGGCCGTTGCCGCAGGCGTCGAGACCCCGCTAAAAGCAACGCTTGGTTTACGCGTCTCCTCCGCCCCGCCCTGAAAGAGGCTGCTGGTACTCTTGGCAGCAAACAGGTTGGGCAAGACCCCACTGAGGTAGCTGCTACCCGCACCACCCAGCACTGACAGACCGCGCCCAGCACTGCCGTACCACGAGCCGGATGTGGTGGTGGAGGACATGAAGGTGCGCCGCGTACTCAAGCAGGGCAGCAGCTCGGGAATCTCACCCAAACTGTAGGCCAAGCCCGTCGGCCGTTGGAAGAGATGTTGAAAGCTCGCCTTGCGCCAGCCTGACACCGCGGCATTTGGCGTTGCTTCTGATGCATTGCCCGCCATGGCCGCCTGCGTCTGCTGCGCTGACCGGGCTACAAGCTGCAGCACATCCTTGGGCGAGGCGGGGGAGAGCCGATAGTTGAAATCGCCCAGGCAGATTTGATGGTGGTGTTGATGGTGGACCTCAAAATCGTCCGAGTCATCGTGGAGTGATAACCCTTGCAGCGTCGTGCACGCATGCTTGTTCCGCTTTCCCATCCGGTTCCGGCCCTTGGAGTCGCTGGCGAAGTGCGCCGTGACGAGAGCGAGCGAGACGTCGAAGTAGCGACACGACAGGCCCACCATGCCCTTGTTGGGTGCGTGCCCCAACGCCCCCAACGACACGCCCGCAGCCACCTTGTTCACCGCCCCCCGGTGCACATGGAAGGCGCCTGAGGCCACGTCGCTGGCCTGGACAAAAAGCGTGATAGCAATGAAGCCATGCAAAAACTGGTCGTCCCCTAGCTCATCCCCAAACATAGCAAACGCCTCGGCCCCGCCCAAATGCGTGTGAACCGCCTCCCGGAACTCCCGCAGACACTGGCACTCCTGCACGCCCAGCACGTACAACGAGTAGCCTTGCGGTAGCCACTGCGGCAGCAGCGAGCTCACAAACCCGGCTGCCTCGAGCGCCTCCTGATCGACCCCCCCCATGTTCCACGTGCTGTTTAAAATTTCTACAGTCTTGATGCGTCGCGTCGGTGCCTGGGCTCGGTATATCCGGTCCAATGCCTGCGTGATTCGGGAAATCTCGTCCTCCTTGAGACGCACGCTGGCCATGCTGCCAAGGCTCTTGCCGGCCTCACTGCCCACGCTGGTGCGTCCCTTGGAGACGGAAATCACGGAGCTGGGCCCTGCTGCTGCCGCCTCGTGCGGAGATGCGACCGTGCGATGCAGCCGCTTGGCTAGACGGGCAGAGAAGCGGGCGCAAGGCCAGCAGTGGATAAAGAGGTCACCCAGCATGATGGCATCCATGGCGCCGACCGCGCGCATAATCACCATGCGGGCCAAAAAGACATTTGCCATGGGCGCGGTTTCATCCTGAGCGTAAAAATGTGCCCAGATGGTAATGTCCAAAACAGCGATAAGCCCCCAGACCAGCGACACGCTGAAGGAGATACGAAGCAAGCGGCGGATGATGCTGCTGTTTCTGTCCCGCTCCCTCCGCGAGTTGCCTCCGTCTTGTAGGTGTAGTGATGATGGTGGTGGTGGCATTGTTGCCGTCGTCGTGGTCGACATCTCCGATGCTGTGCTTGTTGCAGGCGGGTGGGGTAATGTTAAAGATGCAGAACGGTGCTGAGGATGCAAGCCCCCCTCGCTTTCGCCACCCCTTCCCGAGCGTAGGCTGCTACTGGCATGCCGCCCGTCCACTCCCGACTGCATCCTCGCCGAAGAAGACCACCAGGAGGGAAATTGAAAAAGGGACCGCAGCTGCCGTAAAGGCGGTGGTGGTGGCGCCAAAGCCTGCGTCGGTCGATGTACGGGCAGCGCAGCACCCGTGCTGCCTTGTGTGGAGGAAGCCGCCGATGATTGACCCTTGCTGTCGCTGGTACCACTGCTGGCCCTAGCCCCGGACAACTCCACCGTCACATGCAGGCTCCCCCGGCCAGCATCCACGTCCTGCTGCTGCTGCTGTTGTTGTTGATGTTGTTGTTGTTGTTGTTGTTGTTGCTGCTGCTGCTGCTGCTGCTGCTGCTGCTGTCGATCCCCCGCACGCAAGACCGAGATGGTCAAGAAGTACCACCGCAGCATTGCGGCAATGATGCCAGGGAGCAAAATCACGTCGTACAGCAAGGACGACACGTATAGGCCCAACATACCCTCCCGCAGCTGGTGGAAGAGGGCAAAGCGGACGCCCGTGATGGCAGCGACGACAAAGACGAGGGATGGCAGCCGCTGGCGTTGCAGCCGCCCGGCAGAGCGTTTAAGCACAATCCAGCTGTAGAGGCAATAAGCCAGATGCGCATGCCAGGACAGGGAAAGCAAGCCAAAGCCCTCCTTGACGATGTTAAAAGGGATAGTGGCCTGGCGGAGGGACGGAAGGGAGGGGGGGAGGTACATCAAGACGTTAAAGGCGGCCTAACAAATACATGTCCACGCATTCCCGCATTCCTCCCTCCCTCCGCAAATGCACCGCACGTACCTCGCTGTAAATGCCGTCCTTGTGGGTTGTAAGCAGAAACATCAAAGGCGGAGCGTTGCAGTCCAAGGCAAACAGAACGTCGACAAGGTGGAAGCAGATGTCCAGGCATGCCCCAACAATCACTAAATGCTCGACAAGGCGACCAATGGCGGTGGCACTTTTCTTCCGGTGAGCTCTCCACCACATGCGCCCGAGCACGACCAGCACACAAAAGATGGAGAAGGTGGAGATGCCGAGGTAGGTGAGCTTGATGGTGTACTCATATGCGCTCGACACGCAATCACGGGTCATGATCTGAAACGAAGCCATAGCTGCTCAGGAGAGGAGCAGCAAGGGGGTCGGTAGCGACAGGATGGCAAGTGGGGGGATGCCTCAGAGGTGGGGCGGCAGCCAAGAGAGGTTGGGTGGGTGGTCGTCAACAGGAGAGTCCACGAGGACGATGATGATGCTGCACGCGAGACGCCGTGGGGGCAGCACTCCGCAGAGTACCAGGCGTCTTGACCATTGCCGGTACGCAAGACGCCGGCACGGAGGGCGGGCAAAGCTGGTGGAGAGGCCACAGGGGGAACTTGAGTGTCGGAATGCCCTCGGCAGTGTTCGAGCGCGACGGCCACACGGACGAGACCTGTCTTGTGTTGTGTTTGCGGGGGAGAGGGGCAGGGAGTCGATCAATCAATCTGTTCGCCTGCATGTCCCATCTGCAGGCGCAATTTGGGAGCAGTCGTGTGCGCTTGTGCGTGGCTGGCTGGTTTGCTTGGTTAGGCAATGCATGATGATCTCGAGTGTGTTCATGCTTGAAGCTTGAAGCGTGGCATCATCCCGCCGGCGTCATCTCCACGTCTTGAACACACACGTTCCATTACGAGCCCGCATTTTTGCGAGGCCCGTTTTTGGTGGCCACAGAGGACCAAACCGCGACGCAACCCACAGGAGACCTGCATCATGCACGAAATATTGTGTGGCAGCAAGTTCCGCCCATCCCATGCGGCGTGTGGTCAGCGGCGCCTGGAATTAAAAAAATGTTGCACACATGAAGGGGAGGAGGTTCGTGCTTTTGCGATTGACGATGGGCATCTTTACCTGGAGAATGAAAAGAACGAGACGCTTGTGCCTGAAATACCATGCGACTAAACGGACGAGTCATAAATCGCTATCTTTTGGATGCTCGATATCAACATCGACGACGTCGTCAGGCGTACCAATTGATGACGTACGCTCCAACATGAACGTCTGATATTGCGTCGACGGACCTGAATCGGTGTCCAACGGCTGTAAAAACATGATTGGTCATACTTGACTTCACCATTTTAAGAATGGCGCCTATTTCAGACGTCCCAGCCTTTGAAATTTGCCAAATGTACGTATGTTGTATTTGATCGTATGTGGTCGCTGTGGTGGCGTGTCTACTGCGTCGTCTTTTTTTATAGAGTTGTTGCAGGCGTAACGCGTCTCTTGTGCCTATTGTAGAATCCCTACCGTTGGGGGAGGAAGATGGGGGATTATTTCGCTTTATGCCGTTAATCGACTCGCCCGACGACACGGACACGCCAACGCTTTCCCATGAAAGCACGTGACCGGTGCACGACAGCCAACGCTTTTTACCTGCCTCCGACCCGTCGAAAACCAGAAAAATAATAATATAATATGATAAAGAAAGAAAGAAGAGGGTGCGAGTAGTAGTAGTCATGCTTCCTCAATATCTTTCGAGATTTGACGCCACGTTCTCTTTTATTTCTCTTTCTGATCCTCCTTTTTCTTCTCGTTTTTCTTCCACTGCTCGTTCTGCTCCCACTGCTGCTATCTAAACCCGTGCTACTGATCTAGTCTTACTCATCCTGAGAAAAGCGACTCTTTTCAAGGGTCAAGGATGGAATAGTGGGGGAGGAAAGTCCTCCGATCTCGCCTTGTTCTTGTCTCGTTGATCCCCTTTTTCTTCTCAGACAGGAAACGGGGAATCCTCTCTTAAATAACCCACTGAGAATGCTTGCTTGTCGAGCGCCTCGTCTCTCTCCCCCTCGCCAATTCTATCTTCTTCCTCCTCCCGCCAACATCCGACTCTATCTCCCTCGATTGCATACAATATATTTCTCCGCTCGACTACATAAACGATTAAAACAACAAGCAATTTCCGCGGCCGACATGATAATACACGCTGTTTGAGACAAAAGCCGCAAGCACGGACAAAACGTACACCTATTCTGCCTATATAAAATTCTTCTTCTTGTATTTCCTACCTGCACGCACGATCGTCTTTTTCTAATATTTGTTTCGAACATTACTATCTTACTCACAATTCCCGATTACTAAAAATAGACACGCACTCATCCAGACTATATTTGTTTGACATTTCTTCCCACTATAAGAATGCCGGCCACTACTCGAACCCCAACTCCCTAACGTTTTTACTTCCTGTCATCCTCATCCCTAGGCCCTCCCCCACCCAAGCTGCTGCTCTCCCTAGTTAAAGCAGCCACCACGCCAAGGGGCCCGCCATCAAAACCGTGCCCTTCAACTGGGTCCATCAACCATGGCAGGCCTCCCCACTCCTCGATCTGCATCTCGTGTCCGTCCATGGCAGCAGTATCAGCAGCAGCAGCGGCCACAGCAGCAGCCGGAGCGAGGACGCTGCTAGCAGCAGCCGCCACAGCAGCAGCCGGAGCGAGGACGCTGCTAGCAGCAGCCGCCACAGCAGCAGCAGAAGCAGCAATTGGAGCCGACGCAGGAAATGAAGGGAGTAGCTCACAAGCCGCGCACTGGAAAAAGCCTACTTCCGCCTTCTCCGCCTCCTCCATGGACGAAAAGGAGGAGTGGGGGAGGCACGCCCACTTGCCGCAGCCGTCACACGCCACGGCCAAGTCCTCGTACGCACACAACGTGCACTCGCCCACGCACTCTTCCTTAGGGTGTTTGATGTGGGAAATGGTTTTTTGGTGATAGTTCTGGGCACAAATTACCTCAGCGTCCTCCTGGTCCGCAAAGGTCGAAATACCCTTCCAAACCACACACTCGCCATTCAAAACCGCACCTTCTATGGGCAGCTGCAAAAGAACGTCCCGGTGGAAAGGGACCTTGAAAGCGGGCTTGGCAGAAGGGGCATGGGGCTCAATCAAATCCGGAGCAAGCGCCTCGAACAATTGCTTAAGTCCAGTAAAAAAACACGCGTCTCCGGGTCCACAAATGTGCCTTGAGCCTTGGCCGGCGACCACCACTGTCCATCCGTCCCGTTGTGGACCCGTCCACCCTTCAACTCATCACCGTTCGCCATGGCCGTCAGGAGGACCTTCTTGTCCTCCCCCCAGTAAGCCTTGAGCTTGGCCGTGACGCCTTGCACTGGCATCCCACAGGCCTTCGCGTGCCTGTGAGACATGTAGACACCAGCGCCTCCTGCGTTTTTCTGACTCAACGTTTCACAGTCTGGGTTCCCGCATAGCAGCTTCTTCGGCGCCTTGAAACGCCGCTCGCTGTAAAGTCTGGGGATCAAAGAGCGCCACAATCCCTTAGCCCAACGTGTCGGGTCGACAATGGCAGGCTTCCACATCAACAATTGCACCCCATGGCCGCAATGAATGTGTTTGTATTGCAGGAGCTTGAGGGAGTTGCTAGCCTACACGCCCTCCTCCTTCTTCACGTGGACAAGCAGCTTCTTCTCATCCATCTCCTCTTTCTTGTCCATGTCTTATACCTTCCCCTTCTTCTTGGCCTGCGAGGAGTCCCACGCATCCGTTCCCTTCCGCTACCGTGCAGGCGCAGGAGAGGGTGAAGGAGAAGGGTGGAGGATCTCCCGGGCGCGGGTGCTGCTGGCGCGAGTGACAATCGGCATCTTGTTTTCTAAAAGAAGGGCCCCGTAAGAAGGAATGACCCAGCTGCCCCCCCGCAGTGTTGTGCGTGCGTGTGCTGTGTGGCCGCCCTGTGGATGAAGAAAGACATGTAGGGGGTGAAGGTGAGTTGGTGTGTGCATCTTGTCTACACCGCATGCCTTTAACAGCACGACCACCTCTCCATTCACCTGATGCCCCCGCGCCCGCTTACCAACACCCAAAAACAGAAAAACATCGCCTAGGACACTAAGGCCGCAAGGCTATACTCCCTGGGACAAAAACAAAAAAGAAACAAAACTATCAACCCAAAAAAAAGAAGAAGCCGAGTGCGAGGTGACGTTGTCTAGGTTCCAAAACCCCTCACTCCACCACAACATTGTGACACGTGCTGTGCAGGGGTGGCAGTGCAGGAGCAGAGAGGGGATTGCGTGCGCCAGCGCCAAAAAAATAGAGGTTGGTGCGTTTGCTTGCGTCGTGTTTTTTTGGGTCTCGGCTTCGCGCTCCAGCATCATCATCATCATGATAAATGGTTCGCGTAGCGAACTGGCCCCTCGAGACGCTCCCTTGGGGCTCTTGGCGCCTCGCTCGGCCTCGGCCTCACGAGCGCCTGCGACCCCCCGCGGAAGGGGAATTGGATGGCATGGAATTGGAGGATGAGAAAATGGTCATCAGGAAATGGCTTCAACGTGTGGGGAAGGCGGGAGGGGAAGAGCTCGAGATCAGGAAATGGCGTGGAATCGTGTGTAGGGAGACGAGTGTTCAGGAAATGTCTTGAGATCGTGTGTAGAAACAAGGAATCCAGCAATCGCCACTCGCTAAGCCACACACAGACAGACAGACAGACAGACAACAAAATCGCCATGGACCCGAGACCTGTCAAGGTCTCTCGGGGACAAGGTCCTTCTTCCACGAACAACCAGGCTGCTGCTACTGGTATGATCCTAGCTAAGTTAACCCACACCACCACCACCACCACCACGAACCACACAGATACAACAAGACGATGGAGGCTACGCCGCGGAAGACCTCGACCATCCCTTTCCCCCCGCCACCAACCACTCCCAAGGCCAATGCGGCGGCCGAGCGCTTCGCCTTCTCGCTTCCTGCTGCTCCCGCCTCTTCTACCGCGACACCCTCTGCAACCACCAGCACTGCCGCACCTCCCATCACCAGCAGCAAGGCACAGCCTAGCAGCAAGAAACGCACGCGTGCCGAGCTCGAGGGGACCATTCGGGAGCTGACCAGGCAACTGCGAGGGTCAAGCTGAAGCCTCTCTCTGCCAAGAGTATCGCGGCAAGCGCGCCGAAGCCCTCCAAGAAAAGGAAGCACTGCAAGCCGAGAACGCCCAGCTCCGCCGACAATTGGCCGCGTCTCAAGCCGAGCGCGTGGAAAAAGACGGCATGATCAAGAAGCTTCGGCAGAACTTGGCGTCTACCCTGCATCGAAATTCGAGGATGAAAGTCTCCTTGGCAGAGAAGACTCAACAACTCACTTCGTTGGAGGAGCACAAGACGGACAATGAGGCAGAGCACTTCGCCATAGCTGGCTCAATAGCGTCGTCCGTGGCAGCGGCAGGAGGCCTGGGACCAACACAGGCAGGAGGAATTGGTGGTGGAGGAAGTGCAGCGAGGGCCAGGGCGGCAGAGACGCATTTCGTGCGGCTGGTGGTTGACTTGACGGAGGAGAGCCCTCCGTCGATGGACGACAAGGAGGGGTCCAGGGAGGGCGAGAAGATAGAAGGAACGAAGGGAGGTGCTGAGGGGGGGGTAGGAAAGGTGTCGTCGTCGTCGGTCTTGCGCATGGACTGTTGAGTTGACGGCGTGACGGAGGAGATGGAAGGCTTGAAAAGTGAGAGGGGGCGAGGGGAGCGCATCATGAAGGTTAAAAGTGGGGGCGTGCGAGACTTGTAAATATGTTCCCCCGCCAGCACCCACCAAAAGGCAGGAGAGCAAAGATGTGTATGTAGATTGTGGGCGAGGAGAAGGGTTGTTTGATGGGTACTGAGATGGTCGCAGAGGTTCATGCAACATGGGGACAACACATGTGAAATAGCCATATTTCTTATTTCAGAAATACGAGCAATCAAAGAGAAAGGGCGTGGGGTATGGAGTGGAGTGAAATGAGGCAATCTCCGCGGGGAAAGGGCGTATAGTTGTGATGTTGAGCGCAGATTAGGAGAATGGAAATGGAGGCGACTATCGTAAGGACATTTGTCGCCGCGTAGAGAACATTTTTAATGGATTACAAATGTCGTACCACATTTCGTGACGCTACGAGCAAGTTAATAAGTTTAATGGGAAATATAATTAACAGAATGGGGCAAAAATTATAGATGTGATAGCTATAAGATTGTGGTGCGCTTGATTTCATTTCCCCCCTTTACTTTTTCAAACAAAGAGATCCATGACTCCCCGCGTTGAAGACCTCGTCTTAACTTCTGTTCGCCCTTTGAGAAACTGTCGCCACCAACGGCAGATTTCTTGGCGCCCCCATCCTTACGCTCTACCTCTCCCCCTTTTCATTTCGTATTCAGGCCGCTGCTCGTACCCGACGCATTCACCCACTTTTCCTGCCAGGTTACCGCGGTGATAGCCCTCTGCAGCCGTGCCTACTCCAGCAGACCAACAAGACTTGCTATTATTCTATTACTTACATTTCGAGGCGCGACTTATGGCGTGAGGTCGAAGACCCTACAGCCTTGCCTTGAAAGAAATCTGCCACACTGAATAAAACAAGAGAGTTGTTGCCAGGCATTTTTCGACACTCCTTTTCAACTTCTCCGGCTGCCCACCCAGCAAACAAATGCTCGAAAAAAAGAGAAGAAAACACACTTGTCCATATTCAAACTGAAATTCAAATCATCCTCCAAACGGTCGCGAGACATTTCTGCATCCCGCCTCCCGCGAGGCCACCAAGGCCGCAGACATCGCGTGCAACCCTCCGCGATCCTTTGACGCACCTCTATGCACATGCTTGATGGTGGGGAGGGGGGCGGGTGCAGCCCACGACTGCCTCCACCACCCACCACCAGCTGATCATCCTCTTCATTCCTTGTTCGTCGAATGCGCGTAGCAAGAAGCAAGAGGCGTCCCTTCTCGTTTCCTACCTGCTTGTGCCGCCCTAAAACAACATACTAACTCTACAAACACGACATCCACAAGCACACACAGCAAAAACACACGTGGGAAGATGCCTCGTGCTTTCGCGACCCTGCGGAGAAGACGGCCCTACCTTTGGGCCTCGGCGGCAGCCCTGTTCCTTGGCGGCGTCGTCACGGGGCAACCCTCCGCAACCAAGCTCCTGACCATCCCGTGCACGCTTGTCGTCCCCGGAAACCAACAACGCACCGCCCCGGTCTACGGCCTAACCGAGTGCTACCACGCCACGGTGTGCATTGATCAACCCGTGGCCTCGGACGTCATCTCGCCCCCACCTGCGGTCCTTCCCCCCTCGCCGGCCCCAGCTCCTGAGGGAGGCCGCACTAAAGACAAGGACCCTCCTTCGGTTCCAGAGGCGGAGAGCGACGCGGAAGGCGTCAAGGTGGACGAGGTGTACCTCACGGAAGACAAAGAAGACATCGGTACGTAGCTCATGCCGGCACGATGATTCAAGGCCCTCCCTACCTATTCTTCTCCCTCTGATCAAAACTTACCATTTTCCTCCCTCCCTCCCTCGTTTCTCCATCACTCACAGCCGAGGCTCCGGAACATGAACCCATACCAGTCAAGGAATGGCCAGGCCGGGATCCTGGGATGGGCACTGCGTGGTCACATGGGTTTGGGACCCATCATATGCGGCGGCTGCGGGGTGGCAGCGAAGAAGGGGAACGACGGCTGGACGAGGCGGACGTCGGCAGCCTCTACGAGTACCAAGAGGAGGGCTATGAGGATGAAAAAGGAAGTGGCGGGAACGACAAGGAAGCGGCCAGTTCGGATGAGTGGGACTTTCGGCGACAACGCTTTGAAGGGGCAGAGGACGGGGTAGGTGGAGACCTGGGTGGGAGCGGCGGAGGAAACGGTGGAGAATCAGGTGATTCTACCGGGTACGTGGGTCAGGACACACAAGGAGGAGGCCTGCACACCAAAGCCGCTGTAGCGGAAGTGGCTA
>Ga0209390_10008759_pt1 | contig 12374 bp, 15 predicted proteins | sample BON01_FD_187212 | JGI IMG/M metagenome (GOLD analysis project Ga0209390, IMG submission 187212) | Freshwater microbial communities from Lake Bonney liftoff mats and glacier meltwater in Antarctica - BON-01 (SPAdes) (version 2) | ecosystem: Environmental > Aquatic > Freshwater > Ice > Glacier... | reverse complement strand
TAGTAGCACCATTGCCAGTGCCAGCCGCTGCTCCTCCTCCTCCTACAGGGGTCGTGACGCCACCCGTCCCAGGTCCCGCAGCTGCTGCTCCCCCGTCGTCATCGCCCTCGTCTTCCCCTCCTTCCCCTCCCTCCGTAGTAGCACCGTTGCCAGTGCCAGCCGCTGCTCCTCCTCCTCCTCCTCCCCCTGCTCCCGCTCCCGTTCCCACATCCGCATCAGGGTCAACGTCATCCTCCCCCTCCTCTCCCTCCGCTCCTGTTGCTGTTCCCCCTCCTGCCAGCCCTCCTCCCAACCCTCCCAAGCCCGTCCCTGCACCACCGAGGCCGCCAAGGATTTCACTGCTGGGTGCCTTGGTGGTATTGCCTTTCAACAACGGCCTGATTCTCGTCGTAGCCGCCGTTCCATTTCGACTCTCATTCCGAGGCGTCCGTATCAGGATTTCAGTAAATACCACAGGAGTGGGTGCGGCTGTCGAGTTGTCGTCATCGTCTTCTCTGTCTTCTCCGTCCTCGTCCTCCTCCGCTTTGTCGAGTGCCTTAACCGTGACGCCTTCTATTCCGGATGAGGAGGACGTTCTAGGGGCCAGCTTGCTGCCTGGTGCCTGCGTGCCTGCCACAGCAGCCACCACCACCACCAAGAGCACGATCCCCGCCGCCAGTGCCATCCACAATCGACGTCGTTGGGGTCTTGAATCCGGAATCATTGGCATTGAACCTCCAGGCCCCGCAGGCGCCGCCGCTGTCCCCGGAAAAGAAGCCATTGATTAAACGCCTGTTGGTATGATAGGGTATTTACAGGCGGGATTACGTGAGTGAGAGGGAGCGTGAGAACGGCAATCATGCATGCAATGCACATGGCTGGGAGCTACTTGAGCGTTCCTATCACTGTATGTGTGGTCGTGCGCGCAGGTGTAGAGGGTTGAGAAAGTTTTCGAAGGCACGCAAGATGGACGAGAGGAAGAAGCATCCGCGGGTCTCCTTGCGTCGGAAAAACAGACAGGAATAAATCAAGCCCCATTCACCCTGAGCGTATGATTCGAAGAATAAGGATAGGCGAGATTACTTTGGGTTAGGCCGTGGCATATGAACGAGCTCGAAAGAGCTCAAGATCGAACCTGCGGGGCAAGCGAGGTAGACGGAATGTATGAACAGAGAGGAGGGCAGACTTACACCCTGACTGCACACGCACAAATCCCTCCGCAACCAACATGCCGACAAGTTATATCAGACAGACCATGGCTCGGACATCGGACGAGGAGGGCAGCGCACGCTCGGGCGCATGCCGTAGACTAGAGGGAGACGCCGAACGACGAACCCAGGCAAGCAAACCTGAAGCAAACCAAACGGCAGAACAGCCGTTGACTGGTTTTGAATTTTATAGTACCTCCTCCCTCCCTCCCTCCCTCCCTCCCTCCCTTTACCACCAAGTACGATGGGAAAGTGTTGCTTGCACAGCTCATGATCTAAACGCCAAGATTCATTCAAAACCCGTAAAGAGACGTCCCGGTTGTTTCCATTTCTTTTATTCTTTTTGTTTTTACCTCGCTTTTGTTTTTAATTCCGCGAAGTCATTCTAAATGCAACACACAACAAACCCTCCCTCCCTCTCTCCCTCCTTCCCTCAATCCAGATCTTACACCACCATGGCATCCAACGCCGCCTCCTCCGCCTCCTCCATCTCCTTCTCGCTCATCACCACCACCTCCTTCAACGACTTCCCCACCTTCCCCCAATCTTCCTCCACCGGCTGTCCCCAAGAAGGGGGCTCCTTTACCTTCCACCGCTCCTTCTCATCTACCTCCCACCGCTCCTTCTCCTCCATCTCCACCTTCCGCGCGTGCGCTCACAACAACCACTTCTCCTCTTCCACCACCTCCACCTTCCGCGCGTGCGCCCACGACAACCACTCCTCCTCCTCCACTCCCACCTTCCGCGTGTGCGCCCACGACCACCAGTCTTTCCGAGCTTCCGCCCACGACCACCTCTCCTGCCCCTCCTTCGTCACCTTCCACGCACGTTTCAACGACCACCTCTTCGGGCCCTCCTCCACCTCACCCTCCTAGACCTTGCGCGCACACCTCTCCTGGCCCACCTCGCATTTCGATGTATGGAAACGAGGGTATTAAAAAATCCATGTGCAATCAGCTTCATTTAATCCATCCCAAGTTTCACACCGACACCATTTCTTCGTGTCTTAATCTGATTTCGACTCAATGCCCATTCGGAGAGTCGACTAAAGTGTATTCCTTGAAAGAGCTTCAGGCAGCCTTGAGAAATATCCCCTTGCAGCGGCTCCAGGAATGGAATCGAGGAGCGAGTACTTATAATCACAAGCTATGCTTGGCGTATTTGATCACATATCGAGTGGGCGATCCGAGCGCGCACCCGATCAAAACCACCGTGCCTCCTCCTCCTCCTCCTCCACCTTCCGCAGACACCTCTCCTGGCCCTCCTCCCCAAGCTTCCACCAGCTCGGTGGCCAGGAGTATGGCTTTACTTTGCTCGGTAGCGAGGGGTATGGCTTCGGAAGTAAGAGCAGCCCCGGCGCCTCCTCCTCCGCCGCCGTCCTCGCCGCCGCCGGTGCCTCCCTTCCTCCCCCTCTTCCTCCTCCTCCGCCGCCGGTGCCTCACTCCCTTCCTCCTCCTACTCCTCCGCCGCCGATGCCTCGCTCCCTTCCTCCTCCTCCTCCACCGCCAGTGCCTCTCTCCCTTCCTCCTCCTCCGCCGCCGGTACCTCCCTCCCTTCTTCCTCCTCCTCCTCCGCCACCGGTGCCTCCTCCTCCGCCGCCGGTGCCCTATCCTTTCTTGCCCTCTTCCCTTCAGCGCTCGGTGCTGCCACAAGTATATACGGGCACGAAGCGAAGTATGGTTGCAGAGAAGGTAGAAGAAGGAAACGGCACGGAGGACGAGGGCGAAACAGAGGACGAGGACGAGACGTATGGGAACCCGCCGCGAGTCATCAAACGTGTCCGAGCGGATGGATTGGGCGGGGAAGAGGGCGGGTCGGTGATTGGGGGGGGAGGGAATGCGGTGGTGAAGCGCATGGCTTTGTAAGAAACGAGAGTGAGATAGTTGCGGCAAGGGGGAGTTGTAGAAAATATGAAAGATGATAGAATAATAGTAAAGGCGATTTGATTTTTTTGATTACTTTTTGATGCCTTTCCTCCTCGGCCAGCGTTCCGGCGCCGCAGAGGGTCCCAGAGGGGCATGAGCATGTCCAGTACCACCCGAAACACGTCCCGCGGCATACGCGTGCTCTCCGGTCCGCCTTGTACCCCAAGGATGAACGCCATCAAGGTGTGGAGCTTGCGGCTTTCCTCGTCCTCGTCCTCGCGGCCCAGCGTCATGCGTGGCAAGGGTTGGCCTCGCACGGCCCGACCTTGCAGATAAGACGGTGCCTCGGCGTTCCGTTCGACGGCGACCAGGCGGCGGGCCTTGAAAGATGTGAAGCCCTCTCGGTATCTTTCTTCGCGACCGGGTATTGCTCGAGGAGGACGATGGCCTGGTGATTGGGACGCTCACGTCGAAGCCAGGTCAAAAGCGTCTCGCCCTCGTCTGTGTCGGGGATTGCAGGATTGGCGCCAGCTTGGAGAAGGAGGCTGGTGGAGGTGGTCTCTGTCCCGCGAAGAGCTGTTAGGCCGTGCATGTCTTCTTGGGCGTTGGTAGTGTCTCGGACGCGCGGGTCTTGCAGCAGGTGTGCCACATTGTCAACGCGGTCGTAGAAGGCTTGAGTCATAATAGGAGTCTCGCCTTTGGCCTGTTGGGTGGGGTCCGCGCCACGGTCCAAGAGGGCAACGAGGAAGAACTCACGCTCCACAAAGCAACAACCACGCACACACGCACGCAACAACACCCCGCACGCAACAAAACCCCGGCAGCAGCACCACCACCACAGCCGCACGCCGACCCCGCCCACGCACGCCGACCCCGCCCACACACCCTCCCCGCAAAGCCCCGCCCCCGCCCGCCGAATTCCACGCCGAATTTCGCACCACAACACCCACGCAGCATGCAGCACACATACCCATGCACCCCACGCACGCCACGCAGCCCACGCCCGCAAACACAGCGCCGTCACCACAACTACCCCACCCGGAGCCACCCCCCCGCCTAGCCACGCCAAGCATCCACGCCGGCAACACATCCCAGCCGCCATCCCCGCCAAGCATCCACGCCGGCAAAACATCCCCGTCGCCTTCCCTGCAAGCATCCACGCCGGTAACACATCCTTGTCGCCATCCCCACCAAGCAGCCACGCCGCCGCCGCCATGCCGTCAAGCATCCACGCCGGCAAAACATCCCCGTCGCCATTCCCGCCAAGCAGCCACGCCAAGCAGCTGCACCAGCAACACACATCCCCGCCGCCATCCCCGCCAAGCAGCCACGCCGCCGCCGCCTTCCCCGCCAAGCAGCCACGCTGCCACCGCCATCCTCGCCAAGCAGCCACGCCGGCGACACATCCCCGTCGCCTTCCCCGCTAAGCAGCCACGCCAAGCAGCTACACCAGCAACACTTCCCTGCCGCCATCCCCGCCAAGCATCCACGCCGGCAACACATCCCCGTCGCCTTTCCCGCCAAGCAGCCACGCCAAGCAGCTACACCAGTGACACATTTGTATCGCCTTCCCCGCCAAGCAGCCACGCCGGTAGCACATCCTTGTCGCCTTCCTCGCCAAGCAGCCACGCCGCCGCCGCCTTCCCCGCCAAGCAGCCACGCCGCCGCCGCTACACCAGCAACACATTTTTATCGCCTTCCGCGCAAGGCCACGCCGGTAACACATCCTTGTCGCCATCCCCGCCAAGCAGCCACGCCGCCGCCGCCTTCCCCGCGAAGCAGCCACGCCAAGCAGCTACACCAGCAACACATTTTTATCGCCATCCCCGCCAAGCAGCCACGCCGGTAGCACATTCTTGTCGCCTTCCTCGCCAAGCAGCCACGCCGCCGCCGCCATCTCCGCCAAGCATCCACGCCGGCAACACATCGCCGCCGCCACCACGCCCCGCCGCCACGCTGCCACGCGACCAATCCCACCGCCTTCCCTGCGAAGCATTCACGCCGGCAACACATCGCCGCCGGCACCACGCCCCGCCGCCACGCTGCCACGCGACCATTCCCACCGCCTTTCCCGCCAAGCAGCCACGCCGCCGCCGCCTTCTCCGCCAAGCAGCCACGCCGCCGCCGCCATCCCCGCCAAGCATCCACGCAGGCAACACGCCACCGCCGCCATGCCGCCAAGCATCCACGCCGGCAACACATCCCCGCCACACATCTTGAAGGCGCCCTCCTGCTCCTTCGAGTAGTAGCAGAGCGTTCCGATGGCCACAAGCGGCGGAGAGCGCAACGTCTGCACCATTGGACATTAAATTTGTTGTCTGCGTCGGTCCCCGCGATGGTGTTGGCGCTGCGGTCGCCGCTCACTACTCCTTCGTTCTCCTCGCCGGTTTGAGTCATGCTCATGCTACTCTCGTCTTGATCGTGCGCCTCAGTAGGGGTCCTACTCGACCGGGTATCATTTCTTTCGAAATAAGGTGTTTTTCTCACCACGCGATTTTATCGGGGCCTGTGTCACCAATTTGCGCGACCGCCTCAGCAGGGGTCCTACTCGGCCGGGTATCATTTCAACATATTATTTTGTTGGAATACGGCGTTTTTCTCACGCGAGCACTAATTTTTGCGGCTGTCTCAGGACCCTATTCGGTCGGGGGGCAATGGGCAATGAGAGAGTTAAAATAGAAAAAAATAAAATCGTATATTTAGTGCGCGAAGCGCGTCCTTCAAAGCGCGAAGCGCTGCTCCCTTCCTACCACACGTAATAATAAGACAACTATATCGAGACCTACATAAGCACCCACGTAATAACGCAATACCTAGGTACTATCGCACACGAGGGTCGATTATGTTTTCAATTTTATTTAACTTCCATAAAAAATAAAAAAATAAAAAAAGGTAAAAGTCATCATATATGTACCATCACATAGGTATGTATACAAGCCCGCCTCGGGTCAAGCGGTACATAGCAGGTATATTCAGCCCTACTCGGGTTTCGCGGGATGATCGGCGGCCACAAAGGAGCGGCTTGTTTAGAGCGGGATGTGGGCGTCCTCAACCGCGCGGAAAAACGCCAGTGGCCTGATGCTGGTATATCCCGCGTGACCCGAGGCGGGCTTGTATACATACCATACTGTGTTGGTGATCATATATTACAAATATTGGTGACTTTAACCTTTTTTTTATTCTTTATGGAAGTTAAATAAAATTGAAAATATAATCGACCCTCGTGTGCGATAGTACCTCCCCTATCCCCTCTCCTCTCTCTCCCCTTTTCACACCCCCCTATCATCAATTACTACCAATCAGTACCCGTTCATCCTCTTCTTACTCCCCTCTACCTTTCTTATCATCCCTACCACACTCCAATCACCCTTCCCCTACCTATTTCCCACTCCCTAACCTTCCCCCCACAACCCCTTCCCCCTCTATTCGCTTAACCTCTTCTACACCCCTTACCACCAACTACTACCCACCACTACCTCATTCATCCTCTCTTAACTCCTCTCTACCTCTTTCATCATCTCCACCACACTTCTATCACCCTTCCCCTACCTATTTCCCACTCCCTAACCTTCCCCCCACAACCCCTTCCCCCTCTCTTCACTTAACCTCCTCTACACCCCTTACCACCAATTACTACACACCACTACCTCATTCATCCTCTCCCAACTCCCCTCTACCTATTTCATCATCTCCACCACACTCCTATCACCCTTCCCCTACCTATTTCCCACTCTCCTTCGACATACCCCTCCACCTCTCCCCCCTCTCTTCACTTAACCTCTTCTACACCTCTTACCACCAATTAACACACCACACTCAGCCCACTACACTCTTCTCTCACCTGCCCACGCATTTACGTATTACTAACACACTACCCTCACTCCTTATCTACCTCTGTCCCACTCTTCTACAACATACCCCTCCATCCCTCCCCCCTCTCCTCTCTTTACCCCATCTGCCACACTTAACACCCATAAATACACATCATTCATCTCACGGAACCCTTCTATCCGTCTTGTACCTATTTACCTGCTACCAACATCACTGTTGTCATTCTCTCTGCACCTCTTTCCACCCTCCCTCGTTCTATACCTCCAACTCCTGCACTTTCCTCTCTTATCCCCTTTTAGATGTTGTACCACCAAATAATACACGATATTCTCCTTGCTACTTTCTTCTATACGTGCTCTACCGATTCCTCATTTCTTACACACTATGCTGTGTGTCACTTTTTTCTCATCTATTTCCGACTCGCCTCTCGACGCACCTCCAACCGCTCCAACCCTCCACTCTTCTTCGACGACATTGCAGCAGTGCAGTTAAGCGGGAATTTATTTCAGAAATGTGGAGGCATATTCCTTGGCCTTTATCGGCACGTACGCGGATCCCGGTCAAATACGTCGCTGCCGCGCAGTCGCGTGACGCAAATGGCATAGATTCCGAGACGCCAAGCATTTACAGTAATAACAAGAAGGGTCGACACCATAACCGGAACGAGGCACCGCGTACCGCGTGCCTTATCAGCCGCCGTCGGTCTCGGGCAGCGAAGCAATGTCCAAAAGAAAGAGCGAGCACCGCGGATTGTTGGAGGCCAGCGACGGTCAACGCGTATTTCTACCCACGCCCTCGGCCAGGACAGCCCGGCGCGACATGCATGGTTTCGAAATTGTATTGCCTTGTGATCTGCCACCTTTCTCATCCCCCGGGCTCGTCTGTAGGGGGCATCGAGGGTGGCACCGAGGCATAGTCGGCGCTTCGAAAGGCGCGAGAGCGAGAGGAGCGTGGAGCGTGGAGGCGATCCATCCATCCAGGAACACGCGGACGGGTTAAAAATGAGTGGGAAGGAATCGGCCTGCCTTGTTGTGCGGCTTCTTTCGTGGCGTGGGGTACTTTTTTGCCCCACAGAAATGCGCCAGGACTAGAACACGACACATACACGACGACATGCTTTTACCTGCCGCTCTCGACCCACTTGTAAACAACCCGCGACGAGAACCACAGCTTATTTGGAGAAGGGACTAGCTAAAGGAATATTGCTAAACACATAACCAGGACAACAAATTGCTATCATGGCCTACTTGACCTGCATAAGCAAAGTTTCGGCGAGGTCTTGCCCCAAGCATGCAGGCGTTATGGGGAGGTTGGCAGCTTTTGCTTTGATTTTTCCATTCAAATTACCCAAACCCTTTGGCTTTTCGTAGAAAAATGCATGCGGGTTATCGATTCGTCGTCCTTTTTCGTATTGGTTGTGTGTCCAAGCCTGCCTATTAGGATCATTCACTCTTGAGAGAGAAGCAGGGGGGGGGAAGGTGGGTAGGCGCACATTCTTCATGTGATAGGGTAGCACAACAAAAAGGCATGCTGAACCTAACAGCAAGAAATCGAGAAACAATATAACATAGTAAATTCTGGAGTATTATTTTGGCACATCTACTTGCGGGGAGAAATTCACGCACAGACACGTCCTTAGTGCGCTTGCTTGCCCTTTCCCCTTCTTTTTTTCCCTCCTCTCCTAACTGGAGAGCACGACATTTCCCTAAAGCAGCATGATGATGGTAATACAAATTTTCGAGAGTGTGAAAGATTCTAAATATTTGGTAAAAAAAGGACGCTGCGAATCCGATTGGGGGGGAGAAGGCGTGCCACGAGCGGATCGGACGTGGAAGATGGCTCTCTTGGAAATGGGGACGGCATCAGAAAGAGGGGTCATTTGAGCAACCTTAATTGAAATGACCAGCTCATTAATTTCAAGGCATGGCATGCATTGTACCTTTGATATCCAGGTTGCTCTTCATATCATGCGGCAGGCTTCCTTCCCAGGAGCAGGGAGCTGTCATCAAGCAAGCTTGAGCGGAGCGAGAGCAAGCCTGCGTTGAAAAGCCCTGCAAGAGAATGCTTGAGGCCATATAGAAGTGGGTATACCGCAGCATTGAAACCCACAAACGCGTAGAAAATCTACCTGGCAAGGCATGCAAAAGGTCGACGACGCGGTGCGAAAGCGCCGCCGAACAATGAAGTGAAGAAAGGCAACCAAGAGGGCGGAGAGGAAGGAAAGTTGGAGCAAGCCAATGCACTTTGCGCTCGTGTACCGTACCAAGTAACCAAGAGCTGCACCTCACTCTAATCCTCGCTACAACCACCACTAGATCACGACGTGTGCGGTAAATGCATCATGCTCTTAGCATGCAGCCAGTCTGCAAGCCTGGCGGCACCAGACTGCCCTGGAAAGGCAGCATCATCATCGTTTCTTCTTCGCCTCCTCCTCCTCTTCATCATCACAAGGCATGCAGGCATCTCACAGACACACAACCACTCACCCCCCCCCCACACACACACACACTCACACAGGGTAGCCAGTCCTCACATGACCCAAGACGCGGCCGCGGCTCCTCCCAGCATGGCGGAAAAGGTGCCCAGTGAGCTGTACATTTCCGAGAAGTGGGACAGGTGCTTGGAACGGTAAGGAGGGGAGGAAGGGAGGGAGGGAGGGAGGATGGGGGAGGGCGTGCAAGAGTGGCGTGTGTGTGGCGCCGGACGGAGGAGGCACAAGATGGAAGCAAGGGCGAGACAGCGGGAGGGGCGGGGGAGGGAGAAGGGAGAGTGGAAGGGAGAGGCTATCGATTTGTCTTGCTCCCTTGGTGCATCCCGCATGCCTCGCATTAGAAGGGCAAGGAGCACGGCTGCACACATTCCTCATTACTCGCCATCCCCCCTTTCCCCTTGTTTTATAGGAGCGTGGTAAACATTGCCAGCGGCGCCGTACTCGGTCTCTTCTCCGGCTTCGTCCTCGCACGTACGTCCTTGTTCGCCTTCCTCCCCTCCCCTTCCTCCTTCCCCCTTCCCCCCTCCTCCCTTCTTCCTCCTCCCATCTCCCACTCTTGATCCACTCCTCTTCCTTCTTTTCCTTTCTTCCTTCCATCCAACCACAGGGACAGGGCACGGTCGAAGCCTGGTGGCGGCGATGGGGGTGGGGTGTGGAGTGGGCGCCTCCTGGGTCCGCTGTGCCACAGACTTTGAGGAGGAGGAGAAGAAGAAGTGAGGCAGAAGGGAGGGAGGGAGGGAGGGGAAGGGGGTCTATACATAGAAATTAGCAAGTAGGGAGGGGGAGGAGGAGGAGGTGGTGGAGGAGAGGTGGTAGAGGGAGGAGGGTGTGGACTGTGAGGGTGTACTTTTTGAGGGAGAGAGAGGAGACGGGGTTGGGCTGGAGAGATGAGAGGGCGGTTGCTGCTATTCCTGTTCTGTTTGCTGCTATCAGAAGGAGGACGAGGGAGAAGAGGTGCGGGAGGAGGAGGGGGTGCGCGGCTGGCTATGGGGAAGGGAGCAAGGAGAAGGGGGAAAACCTTCACTTTTTCCTACGACGCCCCACCAGCACCACCACCAGCACCACCACCTACAACAGACGCCCAACCGGATCAGAGGCGACGAAAAAAATCTTTATTTGGAGGGACATGGATTGCGCGAGTAACACGAAATAGACACTGCCGCCTCTCTTTCCCCCTCTCCACACATGTCCCCGCTCCTCTTGATCCTCCCCAACCGGAACGCATGGAAAAAGGAAGCAACGAAACAATTGTTAGTGTGTTGCCCTACTTTTGCTGGCATTACTGCAATACACTAGCTTGTAAACCATTTTCTCCCCTTTCTCTTTCTGTTGCGCTCTCAACCACTCCAGTCTTTCCTTTCTCCAGTCCTTTTTTGCGTGTGCCTGCCTGCAGTTGTCTTTGTCAAATCAATGTGCACACTCAGCCGCCACGCGGCACAATTTATTTGTTGGCAACCTTGACATCTAGAGGAGGCTTTTATCTCATTATTACTTGGGCGGCACGCTGTTGCTGGTCTTTTTCTTTGATTCCCCTCCCTCCCCCCATTTCCTCGTTCAAGAAAGAAAGAAGCGAAGCGGCGCGTGGCAGAAAGACCGAGGCATTCTGATGATGCCCGGATGATTGGAATGACTAAGCAGCACGCCTCTCCTGCCCTGCCTCCTCTGTCCACGCACAACGCTCTCCACACCCACCTACTAAATACGAAAACAGGCACATCGCATCAAGCCTTACCAGTACAAGGGGAAGGGGAGGCGGCGCTTGGGTGGGCGTCGTTGGGATTCAAGGGGCCTATCGAACACCTCAGTCAGAGAAGCATGCGATGCTTCTGATCTCACTGCTGCAACAACCTCGGCTTTCCCAAGCCTCTCCTTTTGGTCCTACCAGCCAAGCACACAGCGGCACTACAGCATGGCAAGCGCAGCAAGGAGAAGCAGGACAGAATGCTGTCCTGTCTGCGCCCCACGCCCTTTTTTTGGCCCTGCAACCGAACCGACGCAACAGAAGGGAGGCAAGTCCTCATCATCAAGCAGCATCATCTCACCCCTCTCCCTCCCTCCCTCCACCCCTGGCACCACACCACAGGCCCAGCTACCTACAGCAGCACACGGGTTCCCGACGAGCCAGTCAGGACACCGCGTGCCAAGAGCGAGCAAAGGGTCAGACAACACACATTGACAGAGCAGCACCAGACGCAGCATTTTAAGGCGCACCTATACAGCATCAGAGAGCAGCAGCAGCAGCAGCTTCTTAGCCCAACAGGATGTATCGTGCGTCCGTGCGCGCCGCGCATCAGGTATGTTCGGGCGGCATTGTTCTTGTCGCAGCAGCGGCAGGCAGGCATGACTCGTTTTTGGGTCTGAAGAAGAAGAGGACATAAGCCCGTCCTTTCCTCATCTTCCATGTCTCCCTCCGCGCCTCTCTTCCCTCGCACAATCACCGCACTCACATTCTTCCTTTCCCTCCCTCCCTCCCCCTCCATTTCTCTGCCATCACACAGGGCGGAGGCACCCTCCTCCACCCGCGCCAACGCCAGGTCCTGGCAGCGTCCATGCGCACCCTGCCCTCCCTCCCGCCCGCCATCCCTCCCTCCGTCACGGCCTTCCTCGAGCAGCTCTTGTCGCGCGTGCCCAAGGGCTTTGGACAATTCTACCCCAAGGAGGCGGGAGCAGCGGGGGAGACAGCTGGAGTGACGGCGGGGAAGGAAGGTGGGTGGGTGGGAGGGAGGGAGGGGTGGGAGGGAGGGAGGGGAGGAGCTCGTGTCAACTGCATGTGTGTGCTCCTTGTTCTCATTATTCATCTCACGCGCGTTCTCTCTTTTCTTTTCTTCACATCACAGCCGGCGGCGACAAGGCGGGTAAGAGCGGGGAGAGCAGCAAGAAGGGAGGGGACGGCCCGCACGCCAACCACCAGAAGGGAGGGGCAGGAGGAGGGGGAGGAGGAGGAGGGCAAGGACAAGGAGGAGGAGGAGGAGGGTTTGGCGGCCCGGGAGGTGGCGGAGG
>Ga0209390_10008757_pt1 | contig 12375 bp, 10 predicted proteins | sample BON01_FD_187212 | JGI IMG/M metagenome (GOLD analysis project Ga0209390, IMG submission 187212) | Freshwater microbial communities from Lake Bonney liftoff mats and glacier meltwater in Antarctica - BON-01 (SPAdes) (version 2) | ecosystem: Environmental > Aquatic > Freshwater > Ice > Glacier... | reverse complement strand
TAGATAATATACATCAGTATGTCAATAATATTACATGCCTACACTTTGGCGCTCGAAAAACTCCTCATCTCATTGATTTGTAAGGCTTGGGCGCTCAAAAACGAGCAATCGGAACGGGGAACTTCAGACTAACCCCACCAACGCCTACACAGTGCCGTCGGTGTCCATCACCACGGCGCGCACCGGCGCGTCCAGTAAAGCCAACGAACTGGGAATGCGCGCCATGCAGGAGCGCGCCTATGCCAAGCGCGGCGAGCAATACCTGCTGATCAAATCACCACCGGCATCCGGCAAGTCGCGTGCGCTGATGTTCATCGCGCTGGACAAGCTCAACAACCAGGGGGTGCGGCAGGCCATTGTCGTGGTGCCGGAGCGCTCCATCGGCGGCAGCTTCGCTGATGAACCCCTGAGCCAGTTCGGCTTCTACTGGGATTGGCGGGTAGCGCCGCAGTGGAACCTGTGCAATGCCCCTGGCGTGGACGAGCCGCGTATCGCCAAGTCCAAGGTGGAGGCGGTGCGCAAGTTTCTGGAAAGCAACGACACGCTGCTGGTCTGCACCCATGCCACCTTCCGCTTTGCGGTGGATGAGCTGGGCATTGAAGCGTTCGACAATCGCCTGATTGCCATCGACGAGTTTCACCACGTTTCCAGCAACCCGGACAACAAGCTGGGCAGTCAGTTGGGTGCGTTCATCTCCCGGGACAAGGTGCATCTGGTGGCCATGACCGGCTCTTACTTTCGTGGCGACAGCGAGGCAGTGCTGGCCCCGGCGGACGAATCCAAATTTGAGACGATGACCTACACCTACTACGAGCAACTCAACGGCTACCAATGGCTCAAGGCGCTGGACATCGGCTATTTCTTTTACACCGGCCGTTACGTGGATGCCGTGGCCAAGGTGTTGGACCCGGCACTGAAAACCATCGTCCACATTCCCAATGTAAATGCCCGCGAAAGCCTGAAGGACAAGCAGCGCGAGGTGGATGACATCATGCACGGTATGGGCGAATGGAAAGGCGTTGATCCAGCCACCAGTTTCCATCTGGTGCAAACCAAGGAGGGCCGCACGCTGAAGGTGGCGGATCTGGTGGATGACAGCGATCCGGCCCGGCGTTCCCGCGTACTGACCGCGTTGAAAGACCCGACGCAGAAGAACAACCGCGACCACGTGGATGTCATCATCGCGCTGGGCATGGCGAAGGAGGGTTTCGATTGGATCTGGTGCGAACACGCGCTGACCATCGGCTACCGCAGCAGCCTGACGGAGATCGTACAGATCATCGGTCGTGCCACCCGTGACGCCGAAGGCAAGGAACGGGCGCGCTTCACCAACCTGATAGCCGAGCCCGCAGCCGAGCAAGCCGCCGTGGCCGAGGCGGTGAATGACATGCTCAAGGCCATTTCCGCCAGCCTGCTGATGGAGCAGGTGCTGGCGCCGCGCTATGAGTTCACCCCGAAAAACGCCGGGCCAATGGAGGGCTTCCACTACGGCCCCGACGGTTACCAACTCGGCCGGACCAACTTGGGCGTGAACGAGGCCACCGGCCAGTACCACGTCGAGATCAACGGGCTGACGAAGCCTGAAACTACCGAAGCCACCCGCATCTGCAAGGAAGATTTGAACGAGGTGGTCACGAGTTTTCTGCAGGACAAAACGGTGCTGGAGCGTGGCCTGTTCGACAAGGAAAACACCCTGCCCGAGGAACTGACCCAACTACGCATGGGCAAGATCGTGCGCGAGCGGTATCCGGAGTTGAGCGAGACCGACCAGGAAGCCATCCGACAACACGCGATTGCCGCCATGAACATCACCCAGCAAGCCAAGCTGGCCTTGACCCAGCCTGATGCCAATGGTGGCACGACGCAAGGAGGCACGGCCTTGCTCGATGGCGTGCGTAAGTTCGTCAATGTGCGCGACCTGGACATTGACCTGATCGACCGCATCAACCCCTTCGATGCCGCCTATGCGGTGCTGGCGAAAGCGATGGATGAGAAATCGCTGCGCCAGGTTCAGGCCACCATAGCCGCCAAAAAACTGAGTATCCCAGAAGACGAAGCGCGTGAATTGGCCAAACGCGCTTTGCAGTTCAAGAATGAACGCGGTCGTTTGCCGGACATCAACTCCGCCGATGCATGGGAAAAGCGTATGGCTGAAGGCGTGGCTGCGCTGGCACGTTACCGTGCGCAGGCTAAGGCGGCACAGGTCCAAGGCGAGAACAGCGATGGCTGAGATGGACGACGACGAACTGCTCGATGCGCTGGGCGTAGAAGCCACCCCGGTCAAGGCCTCCAGCCGAACGCCACGCGAGGAACGCATCATCGCGGGTTTCGAAGACATCCTGCGTTTTCATCAAGCTCACGGCCGCGCCCCGCTGCACGGCGAGGGCCGTGACATCTTCGAACGCCTGTATGCAGTGCGTTTGGATCGGCTTCGCAAGTTGCCGGAAGCGCAGGCCCTACTCGCTCCGCTGGATAGCCCTGGACTGCTGTCCGGTGCGACATCGGCGACGGCGGACATTGATGCGTTGGACGAAGACGCCTTGCTTGCTGAGTTGGGTGTTGGGGATGCGCCCACCGATCAAAATGACATTACGGTGCTGCGTAATGTGCGTCCCTACGTCGAAATCAAGGCGGCGGAAGAAATTGCCAACCGCACGCCCTGCACAGATTTCGATCGCTTCAAATCTTTGTTCGAGGAAGCTGAAGCGGGCCTCAAAGCCAGGACCTGGATGACCAAGCCCTTTGTTAAGAACGCCAGCATTGAATTGGGGGATTTCTTCATCATTGGCGGCCAGACAGCATACGTGGCTGAAATCTATGAGGGCACTAAGACCAAGGATGGACGCGACAACCCGCGACTGCGAGTCATTTTTGACAACCATACCGAGAGCAACCTGTTGCTACGCTCACTTTCGCGTTCGCTCTATCCTGACGGAAACACGTCCGTGGGGCGCCGCCTTATCCGCAAGGACGATGGCCCTCTGTTCGGTGATGCGCCCGAGACTGATGATGTCGAGTCCGGGACCATCTATGTGCTGCGCAGCTTGTCCAGCCATCCGTTCGTGGCCGAGCATCGCGAGCTGATCCACAAGATCGGCGTGACCGGTGGCAAGGTAGAGGCCCGCATTGCAGGCGCAGACAAGGACGCTACCTACCTCTTGGCCGACGTGGAGGTTGTTGCCACCTACACGCTCCATAACTTGAGCCGCGCCAAGCTGGAGAACATCTTCCACCGCTTGTTCGGCGCAGCACAACTCGATCTGACTATCGAAGACCGCTTCGGCCATCCCGTCAAGCCGAGGGAGTGGTTCCTGGTGCCGCTCCATGTCATTGACGAAGCAGTTCAGCGCATTCGCGATGGATCAATTACCGATGTGGTGTATGACCCGAAGACAGCGCGGTTAAGCTAAAAATATTTTAAAATCAATTGCTTATAGACCATCTGCCGCCGCGGTTTCATTCGTAACTGGGCGTGATCTGGAAGCCGGTGATTTCCGAGCGGCCGGAGGTGCGCGCATCAGCGGGGGAATGCTGGATTGCAAGACCCGAGCCGATTAGACGCAATATCGACCGCGGCCCCTTTGAGCTTTACCCGACATGCCAAAAATGCGTAAGAATCGGCGGGTCCGTGAGTGAGTACTGACTCACTGGGCATAATTACATAAGTATTTGTTTTTATTGATATTTTTATAAAGTGTCCCGATGAGCAACTCCACACTCGACATCAACGCCACCTTCCGCGGCGGCGGCCGTTCGGTGGAATGGCTGGATGAAATCAACAAGGCGTCGATCGTCATGCTCGCCGAGACCGGCATCGTGCCGAAGGATGTGGCGCAGCGCATTGCCAAAGGCATCGCAGCGGTCATCGACAATGAAAAAGCGGGCAAGGAAGGTTTCAAACCGCGCAGCTCCGCGGACTATCTCGATTACGAACCGCGGCTGATCGCCGTCGCCGGCCAAGAAGCATCGCGCCTGCACACCGGCCGCAGCCGGCAGGACCTCGCCTCCACCATCGCGCGGATGAACCTGCGCGACGGACTGCTGCAGGTCATCGAATCATTGATCGCGCTCAGGCAATCATTCTTGAAGCGCGCCGAAGAACACATCGAGACCATCATCCCCGCCTACACCCACGGCGTGCAGGCGCAGCCCACCACCTTTGCGCATGTCCTGCTGGCCTTTGAATCAGCACTGGCCCGCGCCAGCGAACGGCTGCAGGAGACCTATGCGCGGGTCAACAAATGCCCGCTGGGCGCGGCGGCGCTGGCGACATCGAGTTTTCCGCTGGACCGGAATCGCTTAGCCGAGTTATTGGGCTTTGAGGGCCTGGTCGAAAACGCCTACGACGCCAATCACCTCGCCCCCATCGACAGCGCGCTGGAATGCGCCGCCGGCTACAGCAGCATCGCGCTACAGGCGGGCATGTTCGCGCAGGACATCCACGCCCAATACGCCGAACCGGTGCCGTGGTTCATGCTCCCCCCAAGGGGACTTCCTTCGGGGCGCGCCGCTGGCGAACTGACCGGCACAAGCAGCATCATGCCGCAGAAACGAAACCCCGCCGCCCTCGAACAACTGCGCGCGCAATCGAGCATCGTCATCAGTGAAATGCAGACCATGACCTGGGTCTCGCACAACAACCGCCCCGGCATGTTCGACTACCGCATGTACGACCCGGTGCCGGTTACGCGTCTGCTGCAGGTGCTGAAGATTTACAGGCAGGTGGTCGATGCGCTGGTCGTCAACAAGGAACGCGCGCTGGAAGAAGTACGCGCGGATTACTCCACCACCACCGAGATCGCCGACGCCCTGCTGCAAAAAGCCGAAGTGCCCTTCCGCACCGGACATCATTTCGCGTCGAAGCTGACGGATTACGGGCGGGGTAAGGGGCTGAAGCTGCAGGAGATTCCGTTTGCCGAGGTGCAGCGCATCTATGCCGAAAATGCGAACGCGGCGTTGCCGCTGAACGAAACCGAATATGCAGATATTATCAGTGCGGAAACTATGGTATTTGGGAGGAAGGGGTTGGGGGGGCCGCAGGTAGAGGAGGTAACGCGGATGCTGTCAGGTGAGCACTTGCCACTCGACTCTGCCGTTGCATGGCGATCCAACCAGATAGATGGGCTCACTCAGCCCCATACAGCTCGCGAGAAGATGTTTGAGGCATTATCCACTCAGTATGGCGGGCTTTAGGCTTGCCTAAAACGAGAAATCCACCTCGGCCCTTTGATAGCCCTACCGTTTGCGAAGATGGTTTATGAACAACGTTGTTGAGAAGTATCCCGGCGGTTCCAAATCACGAGTTAATCGTGCTGGCGATAACGTCCGGGCCGGAACCGCATCCGAACAAGACTTGACGGTTATCGAAGACTGGCGCGCCGCACATCGCAGCGTCCTTAACACCTTCCAAGCGATTCTTCGCAATCGAACAAAAAGCACAAACGTAACGGTTGCCCAAAGACATAAACGTAAACGAACAATCTTTGACAAACTTCAAAGATTCCCAAGGATGCAATTATCACGAATGGATGATGTCGCTGGATGCCGACTGATTTTTAGAAACATTCGTGCGCTCTCCGTTTTTAGAATGAAGTTTCATAAGGCGCACTTTAACCATAAACGTCGGAATGAAATCGACAAGTACGATTACATTAGCGCGCCCAAGGCAACAGGTTATCGCGGTGTGCATGACGTATATGAATACGATGTCCGGTCTGAGATCGGCAAGCATCTAGCGGGTTTATATGTCGAGGTACAGTACCGCACCTTAGTACAACATGCGTGGGCTACAGCCGTCGAATTAATTGGATTTGTAACGGAAAGCCAACCAAAATTTCAGGCTGGCGACCAACGATATGAGCTTGCAATGGCGCTCGCCAGCGAAATTCTTGCGAGAGCGTACGAGAAATTGACCGGGCCATTTCCAGAAATCGAAAATAAAGAGCTCGTTCGTCGTTTTCTTGAATTGGACAATGAACTCGGTTTATTGAGAACCCTTAGAGGACTAAATGCGGCAGACAAAGCAGTCACTGAAAACCGGAATACCATTTTGATATTTCCCCCCTCTGGAGATCTTGAAATAAAAACCTACAGAGATGCTACTGATGCAGTTCAGGCGCTCTTCGACCTAGAGAAGCAGCATCCCGAATACGACATCGTATTAGTGAGGGCGGATACAAGTGATGAAGTTCGGCTTGCTTTTAAAAACTATTTTTCTGATGCACGCGACTTCATTAGCTTTGTAGATGACGGCTGCGCAACGCTTTCAGGTATTAAGCAGATTCGTCAAAAGAGGAAGTAATAGGGAACAGACCACGTTTTCTAGCAAACCAGTCTCGTTAAATCCGCGCCACCACCAGCTTCACGCCCTTCTGCTTCGCAGCCAAAAAATAGGGTCCGTGTAACTTTTCAATCAACGTTACACGGACCCTATTTATTCTATAACAGCCCGCCGTTACCAGACCCGCCATCGCTAAAGGTACCGGAGACGATTTCTTTTTCAACAATTTGACCCCGGCTCTTGTCATGCGCTCAGCCTCTCCGGCGACAGATACTGCTGCCGGTAATTCTCGAACGGCAGGGTGTCTTGCGCTTCGATTTGCCGCTGTGCTTCGATCGACTTTTCAGCCATACGCGTGTAGCGCGCTTCCACTTCGGCCGTAAGCGGCGATGTCAGCAAGTTGCGCCCGTGCCGCACAGATTGCGCCTGCACAAAGTGGAAATAGGAATTGTTGTGGTGCTGTTCCATTTCCCGCAACATGCGCGCCGACGGCGTCAGCGCGGGATTCGCCAGCGCTGCCGCAGCGGCCGACAACGCATCCCGGTACGCGCTGCTGCGATGCGCTGCATCGAGCGCTGCGGCGATAGGCTCGCACTCGCGCAGCAGATCGCCGCCCCATATTCCTGGCGAGATCTCCTCACCTGGCCGGCACAGGCGCAACGCCGGATCCCGCCCGCTTTCGGCGACCCGGTGCTGGTTGACCGACATGGCGGCGATTTCGTCAGGCGTGTCCGGCGGGCTGTTGCTCAGCAGACAATGCAGCAGAAACACGTCGAGAAAGCGGATCACGCCCGCGGTGATGCCTATGGGACAGAACGGGTCGAGGTCCAGGCAGCGCACTTCGACGTACTCGACACCGCGCTCGCGCAAGGCATGCAGCGGGCGCTCGCCCGGGCGTATCGGCCGCTTGGGGCGGATGGCCCCGTAGAACTCGTTTTCGATCTGCAACAACGACGTGGTGAGTTGCAGGTAATCTTCACCGTCGCGTATGCCTATGGCCGCATACGGCGGATAAGGCACGGTGAGCGCGCCCTGCAGCGAGCGGGCGTAGCTGTCCAGGCTGTTATAGCTCACCGCAAGCGCCGCCTGCGCCTCGCTCTGATAGCCCAGATGACCCATGCGTAGCGACGTGCTGCCGGGCAGATGCAAGGTGCCGCTGGTCAACTCCTGCAGCTCGTGCGCACGGCCGGCAACGAAACTCTTGCAGACCGCAGGTGATGCGCCAAACAAGTACAGCAGCAGCCACGAGTGACGCCGGAAGTTGCGTATCAGTGAAAAATACACGTCATTCTGGTAGGACTGGGCCGAACCATTGTACGCGTCCGTCTGTCGCAGCAAGGGCCATGCCGCATCCGTCAAAGAGAAGTTGTAGTGAATGCCGGAGATGGTCTGCATGCGCCTGCCGTAGCGGTGCGCAAGGCCATAGCGGTACACCGTTTTCGCCCGCCCCACATTGGAATGGCCATACTGCCCGATGGGAATGTCATCGTCCGCGGGCAGGCTGCACGGCATGCTGGCGCACCACAGCATTTCATTGCCCACGTGCCGGTACACCAGCTGATGGATCTCGGTGAGTTCCTCCAGGCAGGGCTCGATGCCATCGTGTACGCCGGTGATCAGCTCGAGCTGGGATTCGCTGAAATCCGTGGTGATGTGGGGGTGGCTGAGCGCCGAGCCGAGCGCCGCCGGATGCGGCGTATCGGCAAGCATGCCGTCCGGCCTGACACGCAGGCTTTCTTTTTCTATTCCGCGCTGCAGACTCGTCAGCATCCCGGGTTCGAGTGCGTGCAGTCGTTTATGGAACTGATTCAAACACGTTCTCCCGTAACAATAGATACACCAAAATCAAGAATCAAAAGGGCCAGGCACGGGTTTCCAAAGCAATGGGGTCTTGCAATCATACATTTGCTTTTCTGAATATTAATTTTGCAATCCCGAATCACCGCGCGCCGACACATCACCTAAAAGATTGGCAATCAATTGCCGCGAGAGGTGCACACGTCAGCGGGGGAATGTTGGATTTCAAGACCTGACCCCATTGCCCGTGCCCGTGCCCGCATTGCCCGCATTGCCCGTGTGCCCGTGTGCCCGTGTTGCCCGTGTTGCCCGTGTTGCCCGTGAGAAGTATATATCGTAATATATTGCGACTAATTACGATTAAATTCATTATCTCGCTATTTATGGCGACTTGACTAAATAGAGTTACTGATATATATATCGTAATAACTGACGATATATGGCAATTTAACCGACATATTCGCAATATATTACGACTATGAGAATCACTGGTTTACTCACAGATGATGCCGTGCTGGCCGAATTGGGCGCACGTATTGCCGGTCGTCGGGTTGAATTGCAGCTAACCCAGGCGGCTGTGGCCGAACAGGCGGGTATCGCCAAGCGCACCCTCGAGCGTATGGAGGCAGGGCAAACGTCACAGTTGGCCACTCTGGTTCGTGTGCTGCGGGTGCTGGACGCCGCATCAGGGCTGGATAGCCTGATTCCGGAGTCCGGATCCAGACCGATGGATTTGTTAAGGCGAAAGGGCAAGGTCCGACAACGAGCTTCGGGTCAACGCGCCGCAAAATCGGCCAGCAAATCGTGGAGCTGGGATGAGAAGCCCTGAGCACGCTTGCGAGAAACCATGAGCACGCTGGCCGAAGTCAGGCTGTGGGGTAAAACCATCGGCGCTGTCTCACTACAGGATGGGGAGGAAGTCACCAGCTTTGAATACGATGCAGCATTCGCGCAAAGCGGCATTCAAGTCGCGCCGATTGTGATGCCGCTTTCCCGACGCGTGTACCGCTTCCCCGAGCTTTCTCGCCCGACTTTTCTCGGGCTACCCGGCCTGCTGGCCGACTCGCTGCCCGACAAATTTGGCAACGCGCTGATTGATGCCTGGCTGGCATCGCAGGGGCGGCAACCGGATGCCTTCAACGCTGTTGAGCGGCTTTGCTATATCGGTGAACGCGGCATGGGTGCGCTGGAATTCGCCCCCGCCATCGGCCCCAGTACAAAGCAGACCACACACATTGAGGTCAGCCAGTTGGTTGAGCTTGCATCGGAGGTATTGACCCACCGGAATAACCTGCAGGCGTCTTTTGCGGCTGAAGGCAAAGAAGATGCGCTAAGGGATATTCTGCGCGTGGGCACATCCGCCGGTGGCGCGAGGGCGAAGGCGGTCATCGCATGGAACCCAAAAACCAATGAAGTGCGGTCCGGCCAGGTCAAAGCCGGCAAGGGATTTGAATACTGGCTGCTGAAATTTGACGGCGTCAGTGGCAACAAAGACAAGGAACTGGAAGACCCAAAAGGCTACGGGGTGATCGAGTATGCGTATTACCTGATGGCGCTGGAATGTGGCATTGATATCAGTGAATGCCGGCTGTTTAAAGAGGATGGCCGGTCGCATTTCATGACGCGCCGCTTTGATCGTCTTGCTGTCGGCGAAAAACTTCACATGCAGTCACTCTGCGCCCTGGCGCACTACGATTTCAATATGGCAGGCGCTTATAGCTACGAGCAGGCGTTGCTGGTGATGCGGCAACTGCAGTTGCCCATGCAGGCCATCGAGCAACTGTTTCGGCGCATGGTATTTAACATCGTGGCCCGCAACCAGGATGACCACGTGAAGAATATTGCCTTCCTGATGAATAAATCCGGTGAGTGGTCGCTATCGCCGGCCTTTGATATGACCTACAGCTTTAATCCTGCGGGTGCGTGGACGGCAAGCCATCAGATGACGATGAATGGAAAACGCGACAATTTCACGATGGAGGACTTCAACGCCTGCGCAAAGACTGCTTCGATGAAACGGGGGCGCGCTGCGAAAATCGTTGCCGATGTGCAGGCGACGGTATCGAAATGGAGATCGTTTGCAGAAAAGGCAGGCGTGCCTGATGTCGTGCGCGAAAAAATTCAGCGCACGTTAAATCTGAAACCCTATTTATGAAGCCAGGCGAGCACAAAACAGTCCAAGCCCGGCACGAATGGGGCACGAATGGGGTCAGACACCATAATATCGTAACTTATTGTTTTAATTTATATTTTTATAATAAATTAGGGTCCGTGAAACAATTAAACTCGCACCAATGCCAGGATTTTCCCTGCTTGGGGAGCCAAGCTGTGCTCCAGCCGACCGTTAACGACCGTCTTTTTTAAAAATCATTTCCAGAGACCTGACTTCACACGCCTGTCAGAGCCGATAAAAAAGCCGGGGAGGCATCCCCGGCTTTTAAAAACCATCAACCTGGCTGTGTCAGGAATTCGCCGGCCGTATCACCATTTCAACCCGGCGGTTCTGGGCGCGCCCGTTTTCGGTGCCGTTGTCAGCGACCGGCGCAGCCTCGCCCTGGCCGTAAGTGGACATCCGGCTGCGCTGGACATTGCGCTGGGCCAGGTAATTCGCCACCGCGTTCGCGCGCCGTAGCGACAGATCCTGGTTGAATTGGGTGCCGCCCACGCTGTCGGTATGACCGGTCACCGAGATCGTGCTGGCCGGATATTCATTCAGCGTATTGGCCATCCGGTCGAGTGTGGGGTGGAGTCCGCTGTCGATGGTTGAACTGCCGCTGGAGAACGAGACCGCAGCCGGCATGTTGACCTTGAGCGATCCATCTCTCTGTTCAGTGACCTGTACGCCGGAATCCTTGGTGGCCATGCCCAGCTTTTCCTTGATCAATTGCCAGTTGTAGCCGGCCGCTGCGCCTGCACCGGCGCCGACGGCTGCGCCAACTGCCGTAGACCTGCCGGTGCCTCCGATTACTCTGCCGAGCACGGCACCTGCAGCGGCACCCACTCCGGTGCCGACCGCTGTTTCGTTTTGCTGTTGCGTTGCACAGCCGGCGGTCAGGGTGGTCGCCAGCGCAATCGTGGTCAGTGTCAGGACGTGTCTCATAGGAAATCTCCAGTCGTTATTCAGGGTAATCAAGCCAGATACGCGTCATTTCAGTGAAAGCGCCGATTGTTTCAGCGCATTGTTGAAAACGGCACCTCCGGAAGCTCATCGCCTTTGCGCGGAGCTTCACGGAACCAGTATTTCCCTCTGCCGATACGGATTCTGTACGTTAGTGCACATAAGTGAGTAATAGGGGACAGGCTGAGCTGACCCTGTTTGCCCCCGGGTCCGCTGATTCGGTCAGCGGCTTCGTCGTTTTCCTGCGTCTATCCGCGAACCAGTTTCGCCAATTCCGCGCCCTCCACCAGCTTCACGCCCTGCTGCTTCGCGAACGCCCGCGCCTGCGCTGTCAGCTCTCCCGCCACCACATACTGGCATCCCCTCGCGCCACACTGCTCACCGGCCGCCACCAACTCTTTTAGCGGCTCCATACCCGTGCGCGCAGCCTTCCAGCGCCGCGCATACACCAGCGTCACGTAGCCCAGTTTCTCAAGCTCGAGATCCACCGCACCGTCGACTCGCCGCACGGCGTAGCCCTCGGCCTTGAACCCTCGCTCCAGCGCTTGTGCAAAATCCTCCCAGGACAGGCTGCGGGTCTTCTCCAGCGCTTTCGCCAGTCGCGCGCCGCTGGGTGTGCGGATCTGTCTCCAGACGACGATCAGTGTGATTCCGGTGAAGGGCGTGGTGGCGAATAACGCATAGCCCCACGGCAAGAAGTTCTGCGCCAGCCCGAACGTGGCGAGTGCCGCCAGCGCGCTCACCCACCAGTCCTGGCGCAGCAGGATTGCGAAAATTGAGTTCTCAGCCAGCTTCCATTTCATGCGTTGTGCCTCGGGTCTACGTTAGAAAACAATTAAAGGGGCCACGGGTATTCGGCGACACACTGGAACTGTTCATAGGTCGTATTTCAACTTCGTGCCATCAATGGCAATCGTGCCGGCGGATTGCAACTGGTCGAGCAGCGCGTCCAGTTCCTTATCGGTAAGTTTTTTGCCGAACAGCGCTGCCACGGTGCTGCGCAAGGTCTTCAGCGTTCGCGGCCTTGCACTGCCCCGCTGCCGCAGGTTGGCGACTATATGCTCTAGTAGTTCGTTTCATTAAAACAAATACATATTAGGCAGTGCTGATATCAAATTTATTCCACCGAAATACGACGGGAAGTTGATTCATTTCATCAACGCCTTTGAGAATACGCGTT
>Ga0209390_10008756_pt1 | contig 12376 bp, 10 predicted proteins | sample BON01_FD_187212 | JGI IMG/M metagenome (GOLD analysis project Ga0209390, IMG submission 187212) | Freshwater microbial communities from Lake Bonney liftoff mats and glacier meltwater in Antarctica - BON-01 (SPAdes) (version 2) | ecosystem: Environmental > Aquatic > Freshwater > Ice > Glacier... | reverse complement strand
ACATTCCTGATCACATATCAATCTGACACGGAGAAAAACGTGACGTCAATTACGGTGCACCGCAGGGTTGCATGGAACGAAACAGATGCCGCCGGGCACAATCATTTCTCAGCAGCATTTCGCTGGCTAGAGGAAGCCGAACACGACATGTTGCGGCTAATCGGGGTGGAAAGTGACCTAATCGATCGGATCCCTCGGGTTCATATTGAAATTGATTACTCGGCCCGGCTGTACTTCGGTGAGGAAATTGCCGTCACGGTTTCCGTGGTCAAAGTGGGTAATTCTTCGGCCAAGCTGAGCATGTTGGTCACCCATGATGGGGGCAAAGATGCCGTCAAGGCGAGCTACGTTGTGGTGAATGCCTCCAGCACGACCGAGGGGTCAGCTCCCTGGACGCAGGAAACTCGTGAGTTGCTTGAGAGCGGGCAACACTTGGAAGTTGCCCCAAAAGCTTCATCAATCGGTTAGATTTTGGCGCAGTAATATCAAACAAAGGGGTCATTTGTGCTTGAAGGTGTACATGTAGAAACCGCGTCCCAAGCGGTTACTCGGGTCTTGCTCGACGCCATTGTGGACGGGCGGATCCCGCCCGGCAAGACCCTGCGACTCCAAGAGATCTCTGACCAGTTGGGGCTGAGCATGATGCCGGTGCGTGAGGCGATTAGGCAACTTGCGGCCCTGGATCTCGTGGAAATTGAGCCGCGCCGGGGTGCTCGCGTTCGGGCGATGTCGGTTGAGGACCTGCAGGACACTTATTTTAGTCGGGTGTACATAGAGTCAATTGCGGTTTGGGAAGCAGCCAAGAGTTTCACCCAAGCAGATTACGACAAGGCAAATGGCGCATTAATGGAGCAAGAGGCAGCGCAGTTAGAGGGCGATTTGGTTCGTGGGCGCGCGGCCCACGAGCGGTTCCACTTTGCTATCTATGAAGCTTCACACAAGAACTGGCTTTTGCGCAGTATTTTGCCCGCCTGGCGCAACTCTGAGCGCTACCGTGTTGGCGCTTTGGCTCAAAAGGAAACCCTTGCCCGCCGGGGAATTGAGCACCACGAACTCTTGGAATCGGTGTCTAGGGGGGACGGACGAGCCGCGGTGGGCCATTTGGCCACGCACCTGGCAACTTCGGTTCAACTTGCCTGGGCGAGTGTGGATACCTCCGGTGACCTAGTGCCCTTGGGAGTCTCCAAAGAGGATATTTCGGCACTGGTTGACCAAATCGAAGCGTCATAGCCTTTTTTCCATCTGAAAAGTATCCGTTTTCGAGAAAAACAACACGTTTTTATAACAACTTGGCAAACCACCTTGCGCGATCTGTGATCAAAAGGCAAACTTTGCACGTCCCCGTTAGTACTAGGGGATAAACCAGCAGGATGATCCTGCTTTACCAGGGAGGTTAAATGAGGCGTAGTCTCACAAAAATCGCGATCGGACTGGCTGCATCGTCACTAGTTCTTACCGCATGTGTTTCCTCAGACGAAGAAACGGCTACTGAAACAACAGCTGCCGAAACAACCGCTGAGACCAGTGAAGCCGCAGTAGCCGAAGGCGAACCACTCGTTCTCGGAATTGTCCAGGCTGCGAGCGGATTCATGGGTCCAATTGATACCCCTGCCCGTAACGCTCTGCTCATGGAGGTTGACAAGGTCAACGCAGCCGGCGGAGTCAATGGCCAACCAATCGTTGTCGAGTACATCGATACCGAAACCAAGTTTGAGCGCTATGCCTCAGCAGCCGAAGAAGTAATTGGCAAGGGTGCAAACGTGCTCATCGTCACTTGCGACTACGACGTTTCTGCCCCAGCAGCTCTCGTTGCTGAAGGCAAGAACATTCTGAACGTCGCTCCATGTATCGGTGACCCAATTTACGGTCCTGCCGGTGGCCTACCCAATGGATTCTCAATGGGCTCAGGAACACCCGGTGAATCAACCATCATGGCAGAGTTCGCAACTGAAAAGGGTTGGAAGACCGCAATTCTTATGCGCGACACTTCGATCAAATACACCCAGAACCAGTGTGAAATCTTTGACACTCGATTCACCGAACTTGGTGGAGAGGTTCTCGCAAGCTACGACTACGTTCAGGGCGATTCCGTCAAGGAAACCGTCTCCAAGATCGCAGCAGGTCCCGCACCTGACGTGATTGTGAACTGTGGTTACAACCCGGGTGGATCACAGGTTGCCAAAGAAATCCGTGACGGCGGTGTAGAGACACCTATTATTTCCGGCTTCGGAATGGACGGTGACTTCTGGACGCCAGCGATTCCCGGACTCAAGGACTACTACGTTGTCACTTACGCAGCAAAAAATGGTGACGATCCAGATCCTGCTGTTAACGAGTATGCAGCAGCCTACGAAGCACAATACGGGTCAGCACCTGATGTCGGCGGATTCGTAACGGGCCCAGCGACACTCCAGGCCATCCTTGCTGCTTACGCAGTCTCGGGTAGCTGGGCGGGCGATCAAATGACTGCCGCAATGGAGCAGTTCAAAGATGTACCTACGTTGGCTGGACCAACTTCCTTCTCACCCGAATTGCACATCAACGTTGAACGGCCAATGGCAGTTCTTGACGTACGAGATGGCAAGCTCGCGTGGATTGAAGACCGGACACCACAGAAGCTAACATTCGCAAAGAGTTAGTAGCGTAAGTTTTACGAAATAGCAGCACGAAAGAATAATTGGAATGAGTAGTACGAATGAGTAACGCGCGTTCACCCCGGTCACTGAAAGTGACCGGGGTGTCTCGTGCGTTCGCGGGTGTCCAAGCACTCACAGACGTGAATCTAGAAATCATTCCGGGACAGGTGCTGGGTCTGATTGGTCCCAACGGCGCCGGTAAGTCAACGTTGGTAAACATCATCAGCGGATACGACTACCCGAATAGCGGAAGTGTCGTTCTTAATTCAACCGATATCACCACCACGAAGCCACACAAGCGAGCCAGACACGGCTTGGCTCGAACTTTTCAGCAGGGTCACCTTTTTAGCGGGCTCACCGTGCGGGACAACTTGGAAGTGACCGCACTCGGTGCGGGGGCCAGTGCGCATCAGGCTCGAGACCGCGCTGAAAGTTTGCTCACCGAATTTCACATCCAAGAAATAGCAGATCATGCCGCCCACTCTTTACCGCACGGCCTGGAAAGACTTGTGGGAGTTGCCAGGGCTCTTGCTCTTGAACCAGATTTTGTTTTACTTGACGAGCCGGCCGCGGGACTCAATGAAGGGGAGATTGGGGACTTCGCAGACAACATTCGGCTCTTGCGCGATCGTGGTCTTGGCATCTTGTTAATTGACCACAATGTCAAACTGATTTTGTCTATCTGTGATCGCATCCATGTGCTGGTCGAGGGTAAAACTTTACTCGAGGGTACCCCCGAGGAAGTTCGTTCAAGTGAGGAATTGGCCGAGGCCTATTTGGGAAGGAGCGGCAATGCCCACTCATGAGATTGGTCTGCAGGTAGAGGACCTTTGCGTCTCCTACGGTGGCATTCCAGCGGTTCGTGGTGTCAACCTTGAAGTCAAAGCGGGTGAAGCTATTGGTCTCATCGGCCCGAATGGCGCTGGAAAGTCCTCGACACTGCTCGGAATCATGGGAGCCACCTCACGCACGGGAACGGTGAGAGTCAATGGCCTTGATGTGTCGGGGCTACCGCCGGAGAAAGTGGTTCGCCAAGGCGTGGCGTTGGTCCCGGAAGGTCGGCATATTTTTTCCGAACTCAGTGTTCTTAACAACTTAAAGTTGGGACTGGTAGGACGACGCGAGAAAACTGGAATACCGGAAGCCTTCGCCGAAGTATTCACACTGTTCCCAATCTTGGAAGAGTTCCAAGCACGCAAAGCGGGACTTCTCTCGGGAGGTCAACAACAACAACTGGCAATTGGCAGAAGCTTGATGGCCAACCCAGACATTATTCTGCTCGACGAACCAAGTCTGGGTCTTTCACCAACCGCTGTTGACACCGTCTTTGAAGCACTAGATGTAGTTCGTAAGGCCGGCAAGGCGGTTTTAATTGTTGAACAGCGAGCCGAGTTCACCATCGCATTTTCTGACAAAACGTTTGTGCTACACGACGGCCTGATCACACTGACATTAGGACCGAGTGATGCGAATAATGTCGACGTATTGACAAAGGCTTACTTCGGATGAACCAATTTATTCAGTCACTGGTTGACGCAATCTCGGGCGGTGCCATCCTTGGGTTGGCCGCCCTTTCGATCGGTCTGGTTTTTGGAGTTATTCGACTCGCAAACTTTGCCCAAGGTGAAATCATCACGGCTGCCGCCTACACACTGATTTTTACGTGGCAGTTCGGCTGGTTCATCTCGATTCCGCTCTCAATTATTGTTGCTGTCGCGCTGTCGCTACTGATGGAGTTCTCCGTATTCTCCCGGATGCGAACGGCAACTCCGGCAACACTTTTAATTGCAAGCTTTGGTCTTAGCTTCCTGCTGCAACGGGTCTACGAACTAATCTTCAGCAACACCGTTCAAACGGCACCGGTGGGAAGTGCACTCGCTCAGTCCATTGATATCGGCGGAGTCCGAATCCAAATGCTTTCCGTCGTGACCATTATTTTGGCTGGTGCGTTGCTCTATGGACTTACCCTGTTTTTGTCTAAGTCCAGCCTGGGGCTGCAACTGCAAGCCGCAGCGGCAGATTTCCAAACGGCGCGACTTATTGGAATTTCGGCCAGTCGCGTGATTGGTTTGAGCTTCGCTCTCAGCGGGGTTCTCGCGGCAGCGGTGGCCTTTGTTTCAACGGTTCAAACTGGGGCGGTCGGTCCGTCATTCGGTGTACCCATTGTGATCTTGGCATTGGTTGGAGCCGTTATTGGTGGGATCGACAAACTTTCGGGAGCACTCGCTGGTGGTTTCCTTGTGGGGTTTGCGACGTCAATGCTGGCAAGCTGGCTACCGCAAGATTTCAGCAACTTCCGTGACGCGTACGTTTTCGGTTTAGTCATTTTGGTCTTGCTCTTCCGACCATCGGGTCTGCTAATTAGAGGAAGAGGGGTTGCTCGAACATGAGTGAAATACTGTCAAAGGGCAAGACATCCCTTCGCTGGCGTTTAGGTCCGCTGTGGTCCCTTGTCAGTTTGCTGCTACTCGTCTATTTGGTGACCTTGGCAAACAGTTTCATGGGGGACAGTGTCCAAGTGCAGTTGCAATTTGCATTGGTCAACCTAATAATTGTGATTGCACTGCAAATGTTCATTGGAACATCAGGGGTTTTGAGTTTCGGACACATTGCCTTTGTTGCGGTTGGCGCCTGGACGGTTGGACTGCTAACAATTGAGCCCGACCTCAAGCGCAGCTTGCTCTCGGACATGTTCCCGTTCTTATTTGACGTCCAAGCACCTTGGTTAGTTGCGGTCTTTATCGGCGGAATTGTCGGTGGACTGCTGGCACTTATTGTTTCGCCCTTTTTGATGCGTCTGAATGGATTACAAGCCGGTATCGCAACATTTGCCCTACTCGGAGTTGTCACCCAAGTATTGACGTACTGGTCAAGTATTGGACCTCGTAGCGGCCAGTCCATGGTGGGAATCCCAGATGTTCTGAATCTGCAAACCACAATGTTTTTTGCACTCGGGGCAATTGTTATTGCCTGGCTATTTCAGCGGACCAGACCGGCGAGGCTTCTGCGTGCCGCTCGCGAGGATGGGATCGCTGCAGCAGCCTCCGGGATTAACGTCGTTTCCCAACGCATAATTGCCTTCACCATCTCAGGGGTCGTCGCCGGTGTGGCAGGCGGCCTTTTTGCTCTCACCAACCGAGTACTGCAAGCTTCGCAACTTGGTATCGAATTGACGTTCATCACCCTCGCCATGCTCGTACTGGGCGGGATGCTTTCACTTAGCGGTGCAGTTATCGGGGCACTTGTATTTAGTGTGATTGATGTCGGTCTGGTTCAACTGCAATCCGGGGTTGACATTGGTTCACTTGTTATCTCAATCCCACAAGGGGTGCGACCAATTATTTTAGGTCTGATCTTGGTCGGCTTCTTGATCTTTAGACCAAGAGGGCTAACGGGCGGCCGTGAAATCGTGTGGCCATTTAGATCGCAACGAACAGCACTGCCGGGCTTGCCACCAAATAACGAGTAAGTTAATTTCACTCACACGTTTCGTTCGGTCCCCTACTTGGCGAGAGCCGCCTCGAGTGCGTTTCCGCTTTCGTCAGCCAAGGCCGCTGTCATTAAACGGGTCAACTTAGCGGGTGAATCGTCCTGCTGTGACAGTCCCGCGACGCTCGCCATCAGTTTATTAAAGTTCTTCATGCCGTTAGCGTGAGTGTCGCCGTAACCCTTAACAACCTGCTGGCATATCACCATTTGGAGGGCGAGTTGGTAGTTCTCGGGTGCATAGAGTCGAACGATCGCAAGCCAACCGTCGATCCGCTGCTGCTCTTGGCCGAATCGTAGGGACCGGCGTCTGATTGGCTTAAGGCGAGCCAAGATGTACAACAGGGTGAAGCCCCACAGTGAAGTGGTCGCAATTTTTAATCCTCGGTGGGTGATTCGATACACAATTTTGTTCATCAGTTTGGAATTGAGGAACCAGCGTCCCAGTGCGGTGGGAAGTGTGTCCGCAATTTCCTCCATCTGTGGGTGAAGGTATTCGTGTACCTGCATGATCTGGTCCTCGGCAACCTGGGACTCTTTATTGACCCGAGCGAATCGACGGGCACGTACCTTGTGGAAGGCAACGCGAATTGTGTCCTCGTAGGTCATCCAGAGCGCCGTGTAACGAGCCGTCTCCACGGTGAGTAGCGCGTCGCCATCAAAGTCAGTTTCATAGGGGAGCAGGGACGCAACCCGATCAAGGTATTCGTTTGCGTATTTAACATCCTGATACTCGGCTGTTCGCTTGATTCCGTGGACCAGCATGTAACGGGCAGCCACCGGAAACTCATTCACTATCCGCTGCGCTTGAGCCTGCAACTTTTTCCCTACCAGAGCCGCCGGGTCAGTCGTTGCCAAGGCAACGAGAGCTGGGTCGGGAGAACCGTCGGAGGGAAGTTCGGCCGCTGGTGGCCTCATGCCGATCGAAATGCTTACCGGGGGCGTTATGGAAGCGACCGCACTCGCGTAACCACCGTTGAATGCTTTCAGGCTGGTCTCGACACCTTTACCGCCCGAGCGGATCGCGTCTTCAAACTGTTCGCGTGAAAATGGAAGCACCGCGGCGCCGGCTAACGCCCCAAACAGAACCGCACTGATTACGCTGCGCGAGTCGTCTGCGATTTTAGAAAAGTCGCCACGTAAAAATGTCGTCGAAGAAACCAGGGCTGCATCGATGATTCCCTGTGAGTCCACTCGAGCGTCCCCCGATGCTGTTCGCTCTGACATCGAATAGGTCCGACTCGTCGACGAGATCAAGGTGGTGCGGTCGGGGGTGACGAACCCACGTGAAATGGCGCGACCGCCTTCCATCAACTCGGATGCAACGACAATGTCAACTTCACCGGGTGTCGGCATTGTTCCCAGAACAGGTTCCGGATTACCGGCACCGTTGCTTTCCTTGGGAAACAGTTCCACGTAGTAGATCGTGGCACCGGTGCGTTGGGCCACGCCTGGAACAGACGTACTTTGCGCGTAATAACCGTTTTCTTCGGCCAGAGATATGGTCCAGTCCGAAAGCACTCCACCGCCCTCACCGCCCATGGCCATGATCGCCATTGTGATGGGTCGAAGTTGGGTTAGCGTTGAAGCTTCTGGTGCGCTCAGTGTTGTCATGGATCGTGTTCTTTCCGGGTCGAGGATCTTCGGGTTTACGAGATTCGGGTTGAAGAGTTAGACGAGCACGGATTCTTTTGCCGGCTCGGGAGTGGCTTCTGGTTCAATTCCCGTGAGCCGCTTTTCAATTCCGGACTGAAGTACACCTATGTAGCGACTGCGAAAAGCAAGCTTGAATTTGTCCCAACCCGATGGGTTAACAATCACCTGCGTGCGATAAAACGATGGGCACAGTGCGGCCGCGTGCGCGTTTTCTCCGCAAAGTCCGCAACCGACACAACTACTAATTACGGTGGCAATTGGGTCCGTGCGCATGGGATCAGGGTTCGCGGTAATCGTCAAAGACGGGCAACCTGAAATCCGGATACATGACTTATCACCGGTACAGGTTTCGGGGTCTACCCCGAACCGCTCATTGACTACTCGCTTACCTTCTTTGATTGCTTTAACCTTCGCGGGCTTTTCCCGACGCATCCGGTTTAGAGTGCACTCGCTTTGAGCAACAATCACCTTCGGGCCTTTTTCCTTCGAGGTGAGCGCCTCTTTGAACAGGTCGCGCATCTGGTCGACCTTGTACGTATTCGTCATGGTGCGTGACCATTTGATCCCGATTCCGCGAACCGCTTTTTCAATCGGATGCTTGGTTGACCGCAACGGGGTTGTTGTCGAGGACGAAAGGAGATCCTGACCGCCGGTTGCGGCGCTGTAGTCGTTGTCAACAATCACGATGAGTTGGTCGCTCTCATTGAAAACAGCATTGCCGACACCACTGGTGAGCCCGTTATGCCAAAAACCACCGTCGCCCATAAAGGCGATGGGGCGTTTCTCTGCGTCTTTCCCATTTAATGCAGATGCAGCGGCTGAACCAAGTCCGTAACCCATGGTGGTGGCTCCAAGATTAAACGGAGCATTGATCGAGAACAGGTGACAACCAATGTCTGCACTCACGTGGTGTTCCCCAACCTCACGTTGGGCCAAAGTAAGTGCCGCAAAAATAGGACGCTCTGGGCAACCGGTGCAAAAGGTCGGTGCCCGCCCGTGCACTAGGTCGGCGTTGATCCGCGAGGCGTACGGGCTGCGTGGATCATCTTTGTCAAGAGTCACCGTTGGCAAACTAGCAACATCGATGAGATGGGGTGCATATTTTCTCAGGTAGGTCGTGATCCCACGCGTGACTTCTGCGGGTGAGTATTCCCCGGCCTTTGGCAACATGTCTTTGCCGTGCAGTTTCACCGTGGCGTCATTGCGTCGCAGGATTGTCTGAATATTCTGCTCGATGTAGTCGGGTTGGCCTTCTTCAACGAGAAGGATGGACTTCTTCCCTGCGACAAAGCGAAGGATTTCCTGGTCAAGCACGGGGTAGGTGACGTTCATAATGTAAAGCGGAACCTTGGTGTTTCCGAACGCATCACTGAGACCAACCAGTTCCAATGCCCGGTTAACGTTATTGAACAACCCACCCTGCAAGATAATGCCAAAATCTTCGGTATCTTCAGAGAGGAATTCATTAAGATTGTTGTCGGTAATGTACTTCACGGCGGCCGGCCAGCGCTTCTCAATCTTTTCTTGCTCGTGAATAAAGCTGGCAGGTGGTAGCACAACCCGACTCAGATCACGGCGGGGATTGTCAACCGCTTCGGATATTGTCATAGTGGGTTTTTTGTTGTCTTTTGTCTTAAATGAACCATGTAAATGACAGGAGCGCAGCCGTAGTTCAAGAATAACCGGGGTGTTACTCGCCTCGGAGAGTTGAAATCCACTTTCGACCATGTCGACAATTGCGGTGAGATTGGGTCGGGGGTCAAGCAGCCACATCTGGGACTTCATGGCAAAAGCGTGCGTGCGCTCTTGCATGATGCTGGATCCTTCGCCGTAATCCTCACCGATGATTATGAGTGCGCCGCCGGTTACCCCACCCGATGACAGGTTTGCAAGTGCATCGGATGCGACGTTGAAACCAACGGTTGATTTAAAGGTGACCGCTCCACGAAGTGGGTAGTGAACGGATGCTGCAAGCATGGCCGCGGCGGTTGCTTCAGAGGCGCTATTTTCGAAGTAGACGCCGAGTTCGTCGAGGATCTCTTGCGAGTCGCTGAGTACGTCTATCAGGTGCGAGATTGGTGCGCCTTGGTAGCCACCAACGTAAGCGACACCGGATTGCAACAGTGCCTTGGTGACCGCGAGAATTCCCTCACCGTGGAACTCTTCACCGTCGCCCAGACGTAATTTCTTTACCTCTTGCGTGAAAGACCTTTCAGCCATGACCTAACTCCTTCGCATCCTTGTTGCTGAACATGAATTCTCTACCCGGTTGTTACTTTGTGCTCGTCCAGATGTGTGATGAGTGCTGTTGTTACCGACTCGGTACTCGCGTTGCCACCGAGATCCGCGGTGCGCGTTTCCGGTGTCTTAAGTGTTGACTCAATGGCAGTCATAATCATTTGAGAAATTTCCGAGTATCCGAGATGTTTCATCATCATTGCTGCCGACCACACTGCTGCAATCGGGTTGGCAATCCCTTTGCCGGCGATGTCGGGTGCTGACCCGTGTACCGGTTCAAACATGGACGGTGATGTGCGTTCGGGATTGATATTGCCCGAAGGCGCGATCCCGAGCGAACCGACCATTGCCGCGGCGATGTCAGAGAGGATGTCACCGAAAAGGTTTGACGCAACTATCACATCGAATCTTTGCGGGTTCTCAATGATTTCGGCGCACAGAGCGTCAATGAGTACCTTGCGAAAAGCCACCTCGGGAGCCTTGCTTACAACACCTTCCACTACTTCATCCCAGAACGGCATTGTGTGCAAGATTCCGTTGGACTTGGTGGCGGATGTTAGTTGCTGACGTCGTGATTGGGCAAGAGCGAGCGCGTACTCACTTACCCGTGTAATTCCTTTTCTCGTAAAAACGTTTTCCTGGAGGGCAAACTCATGGTCGGTGCCCCGAGCAAACCTGCCACCAATTTCGGAGTATTCGCCCTCGGTATTTTCCCGAACGATTACCAGGTCGATGGTTGTGTCTGGTGCGAGCACAACCTTGGGGGTGATCCCCTCAAAGAGTCGCGCCGGTCTCAGATTTATGTACTGGTCAAATTCCCGACGAATCGGGATCAGCAATCCCCACAGTGAAATATGGTCGGCGACGTCGGGCCTGCCAACTGCTCCCAGGAAAATCGCGTCTGCGGACGCTAATTGGGAAATGCCGTTGTCGGGCATCATGGATCCGTTGGCAACGTAATAGTCACAACCCCAGTCGTACCAACGCCAATCAATGGTCACCCCGAAGCTCGCCGCTGCGTGATCTAGCACGCGGACGGCGGCGGGGATTACTTCATGACCAATTCCGTCACCGGGAATGGCAGCGATAGTCGGATGAGTCATAAAAAATTCCTTGAAGGCGTTTGATTAATCGACGTCTTGATGTCCACCATTGGAATCAAATTCCTGCTCGGCGTGCAAAGCCAAGGAATTGATCATGGGGAAATCATTGAATGAGAACAGGAATGCGGGCTTATCTTGATTGTCATTGCAGTGTTCATGCCAAGCCCAGGAAGGAACAACGAAGATATCGTGTTCCTTCCAGTCGTAACGTTTTCCGTTAATAATGGAATGTCCACTCCCTTCCGCGACGTGGTACACCACTGAACCGGTATGACGGTGAGCCTTAGTACTCAGTCCGGGTGCGAGCATTTGCATGTGCGCTCCCATTGTGGGCATGACCGAACCACCTGTTACCGGGTTGACGTATTCCATGATGACCCCGTCGTACTCGGTTCCTTCACTTACCTTGGAAAGATTTACAACCGCCTCACGTGTCTGCTCCCACGGGTAACCCAAGAGGGGTGAATAAGCTTTATTCCATGAGCGTTTAGCCGGTTTTAGGATTCCGCTTCCGTGTGTCAAGATGGAAGTATTGACGACCTTGCCGGGAACTTGATATAGGTCCGGATGTATTTCATAGAAGCCGGCATCAAGTGCATTCACCAAGGGAATGTCGAGGCCGTCTTGCCAGATCACAAAGTTGTCATCGGCCGAATTACCGTGCTCATGCCACGTGCCACCGGGGGTAATGGCGAAGTCGTTGGGTCCAACTTCAAGTCGGTCACCGTCAACGATTGTCCAGGCACCAGACCCTTCCATGACGAACCGCAAGGCCGAGGCGGCATGCCGATGGGCGGTCATTGATTCACCAGGGTTCATGATTTGAATTCCCGAGTACAGCAGTCCCACGGCCGCTGCGACGTCACGTCGACCATCGTTTGCCAAATACACGACCCGGCGACCCGCGTCGCTCCCTTTGACAAGAGAAGCCGATTCAACAACGAGTGGTCGCATATCTTCATAGCGCCAGAGCATGGGCACCGACTTTGGCTGCGGGTACCAGGGCTCAATTTCGTTGGCGACGGTCCACAACGCCCCGGCTCCGAATGACTCTAATTTTTTGTAATAGGCATCAAGACGCTCGCTGTCTGCAACACGGGCTCGGCCTAGGGCGGAGTCGTCCATGGTTGAGTCGGAGGTGACGGTGTCGGTCATTGGGGTGCTCCTAATCTATGGAAATTTCAACAAAATCGCTTACAGATGAAGTATGCGCCTTTTCTTCGAACATCGTCGAGCCAGACGTAACTTCGGATTTCC
>Ga0209390_10008751_pt1 | contig 12381 bp, 5 predicted proteins | sample BON01_FD_187212 | JGI IMG/M metagenome (GOLD analysis project Ga0209390, IMG submission 187212) | Freshwater microbial communities from Lake Bonney liftoff mats and glacier meltwater in Antarctica - BON-01 (SPAdes) (version 2) | ecosystem: Environmental > Aquatic > Freshwater > Ice > Glacier... | reverse complement strand
GACGGCACCGGAGTCCCCAGCCGTGCTAAAGAACTTGCCGGACGCCCCGGCAAACAGGCCGACGGCACTGCCAAGACCCGGGAAGCCAAACTCGGTTGCGTCTTCACCCAAACCAGCACCGATAAAGACGGCGCACCCATGCGCGATCCGGATTCCACCAGTTATGTCGGCACGATGGGAGACTGCCGCGAAAGTGGTGAACTCCTGCGAGCCGAGGCGATCCGGCGTGGCCTTGCACTGGCGCAAATCATCATCTTTCTCGGCGATGGTGCCGCCTGGATCTGGGAAAACGCCCGCCTTTATTTCCCCACCGCCATCCAGATACTCGACTTCTATCACGCTGTCGAACATCTCGGAGTGCTGGTGAAGGCGTTGTATGGCGACAGTGAGTTTAGCACAGCTCAGCAAAGCGTCTGGGCATCGGAACTCAAACGCAGTGACGCCTTGGGCATCATCGCACAAGCCGAGGGATTGTTGGAAAGTATGCCGGATCTTGACCAGGAAAAGCAGGACATCGTAAGGCGAGAAATCGCCTACTTCACCACCCACGCCGAGCGCACCCGCTACGGCTACTTCAGGGAGCAGGGATACTTCATTGGCAGTGGCGTGATCGAAGCCGGTTGCAAGAGCATCATCGGACGTCGCCTCAAACAATCCGGTATGTTTTGGAGCGGCAGCGGTGCGGAGAACATCCTGGGGCTGCGTTGCATCATCAAAAGTCCGCACTTCCAAGCCGCTTGGCAAGCCCGCCGCCCAATCATCGCCACCCGCCAATCCAAGGCTCGCCGATGGAAAGCAGCTTCATAACTTTTTTGTCATGCACCCAAAATAACATCATGAACAACGAAAATAAGAACCTCATCGAAAACCTAGAGCAGGCCGGCATGTCGCGCCGGGGATTTTTACACGGCATCGGAGGCGCGGGGGCATTCCTCGGCATGGCCGGAATGGCGGGTAACGCGGAGGCGGCCAAAGAGGCACCCAAGGATGCCGATGGAAAAGTCATTCCAGGTTTTGAAAAAACCAAGGACGATCCGAATGCCGCCAAGGGTTGGAGATCGGTTTCCGATCGCAAGGTCAAGGTCGGCATCGCCGGATACGGCCTCTGTAAATTCGGTGGGGCATTCTTCTATCAAACGCATCCCAACGTCGAAGTCGTGGCAGCCACGGATCTCGATCCTGGGCGTTGTGCAGCGCTAGCAAAAGCGGTGGGTGCCAAGAAGACCTATCCATCCTGTGAAGAGATGATCAAGGACAAGAGCATTGAGGCAATCTATATTGCCACCGATGCCCCGAGTCATGCGCGGCTAGCCATCATGGCGCTAAATCACGGCAAGCACGTCGTCTCTGCCGTTCCCGCTGTGTTTGGATTTGAGGCGGAAGGTCAAGCGGAACAGCTGTTCAATGCCGTCAAGAAAAGCGGTATGAAATACATGATGAATGAAACCTCAACATTCCATGCCGATCTCTACGCCAAACGCATGCAATGCCAGGCAGGCGCGCTGGGGAAAATTATCTACTCCGAAGGAGAATATTGGCATGACTTCGGCACCAAGGGGCTTCGCAGTTTCAATCCCAAGAACGGCAAGATCGATCTCAATGGTTGGCGCAGGGCTCTCCCACCGATGTGGTATCCCACCCATGCGACCGCCTACTACGTTTCCATCACCGGCGGCAGGTTCACCGAGGTATCCGGAATGGGCACGGCTGGTCTCTACCCCGAATACAAGGACGGCAACAACCAGCACAAAAACCCCTTCGGCACGGAAGTCGCTATGCTCAAGACCAGTGAAGGCGGCATCTCACGGATGGCGGGTAGTTGGGATATGAAAAATGCCCACGGTGAACAAGGTCGCGTCTACGGAGAAAAGCCACACGATAAAAAGATCAACGGAAACCGACCACCACTGCCACCAAGCATAACCCCCCTTTTCCCCGCCCTCCGGTCTAGCCCAACGGCTGTTCAGGAGCCTCCCGCAAAAAGCAAAAGGACTGTCCCTTTGGATGCTCATCACAATTTCTCGGGAAATATGAATGAACGGGTGTGATTTTTCGGGATTTTCACCTGGTAGGGCTGATCCGGCTCGGTCGGCCCACTTCAAAAATCTCACTGCCTGATAATCCCTGTGGAAGTGAGATCCCGGATAAACAGCCCCCACCCCGCGATTCCACTACCTTTCCGAGAATACAGCCTTTCCGTTTCGATCAGGGCCAACCGGGCCGGATCGGCCCTACCTTCTTGGGCGGATTGCGCCGCGTGAGAATCATCCGCCAATAATAATCTCACCCCAAAATGATTCTTGGCAAAGCGGTCCGGGAAGCTAGGCTCACGGCGAATGAAGGAAAGTGCCAAAGCCAGTAGCTGCGACGGCCGCACGGCTGTTTCTGGCTATTTTTCTTCTCTGATCACTGCCCACTCGGCACTTTTCACTTCTTTCTCCCCCTTTTCCCCGCCCTCCGGTCTAGCCCAACGGCTGTTCAGGAGCCTCCCGCAAAAAGCAAATTCCTAGCAGTAAGCTCGTGCGATTCGAGGTAGGCTCCAAAAACAAAGCCACAAGGACTTTCGTGCAAATTGTCTGGGAATGTGAATTGATTTGCAAAAGCAACGCGAATGGCTTATAAGTTAAAAAAATGCATAACTGAAATAAAAAAATATCCCAATGGCAAAACTAAAAATAAACATTTTATTCATCCTTACTTGTGTTTTAAGTATAAATATTTCAGCACAAAATATTTCTGCACAAAACCCTGTAATAAAGCATACTCAGGGTTTAATAATCAAATCCGGCAAGAATGTAGTAACATTAAAAGAAGTAAATAATCTCGGACACGAAGAAGCCTTTAGGGTTGTTTATAAAAATGAAAGAATAACTATTGAATACCAGAATCCCGCAGGTGCGCTCTATGGAGTACAGGCTGCAATACACGGTGATTATAAAGAAGGCCGGTTGGAAAAACCAGATTTCGATCTCCGTGGCACCACACTTGGTATAATGCCACAGCATTATGATGCCACATTGTCACCCGAGCTCTATCCATGGTTTTACGACAAAGAATTCATGACCCGCACCCTTGATGCTTTTACCGCTGAAAGGTTAAACACAATCTATCTCTGGGCCGGGCATCTGTTTCCCTATATCGTAGAGATGCCTGATTTCCCGGAGGCCAGTTCAGATATTCCTAAGGAACAGGTAAAAGCTAACCAGGAGCAATTTCGCTGGTTTACAAATGAATGCGAGAAACGAAACATTAAGGTATTGCTGCATTTCTATAATATCCACGTCTCGCCTCCTTTTGCGGCAAAGCATAATATGAAGACCAACCCCACAACGCCCACGCCACTGCTTGAAAAGTACACGCATTACGCACTTACCCGTTACTTTAAAGAGTTCGCGTCGGTGGGCCTGTATGCCTGCCCAGGGGAGTCGATTGACAGTGATCATCAATTAGGATGGTTTCGGGATATAATCTTCGATGCAGCAAAGAAAAGCGGAAAGAATCCACTTATCGTAATACGAGACTGGACAACCAATATGGAGTTTCGCAATCAAATTAAAAATATTTATGATAATGTATATACAGAGCTAAAACACAATGACGAGAGTTTGAGTTCTCCATATCCTGATGTACGTCATCTGCAATTGGAGGGTACTGCTCCCGGACATGTGGTAAATTTTCATTTAATGACGGATGTGGTACCCATGCGTTGGGCAAGCCCTGTTATGCTATCAGAAACCATGCAAAACTTGAAAAGTCTTGGTTTTGTGAAAGGCGTGGAGTTCTTTGGAGTATCTTTTTGGAAATGGCCCTATACCCTAGACAAACTGGAGCCTAATCAGAAAGGTTATGTCCCTGAAGGACCAAAATTAATATCGCTGGATCGTGATGAGATGTATTACAAATCTTTTGGAAGATACTTGTGGCAAGCGAATCGCAACCCAATTGAGGAAGAGGATTATTGGACACAGTTTTTGTCAACGAAGTTCGGCTCTGACAAAGTGGGCAAATTACTCTATAATTGGTATGTGGTTAGTGGTCCTATTGGTCCTGGGTTACAGAATTTAAACCAAACCAGAGTAGCGGGATGGTGGCCAAGTACAATGTTGCACATTCAGAAAGTAGATGAAATTCTGGGGTACAACCAATCACTTGAAGAAACACCGTACACTTTATATAAAGAAACGGGCAGGGCGAATCAACGCTATTATCCGCGTCCCTTTGATGCATATTTCTTTGAGCGTTATCAGGAAGCCTACGATATGCCTCAAAAAGGAAATTTACCTGAAATGTACGAAGAATTTTATGATTATAAAGTTAGAATGGGAGTACCTGATTTGGAGCAACGTCATAGTATACCTGTTAATCAATACGCAAAATTGTTGGAGGAAGGCAGACCTGCAAATATGGCATTGGCGCCTGATAAGGTAATTACTCTGCTTAATTCTTTAGCAAAAGAGTCGTTGGAGATTGCCAATCAGGCATTATCAATGGCTAAAAAATCAGGGGTTAGTGAGGAAAATATAAAAGAACTGGAACGTTTTTGTACTGACAGCAAACTGTATATACTATCCACTGAAGTAATGATACATAAGGAGCAGGCTGCTATTTTAAAAGCACGAATGCTGATAAATCTAAATTCAGGTTTTGAAGAGAAATTTCTGTATCATATGGAACAATCTGTAAAGATATACGAAGAACTGGCTGAATTTACGTCAGGAACTTATCTGCATGGTAACGATTTGATAGGCTCGCACTGGAAAGATAAAGGATTGAAAGAGTTTCAGGATGATTTGCAAAAGCAACGTGAATGGCTTAAAGAAACCGGAAAAAGCGAGAAATAAAATTTAACTAATGCAGATACAAAACCATTGTGATTTCAGTCAATTACGCTAAAAACTTGACGATTACGTGAAAACAACCCCCTTTTCCCGCGCCCTCCGGTCTAGCCCAACGGCTGTTCAGTATCCTCCCGCAAAAAGCAAATTCCTAGCAGTCAGTTCCTAGCAGTCATTGGGGTCAGGAGTCGCATTTCAACATTTAACCGCAAACTGATGGGGATTGCAGGGATAGATGAATAGGGAAAATCAGAAGAATGTTGCAATGCGACTCCTGACCCCTATGCCGACAAACTGCCGGATGAGGTGCGGGAACGCGTCGTCTGGCGCGAGCATTACTGGCTGACCGACCTCGCCCAGAGCGTATACAACCGCTCCGCGGGCCTGTTCGGCAACGAGCAACACAGCCCGATCCTGTGCATCGGCCACGGCATCCCGGCAATCGTGTGCCGCTACAAGGAGCAGACCAGCAAAGGCTTCATGTGGAGGGACATCGGGCTCCATTCAAAGGGACATTCAAAGGGACATTCAAAGGGACCATTCAAAGGGACAGTCCTTTTGCGTTTCGACGGAGTTGAAAGACCCCGAGGAAGGTTTCAACCGAACTGGAGTTTCACGCGAAGTGAGCTCCACTTACACCATGTCGGCGATCCCGTCGGCGAGGCGGTCGATGATGGCCTCATCGGTCCGCGGATTAAAAAGCACCGCCTTCCACGCTGGAACGTTCACGCCGTGGGGCTGATAACCGATCGAGGTGGTAAAGCTCAGGCGTGCGTCGAGCGCAGGGTCCATCGATTTCTGACGTGCATCAAACGAACGGCGAATCTCTGCGGCATAGCCAGCGAATTTCTCCGGCGTGAGCTGACCATCCTCTAGCCGGGCGAGGATGTCACGTGCGTTGCGGCCCTTGGGCAGGACCCACCAGACCACAGCCGGACCGGTGGCTCCAGCGTTGAGGACCACGCAGTGGTCAAGGGCGGCGAGCCGATCCTTGAGCCGCTGCGCAAGTTCCAGCGAACGCGCAATGAGTAACTGCCAGCCGGTCATGCCGATGGCGTTGAGCGAGGCCATCACCGTGTAGGGGCCGAGTGCCGGCCGCGAACATTCGAGGGTGAACAAGGCGGGATCACGCCGACCATCGGCCTCGGAGAAATAAGGCGTCTCGCTCACGTCCCGTGCGAGGTAGCGGAGATCGGCGCGGTTGTTCACCAAAAAGGCGCTGCCGGGATAGTGGCCCCAGCCCATCTTGTGGAAGTCGATAGTGATGCTGTCGGCGTGCTGCAGGCCGAGGGCATGCGCTTGGGCGCGGCCGAGCAGTGGCAGCAGAGCATCGGAAAATCCGTGCGGATTACGGGCAACATCATACTCGGCGAAGAAACTAAGCGCCCAACCCACGGCCGCATCGACATGAAGTTGCGGCACGGGCATGCCGTGGGCACCTGCGCGCTGAGTGATGACCTTGCGAATGCCGGCGATGTCGTCCACGCCCGAGGCATCGGTGGTGCCAAAGGTGGCGGTGACGAAGGCCACCTTGGTTCCTTCGGCGTAGAGCCGGTCCAGCTTTTCACCTAACAAATCGAGCCGCATCGCCATGTTGGCGTCGGTCGGCACCGCATGGAGTTGTTCGGTCCCGAGGCCCAACCAGCCGGCTACGCTGCGGTTGCTGTAGTGGGCGGCGGCCGAAACGATGCCGGCGAGCTTTTCGCCGCGCAGCCCCTGCTGCATGGCACCGGGCAGAACCTTTTCGATGCCGATCCTAGCGCCGTAGAGATTGGAAATGGTGCCGCCCATGGTGAAGACGCCCCACGGATCGCGCGTGTGATAGAAGAGCAGATTGGCCAAGGCCGTCACGGCTTTGACCTCAAGTTCGTTGGATCGCTGGCTGTAAGTGTCGGTGCAAAGGTTGGGATTCTTCAGCAGGCAAGCCAGCGCCCCGACCAGCGAGGCGTAGTTGGCGGGACCCTTGACGTTTTCCAAGTGCAGCGGCGAGGACCAACTGTCGGTGCCCCAGAAGTAGGGAAAGACCGCGTCGCGCGCGTCTTTGAGATTGCCCGGCAGCACATGGATCTCCGGATTAGCGCTGGCAGTCTCGTAGTTCTGGGCCATCTGACCCACCGGCGGCAGGGTGTCCTCCGCAGTCAGAGCGTTAAGGAACTCCCGGAAGATTCCGGCGATGGCCTCCGGATCGCATTGGAAGAAAGTGCGCAGGATTTGGCCATGCATGTCGCGGTTCATGGTTGGATTCTTGCGGCATGCGGCCGCTTTACGCAAATCATTTTGACGTGCTACCGAGCACGGCAAGGGGAAGGACATAGACCGTTTGCCAAAAGTCTTTGCCGTTATTCGGAGTGTGTGCGGCAGACGGATCGGATCGTTTACGGGCGATCGAGCAACGAACTGTAGCGCGTGGCGTGCCGCATTCAATGATCCGACCATGCCATTTGGGATCATCACCCAGGAAACGGACGGAGAGCCGCAGACCCGAGAAAACTTTCTTCCTAAAATGGTCGACGAAGGAATTTATGTCCACATTCAAAGGGACAGTCCTTTTGCATTTTTTGTGGAATCCTTGACCAGGCGCTCAACGCCCTGCTAACCGATCTCGCCGCAAGCGGAATGTTGGAAAAAACGCTGGTGGTGCTTCCCACGGAATTCGGCCGCTCGCCGGAGATCGATCAATACGGTGGGCGCACGCACAATCCCTTCGGCTACACCTCGCTGCTGGCCGGCGGAGGCGTCACCGGCGGTGCGGTTTACGGAAAATCCGATCCATCGGGTCACGGTGTCGCCGATGATCCGGTGAGCCTGCACGACTTCAATGCCACCATCGCCCACGCCCTGGGTGTGGATCACACGAAGAACGAACAACCCGGCTCCGGCGGCCAGTGGTTCTTCATCGCCGGCAAGGATACGGATCCGAAAAAAGGACAACCCCTCACCAAACTGTTTTCCTGACGAACTCTCTTACCCTCCAGGCACCCGCTCTGCACCGCTGTCCTCGTCTCGACGCTTCTGAAATAGTTACCAATTTTTCCCACTCAATCCTCCAAATGCCCCTTTCCCCTTGTTAAATCAAAGCAGTCAACAGCCCGCGCTCGCCTCAGACGATGATCCATACAGTGACAGCTACATCTGCACAAACGGGGAAACCCTCGCGATTCTCCGCGCGTGCTTCAAAAAAACTGGAAAAGTCCTTGAATCCACCCTTTGAAAAGTTAATCTAAAAAAATAACGATATTATCAATCGGCAAGCAATCCAATATATGAAAACTCGCAAAAAAACTCTCATACTCGCCGCCACATACGGGCTGGCGATGACATCTGGTGCTCATGCGGCGACCATGACCACCCTCGGACTCGATGGCAGCAGTAAATATCAACCCCCTTTTCCCCGCCCTCCGGTCTAGCCCAACGGCTGTTCAGTATCCTCCCGCAAAAAGCAAATTCCTAGCAGTGCAGTCAAATTCCTAGCAGTCAGTCAAATCTTCGGCGCGAGCAATTTTGCGCCAGCCGGACAAGGGAGTTCTCAGGTGGTGGCGAGTTGGGTTGCTTTGTTCGTGCAAACTCTCGGCGTTTTCCTCGCCTAGCCACTGATGGCGGTCGTAGGTATGAACCGATGACGTAGGTAACAAAAAACCGAGCACATGGGTTACACATTAGACTGCGCGCATGCCCTGGAAAAACGGGTCATCTGCCAGTCTTTTGGAGATGCCGCATTGAAACATATGTCCCCAACGATAACCCCAACGAGATGGTTACGCCGACTGAAGTCAGCACTTCATATTGCCGCCATTCGGTTCATTCCTTTCGGAATGATATTTCCAAGGGAAAGTTTCGCCACACTGACTTCAATCAACATCGATTTTTCGCAGCATTTCATCTTTTTCGGTCGCTCTATCAAAAAGGTTCCGCCATTACTTTAAAATCGATGAACCGAATAACCACCCTGTTTCGAAGCCTGGCCCAGACCGTAGCTTTGGCGGCGCTTACCTGCTCCGCAGATGCCGCGGAGGCCGTGTCCGGGAATGATTCGACCGTCATCCTCGACAACGGTGTCGGATTGGAATTCGTGCTGGGGAAAACCGGCTTCCGCTATGGATTCCGGCAGAAAGGTGGCGAGTTCATGGTTCCCGTCCATGCTACAGCAGGGCTGTTAGCGGGGCCTCCCGATCAGCTCTCACCGGCCCGAGCTACAAATTACCTAGGAAAGGTGAAGGAGCTTCACGCCTTCGAGGTAACGCTAGCGGACGCACGCAAAATTAAAGTTCATCTAGATTTCGGGCAGGATTCCGCTCGTTTCGAACTCATCAATACGGGTGACGAAGCCATCAGCATGGCTTTGCGTAGCGGCGGAGTCAGCCCGGGCTACGGTCTAGGCGATGTCCTCACGAACTGGTGGCAGAGGCGGGGCGCACAAAAAAATAAGTTCCAAACCGAGATCACCGGATTCGAAAATTACGATTTCAATTCCACCAATGGCTACGCGTCGCGGATGGTGAGCAATTTCGCTATCTACCCGGTAAACCGGTTCGGCGTGGTGAATATCGATCCTGGTTCCAAGATCGTGGTCAGCAAGGACGACGAGATCATTCAGGGAAGCAGGCAAGCGCAGAAAATGGATGCCTTTTATTACTTCTTCGGCACCCCGGCAGAGATTTACGCGGGTTTTCTGAAAGCGCGGAACGCGCATGGCTTCCCTGTAATGAAACCAAGCTATGACATGTATGGCGTCGGCTGGGAGGCATGGGGAGCTCTTGCTTGGGATACCGCACAGGACACGGTGATGGCAGACATCGACCGCTATCTTGAGGAAGGATACCCGCTGAAGTGGGCGGTCGTCGGGTCAGGGTTCTGGCCTCATCAAGAGGAGCGCTTCGGGGCCACCACTAGCTTCGGGATGTGGGACGAAAAAAAATACCCCGACCCTGACCAAATCAAAAAGGACTTCAAGGATCGGGGCCTTCGGTTCCTCGTCGGATTGCGAATCGCCTTTCTGCATGATGGCCCGTTCACCAGTCAAGCAGTCGATAAGGAATTTTTCATCATGGAAAAAGGTAAACCGAAATCTTACGTGATCGGCTTTCCCAAGGCTCCCGTGTATCTGCTCGATGTTCACAAACCGGAGGCGGTGGAATGGTATGTCGATCTCTGCGAAAAATGGGGAGTCGATGGCTTCAAAGAGGATCTTTATGGCTACGGTGCCTATCCGTTTCCGGACGACAAGCTCGACCCAGTGAACGTTGCCCTGAAGAAACGGGGACATGAGATCATCGTCAGGAATACCTACCTAACCTCTCCCGGCTCCCTGCATCGGATCGAGGATTTCAACTACGATATGAATCAAGACCGTGGTCCGGTGAACACGCTGGCACTGGCCTACAGCGGGTTTCCGCTGACCTATATGGACATCGTCGGCGGGATGTTCGGCGGGCGTGAGTTCGATGGAGTCGTTTCCGACCGCATCAAGATGTATCTCATGCGCAACGCCCGTATCGCGTCTCTGCACAGCTCGATCTCGATGGGCAAGGGCCCGTGGCATTACAACGATCCGCTGGTCTCGGAAGTGCTGCTGGAATCCGCCAAGCTGCATGGGCGCCTGCAACACTACATCCACAGCAACGCGATCAAATTTTACCGCGATGGCTATCCGCACACCATGACCCCGCTGCCCATCGCGTTCCCAGACGATCCGGTTGTCCACGGGCGCGAGAACAGCACCGAACGAGCCTTCCAATGGATGATCGGCGATGCGCTCATGGCCTGCCCCTTGTATGGAGAGGACTACGAGACCGCCAGCAGCCGCGATGTCTATCTGCCCGCAGGCGACTGGATCGATTACGATTCCGGAAAGCGCTTCGCGGGACCAATGATGCTCGAAGACTTCGAACTCCCCGTCACCAAGACCCCGCTTTTCATCGGAGGAACCGGAGTCGTGATCGAGGAAATCGAGGGTGAGCTAATGGCTCGCGTCTACCCGATCACGAATCAAGCTGAAGCGTTATTTTACGGACGAGACGGCGTGACAACCTCGAAGATCACCATCGCCGATCCAGATTGGAAGAAACCCGAAATCACTAACCTAACCACAGGCGAAAAAGTGATCTCGGAGAAAGTTCGTCATGCGTATCAGTTCCGGTTCACCGACGGCCATAATTATTCAGTCAAGTGATCAAAACGGCTTACGATTTGCATATGGCGACTCAAACTTACCCCATTTTCCCAATCCTTTCCAGACGATTTCCTCTCGCCATGGCGTGGTAAATTGCATCAGGAAAAAGAGAAACCTCAAGTCACCATGACTCATTTCTATGCCTGACCCCTTTTTACTTGTAGCCGAACGCCTTCGCGTTTGGTCCACACCTCATTCCCCTGCCCCCATTCCCCTGCCCTCATTCCTCTGCCGTAAAAAAACGACTGGCAGAGGAATTGGGCTCCAGCAAACAGTCCAACGTGTCAGCTCAGTGCTGCTGAACGTTTGCTGAAGCTGCACGCTACGAAGAAAAGGTTAGGCTACTTAAATAGCCTGTGTATTTAAAACACTAAAGAACAACCCCCTTTTCCCCGCCCTCCAGTCTGGCTTGGGCAGGCGTAGCTCAACGAAGACTCCCCCAACGGCCGTTCAGGAGCCTCCCGCAAAAAGCAAATTCCTAGCAGTAGTCAGTATCCTTCAGACCTCACTAAACGACCTCGTTTTGGCGGGAGGGGGGAGCAAGTTGGTTTCCCTCAAATTTGGGGGGATTGGGGAGTGGCATGGACTCGTTAGGTCGCGGTGGAGTCGTCGATGCGCACGCTGATTTGTTCCTTGCGGATGAGGCGCAGGCGGAGGGGACGGCCGCTGCCGTCGGGTAGGGTCAAGCCGCTGATGTTGAGTTCCTCAAGGTGCCGCTCGACGATTCGGCGCAGTTTGGGCGGGTAGTTGACTTGCGGCACGAGGTGGACTTCCACTTCACTACCGGTCCAGCGCAGGACTCCGTCGCATTGGGTGAGTTCGCGGTAGTAACCGTGGTCGTCGCGGTAGTTGTCGTAGGCGGTCTTGAAGGGCGCAAAGAGCCGGTAAAAGAGATTCCTGGCGCTGATCTTGATGGCGTCCATTAGGGTTTTGTTCTTGAGATCCATGCGCACCATGTCTTGTGCAATGAGTTGATCGAGGCGCGAGACCTCTTTGTTTATGGCTGCTTTCTGGGTGTCGTTTTTCAGGATTTCCTGGTGAAGGGTTTCGATTTTGAGGACTCGCTCCTGGCGGTATTTGTGGTGGCGTTTGGCGGCGTTGATGTGACGGGCAATTTCCTTTTTTTCTTCGGAGGTGGGGGTGCTTGTGGCGAGGTTTTCGGGGGCTCGTTGGGCGATGCGCTTGTGGAGTTGGTTGAGGCTGAGTTGGCGTTGGATCTGGTCGCGCTGGGCTTTGTCCTCGGCGAGGAGTAGGCGGGCTTTTCGCTGGTCGAGCACCCGGCCTATTTTTACCTTTTCCACATAGGCGTGGTTGGGAACCTGGCGGTCGGTGAGTTGGTCGCGCAGTTGGTCGTAGGGGGTGGAGCGATAGCTGGTG
>Ga0209390_10008744_pt1 | contig 12388 bp, 8 predicted proteins | sample BON01_FD_187212 | JGI IMG/M metagenome (GOLD analysis project Ga0209390, IMG submission 187212) | Freshwater microbial communities from Lake Bonney liftoff mats and glacier meltwater in Antarctica - BON-01 (SPAdes) (version 2) | ecosystem: Environmental > Aquatic > Freshwater > Ice > Glacier... | reverse complement strand
ACAGACGCTAACAGACACTGACAGACGCAACAGACCACTGACAGATACTAACAGATGCTAACAGACGCTAACAGACCCGGGGGCTGAAGCCCCTCCGGCGCCGCGTGCCCATGTTGGCTATTCTTTCTCTTTTTCTGCGTTTGAACCTACCCGAATGACGCGCGGCGCCCGAAGCTGCCGCGCGCCCACTGGATCGGACCATTGACTAGAGGAATGCAAACGAGGGTAGTGTTTGAAAATATATGACTAGTGTAATAATGTACCCTATTTGGAATTTAGGTCATTACAAAATCCTATTTGGAAATTGTTTGTATGTTTGATTGTTGTTTGGTTGTGACCGCAAACCGACCCATTTTCCAGACATCCTAAAAATCGTGTTCTCTGAGCAAAACACGCACTTGTTTAGGTTTCTCAGCGTAGATTATTTATAGGAGGGCGTCATTTCGAACGAAAAAACAAATTGAGAATAATCCTTTATTGGCACGGAATCATGTTTGCAATATACACATCGAAATCAGCACTACCAATCACTGCTTTGCCTTTTTGAAGACGATGGAAAAGACGGACAGCGAGATCGCTGTACATCGCTCTGTAGAATTGGGCGAGAGTCAAGTAAGTACATGTTAAGATGACATAATCAAATGTTGTATATAATCAACATAATTAACGAATAAACAAACACATAACGATTAGAGTCTCATTAATACCGGGTCTGAAAGGGAGTGAGGAATCAGACAGGAAGGAATAGGGGCAAGAAATACCTCATCACGGCGAGTTGGATATGTTCAGCACGTCGACTTACCAAAACCCTCCGTGCCCTGTGAAAGGAATTCTTTTCACTCCTGAGGAAGCCTATCATTTTTTTTGCCCTAAACATCCTTTCTCAGCGTCTTTATGGACGCTGAAAACCCTTATGTTTTGCTCAGAGAACACGATTTTTAGGATGTCTGGAAAATGGGTCGGTTTGCAGTCACAACCAAACAACAATCAAACATACAAACGATTTCCAATTGGGGGTTTGTAATGACTAAAATACATTATTACACTAGATATAGTATATATTTGTATTACACTACCCTCGTTTGTATTCCTCTAGTCAATGGTCTGATCCAGTGGGCGCGCGGCAGCTTCAGGCGCCGCGCGTCATTCGGGTAGGTTCAAACGAAAAAGAATAGGCGAGATGGGCGCGCGGCGGCGGAGGGGCTTTAACTCCCTTGTTTTGTGTGTCTGTTAGCGTCTGTTAGTGTCTGTTAGTGTCTGTCAGTGGTCTGTTGGCGTCTGTCAGCGTCTGTGAGCGTTTGTTAGCGTCTTTTAGTGTCTGTTAGTTGTCACGGTACACTACAAGGAAGAGGGCTTCTGAAGAGTCACGGAATCTCAGAGACTCTTATTGTATGGAGACACACTTCTGATACGTTTACACCAAAAGGATTAGGATATGACCGTTCCTCGTGCGAATTAGTAAAGTGTTTTGAGTTGAAAGAGTCTGATGGTGAACTGCGTCGTTCCTGTCTCCGCCGACAACCCGCCTGCTTACAACCTTGTGCTCGTCTCGTTATATTAATGTTCTGTTAGTGTTCTGATGGTGCCTGTTAGTGTCTGTTCGCGACTGTTAGTGATCTGTTAGCGTCTGTGAGCGTTTCTATGGACCCATAATCTGCAGCAAACAATCTAAAATCTCCATGTTCGCACTCTTTGCGCGAGATGGGACGTCTCGAGACATCCGATCTCACGTCTGTCTTCAAACACCAACACATATCGGTCTGCAAAGACGGATGCGAGATGGATATTAATGCCCGACGTTAGATCGTACTTCTCATTTCGCCCAAAACACGTCTTGTTGGAGCTTGAGGATCCGTAGGGCCAGTCCGACCTCTGCACTCAAGTCTTCTGCTTGTCCTGCCCCATGAAATGCCAGTGCTTGTTCGTGCTTGTTCATGAAATGCCAGTGCTTGTTCGTGCTTGTTCGATGAGCACAACCTCACGCATGGGGCACTACATAGACCCGGTCGGCTGTCCATTCAAGTGATTGTTGAAAAAGTATGCTAGGAATGATACACATTCAAAACAAGTTTATGTACGAAAAAAAACCCACATTCATCCATAAATACCTGTTGGACTGTAGATTCGCGAGAAAGTTCTTTGAGGTGTCAGAGGCAAGATTTCTGGTACGGATGCATAACAGCATCACGCAAATGAGTCTGTGAAAGGACTTGTGGCAGAAACAAGTAGTCAAGAAAAAAACAAACAAGTCATGTTACCGTTAGAGGCAAGTGGACATGATACATGTCATGGCTGCTGCAATATATTATAGACCTCACGTGCAAGCGTGGCTCAGTTGGTCAGAGCAAGGGACTGTCAATCCCTAGGTCGTCGGTTCGATTCCGTCTAAAACCCGACAACTCAAATTCCCATGAATTTGAACTTCATAGACCCTCAAACAAGGGTACTAAACTACTTTTGAAAGTAATAAAAGCAATCATCATCATATATTTTGCTGTCAAAATGAAATACAGAAAGAGTGATATCATCATCATCAGTGCATGTGAATGATGTATTTCAAACACATAAATGATGTTGTCACACGTAACAATTATACGTAATTGTCGTGTCACAAGTATGAGATGTGTGACTCGTCAATTGATATGGCAGGGGCTGTTGGCATATAAGGTGGCAACGGCAAGTACATCATGATTCTCCAAATTGCTTGTAGAGAAAAGGAAAGAAGATACATACTTTCTCTCTCGCACACACACACCCGTACACACACACACATACACACTCACACTGATTTGCACCAACACACTGAAACGCCATCATTGCGAGACGTATCCTCTTCGCACGCACATACGCACTCACACCGTGGCACACAAAGCTGCAGAAACGAGTGAGCAAGATCTACCTTAATTGATGCCTCTCAGCAACGCACGTGTCTTCATTCCTGCACATGTTCGGCATCCCTTTCTTTGTCCCTTGCTGTCGTGTGCTCTTTCTCTCAGGTTTAGTATTCTTTTTCTCTGTCATGCTCTCTCGCTGTGTCACTCGCTTTTTGATCTCTGTTTAATGTTTTCTGTTTCTCTCGCCGTTTTTTGTCTCTCTCTTTCTCCCTCTTATTCTCTTTCATATTATCTTTTGTTTAGCTGCTTGCTCGTGTTGGCGTATTTGTTCATAATTTACATTCACATACAGCGCTGTGATTGATTGATGATTGCTTTTATTACTTGAAGCCATCGTTTATTACCCTTGTTTGAGGGTCTGTGTAGCTCAAAACCATGTAGATTTGAGGTCCCGACTTTTTTTGGGAGGTTATGCTGGAATCGAACCGACGACCTCTGGATTGACAGTCCCGCTCTTTGACCAAGTGAGCCAGTCTTACATCGTCTCGGATGTCAATAGTGATGTCGGACCAAAATGAGGATTGATAGAATCGGAGGGTTGCGCCTAGATACAGATGCAGAGGTATGGGGTCTGGATCAAACATCATGGGAGCCGATGTGGGTGGGAGAAGCAGTCATGCAAATAGGCATTCCCACTGTAAGACAAACTTGATTAGAAAGTATATCAGATTTGCCTAGAATTCAGAAGACTTATAGAGAGAAAGTATTTGTGTTGATAGCACAAATAATGAGGATAGTATGTGCAATGTCGAACGGCGAGCAAAGAGTTCAGGTTTTAATGCTTGTAGTGCAAGGACTGTCACAGTGAAGTGAAGATTGCTTTTATTATTACTCATAAAGGAATAATGCAGTAGTTTTGTTTGGAACTCTCAAGGTGCAGTCCTTTATTCTCACCGAAGTGAGTCACGGACTGTGGTTTGCTGATTGTCGTTACATCTTCTTTTTTTTTCTTCCTTTTTTTTTATTTGAATTAGCGACAGCTTATGCAACATTGAATACTTCGAACCGATGAATTGGTAAGGACCCAAGCTGCCGTCAGCCGAGAAGAGAAAACAAGATAGTTTGAAAAAAATCGAACGCTCAATCGAAGTGTGGAAAGACTGGACGTCTTAAGAAAGAAATCGCGACACTTGGTAAAGAGCTGCCTCCAGTGGAATTGTTACCAGCCAAGCGCAAGAAACAGAGTCCGGATCCAACAAAGAGTGACGCAAGAAGAGAGGAGCTTGGACGGAGAGCGCCAGCAGGGGGCTTCATGTGGCAGTCGTTGTCATGATGATTATAATTACTTTTATGACTATAAATAGTGGTTTAGTACTCTTGATGGAGGGTCTATGCGCTCAAATCTTATATTTTAGATTTGAGATTACCGGTGGTTTGCGTTCACATCTTTTGCTTTTCTTTTCCGGAAGGAAAAATATGTTATAGACGACTCGGAGAACAGGTAGTCCAAGATCTCATCCCGCCTCTTAGCATATACATACACATGTGTACTTTGTACACTTATACGAATATGTATATGCCGACTCGGAGATTTAGTCCATCCGGATTCTTTGGGCCCTCCAGGTGTCTCATCCCGACTCCTGGGCTCACATTTGAGTACCCCATCTGTGCAGTTTGTGTGTGTGTGCGTGTAATCACACACACACACACACACATACACTCCCACCCGCGTTGAAAATAGAGAAGACACAGACAACACCTCTATCTTTCCTTCTGTCCAAAATAACCCCCGACGCCAAGCAACAAAAGCTTTCATAGACTCTAAAGGGCAAGAGATCATACTTGATCTTCCATTTGGATTCCAATAAATATTGGTTCTCTAGAGGGTCCTGAGGGATTTCCGGTGATTCATCCGTCACGTTAGCTTAGTGGTGAAGAGCGCGGCACTTGAGAAATTTGGTTATCCGCAGGTCCCCGGTTCGATTCCGGCCAAAAACACGTCAACTCAGATTTTCATGGATTTGAGCAAATAGACTCTCAAGCAAGGGTTCTAAACTACTGTTTCCAGTAATAAAAGCAATTTAAATCAAAGCTGAACCATCCCATCCTTGTTCCCCAACGTTAAATGACTAAACTGCACATACGTGAGCGCCTATGCACATCCTGTAGCGAGCATGTAAGCAAATGTGTACGCTGATGTTCACAACACCTGTCTAACGTACAAACCTGCACATGCATGATGCTCACAACACCTGTTGAAATGCACACCACACTCTCCGCAAAAAATGCATATGCGCTCGTGTATGCGCGCATATGCAACGGTGCAGAAGCTTCTTTGCCATAGAAGCTATTGCGAACTTATCTTGAGTCTTGTGCGAGCATTTTGCAGGCTGATATTTGCCGCCCGCTCTTGCCGCCCCTCCTGCTGTCTCGACCAAATCCGTCGCCCGACGCTGTTCGCTCAAGAAATCCGACCAAATTCACGCTAGCTCATGACGCAGTCGCCACTGCGGTGTCGCACAAGCATCATTCGATCATCCGCGTTAGTGCAGGCCTCATCCAGTTTGTTTATGAATCGCACATGTGCTTGGCCACGGAGCTCACTCATCACAGAAATCTACATTCAAATGTAGATTTCTGTGATGAGTGAGCTTTCTCGTGCGGCACGGGTGTAGCACTCAGTGAATGGGTCAAAATATTCAAGCAACAGTCCACGTGGGGGGGTTGTCCCACAATCATTGGCAAAGACACATTAATTCAGCTGATGGAGGCGGCTTTGAATCAAACCACGTTTCTGACACAGGCGCAGGCACTGTTAGGCAAAACGATTGGCAGGCATACACCGCAACACAACGCAGAGGTCAACTTTTGAAGGGTATCATCAAGAATCACTGGGAAGTGGCGCCAACGGATGCCAATTGGCGCGCGCTTAGCGATGAACACAAATAAAATGGGGAGTCGTTTTGTGGAATCAGTAAAAAATGCATTGTGGTTGATAAGCCCGTAAGAGGCAGGGGATGGACTTGAAAGCATACCTGAGTTCCAGGTTCAGATCAAAGCCACCAACAAGCGAGAGTATGAGGACAACTTGAAATGGCAAGGATGGCAAAATCGGACTGATGAAAAGCTTGCGACAAAACTGACCAAGGATGACCAGCAACTTGGGCCTAGCTTGTTACTACCAGCCAGGTGGTGGCCTGACACGTTACTAGAATTCGAAAGTGAATGATGGTGGAAAGGCCACACACGAGAGTAGAGTGTAGGCAGTGTAAATGTAGCGTAGTTGAGAATCCTGGTCACGGTTTTAGGAGTAGCAAGCCTGAGTGTCATGGGTGTAAGGAGCAAATGAAGACCAAAGGTAAACTGATTAAAGGGGTTGCGTGCATCCGGGATGTAGGTTGTGTGCATCTGGGATTTGCCCAATACCTTGCACGCATCCGTTGCCCAAAAGTTCGTTGCGTGCATCCGTCACAATGGCTTTTCTACTTGCACGCAAACGTGCCCAAAACGACCCTTGCGTGTATCTAATTCGGAAATGACCCTTGCGTGCATCTTTTTTACAAGTCACTATAAACCAACGTTCGGATCCGAACATCCGACTCGGAAACTTTGGCTTTTACTATTTTTACAACAGAGGATGGCCCTGACCGCCGATACTGTCAGGGTTTAGGGTTCAGGTAGCGTGAGGAATGGTTCTAGTCGATTGTATACCCCCTCATAGACAAGGGTTGGATAATGGAACCCTATGGCTGTTGTGGTTTCACCAGAGCATGAATCAGCCAAATACTGACAAATCTGGTGACACACTTTATGACTTCAAGTGGCAAGACTTCTTGAGTTGCATGGAAGTCAGTTTCAAGTTCCAACGCGAACATTTTCTCACCCATGGCTTGAAGAACACAGGCAACAAGAATATTAAGCAACACGCGGATTGAAGAATCCAGGAATCGGCACCGACTACTTGATGGCCGTGATTTATATCAAGGCATTCCGCAAACAAGCTGGCGTCGCAGCTTACACGGCCACGACCAACAAGACAGATGATTGATTGCGGATAACCAAGATTTTTAGTATTGGCTCCCTCGGCAATCGACAGTTGATTACAAAAATTAAGTACCACAGATTTGATTTTCTATACTGTGGGTGCCCAACCAGAGTGCGATTTTTCCAATCTTGGGCGGACCACACGCTTCCTTGTCAAAATAAGCGGGCCTTTTTGATTTGTTGGTTTGTTTCTTTCTTTCATTCTTTCAAACGCGACGTGCAAAAAAAGAGAGTCAAAGTTTGATCAATGGCGCCTAATCAGGCCAAATGTAAAAAAACGGTAATAAAAACCAAAGTTTTACATGTTCGGATCCGAAAGTTGGGTTTTAGTGACTTGAAAACGGATGCCGCACGCAAGGGTCATTCATAAAACGGATGCACGCAAGGGTCTTTTGGAACACTGATGCGTGCAACCAGAAAGGCCATTTTGACGGATGCACGCAGCAAACTTTTGAGCAACGGATACGCGCTAGGGATGGGGCAAATCCCAGATGCGCGCAATCTACATCCCGGACAAAAGCAGGAGGAGCAGGCACTAACCCTCTAACCAGGCAAACTTGAAAGACCGGGTAAACTTGAAAGATACATCGTCCGGAATTGAACCGGGGATCGTATTTCTGTTAGGTGCCGCGCTCTTATCCACTGGGCTAAAGTGACGGATAAATAACCGAACATCCTTCAGGACCCTCTAGAAATCGACTGATCCAACAACCTTTTCAGAGGAATGAATTGCATCAAACCTGTCTCCTGGGTGTCGGCCCTGGCTCACCTACTAGTGGAACGAATTAAAAATGAGCGGAAGCTCCAGATTGACAGAAGTAGTACAAATAAACCAAAAGGGTGTTACCGGTGTTGAAACCCCACCACCAAGAAGCTTTTTACTGCCCTCCTCCAGCCCACACTAAGAAGGACACTTGCATCAGCATGCTCTGGCTGCGAATGTCTCAATACCAGCCAACAGGCGCCAAAAGAAAACTGGAGTGACATGACGACCGTGAGAAGAATGAGTTTTGGTTGTTTCATTCAGGTCCCCTCTAGCTGCGTACAGTAAGTCAATTCAAGTCCCCTCAGGCTCTAGCTGCGTGCAGTAAGTCACAATACCAGTCCATGTACATTGCCTTCGTCCCCTCCTCCCTGTGTGTATGCACTCACACGAGGAAGAGCTGAGAAAGAGTTGTCAATCAAATTTCAATTTACCTCGCGCGCGTTTGGTGCCTAACATAGATGTGTGGCAGTGGGTGGTCTGGCTTCTCCAAGGGGGCAAGAGCATCCGTGTAAACAGCCCCACAAGTGTCTCCTTCCACGCATGATGAGAATGCGCGTCGTGTTTGTCCTCTTTCTTGCCAAGAGAACGCCTTCTCCAAGAAATCCATTCCTCGACGTTCGCAGCACCCAGCAAGCCTGCAAGCTCGCTTTGCATGGCGGAATGGCTGCTTGCGTCAACACACAAAGACTAGCACACCGTGGACTACGGCGGCCTGGGCACGGGCGGCGGGTCGCGACCCGGCTCGAACCTGCGGATCGACGGCATGGATATCGACGGAATTGGAATAGAGAGAGACTCAGCTACAATTGCCAATGCAACACACACCACAATACACACCGCAACGCGCACTGCAGCACACACCGCAACACACACCGCACACACCGCAACACGCACCGCAAAACACACCGCAGCGCACACTGAAACACACATCGAAAGGCCAGCGGCCAGCCCCCGTAACTGTTCACAAAGAAAAAATCCTTCGCAGCGAGGTGAGGTATTAGAGACGTGACTCGGAGATGCCATTTGAATATATATTTTGATGTGAATATATATTCACATCACATATTCTGATTTTGCTAGACGATAGTATGAGAAACTCGCAGGATCTCCCTCAACACCCCTCAACACCCTTCAACACCGCTACAACACCCAACACCCACTCAAATCCACCCCAAAATACCCCATCTTGAAGAATACCCTACAACAATAAAACCGCCCGGTAAGATTTTCAGCGGAAATTCGTGGGCTCACCGTGACACAAATTCCAGACTCAGTACATTGACAATAACAATCAATTCTTTGAGAGTGATCTTGTTTTTTCAAAACTCATAGTGGATATCCTAAGGATGTGCGAGTTACACCAACCTACAAAACCTCTTCAGACTTCACGTGACAAAACTCTTTCGTGTGCATGACACAGGTCATTCATATGTGTGGCATGCCTCCTCCACCTCAACACCCCTTGATCGGCTTTCTTTCTTTCCTTGTCTCTTTGTAAAAATCCCCCTTGCAAGCCTACAAATCCCCTCCCAAGAATTTGGAAACATGATTTGATATCCACTCCATGCTACACACATGTGCCAACTCGTGGGAGTGCCACTGAGCGGCTGCAGTGTGTTGCGGTGTGTGGCAGTATGTTGCAGCATGTTGCAGAATGTTGCAGTGTGCTGTAGTGTACTGCAGCATGTTGCACGGTGCTGCAGTGTGTGATGCAGTGTGTTGCAGAGTATTTTAGAATGTTGCAGAGCGCTACATTGTGTTGAAGTGTGTTGCAGCGTGCTGCAGTGTGTTGCAGCGTGTTGCAGCCGACTGCTCGCATTTCCCTGCTGCAGCGTGCTGTGGCAGGTGAATAATTCGAGGGTGCATACGCGCATCATGGATTTCTTTTGTGCATCTGCGTGCGTCTAGAACAAGCGCCACTACAAATCGCGGGAGTGCCATCCTCGAAAAACGCACTGATGCAGGTGATACATAAAGATTAGAGATGATGAGAATTGGAGAGAAAACTCGTGTGAGCCAATATCTGTCCTGCAATATCGGCCCCTTGCTGCATTTGTTTACGAGTCACTGATTACTGTGCTATGGACTGAGGCAGGACTCCTTGACGAATCAACTCGAGGCGCTGGCCTACATACTGAACTGCCATTGGGCTTTGGTGCAAACTGGCGATGAGCAACAGCTCGTATTCTCCAAGACCTTAATTTTATCATTTGAATGCTTGACTGACGTCTGCCCTGGCGAGAAACTTGAATTCGTGAGACCAGCAGGTTCTATTGTATGTTTGCAATTTGTGTTTGTTGAAATCCAGTGAATGTTATCTGATAACCCAGAACTTGTCAGTCTGACACTTCAATTTCAGGTCTCGTGACATTCGAAACCAACGGCGAGCCATACAGGCTCTTGCTTGTGCATAACAAGGCCAAAATGACTGGCTGTGGAGAATATGGCCTGCTCGCCACACACAAGGTACAATACACTTCTGATGTTCTCTTGGTTGCATATATCGCCAATAGCATTACGAAAGCATCAGTGACTATATGTCCACACAAGTGTTCCCAACAGTTATTCAAAAGGCCTGTACATCATGTTTATTTGTTCCTATGACATCACTGTATGATGTATGTATAGCTGTGATGTTTTGATCAGGAGCTTGAAAAGGTATTCAATCTGATTGGGAGACGCAAGATCGCATCACACGAAGTGATGCGACAGTACAGCAATGCATCAGGGGCTCGGGTGCTACCAAACTTCACATACGATAGCAACAACGATTTGGAGCAGTTCTCCAACATGCACTGCAAAATCCACAAGCACGGGTACGATGCTGTCATCGTGCCGGCAAGCAATACAACGATTGAGGTGCCATCATGCCTGTGAAAGGCGAGCTTGCCACGCTTGAACGTTTTGCAAAAGCTTTGCTGGACAACAACATTCTCGACGGCGGAATTAGGGTTCGCGCCTAGAACAAACGACACGCAGACCATCGTCTAGTCGTCATTATGCGGCGTTAGATCAGATGTTAGCAAGCTTGCTCCACGATGCACCACACTGCAACACATTGCAACACACTGCAACACACTGCTACACACTGCAACACACTGCTACATGCGCCATCCGTCTCCTTCCAGCTGCTGCTGCCATCGCTAGCCCAACCCCGCACGCGAGTGTTGGAGGTGTTTGTCTTTGTATGTGTGTGTGCAGGTGTGTGTGTTCGCGCGATTATTTTCGCAATTCAATTCTTCATCTTCTAGAATTGCATGCTTGGAGCAAATTCCTCTATAGAGAGAGAGAGATTTCAAGCACAACAAGAGAAAGAGAAGACAGAGAGAGCAGATAATTCGTCGGCACTGCTCGCAAAATAAAAAGTCAGAGTATGCAGGGCGTGCAGAAAAAAGAGATGTGTCTAGAGTTGAGATGTGTCTAGAGTTGAGATGTGTCTAGAGTTGAGATGTGTCTAGAGTTGAGATGTGTCTAGAGTTGAGATGTGTCTAGAGTTGCAATTGTAGCCTTGATGATCTACAACTCATTATTGCAGCCCAGTCCACCGTAGAAGCAGCAATGACAACAATTGGGGTTGACTGATTATTCGCAACTCGCAAGTGCCCGTACCCGCGAGTCCTGCCTGCCGGGTTCTTGCCTGCACCTTCGCGCACAAGTTTTGCGCTGTTTCCTGCTGTTTGTATGTATACATTCCCGATCGCCAAGTTCGGGCAGGACATTTTTCATAGAGTGTTCGGTGTACTGCTACTGAAAATGTCATTACATTACGCTTCTTGGTGTTTTGGATTGTTTTCCGGTCGTTTCTAGCACACCCACAAACCCAACCCAGTGCGCAAAATTGCAAAGATCGAGTTGAGCCTAACTGCAGCAACTTGGCCCTCACACGCCTCGCTGCCGTGTGAACCAGCATTTGATTTGATTTGATTTCGCTTGCTGGCACCTTGCACAGAAGACAATCGCGCTCGAGAGTCTCCAACACAACGCTGCGGCCAACGACGAGGCCATCAACTCGGACTCCGAGGGAATAGACTCAGCTTTCGCTTGCAAGTCGGGCGGCAACGCCGCCGACAACGACGCAGCCATGAACTCGGACTCCGAGGGAATGTACCCCACTTTCGCCGGCAAGTCGGACAGCAATGCTGCCGACAACGACACCAGTATCGACACTGACAGCGAGAATGTTGACTTCGCTGGCAAATCAGGAGGGAATGCCGCATTCAAAGATGCTGCGAGGCGGATGATTTTTTCGGCGGATCTGCTGTGAAACACGCTCGTGCTGCTAACAGCGATGCTGGTCAGCCGCGCAACTACCTTGCCGGTAGTGTGTGTGTATACATACATATGCACACACGCACACGTGCGCTCTCACTTACTTGCACACACACACATGGTCGGCCGCGCAACTATCCCGCCGGGATGTGTGTGCGTATATATACATGAGTACATGCGCACGTTCACGTACGCACACACACACACGACATACGCACGCACGCACACGTCTGTCACAGGCATACATCGAAGGAAGTGTGTGTATGTATACATACATACACGCACACTCACTCCTACACACACCATACATACACAAACACTGTTTGTCTGCCACACAACTATCGCGCCGGTAGCGTGTGTAAATATACATACATATATGCACACACACTCACTCTCACACACACCACACAAAGACACACACACACACACACACACACACACACACACACACACACACACACACTCTGCCACACAA
>Ga0209390_10008743_pt1 | contig 12389 bp, 7 predicted proteins | sample BON01_FD_187212 | JGI IMG/M metagenome (GOLD analysis project Ga0209390, IMG submission 187212) | Freshwater microbial communities from Lake Bonney liftoff mats and glacier meltwater in Antarctica - BON-01 (SPAdes) (version 2) | ecosystem: Environmental > Aquatic > Freshwater > Ice > Glacier... | reverse complement strand
CATTAGTAGTCACCTCCTGATTTAATTGCAATATCCCGTTTCCGTAGGACAAAAGCGGCGAGTTTCAACCAATAACCGATTTCATCATCTGTAGTCGATCGGTTATTTGTGTTCCACATTTCAGTGAGCCAATTACTCAAAGTAGTTATGAATTCTTGCTTAATATCTCGATCGTTGTCTACTGCGAAAACATCACGTCGATCGCTAAAGGCACTCACCCAAGCCGAAATCGCGGTGTCACTAGGTACGGGATGTTGTGCCCATACTTGTGCTGCTTGTTCAAATAGTGCTGGTTCTAAACCAAGATCTAGTAGACTGCGCCATCGATCGAATGCTTCAAATTTAGCAGTAGCTTTGAGGGTATTCCCATTGCCGTACAGCACCCTGACTTGAACGGCATTTTTGTGCCGCTGTCCCTGTTCCAAGGTTTTGCAGAAGTGTTCTTTAGCCCCCTGTTCGGCTGCCCACATGTTTTCGAGGGCGATCGCTAATGGCACACCCTGATTGGCAATCATAATCCCAAAGCTAATCGTCGCCGCTCCACCCATCGTAAATAGGGGGCGTTTAGACAAGTTTTTTGGAATCTTGTCAGTATTCCATTGCCAGTAGTCACCATCATTCCTGAACTCTTGGGCGGGATCTGGTTTATCTCGGAAGCACTCCCGCACATCCCACAACCATTTATCCCACTCCCATAGATTGGTGTACGCCAGTACGTCATCACCACCACTGTAAACCAATCGCCCCGCATACCTTTGTTCGGTTAGATATGGTACCAATTGATTGGAGAAATCCAACAGAGCGCGGCTCAGAGCGGCATGGGTAGATGGCCCCATCCGTTTCTTTTCATTGAGAAATTCATTGAATGTGCTGAATAATTGTGAATCTTCATGACTCAGATCGCTGTCAGCGCGAGGGCTGAGCGGAGTTGAAGCCCGATCTGATGTAACGGCATTAGCTTTATCGATTAATTTATCTGGGACATAATCACGATAGGTTTTGAGCTTGGTGCCCTTGAGCCATTTACTCAGATCGTCACCATCCCCAGCAGCTAATACATACCAATCGGCAGGATTATTAGTGGGATAATATTTAGCAACAATTCGATCGAGGTTAGCTTTTAGCTCCTGTTTCTGTACATCGGTTACTTGCTCGATTTCTTCCACTAGCCAGCCAGGGCTAAGATGGCGAGGATGGTATTTTTTACTCCCAAGAGTCGATGAAGTTTCAATCCAAGGAATTCCACAGACTTTGGGTAGATTTTTAGCCTCTAAATTTTGACTGCGGAGTTCTTGTTCTATTGCCTTGCAAGCCAGCCTAAAATGCTGTTGATGCTCTTGGTGGGTTTTTAAATACCCAGCTACTCCCGCAGTTAAATCTGGGTAAGTAGCATCAATTTTCTCAATATCTGTCAGAGCTGGAATAAGTTGGGGAATGATTTTGTGCAATACCCGTTTGACTACTTCTGTGGCATTGAGCTGTTCTCGCCCATCAAATAATCCGGCATGATTTTGCCATAATGTTTTAGCTTCTGAGTCAGTCACTTTATGCCTGACTGGATAGTGGTGGACGATCGATCCCAATCCTGAAATCGTCGATCGAGTATCAAACACCGTTGGTAGTTTCCACGTTCGAGCATTTTTGATTGCAGTGACATTAGCGCGGGTGCGATCGAATATATATGGCCACCAAGAACCAACATTGGCATTGAATGGATGTTTACCAAATCTTGCTCGGCGCAAAACTGCCGCCTGATTGATAAATGCGGACTCTTTCTCTCTAAATAACTTATGATCTATAGGTACTTGAAAAGTCTGGTTCTGACGATCGCGCCAAGGAAATTCCTCAGTATTTTTATGGATCTCACTACTGGTTAATGGGTGCATCCGATCGCCTACGGGCATTGCACTCCAATAGGTCTGCCATTGGGTCTGAAGCCACCCATTCCAGGTAATATGCTCTTTGACTAGTTCCGGCATCCAATCGCGATTGTGCTGTAATTCATCAAACACTAGATTACCAATTTTAAGCCATTCTTCTTCTAATACTTGCTTGGCATACTGCATCGCGGCATCTACTTTTCCCTCTGGAATTAACATCACAATTACATTCGGGAAACCCGCTGTTAAAAGCTGACGCTCTGAAGGTCGATCGATCCAAGGTGCAAAATCTGGCCACTTTTCTAATAGCCAATCATCAATTAGTGGCTGTTGAAATAAACTAGGGTACACCAAGCTATCTGGGCCATATTTTAGAGCCAATTGCCACGATACCTTCGCCGATAGGTAATGTAATAGCCATGAACCAGCCCAGAAATCTCGCATTTTGCGGCTAGCTTTAATTAATTCCTGAATGGGTGTAAAACTAAACGTAGCCAGGTAAGCATGAGATGGTTCTTGATTTCTGCTCCATTGCTTTAGATCGTCTAGATTCAAATCAAACCCTGTTAAAGCTCCAGCCATTGCTGCTGTCAAGCTAGTATGACTCCAGATCGAACTGTCAGGAATGCGTGTTTCCGCAGGCATCAATAACAGGTTCTCATCATCACCCATCAGATTACAAGCGGCTTTTGGTAGGCATCGCCACAGCCACCAAAATAGTTTTTGGGGGTCGTCTATTTTGGAGATCGATCGCAGTACCTTATCTTTGTCTGCGATCTGTAAATCGAATAGAGCAGTTTCTTTCTCACCCAAAACCTGTTTGCGAGAACCCTGAATTAGCTGTTGATGCTGGGTAGTTTTTAATTTGAACTCCGTCTTTTTGCCTGATAAAAGATGAGAAATCTCAAGTCCAGAATTTCGATTATCTGTATCAGCATAATCCAAACTCACCGATAGACTGCCAATTGCCCCTCGATCGCTGGCAGAGGTAATTAAGTCCGCCAGTTTCATTTGCTTCATCGCTTTGCCCCCAGACTTCTCTGGGTTCAAGTCATTATCGACCCAATCTTTCATCACTGCCAGTTCCTGCCACAGGCTATTCTTACCGCGTCCACTGTTATCATGGAGGGCTTTGAAGATCGGATCGTGGAGCAGACCCCATATTTTTGCTTGCCAGAATATTTTTGACACGAGCCATTCCTACAAATAATTGCTGCTCTTTACTTTACCTCATTTGTAAAGCAGATACTATTCATAATACAGGGTAAAGACAATAATTATTAGCGTATAAACACGGAGGTTGTAACTTAGATTTGTTAATAAAATTAACGTAAATTTACTAATAAACTCAATTATTGTCTTTTAAGGAGTAAATTTATGAAAAAGCAGTCTCACTCACATCCATATCAAGACCGAACGGCTCTCAACCGTCTGTTACTACCCACATTCCGCACTTCGGAAAAGTAGCATCAAAAAAGCCTAATTTTACGTCACGGCGATTGGCAGACTACGATTGGTAGTATTGCTAAAAAGTCGAGTCTTCGTGACTAATATGTGTCGTAAAAAGTGAAGTGCGGAATGTGGGATCTAATATTAGTCTAACAGTTACTATGTTAAAGTAACGGCTTTCGTTACCTTATCGATGGTGTTGTAGCGTGAGGAAGATTCGCTAGTCGTTGAGTAACGAAAACGGGCGTTTGTGAGAAGAGTATCAAGCCTCTTATTCGTGTATAGCTAATTGCTAAACGTGCTATATTTTCCCTTTTCTGTTTTGAGACTGAAAGCTTTTCCTTGTGGGAAACTACCGATCGAAACCATGAGCTTATTTTCTTACAGCCCCTTAGCGTAAGTTTCTGTACCGCTGCTCATTTGACCCCGATTCAGGGAACAATGATAAATGAGTACTTCAGCGATCGATATTCTCTATGCCAAGAAACACGTCGGCGGCTAAACCTGCATCAACTAGGGTAAGTAAGTCAAAACCCGCGCAATCAGCAGTGCAGATTAACTCATTTATTCAGTATGAGATTGCGAGAATTATCGAACTTTCCAGTATCGATCGCTTCGTATTAGAAGAGTTTGCCATATTTGTTGTAGACAACCATAAAAAGAAAGATCCAGTAGTTAAGCCGATTAAGGTAAAACCTTTACCATTGGCGCAAATTAAATCAGCAATATACCAGTATTTCTCAGTTAAAAATACTACCGAACTCAAGAAATCTGGTGCTTTCAACATGGCGATCGATGGCATGAACGATCTAAATTTGACTATAAAAGATGGATGGGAAAAACTTTATCGCAACCTCATCGGTATTCTCCCGAATGAAGAAAATCAGCAGGGTAATGGATGTATAAATGGTATTAATGTTTTCAACTATTTTAAACCGTGGCGGGTCTTTAGCTTGGATGCCAAAGTTGCCACGCCTCAAGACATCAAGAATGCTTATTATGGACTAAGTAAGATTTATCATCCTGACGCACATTCAACAGGTGACGCAGCCATTTTTGACCGCTTGACAACGATGTATAAAAGTATTAGTGCTGAAGCGTAGTCATGGCAAAAAAAACAGATGGCTTTACAATTCGAGAATCAGACTTAGCAAAAATGCTAGAAATCACCAGAGAGAAATTAGACGAGATCGTAATTTTCTTCGATGCCGACTCTAACGATCGGTGGGAGTTGCAAGAAAACGATCATTTTATCTATTTTAATAGAAGCTTAAATGAGCGACTTTTTTCAGAGCAAGGTGCTTATGCAATCGCCAAATATATAGATGAGATTCAGCCTCAAAATATTTGGACGCGGGTTAAAGAATTTATTACCAAGCATCGAGAAAAGATTCGGAATGCTTTTATCAATCAAAAAATACAGGAGAATTCTAGTTCTTTAACACTGAAAAATAATCGCCATTTTTTATCAAAAAAAGATGTTGTAAATATCTTCTGTACTAGTCACCGCAGGATCAACACGGCTTTTGAGGAAATTAGAAATTCAGATAGTCCACTGATACTGTATGAAGACTTTGATGATATCGATGGGGTTCGTCACTACTCATTTTCTGGTCTGAATAAATTGTCACGTCATCTAGCAAAAGCCTTAACTGTCATGAATCGACGGAGTTGGTGTGAAGCAGTAGAGATCGTAGGTACAAAAACATTCAAACTGATTATTGACGCTGAAACTGCTAAACAAAAAAGAATTAATACGGCAATGGATCGAGCTAAGAAGCGAGATAAATCTCGATGTCAAATTACAGGAGTAGAGCGCGACAGGCAAAATAAAGGTATAAATATTACTGCCCATCACATTTACGATCGACATCATTATCAGCATCTAGCTGATTGCGAGGATAATCTCATTACGTTATCTCAAGAGGTTCACAATGATTTTCATGCATGGAATGGTGGTTGTCGAAAATCTTGCACTGCTGACAATTTAATTGAATTTGTTCAGCAACTCCACTCAGATAACTATGCAGTTATCTTACGGTTGAATAAGATTAAGCAAATTTTGAAAGTATGATTTATATCTCTAAATTAAATCCGCCAGTACATCAGTCGCCTTGGGATAGCTACAGGATAAGTGTAAAAACCTGCAAGATAGCATTGTAATGATTGCTCTGAGCCATTTCTGGAATTAGATATTTTGGCTATTTTAGGTCAAAACGCAATGATAGAATGCGCCTTTGAGAGCTATCTTGCAGGTTTTCGGGCGTATCCTGTAGCTATCCCGCATTAGATCGGTAATTTAGGATGTAATCATAAAATTCACGGATAATTCATCTTATTTATCCTAATATGGTTATAAACAAGCTGAATTATATTATTGAAATAATCTCGTTTAAACTTTAGATGCCGTCAATAATATTTTCTAACTACAAACTTATAGTAATTAAATTATTTAATTATAAATTAGAACTTTTACACAATATTTGCTATTACGCTTGTTGATAATCAACTTGATAGCTGAACATATAAAATAATAAGTAAAACTTTTGTAATTTATGCTACCTAATTCACTTTTAAATTTTTATTAATATCGTTCCCTATTTTATCCTTATGTCAAACTTGATTCTTATGAAAGAAATTGCAACAGAAAGATTTCTCAAAGCTCATATAGAGGTTATGCAAGTATATAATGAAACTGCGCTTTTGGTAAATTCTTGTCATGTTGCAAGGGAGAGATATGAAAATATGAAAGACCCCAATTTTACTCATTTGAGTACAACTAGAGGAATTCCACCTGAATACAGACTCTCGGATTTTGAGATAGACTATGTATTCAGTCAAAACGATCTAATAGAGCAGTATAGGCAACATTTAATAGAGGCTATCTGCAAAAATTACTTAGTAAATATTGTATCAGTTTTTGATGTGGCATTGGAGGATATATATGAAAAATTATTACAATTGTATCACGTCGATATATCAGAAAAAAAGTTAAATGCGCTTGTTCGTGCCGCTTGGATGTACAATAAAGAAGAGAAAAGTAATCTAAGGAATTTTTTTGTAAATGATCTTGGACTTCAAGCCGCTGAAAGTGACGAAGGTAGTTTAGATTTGATATTTGACAGGTATGAAGAGATTAGAGAAATTAGACATGCCACGATCCACAACAATGGTTTACTTTCACCAAAAAACAAGAAGAAGCTGCAAAAAATAAACGAAAATTTACCTCCTGCATTAAGGGAAAATTCATTTGTTTCATTAATGAACACCGGTTTTATCCACAATGACATTGTGAAGCTAGATATAAAGGATTTATGTTTTTTGAGAGCATGGTTTTACAAAGTAATAAGTTGTTTTCTTAAAATATTTGAGAGTTAATATAAATTGGTATCCGACAGCTCCTTGACCGCATTGCGAATGAATGCGGCATCTTCAGGGTTTTGATAAGGATTGCAAAATATGATCCTCCAGAGATTCGTAACCCAGCTTGAGATACAATTGATCGCGATAAAAAGCTTGGTAAGCCGCCCAACTCACATAGATTCTGGCAAATGTCCGAAAACCCTACTCCGGCATTCCTTCAAACCTTTGACCCGTCCAGGTGCAATCGGTTGTCAGGGCAGCTCAGGGGTTATCCAGACATTGGAATCTCAACACCCTTACCCGCTACGATGATAACCGCCAACAGCACCAGGGCAAGGCGACCGATGTACTGGCGGAAGCTCGCGACCTGAATCGTCAGCATTTCGAGATCGCCTGAACTGATCAATTTTTGAATTCGCCAACAGTATCGTAATCCTGATTAGATCCGGATATGGGGTAAAGACGAGATACACGCAAAAATTATCATGAACGTAAGGAACGATATTAAGCTATCAATTAAGCTACTGTGAGATCCTCAACCAGTAAAGCTTCTAGCCTAGAATCATCTACAGCAACGATCGAATATTCCCCCACTCATAATTTTGAATGGTTCTCCACCGATAAGGTTGGACAGGGAGAAAGCAGAAATAGACTTTGCCTAAAAGGGACTTCGATATAGTTCGATCATGAGGCTGGAAACCCTGTCAGATCTCAGTTTCTCACTTAAACATTGCCTAGATTGAGACAAACTAGGCAATGTTTGACCAGCCTCAATCTGTACCTACTTTACAAAACTTTACGCTGGTGATAACTTTTGCGCGTATCTCGTCTTTACCCCTATTCCCGCAGGTCGGGTATCCCCGATACAAAAGTTTGTCCTCTGATACAAATATTTAGAGAGTAAGATCTGCGTGAAGTGCATTTAAGATATTCTACTGAGCAAATTCTGTCTTCATAGGGAACAATAGTGACAAGCGAATATCCCCAGACTCAGATAGATTTCGGTTAGCCAAAATAGCAAGTTGCTTGAGATAAAAATTAAATGTTTTAAATTGTATAATTGTACCACGCCAAAAGTCATATGAACAAACCAAGATACATACGAATTATAATCACCTGTTTTACCACTATTCCCACTCAATCTGAAAGTGAATTTATCGGTGGATCTATTATTTTATCGAGTGGGATTTTCACCCCTTTTAATGCACGATGAAGCAAACACCGGAAGACGAAAAATCGGGTTATGTATGTCTAGCATTTTTTGTATTGGCTTATTTGTTGAGTTTGTTGTTAGTTTATTTGCCTGTTGGTTTCTTTGTGGTAGTAGGACTGATCTGCTATGCCATACATTTACTTAATAAAGCTAGTAAACATGAACAGATAGATAAAAAAATACGTGCCATCAAGAATTCTAACGTTGTTTTTATAGAGAGCAGTAAGCTTTACACCATTCCACTTCAAGCCTCAGCTACGGAAATAATTGTTTTACACCCTACTTTGTCAGGTGGATACGAACCAACTTTGTCAGGTGGATACAAACCAATGATAAACTTCAAAGAAATAAAAACTTCATTGGCTGATATATCATTAGTTAGTAAATTTTCAAGAGATTCATCATTCTATACAATTAATCAAATATCATCAGTTGCAAAAGATTTATATTTAAATGTGGAGCCACAGAGAAAAGATTTAAAATCTAAATTATCTGAACTCAAGAGATTAGAAAAATTAGCATTGTTTTCTGAACTGTATAAACAACAAGCTGATTTATATTCTAGAGCTAGTCATCTAGTGAAAGAATTATTAGATAGTAGTGAAAAGTTAAGCAAAGAATGTCATAGCTTTGTGACCGATCTTCTAATTGGACAAGAGTTAGCACAATACAACGCTGATAATTTTCCAGATATTTTGATAATTCGGATGAGGTTAGATAGCCGATGTAAACAAGTTTCTGATCAGTATAAGCTTCTCAAATCTGAGATGGATGAGTATATGGAACTGAAAGATGAGCTATCAAAAAGTAAGGTTATCCCTCCAACTAAAAATAATCGGTAGCATCGAATGTTGATGACTATCGATCAATATTTAAATTGGATTAATCGATCATTTGTAAATTGTCATCCCGATCTCTATTGGTTCAACTCGCCTCGATGAAACTACGTAATTGCTATCGCAGACGGCAAACCGTTCGAGATTATAGAGCTTTCAAAATAAGATTCGATGACGTGAAATAATTTAGCTAGTTGATGGTCGATCTATTTTATTCGATCGATCGTTCTTTATATCCCACATTCCGCACTTCGGAAAAGTAGCATCAAAAAAGCCTAATTTTACGTTGCTTCGATTTTCAAAATACAACTAGCAACATGGATGAATCGGCGGATCTTCGCGATCGAAAAATTGAAGTGCGGAATGTGGGATTAAGCCGCCTAAAACTAAGGAAGCCTTAGCCGAAAAGATTTTGACGGTGGCGGATGTGAAGAGGCTGATTAATTCCACTAATACCCACCGCGATGCGTTGATATTATCGCTGATGTATGGGTGTGGGTTGCGGGTGTCGGAGGTGGTGGGGTTGACTTGGAACGATCTGAAACCGCACCAGGAGGGCGGGGGTAAGGCGACGGTGTTTGGGAAGGGGAGTAAGACCCGTGTGGTGATTATTCCGCCTAAGTTGTGGCGACAGGTGTTGGAGTTTAAACAAATCGACCGTGCCAGTCAGTGGCTATTTGTGAGTGGGAAGGGGAAACAGATGGAGCGGAGCGTTATTCACCGGATGATTAAGCGGACGTGTCAGCGGGCGGGGGTGGATGAGCGGGCTAGTAGTCACTGGCTGAGGCATTCTCATGCCACGCACTCTCTAGAGGCTGGTTGTAATCTGCGGTTGTTACAGCAATCGCTCGGTCATGCTTCGGTGACGACTACTGAGAAGTATCTACACATCAGTCCTGATAAGGGAAGCAGTCAGTATATTAATTTTTAGGAAAATGGTTTTAGTATCAATGGTGTGTTCAGGCAATTTTCAGCAAAGATTGTACAAACAATAATATTTTAATTAATGATCGTGATTTAATTAATATATTTTCTTACTATCTTTAATTAAATTTTTTAATTATCTTATCTAATTTATCTACAAGATCTGAAAGCAAAAATCCACTTATCTTTCTTTGCTGCTTTCTATTGTTAGATTCTATAATTATTAATTCTCTGATAGATTTAAGCCACTTCAGCTCTGGCTTGAGTTTTTCTCTATTTAAATCATTGTATCTACTTTCTAATATGTAAAAAATACTTTCCTGCTCACTATTTATCATACTTAGTAGTTGAGAAATAAAATTATGAGGCTTTACGTAAATCAGTAAAGGAACATCACAATATTTTTCTAAAAGTATTCCTTTTTCATTCCAATAAGCTTCACCTGTAATCATTGCCTTAAATTTTTCATGATTTTGTTGCATTGCGTCTAGCAGTTCATTGGCAACATTCGACCAATTTTCTTCTTTTAGATCTTGCCTAACTTTATTAATATAATCACATAGTGATTTAAATTCTTGAGATTCGTGACTATAATATGATGAATGTACACTTCTAGTATAATTCATGAATCTATCAGGCTTTGTTTTTAAATAATCGATATATTTGATTGATTCTATTAGTATTTCATTCCTATTTTTATTGTAAAATCCTATTTCTTCAAGCCACAAAAAGAATCCAGTAATACACTTAAGTATTTCTATATCTTCATATGTCTTATTACTATAGTTCGATTCAACTTCTAAAAGAATTTGATTAAAACTTTCATCGGACAAGCTTCGACATTCAAGCAATTTAGACCAGTTAGGGGTAACTGAGAAAGATTCACTATTTAATAGTGATTGATTTAAGTATTCCTTGTTTATAAAACCATTATCAAAAAAATATTGCCACCATTCCAAATCGGGAACACAAGTATAGAATACAGTTTTTTCTCTCCATTTTTTGACAAATCTAAGAAGCACATCTGAATTTTCATCAACTACCTTATTAGAATCAGCTAATAAAGATATAGACACTCGCCTTAATTTAGAAATGTCTGATGTAGATATTTCTCCAGCTCTTGTCTCAATAGAAAAAATAGTAAGGGTTATTAGAATATTTTCTAATAACCCTGGCTTGTTCTCTATAATCTCTGGCAAAGATGTGAAGATTCTCTCAAAGTCTTGGACAATATGACGTAAGGTTCTTAAATTTAAATTTTTAGATTCATCCATTAATTCATTTTTATGACCTTTGGGGGTTTTTGAAGTTTTTGTTATTTTGAGTCCTGTGATTCGATTGATTTGTTCATGTCCTTGAGATTGTTTAGATTCTTGGAATAGTTCAAATATTAACTTTCTATTTTTCTCTAGGAACAAAGCTTGCTTCGCTCCTTCATCTTCTAGGATACCTACAAAGTTATTATAGACAGCATCAAAGTCAGAAGAGATAACAAATGTCTTCCCTACTAGCTTCTCCTTAACTAAATCATATTTCTTCTTTCTGTCTTTATCTATTCGTCCTTCATTGGCAATCAAGATAATTTTTGAATTCTCTTGCTCTAAGAAAGAATTAATAAATCCAAACAAGTCATTGCAATCTATATCGCAACGTTCTAAATCATCAAATATTAAGATCGAGCTAGCTAAATTATTTTGAAGAAAATAACTCACAGGGAGTAGATTGGAAAGTTTTACTCTTCTAACTCCTTTGGCTATTTCAGATATAGCTTGATATACATATTTGAACGGTTCTGAATTAAATCCAGTATCTATTTTCTGTGCAATACTAATAACCATCCTTTCTTCTACTTCGGGAATACTCCTAGCACCATAAAGGCTAATATAAAACATTTTCGGTTTTTCCTGTATGCCATGAGATTTTCCCATGTTTATTAGTTTTTGTCTTTCAAACCAATTAAAAAATCCATAGACTCTTCTAAGGAGAAAGGGATACTCTGCTATAACCGGATCTTCTTTGTTCTGATCGCTGATATATTGTTGAATAAACCATGTTTTTCCACTTCCCCACGATCCTGTTAATAAAACAGCAAAATCAAATGTATTGCTTGGGTTGAGATAATAATCTAAATAAGAAATTACACGATCGTTGATTGACGACATATTTATATTTAATGTTAGATAGAAAGTTTGATATAGCAAAGACTAAAATCCACACTACCGCTTTTGCTCTATTGGAAATAGCTAGTACTATTAAAGTTAGCGGAGTGTAAGATTTTAGCCTCTATTCTTCTTACAACTTTTCCGCTTATTCTCCTCCTCAATCAAAATCTTCCTGATCATCTCCTCCTGGGGCTTCTCAAACGTATTGTAGATCTGAGTTCGTAACTGATCGACACTAGCCGAAGTCCGATTGGTAAAATTACTCCCAATCAACATTCCAGTCAACAAAGGTGAAAAAATCACAGCCAGTAATGCCAAAGGTGGTAGATTAACCGCATTCTTCCAAGGCTTTGCCATCGTCAGATTTCGTTCTTCCTCTAACTGCCTACCCAACTTCTCAAACTTAGCCAGTAGCATAGCATTCTGAGTATGACTTTGACATCCTCCCCAGGGCTGAAGCCACGGGGATTCTTCACCACGCCACAACCTACTAATAGGAAAATGGTCGCTGAATGGGGTTGACGATTCATCGGAGATTGCTACGTTTTAAAATAGTCTGACA
>Ga0209390_10008741_pt1 | contig 12390 bp, 11 predicted proteins | sample BON01_FD_187212 | JGI IMG/M metagenome (GOLD analysis project Ga0209390, IMG submission 187212) | Freshwater microbial communities from Lake Bonney liftoff mats and glacier meltwater in Antarctica - BON-01 (SPAdes) (version 2) | ecosystem: Environmental > Aquatic > Freshwater > Ice > Glacier... | reverse complement strand
ACATCGAAGTTTCTATCCACATTCTTAATCCTCCTCTCCCACCTTTTCGTCCCCTTACTTCCTAATCTTCCACGCCCTCCCCTGCCCTCTCACTCCGACTTGTCCAATTCTACAATCCGCTCGTGCAGGGCATCCACCAAGGCCGTCAGCGAGTCCAAGCCCAGGCCGTTCAAGCTGCGGCTCGTGACAGCCAGCTCCCCGTCCTTCCAGCCGCCCACGCCCACCAGGCCCGCGATGCGCACGCTGCCCGGCATCTGGGGGTAGCCGGCCAGGAGGGAGAAGGAGGCGACGACGCCCTCGGCAAAGGTGACGGTCAGCTCGTCCATGGCCTCGTTATGCTTAACGATGTACCGCTTCATCAGCTCGCGGATCTCCTGCTTGGCCACGCCCCGCGACGCCACCATCCAGCCCACCTCGCGCGCCAGGAAGAGCAGGTCCTGCGGAGCAGGCAGGCCTTGCGCCACCGTGATCAGGTTTTCCACCTGGTTCCTCATCAGGCGCTGCGCCTCGGCCGTGGCCACCGACTTGCGCCGCTGCTGCGTCGGGGGCACCTCCAGGCGGGCGTGCAGCAGCTGGACCGCTTGGGCGGCCGTGGACAGCGTCATCTCCAGGGCGTGCTTGGACGGGTAGGCCAGCCGGAGGACCATCTCGCCCGGCCCCGCCTCGGCCTCGTCCAGCACCGTCACCGTCACGCTGCACAGGCCTTGCAGCATCGCCAGCACCGCGCCCAGAGTCTCCGCCTGCTCCCGGAGCCGCGCCGCCTCGCCCAGCGTCTCGGTCTTGTCCTGCGCCGTGGCGGCGTGCAGGTCGTCCGCCTCCATCGCCTCTTGCTCGGCCGCCCCCAAGGCCTCAAATTGCTTCAGCTTGACCTGCCACTCCTGGGCACGCGTCTCCACCACGCCGTTCTGGGCCTCGGCCGCTTGCACCGCCGCCTCGAGTTGCCGCACCTGCTCCTGGCCTTCCTGCTCCGCCGCCTCTTCCTCTTCCTCGTCCTGCTCGCCCTGCTGCCCCGCCACGGCCTCCTCCTCCTTGGCCAGGCGGACTTGCGCTTCTTCCAGGGTGCCCAGCAACGCTTCCACCTCGGCCTTCTTGCGCAGGAGCGCCTCTTGAGCCTGTCCTTGCTGCGCGTGCTCCAACAGAAAGGCTTGCACCATGCCCTGGATGTCGCCCTCGGCTGCCTGAAATTTCCCTTGCAGGTGGCCGTCCTGCTGCCGCGGCTTCTTTTGCAGCTGTTGGGCACGGCCCTCCTGTTCCCTTGCCAACACGTGCAAGGACTTGCCCGCCTTGTGTCGCCCGAGCAGCTCCCCCCACTCCTGGCACATGAAGGCTTCACGGGCCCGCAGCAGCTCGTCCATCACTTGCGCCTCGCCCACGATGCCACGCTCCGGCTCCTCCGCGCTCCGGCTCCATCCCTCCGCCGCCGACTGTGCTGCTACCTGCTGCTTCTGCTGCGATGCGACGGAAGCGCCGGCCGGGGAGGGCATGGACATGCACATCGGGGGCTGGTGCTGGTCCTCTTGCAACGACGCGGCGGACGATGGAGACGGAGGGGCCGTGGGAGAAGACCGGCGGTGGTCGATGCTTCCCAATCTCTCCTTGAATCCCAGCAGGCTTGAAGGCCCGCCTGGCGAGGCCGTCTGCACTTGCATGACTTTGTGCTCTGTAAGTAAGGCAGGGGTGGGGTGGGTGGGGTTGTGGGGTGGGCATTGGGTCGCTCAGAGGTGCAGAAGCTAAGGAATTGGCGATGAGATGATGCCATTGGATGATGCAGCGATAGAGGTCTGCTCTTGGCAACGATCGCGGTCAGTCAGCCTAAGCCAATACCCACACTTCCAACACAGGGACAAGGCCAGCGGCAGCAGGAATCAGAATAGTCAGGCGAACGCGCAAGGTGAGTGAGAAAATGAGTGGCTGCTTGTGAATGAAAAAGCTGGAGAGCTCCTTTTGCTCGTCGTCATCATCGTCATCAAGGTCAGAGAGAGGTGGGCTGGAGCATGAATGATGGTATGGTTATGCGTGTGCAGCGTGCTTCACGACTCACAAACCCTGGGAGTAGCCATACTCCTCGCTGAGATCACCACTTGCTAATGTGTCTGGCTTGGGGGAAAGGGTAGTGTGTGAGAAGCAGCGACAGCAGTGCTAGGCCCCCAGCGCTGGCGTGTTGTTGGATGGGAAAGGAATAATCTACTCTGGCCGAAACCAATCACGATACACCATACACTACCCATTTCGCAGGGCTGAAAGATGAAGGGCTGGGACATGATGCACCGCGGCGTTTTGCTCGGGATGGGCTCTTTGACGGTCATCGCCACGTACCGCAGCTGGCACGAATATCAGAAACGAATCGTCATCAACGAGCAAAAGGAGGCGGCCAGGAACAAAGCGCGGGCTGCCCGGCGCGCCGCCGCGCAGGCCGTGGCCGAGGCACAGGAGGAAGCCAGAAATATCAGAAGAAAACAGATGGCAGCCGAGGAGGGAGGGGCCGCATCGTCGCCCTCTTGAGACCTGAACAAGGGTTGGAAATCGAGTGTACAGCCACACAACAATTTTGCATATGGACGATTACTTATACCCCCCTTGATCAAAAAGGGTGAAACGAAGTGTGTTCGAAATGTTGCCTGAAGAAGAAAGCAAAGTATATACACAAATCGGGAGAAGTCAAGAGGGCAGCACCACAAAACTTGTAGCTAGCTAGCTTGCATGTGTTGAGTGCCACAATATCCATTTCTTCAAGTTCTTGCCATTGTTTGATCGTTTTGCTTTGACTGGGAGTCTTGCTTGTCATTGTCGTTGTGTCCTCTCACTCCTTTCTTCCACCACTTCCACTACTTCTCCTCGATGCCCTCCCCACCGCCTGACCCTCACTCCTTCGGCCCTGGCCCTCACTCCTTCGGCCCTGGCCCCCTCCATCCCGTTGCCTATGGTATGCTACCCTTGCTTCGCCTGTCCCCCTTATATCCTTCTGCCCCTGCTGTCCTCTCTTCTTCATTTCCGCCCGTGTGGTCGGCGGCGGCGTGCCAGGTGTGGCCTAGCCTAGATGCCGCCGAGCAAGATGTTGTTGATAGGGATGTGGATGAGCTTGACGAAGAAGCCAATAAAGCCCATTATCAGGAACCCCACGCTCGTGGCATAGGCTATCCGGGCGAACTCTGTACAAAGGTTTCGGTGGGACAAGGGATGCGTGGAGAAGAAGTGAGGGGAAAGGCGTGGCGAGAGAGGAGTGAGGGAAGACGACGACGGGAAGGCAAGTGGTGGGCTTACCTTTTCGGTCCGGCTTGGTGCACTTCTTGACCAGGTGCGTGGAGTCCTTGGCAAATTTCTTCAGGGGCTGGATGATGTGAGCGTTCACGTCGGACATGGTGGCAAAGGTTGCTGAGGTGTCTGTGCGTCGAGATAAAGGGCGTGGGGGGTGTTGGTGGGGGGGAATGAGCGGGGGGTCTGATCGTGTGGAAAGGGGAGAGTGGCAGAGGCCAGCCGCCTGGAGACAGCCGGAGCACCACCGCCACCGTTTGTACACCGTGATGGCGTGGACATCGCACGGCCTTCTGTCTACACGTGAGTCGGGAATGGTCAAGGTGGTCGTCGGGGTGTAGAGCGCTCCCGCGCGCGTCTTGATGAGGAGGAGGAGGGTGACGGGTGAACAGACCACGCCAGCTCCACGCAGAGCCACCCGCCAAGCACCGCCACAGGACCAGCCCCGCCAGCAGAAGAAGGAGTTCATGTCCTGCATGTGCTGTCCATGCTGTTGTTGGTAGTGGTCGAGGGCCGCCGGTGCAACCAGATTGGTTTAAATCCTGCCTGGTGCTGCTGATGATGATGATGCATCGGCTTGTGTTGTCCCGGAGAGGATGGACGGTCGAGATGCTTTTCGCAAGGCGAAAGGCCACACAACCCCGGTCACACCGTGGTGGAGAGCATCAATACGTGCAGGCCAAGCGGGACCTGAGCATTGGGGATGTTGTATGTGTCCACGGGGTGCCACAAAAAAAGCCAAGAAGCCGTTCACTACTCGCAACCGCAGAATTCGGCACGACGACATGTTTGCTGTTGCTCCCCACTTGGTCCTTTGCTCCTGCATTTCCTACCACACTTCTCACGCACTGCACGCCCCGCCCCCCACACAAGCACCAAGCACACCTTCTTCATCGAAACCATGAGCTCCGAACGTACTTGTGAGTAGTCAAAGGGAAGGGGAGAGGAGCGGGGAACATTCTTCGTTCTTTCATTCTGGTGGGTGGTGTGGGTGCGCCTTTGTGTAGTTTTTTTTAAAGTCCCTTGCACGCAACAGTAGCAATGCAAACGTGCTGGGCTCTTGAGCCAAGCGGGATTGTCTGTGGTGGGATGCGTTGAATTTGTCACTGCCCATTTTCCTACCCATCCCCCCTCTTGTCCCCTCCCCCGGCATTCAGCCACCCTTCTTCCTCCCTGTCTCACCACCTCTCCTCCTCCTCCTCCTCCCAAAATCAAAAGACATAATGATCAAACCCGACGGCGTCCAGCGTGGCCTCGTGGGGGAGATCATCGCGCGCTTTGAGCGCAAGGGCTTCAAGCTTGTGGCTCTTAAATCTTTGAATGCGTCCAAGGACCTGCTGAACGAGCACTACCAAGATTTGGCCGACAAGCCTTTCTTCGCCGGTCTCGTCACCTACATGAGCAGCGGGCCCGTCATCGCCATGGTCTGGGAGGGCCTCAATGCCGTCAAGGAGGGCCGCAAGGTATGGAAAGTGATGCTCGCTATATTCGGTTTTCTCTCCTTTCGCTCTTACCACTCTTTGTGCCCGCATCCGCTCATTCCCTCTTCCATCCTATCCTTTCATGCAGATGCTGGGTGCCACGAAGCCCTCCGATAGCGCGCCGGGCACGATTCGTGGTGACTACGCCCTTGACGTAAGTATGCCATGATGATCTTTGTTAGTGTGTCTTGTTTGTCGCCCCACCTTTCCTGGCACATCCTGTAACCTCAAATCCACTCACACACAAACGCAATCTCTACGTGTTCGTAGGTGGGCCGTAATATCTGTCATGGAAGCGATTCGGTCGAGTCTGCCCAACGAGAGATTGGCCTCTGGTTTGGCGAGGGCTTGACAGAGTGGAACGCTAACAACTACTCTTGGGTGTACGAGAAGTAGAGTGGTCGTCGTCATCGTCGTCGTCACGTAGTCTGCAGCCTATTTGGAGCAAAGAAAGTGGTAGTGTGAAAGGAGTGTGTCAACTGGAGAGAGAAAGGGCGGGAGTAGGATGATCGGATCAAAGTTATCGTCGGAGGGATAAGAGAAGACGGCGGGCGATTTGCTCGTAAGCAGGGAGATGAGAGGGGGGGAAAGAAAGGGAAAACTCGCATCACACCCAACAAAGCAAGGCATGCCAGTCCCATCTGGTAGCGTCTCGTTGTTTATATATTCATTTGCTATAGTTGGGCAAAAACATTTCATAGTACTTCATTCACGTCCCCCGCGCTCTAATGCTTTCAAGGGAGTGCGCTGGCGGGCAAGTCCAGCTCGTTTTGCAGGGCCTGCTCTAGCGTCTGCCGCTGGCGGATGAGGTGGAAAGTGCCTCCAGGCGCATGCATCACCTCAGGCGCTTCCGGAAAGGAGTTGTAGTTCTTGGTGCTCATCCCCGCGCAGTAGGCCCCCGAGCCTTCCACCACCACCAAGTCCCCAATCTCGGCGGACGTCAGCTTGCGCTCGGCAATCGTGTCCGCCTCCCCCGGCGCGGGCGTGAGCAAATCCCCCGACTCGCAGCAGTGGCCCACCACCACATACGACGCGGTCTGGCCAGCGCGGGCCTTGTCCTTGGGGATCACGATCAAGGGGTGTTGCGCCCCGTACAAGGAAGGCCGCAGGACCTCGGTCATGCCCGCGTCCAACTTCAAGAAAGTGTGCGCGCTGGTGCTGGTCTTGTCCTGGATAGCACATACCAAAGCCCCCGCGTTGGCCACCAAAAATGTCCCCGGCTCCACTTCCAAATGAAGCTTGCGGCCCGTCTCCTGCGCGAAGTCCTCGAACTTCTTCTGCACGGGCGCGCCAATCTTGAGAAGGTCCGTGGAGGCCTCGTAGCTCATGCGACCCACCTTGTAGCCGCCCCCCAGGTTCAGAGTAACCACCTTGGGAAACTCCCGCACCAGGTTCAGGGACAACGTGGCCACATTCTGCCACACGGCCGGGTCGGAGCCCGAGCCAATGTGGGTGTGGATGCGCACCACCTCCAGGTTGTGCTTGGCCACCACCGCCTTGACCTCGGGGAGCAACTCGTGCCAAATCCCGAAGGCAGAAGAAGGACCGCCCACATTCGTCTTGCCCGTCCCGCCCGAGCCCACGCCGGGGTTGAAGCGCAGGCCCACTTTGCCACCCGGGCACTTTTGCCCGAAACGCTCCAGCTGGGAGACGGAGCAGGCATTGATTTGCACGCCCTGCGCCACGTACTTGTCAAAGTCGGGCGGCAGCTCTTGCGACGACAAACTGATGTGCAACGCCGGCACGCCAGCCCGCATGGCGCGCTGGATCTCGTAGCCCGACGACGCGTCCACATGCAAGCCCAGGCTGTTGAAAAGCTTGAGGATGGCGGCGTTGGGACTGGCCTTCATCGCGTACCGCACGGTCAGGCCAAACGCGTTGGGAAACGCCAGGGCCTGTTTGGCGCTGGCGGTAAGCGTGCCCATGTCGTACACGTAGGTGGGGGTGCCAAATTTACTCGCCACGGCCTCGGCCAGCTCGGGTGTCAAGAAACGCAGCTTCTCCAGCTCGTCTGATGGCGCTCCACTGGCGCCGCCTGCAGCCGCCACGATAAGCCCTCTCCTGCTGCTGCGGATGTTGCTGCGTCGCTGGGATGATGACAATTGGGGCTGCAAAAAAGCGGTGGCCACGCACGCGGAGACCGCCAAAGGCAAGAGCACCCGCATGGTTGTGGGCGCTGTGGTTTTGTGCAAAGGGAGGGAAAGGTGAGTTACCAAAGGGTGGAGGAGGGGGAGGCAAAGCAAGCAACGACGATCACCACGCAACGAAAGATGATCACGAACATCCGATTGCGCGAACACTACCATACCAATCAAGGTCAAAACTTTAAGTGACCAAGCTCTCCGTCCACACAGGATGAATCCTTGCCAAATGACGTCTGTGTACTCAGTACACAACCCTCTTGCTTAAAATTCACGTGTCTTGATGGTTTGTGCCATGGGTGGTCCATGTGCAGGGCCCCGCCTGTTGCTCCCCCTTGAGCTTTCGTTCGTCAGATTTTCAACGGCTGACCATATATACATACGTCCCCCACAAAGCCGTGTGCTGCTGTTTTGCAGGACGTCGTGGAGGGCTTTGTCCCTCGACCTTTGCTTGTGCGATGTTTGTGGTTCTGTGTTGCGTTTGCCTGCCCCATGCGTCGTTGTCCCCCTGTGCTTTGGTGCTTTTTGACGAGGCAACGACGAGGCCTCCGCACAAGGCCGCCTTCCACTCGACCCCACACAGGCGCACGCGCTTTCTGCTTGTCTTGTCATCGCAACGAGGCGACACTAAAGCAGCATGGGTGCGCACTCCTTTAGTGTCCTATGGCGGCCATTGCGTGTCCATTCATGCGCTCTCAGTGCGGTCACCCTGTAAGCAGCGTGGGCGCACTCTCCATCCCTTCCCGCGAGCAGGAGCAGCAGCCCCAGGCCAGGATGGACAGCAAGAATCAAGGCAAGGGCCACAACGACCATCTCTCACACACCACGCAACGCACACACACACATATATACCAACACACACACATGCACAACACAGCTTTCTGGTCCCACAAGCCGACAAGGACCAACACAACCATGCTGCACGAAGACGTGACCCGCCTCCGCCACACCTCCTTCAACGTACGCAGCATCGACAACCTTATTTTCTATTCGGCATATACATTTCCTCTGCTATTATCGTCCGTCTATCCTTGACTCCGATCATGACGCATTTGGGTTTGTATTAGGGCTGCTGCACTTCCTGTATGGGGCGGCGCGCTCACGCTGCACTTCCTGTATGGGGCCCTTGCCGGTGAGGACGGAGATCGTTGCATCATTGCCGTGGCCGTCTCCGTGGACCCTCACCCTTCGGGCAACGCTCATGCCGTGGAAAAGCCAAAGCAGTATTTTCCAAAGGCTGTGCAGCCGCTCAAGAAAGAAGTGGAGGCTTACGCCTCGTTTTTGATGGCCGAGCTGACTGGCCTTTCCACAAAAGGCTGGAGCACTGTGGGTCTGCTCGGCGGGGGTTACCACAGCTCAAGTGGCGGATGTTATCCCCTCCACCCCCACCATGAGAAGTCTGTCGTCGTGCGGATGCCATTCTCGCAAGAGCCCCTGCAGGTTTGTCGTGTGATCGTGCCGTCCTTACACGGTATTTTTCGTCGCTCGGTGACCTGTCGCAACCCTTATTCCTGGGAGTCTCTTTCCCTTTCCTCTGCCTTTGCCGAACTGTCCTTAGAAGATTCCTTGCTGAGCCTCTTCGCTGGGATGTCTTTGAACAGCTCGCGCGTCCTAGATTCTGACAAGACACCGCCACAAGAGGCCTTGAATCTGACCCCAGAAACGCGAAGAGGACCAGACTCACCAGCTCCCCGCCACCGTCTCTTTTTCCATATTCCATTTCATCACCCGTTCTAGGACCACTGAGTCGAGAATGCGCAATCGGAAAAACGCGCTGGAAAACGACGGAGGAGCGACCACATGCGCGACAACAGACAGGATGCACGCATGTTGCGCCAAACCCAAAGGAGGGCGGAGGATGCACGCATGTTGCGCCAAACCCAAAGGAGGGCGGACGACATTATGCGATCGAGAAGTGCTCCGCCGAAGCCGGTGGGGCGAGGCTTGCAACAGGAGGGGGAGGGCACCGAGGAGGGAGACGTAGGTGGAGTAGGCGTCCCGCAAGTCCCGCTCCACGTGCTCCAGGAAGAGGAGCCAGGCCAGCAAGTGCTTGGAAAACCCCACAACGGTAACTGTCCAAATGGTCGACTTCCACCACAACTCCTTCTTCTTCTTTTTCTTCTTCTGCAGCTCCGTCCCCCGCCTACTGCTTCAAACACGCCCTCCCATTCCAACACGCAGGCGTGCCGCTGGGTAGGGGCTGGGAGGAGTAAGAGGAAGACGCACAGCAGCGGGCGCCAGGGCGTGCGGGTGAGACCGAGGGCCGGAGAAGCACGGGGTTCGATTCTGTTGTCCCGACCTGGGAGGCCGCGTCAATGAGCTCGACACCAAAATTTCTGCGACCCCTTCCTCCCTCCCTTCCTCCTTCTCCTCCTCCTCCTCGTTCTCCCCGCCTTCCTACACCGTGATTGTGCAACGTCTGTGCGCACAAAGCAGGGATTGAGGTTGCACAAAGCAGGGATTGATGGTGGCGGATGTAGAGGAAGGTGGAGTTCTCGGTGACCTTGACCGAAGCTTGGGAGCCCGTCTCCTTGGACGCAATGTGCCGAAACGTGCGTCGCGGCAACAATGGTTACGTGTTTCTTCTTTCTTTGTCGTCGCCTTCTCGGTTCTGAATATAAAGAATCTCATCGATATTCTCTTGTTTGTGCTCTCTACTTTATTTTTGTTTTGATTACACTCCTTTTGGGCTTCCGTGCCGACGCCGCAGGCGTGGAGGAGAGAGCGGCCGTCGCCTTTGTCTCTACCCCTAGCTGATATTCATACTGCCACACTACCTCCCACTCCTCCACCTCCTCCTCCTCCCCTTTTTGACGAGTACATCTCCTCCACCTATTCACACAATCCTACCCCACCCAGCACCAGTCCCCCTCTCCAACTGAAATACTAATACTCCCCTCCATACCCCCCCGACGAAATCAGCATATCCCGTCTCCCCGACCCTAATCGCCGTGCATCCTTGTCAATCTTTGGACAATCCGTGATTCGATGCCCCAACCCCCCACAGAACGCACACCCCCTCACCCCATCAATCGCCCCCGTCAAATCTGCGTCCGGATCCTCCAGCGCTTCCAACACAGGTGGTACCCGTTGCTTCGCCTCAATCAGCAGATGCTTCAAATCGAGCAAGGTGCTCTGCTCGACTTCCGCGTTGATAAACGTGGTAGCCACACCCGTTTTCCCACACCGACCTGTTCGACCGATGCGATGCACGTAGTTTTCAATCTCGTGAGGCATGTCAAAATTGATCACATGCTCGATGTTCGGGAAATCCAGCCCCTTGGCTGCGATGTCCGTGGCGACCAAAACGTCTTTAGACCCGCTTTTGAATTCTCTGATGGCCTCGTCGCGTTCGGCTTGGTCTTTACTCCCGTGGATGGCCACGGCGTCCACGCCTTTGAGGAGGAGGTACTCGTGAATATTATCCACGTCGCTCTTCCGCTCACAGAAAATCATGACGGGGGGCGCCGTCTTCTGCAAGCACTGCAGCAAGTAGACGATCTTAGCGTCCTTCTTAACCAGCTCCACCTCCTGCACCACGTCCAGATTGGCCGCCCCTGCCCGACCGACATTCACCAGCACCGGGCGCACCAAGGTCTGCTTCGCAAAGTCCTGGATCTTCTGAGGCATCGTCGCCGAGAACAGCAGCGTCTGTCGCTGTTGCTTAACATGGTTCATGATCTCCGCCACCTCCTCGTCAAAGCCCAGGTCCAACATCCTGTCCGCCTCGTCCAAGCAAAAGTACCGGCACAGATTCAGGTTCATCTTCTTCAGCTGCAACAGATCTCGCAACCTCCCCGGGGTCGCCACCACGATATGCACCCCCTGCCGTTGCACCGCATCAATCTGCGCCCGCTTGTCCATCCCACCGATGCACAACAACGCCCGTGGCCGAGGAAACCCTCCCTGTCCCAAGGCCTCGCAGTAGTAGTCAAGCACCTCGAACGTCTGCCCCGCCAACTCGCGGGACGGACACAAAATGATCCCGATCGGACCCTCCCCGCCCTCCAGCGGCATCTTCATCTCCTCCGCCAACGCCAGCATGACGAGGGGCAAGCCAAAAGTCATGGTTTTGCCCGAGCCCGTGAAGGCAATCCCCACCATGTCTCGTCCGCTCAAGAGCACGGGGAGGCCCTGCACCTGAATGGGGGTCGGCTTGGCAATGCCCTTCTTGGCCAGCGCCTTCATGATGGGCTCGGGGAAGCGCATGTCCTTGAAATTCTTGATGGGGGGCGGCAAGTCCACGCCTTCGCAGATGATGTGCCATTTTTTCCGGAACGTCGCGCAGTCCTCGGCGGTCATGGCGCGGATGTGCGAGGGAGGGGTCCAGCCGGTCTTGAGACTTTCCGTGTACCTGAAGCCTTGGGCCCGTTCTGCTGCTGATTGCAAGGCATTGGTCTGCACTTGGTTGGCTTCTCCCAAGATGCGCTGCTCTTGTTGCTTTTGGAGCTCCATCTTGACGAGGGTTGGGTCCATGTGCTCTCGCTTCTTTTTCATCTCCTCCGTCACGTCCAACAGGCTTCGCTTGGCATCCGCAGGCTCTGCCTCCAGGTCCGGCTTGGCTGTGGCTGCTGCTGTTGCTGCTGCTGCATCCCCACCGCCGTTCTCCTCGTCGCCGTCGCCCTCGGGGTGGTTGCCGCGGCCCTTTTGCTCCTCCCGGGCCTCTGCGTCGTCATGCCGCCCGCCATTGGTGCCGGGGTGGTGCTGCTGCTGGCGCTGGCGCTGCTTGAGCGAGACGTATGGGACGTAGTCGTCCGAGCTTTGCAGCAGGGCCTTGAGCTTCTCGTCCTCCTCGTCCACTTCCTGCCGCCGCCGCTTGGTGCTGCTGCTGCTGCTGTCCATCGTGCTTGGGTGGAAGAAGATGGGGGGGGGGGGGGGGGGGGGGGGCTTGTGATGAGGCGGAGGTCGGCTGTGTTGTGTAGGGGCAAGAAGGGGGAAAGGGGAGAGGGATTAATAAAGATTGTGATGCGGGGGGTGGTGGTGGGTGCGGTGTCCTTGCTTACTTGTTGTTTTATTGTGTATTCGGGGGTCGAGGGTCGAGATTGCTTGTTCATCAGCTATTTCGCGCATTTTATCATTTGGGGACTCCGCTGCATTACAGGGTAGGAATCGGTACTTCCTGTACCTATGGTTACCTACTGTACTTACCGATCAGATTGTACTGACCGGTAACTTGCCTCGCGTACCTACTGTATGTACGAGAAAGTACAAAAAATATCGCAGGATGAGTGTGAATTATGGCTTGCTGCTCGGCCGGTCGGGGGGGGAAAACATCTCTGAAATTGCTGTTTCTTGCTCGCCCGACTTTGAGCTCGAGCGGTTGCGAATTGCGAGCGCTTTGAGAGTCATTGTTCTTTCCTCTGCTTGCGTCTTTCCATCTTTCCTGTATCTCACTCACCGACCTCCACCCCCCCACACACCCACACACAAAACAGTCATGTCGAGAGCCACGCGTGGTGGGCCTGCCCGTGATTACGCCGCGATGGCTAATGGCGCGAGCGACTCCCAGTCTTACC
>Ga0209390_10008740_pt1 | contig 12390 bp, 10 predicted proteins | sample BON01_FD_187212 | JGI IMG/M metagenome (GOLD analysis project Ga0209390, IMG submission 187212) | Freshwater microbial communities from Lake Bonney liftoff mats and glacier meltwater in Antarctica - BON-01 (SPAdes) (version 2) | ecosystem: Environmental > Aquatic > Freshwater > Ice > Glacier... | reverse complement strand
GCTTCTTGTAGATCAGATGATTGGCCAGCAACGCAAACGCGCTGACTCAGCGCATCATCGCTTGCGCTTCTTGTTGTTGAAGCGAAACGGCTTGGCCTTTTCCGCAGCCTGTTCCGCCTCTGTCGGCTCCGCTTTGCTCACTGGGGGAACACCGGCGACGGTGGGCGAAAATCGCGCCTGAGTCTTGGCGCGGACCTTGTCCTTGGGTTTCAGATTGTATGTGAGGTTTCCGATGGGCTTGACCATGATGTTCTCGATTTCAGTTGAAGGATTCGCAGGACGGCTCAATTGTAGGGCCTTCCTCTATTCATGTCATCGCTGTTGTTTCAAGTCATCAGGTTGTGCGCCACGTGGCCCGCGACATCGGTGAGTCTGAACGCACGGCCCTGATACTTGTACGTCAGCTTCTGGTGATCCATGCCCAGGAGGTGCAGAATCGTGGCGTGGAAATCATTCACACGCATCGGGTCCTGCGCGATGGTTTAGCCCAGATCATCGGTCTGACCGTAGGTCACGCCGCCCTTGATGCCGCCGCCGGCCATCTAGGTGCAGAAGGCATCTTTGTGATGATCGCGGCCGGCGCTGGTTTCTTTGCCTTCGCCGTTGGCACCTTGCAAGAGCGGGGTGCGGCCGAACTCACCGCCCCAGACGACGAGCGTGTCGTTGAGCATGCCGCGCTGTTTGAGGTCTTTCACGAGTGCCGCCATCGGCTTATCGACTTGTTGCGTTTTGCGCGGAAGATTGGTGAAGACGTTGCCGTGATGATCCCAGTCCGCATCGAACAGTTGCACAAAGCGCACACCTTTCTCTACGAGCCTTCGCGCCAAGAGACAGTTGTTGGCGAAGGAAGAACGCCCCGGCTGCGCGCCGTACATATCGAGCACTGCCTTGGGTTCTTTCGAAATATCCGCAAGCTCCGGCACCGCCAGTTGCATGCGGGCCGCCAGTTCGTACTGCGACATGCGCGTGGCGATTTCAGGATCGCCTACGTGCGCGAGTTGCTGTGCGTTGAGCTGATTGATCGAAGCGATCATGCAAGGACGCGACCATCGCTGTCAGCGTGCAACTTGTCGAGCTTGGGCTGTGCATCTTCAAGTTGCTTGCTCAAGGCCAGTCGTTTAGCGGAACCATCACCCTCCATTGGAATCTGCATGCTCGGGCCGATGAACTGAAGCGTGGCGGGGCCTTCGCGTTTGGATTCAATTTCGGTGCTGTTGAAGAATGCGTAGAACTGGTGGTACTCGTTCTGTGAGAAGGGGTCGTACTTGTGATTGTGGCACTGAGCGCAGGCGAGCGTGGAGCCAAGGAAAACAGTGGCGGTGGTGTTGGCGCGATCGACGACTTGCTTGACACGATCCTCTTCGGGATCGGTGCCCGCTTCGACGTTGACGGTGGTGCCGCGATGGAAGCCGGTGGCGATGCGCAGAGCGACGGGATCATCGAAGGAGGATGCCTCCGATCGGCGAGGCGCTGCTGAGCCTTGAGTGATTTCCTCGGCACGCAGATCGCCAGCAAGCTGTGCAATGGTGAAGCGATCGAATGGCAGATCATCGTTGAACGCTTTGATCACCCAGTCGCGGTAGGCCCAGACATCGCGATGACCATCGCGCTGAAAGCCATTGGAGTCGGCATAGCGTGCCAGATCGAGCCAGTGCCGCGCCCAGTGCTCGCCATAGCGCGGCGATGCGAGAAGCTGGTCCAATACGCGGTCGTAAGCGGTGGGGCGATGTGTTTTGTTCGACGCATTTTCAGTGCTGACCGATGATTGCTTCTCTGCTTCGACTTCCTTCAAGAACGCATCAACTTGGGCAGGCGTGGGCGGCAGGCCGATCAGATCGAGATAGACACGGCGAAGGAGGGTCTATTGAAATTATCGCAGACGACGTAGTGTATGCAAAGCGAAATGGCCATGAAATCAAGGTGTTTTTAAGTGGCGTTTGCGAAGGCTCGTCGCTGACACGCCAAATTGGACAGCCGAATCCGATTGGCGATGAAGTGTTGGCTTTATCACGAGCGATGCCGCGCAGAAAAAAGCCGCCCGTTCCTTGGAACCGGGCGGCTAATGTTGTCGCTGGTTTTTCTGCATGGTTTACTTGAGCGGATGCTCTTTGAGCAGTGCGTCCGGCTGATAGAACTCGGTGCGGCCCTTGGTTTCTTCGCGCACTTTCTTGACCTGATCAGGGGTGATCATGGGGGCCTTGTTGCCGAAGGAATTGCGGACGTAGGTGAGCACCGCCGCCATCTCTGCATCATTCAGCAGTGCGCCAAAGGCGGTCATGGGCACGAGGCCGGGGTACTTTTTGCCTTTGACTTCGATGGGGCCTTGGAGGCCGTGGAGCGTGAGCTTGATCAGGCGGGTCTCGTCCTGAGTCACCCACGGGCTTTCTGAGAGCGGCGGGAAGTGAGCGGACACGAGGCCCAGACCATCGGGCTGATGGCAGGTGGAGCAGTAGCCTTCTCGGCGATAAATCTCGGCGCCCAGAACATACAACTCGCGGGCATCGCTCTTGAGATCCTTGGGCACTTCGACTTTGAATTCTTCGACAGCGATGGTCCGATTCCGCAGATGCGCCTCCGCAGTGCGGTAAGGGGCTGCGAGCCACGAGTCGAGTTTCGAATCACCAGCGCCACCGCCACCGCCGCCGATTGCGCCGACGCTGAGCGTCGCGATCTTTTTGTCGCCGGCATAGAAGTCCAAGCGGGCGTTATCGAAGCGACTTTCGAAGTCAGGGCGATTCCAGATCATGATCTTGTCCAATGCAGTGGGTGCTGCGAAGCTGACCTTGATCCAAGGATCGTTTTGAACTGCCGTGTGGGAGAAGTTGTTCTTGTCACCATCGATGAGGTTGGTGATGGGGAATTGTTTGTCGTTGTACTCAGACGATTGAGCGAGCGTGGCTTTGGAAGTGACCTTGGCCTTGCCGCTGGTCAGTTCCATTTCTGCCAGGTTGATGACTTGTCCGCTGCCGGGCACGGTCATGGTGAAGGAGGTGACTTTGCCCTGAGCCTCGTCAGGCACGGTGATTTGAATCGTCTTGCCGCCGCCGCCGATGGCCACGAGTTTTGCCTTGGGCGCTTCGGCGGGTGCTTCGGACTTGTTCACGATCGCTTCAAGAATCGGCAGGCCGTTGTAGCTCTCAAGCCACGACGCTGCTGCGATCACTTCCATCTGCACGCGGCCATGCGGATCGCTGGCCATCTTCTTAAGCAGGGCAACCTGATCGGCCACCTGATGCCCGGTATAACGAAGGACGCGCACCGCTGCGGCGCGAACGCGGTAATCCTTCGAAGCCAGGAGCTGCTTGAGCAGATCCTGATCGACCTTATTCATGCCCCAGGTCACCCACAGCGCTTCGACCATGTGGTGTTCATAATTCGGGTCGCTCGTTTTCAGCGAAGCCACCCAGCTTTTCACAGCCGAGGTCACTTCATCCACATTGCGAGCACGCAGCTCACGACGGCTGCGATAGCGCGTGCGATCTTCGGGCAGCTTGAGATTGTCCAGAAGCTGCACGATGGATGCGCCATCAACCTTGGCAGGCTCCACCAGCGGACGACCGGGATAAGTCACACGATAGATGCGACCGTGCGCGTGATCGCGATTGGGATCGCGAGCGCTGTGCTGCATGTGGCCGATGAGCGGGTTGTGCCAATCGACGATGTAGAGCGAGCCATCGGGAGCAAACTCGAGATCGACAGGACGGAAGTTGCCATCGCTGGAAACGACCAGGTCTTGCCGCCATTTGGTCTTGTAGCCGGTGCCATCTTCCATCACTTGATGCTGTTTCGTACCGAGGAAACCGATGGAATTGCAGATGAGCATGTCACCTTGCTGGTCATCGGGGAAGTGGCGACTGGCGACAAACTCGATGCCGGAGGTGGGCCGCACGCGGTGAGCGGGTTCGAGGAGATCGCGGCTGCCGGGGTTGGCTTCACCGTAGCGAGGCTTGACGGAGCCGGGCAGCATCCATTCGGTGTTTGGGCCGGAGGTGTGGAGGAAAAAGTGCTGACCCCATGCATCGAAAGCAACGCCCCAGGGATTGGGGATCGAGAGCTGCGCGTGGCGTTCGAGTTGACGGCGCTGCGGGTTGAAGCGGTAGAACCCGCCGTTGGTGCCGCGCACTGGGCCGTAGGCGGTTTCGACATTGGTGCGAAGGAAGACACCTTCGGACATGATGAACGCACCGGAAGGATCAGCACAAAATGCGCTGATGGCGTGGTGCGTGTCGTGATCATCAAAGCCGCTGAAGATGATTTCCTTGGTGTCCGCTTTGCCATCGTTGTCGGCGTCGGTGAGCTTCACCAGATGGATGCCTTGCGACACGTAAACGCCATCGTGTGAAATTTCAAAACCCATCGGCAGATGCAGGTGATCAGCCCAGACGGTTTGCTTGTCGGCCTTGCCGTCGTTGTTGGTGTCTTCGAGAATCAGAATCTTATCGTTGGGCATCGGATCGCCCGGCTTCCAGTGCGGATAGCTGGGCATCGTCGCCACCCACAGCCGCCCCTTGTTGTCGAAGGCGAGCTGCACAGGATTGGCCAGATCGGGGAACTCTTTTTCAGTGGCGAACTGCTCCACCTTATAACCCTGTGGTACCTTGATGGTGTCGAGCGCTTCCTTGCCTTCGAGGAAGACGAGCACGCCGTTCTTTCCACCGGGGCGATAGTTGGTCTGCACTTCGGGCAAGGTGCGGGTCTTGGCGTCAAGAGCGGCAATGTCAATGGTCTTGCCCTGCGCTGCGGCCCAGATGGCCTGATCGCGGACGGCGGCCATCTCGCGGATTTTCTCAATTTCAAACGGGTAGTTGGCCGGGCCGAACGGGTTGTATCGCTGACCGAAGACGTGTACGCCGTTGGGGATCTTGAAATCGTTGATCCAGAACCAGTTCTTCTCTTTCACTGCTGCGGCGACGGCTTTGCTGTTGGCCTGTGCTTTAGCCGGGGCCTTGCCGAAGGTGCGATCGATCAGCAGCGTGGCCAGCTTCTCATAGCCCGCATCATTGAGCAGCGCGCCGTCCGCGGTGAGCGGCTCCTTGGTTTCGCGGTACCACTTGAGCGAAGGCGAATAGGCATCGACAAAGTGCACCCAGTTTTCTTCAGCAACCGCCTGAATCGCGGAGGTGTAAACCGCCAGGTTCAGGTTGGTCTGCTTGCCGCTGGGCACATCGATTATCGCGGTGATGTCCTGCACGCCTGTCGGCGAGACGAGCACGATCTTGGGCGCGCTGGTGCCGTTGTATTTCTGGCTGAGTGTGTGAAGAACGAAAGCATCGAGCTCCTCGCGGAAGTTGACAAGGCCAGCGCCGCCCTGAAAGGATTCATTGAATCCGAAGAAGGCGATGATGACATCGGGCTTAAGGCGCGCGAGCCATTGCTCATCGGTTTCGAAGTGGCCGTTGCCATTGGCGAGATTGCCATCGGAATAGCGCGTGGCGTATTTTTCAGCACCGGGGAAGCCAAGCTGATTGGCCCGGCCAGAGTGCGGACGGAAGCTGGGCGTGTTGCCTTCATCACACATGTTGCGGATGAACAGTTCCAGTTCGGGATAGCGCAGGTGCATCTGCGTTTCAAAGTGACCAAAGTGCAGCATGCGCGAGCCCAGGCCGTTGCCCATGAGCACGATGCGGCTGCCTTTTTTCAGTTCCAGATGTTCGGCTTCATCGGCCCCGAACGTGGCGCTGCCGCTCACGCTCAGAATCATGCCCAGTGCGATCGCGAACAGTTTCATTGCCTTCATGGATTCTTCCTTTGTTATAAGACAGGCTTAGCCGAGGGCAGGTTTGGGACGTTGCAGTGTGACAATTCAAAGCGTCCGGGTCAACGCACCGGGGCCAACAAAGACATTGCCATTAAGCGACTGCGTTCTGATTATTGACCCAAGCATAATTAAGGATACGTCTGCGACTGGCATATGCCATCAGCAGCCATACGAATGGAACAAGTCAGCAGTCTTTGTGCGCCGCGAATTTGCAGGCCTAGCGCGAATCAGCCGCAGGTCTAGAGCATTCCCAATGCAACCAGGGCAATCGCATGTGGTCCCTTCCGGTCCCCCTCCCCAAGGGAAGGAAGTTAAGGCGACGGCACAAAGCCTACATGCGATTGCCCTGGCCGGATGGCTTGAATCATAGGGCTTTTCGTACTTTTCGAGCACATCCTTCATGTTCGCAACGAACGCGGCGCTGGCCTCGGGCGGGATCACGCTTTGCGGCGGTTGCTGTTTGAGCCAAGGCTTGATCTCGTTGGCTTGATCTCGTTTTTTGAAGTGTGCGACACGAACTGTTGACGCACTTGCCGCACCGTCATCCGCGTGGTGTCCAGCGCCTGAGCGATGCGTTCATCACTCCATGCGTCGGGTCCATCAGCATCGGGCTTGGCTCAACCGTGCGAGAGTTTTAGTACTCGCTGATGGGCACGTACTTGAGCGGATCGCTGCCGACCTTGTTCTTACCAACCGCTCCCGCCACATCCGGTGCAATGGCCGCGATGATCGCTTCCAGTTCATCAGGCACCTGGATCGGCTGATTGCTATACCGCCCCTTCGGCTCCGAGCGATCCGCAGTTTCCTGCACTGATTTCATGTCGATGCCCGTGTGATACTTCACCGTTGCATCAGGGTCTTTGAGTTCATGTCCGGTGAGGATGCAGACCACGCGTTCATCTTTGCCGATGACGCCTTCGTTCACCAGCATGTGAGCACCGGCGACAGACGCAGCGCTGGCAGGTTCGCAGCCGAAACCGAAGCGACCGACGAGGGCTTTGTGTTCGAGGATGGTTTCATCATCGACTTCGCGCACGATGCCATCCATCACTTCAAGAGCGCGCAGAGCCTTGGGCAGATTCACCGGCCGACCGATTTCAATCGCACTGGCAATCGTGTTCGCATGAGTGCCTGCCTGATCGAGTTCGCGGTAGTAGGTTTTCATCGTCTCGATGTCGATGTGGCCGTTGTTCCACTTCATGCCGCGCTGATTGACCAGGACGTTGAGCGGATTCGCACCAGCCGCTTGAATGACGGCAAGACGAGGCACGCGATCGATCAGGCCAAACGCTTTGAGTTCCGCGAAGGCTTTACCGAAGGCGGAACAGTTGCCCAGATTTCCGCCGGGCACGACGATCCAATCGGGCACCTGCCAATCCATCGCTTCGAGCACGCGGTACATGATCGTCTTCTGCCCTTCGAGGCGAAACGGATTCACACTGTTCATCAGATAAATGCCAAGCTCGGGCTGCTCCACCGCGATCTGCCTCACACGGCGAAGGCACGCATCAAAGTCGCCTTTGATCTGTAAAGTTTTCGCGCCATAATCGAGCGCTTGCGAGAGCTTGCCGTAGGCGATTTTTCCGGTGCCGATGAAGACGATGCCGGTCATTTCAGCGAGGCCTGCGAACATGGCGAGCGATGCGGAGGTGTTGCCGGTGGAGGCGCAGGCGACTCGCTTGGCGCCGACCATGCGGGCATGGGTGAACGCGGCAGTCATGCCGTTGTCTTTGAAAGAGCCCGAAGGATTGAGCCCTTCATATTGCAAAAAGAGTCGGCCTTTGTTGAGACCAATCTGCGGGGCCAGTAGCTGTGCATCCTGCATACACGTGCGGCCTTCGCCGATGGTGACGATGTCGCTCTCTCGATGGAAGAACGGCATCAGCTCGCGGAATCGCCAGACGCCCGAGAAATCGAGCGCTCCTTGCAAGCCGGCACCACGGGTGATCCAGCGATGCTCGAAATAGTTCATCGACTTAGGCACCGGCAGGCGGTTCCAGTCGTAGTTGATTTCGAGGAGCGAGCTACGGCCAAGCTTGGCACAAGCCGGGCAGGTGACGTGAACCTCGTCAACGCCAAAAGTGGATCGGCAATCGGGATCGATACATTGTTGAAAAGCGACGTCCATAGGCAGCATTGTAGAGAAAAAGGGTAGGTGGATCAGGTTCCCTGTTATCGGCCAGATGTGTATGGCGATTGCATGTCGGGTGCGTCAGAACGTTTTTCATCGTTGAGTTTTGTCTACCCTAGAGTTTTTTCATTTGCATTTATCGTTGCAAGTCATTGCAATAACTGCGATTAACTCGTGTCTATGGGTAAACGGGTAGACATCAAATTGTCTACCCCTTTGCTGCCGAAGCGGTCAAGCCCATCGTGCGATGCGTAGTATATCACATATTGAACTACTTTTCAAGGGTTGTATTCTATATGAACATGCTATGAAATGCGATGCGCTTTCGTAAGGCTGGCCAAGCAAAGTGTGGCGAAGCATTTGACATCAGAGGCAATGGAAACAACAATGACGGGTCTCGCCCAAAGCGGGATGAATTGAAATCGTGCGGGGTGTAGCGCAGCTTGGTTAGCGCGGTCGCCTAGGGCGACAGGTCGGAAAAACAGTATTCAGCGGGGTGTAGCGCAGCTTGGTTAGCGCGCTTGACTGGGGGTCAAGAGGTCGGGAGTTCAAATCTCCCCACCCCGATATAAGCCGTCTCGTTAACGCGAGGCGGCTTTTTTTAGAAAATCCTTAGCGAAGCGGTGAATCGCGAGCGTTTTCTCAAAACTGGTGCCGGCCGACGCTGGCTCGATGAGCAGCTTGGTTAGCGCGGTCGCCTGAGGGCGACAGGTCGGGAGTTCAAATCTCCCCACCCCGATCTTGGAAAACCGCCTCGCGAAAGTGAGGCGGTTTTTTTGTTTTCATGGGGACGGTCATGTTCTACGTCTATGTCCTTCTTAGTGAGAAAACAGGCCGGCGTTACACCGGTTCATGCGAAGACATTGCTGAACGCCTCAGGCGTCACAACGCAGGACATTCGCTCTCCACACGGCACGGTGTCCCTTGGAAACTCGTTCATAGTGAATCTTTCGAGACCCGCGCTGATGCAGTCCAACGCGAGAGGTTCCTCAAAACTGGTGCCGGCCGTCGCTGGCTCGATGAGCAGCTTGGTTAGCGCGGTCGCCTGAGGGCGACAGGTTGGGAGTTCAAGGCACCCGTCAAAGCCGTTCATACGGGAGCGTGAACAGCTCGCCAGCCCGCTTGAAGTCACCCGTTTGCAGGCCGAGTTTGAACCAGCGGGCACGCTGGGCGCTGGTGCCATGGGTGAACGAATCGGGCATCACCTGGCCGCCGGATTGCTTTTGCAAGCGGTCATCGCCCACCGCCTGGGCTGCGTTCATGGCTTCCTCGATGTCGCCGGTTTCGAGGATGTTCTTCATCTTCTGGGCGTGATGGGCCCATACCCCGGCGAGATAGTCGGCTTGTAATTCCAAGCGCACCGACAGCCGGTTTCCTTCGGCTTCACTGATTCGGCCGCGCTGGTCATTGACCTTCTGGGAATAGCCGGCGAGATGTTGCACGTGATGGCCTACCTCGTGGGCGATGACATAAGCGACTGCGAAATCGCCCTTGGCACCTAAGCGAGTGGACAGCAGTTGGAAGAAAGTGAGATCGATGTAAACCTTCTGATCGCCGGGGCAGTAGAAGGGGCCGATGGCAGCCGATGCCTGGCCGCAGGCGGAATCGACGCTGTCGGTGAACAGCACCAGTTTCGGTTCACGGTAGTTCTGGCCGGCCTCGCGAAAGAGTGCGTGCCAGACATCCTCGGTATCCGCCAGCACGACGCCCACGAACTTGGCCATCTGTTCTTCTTCAGCGGTGGGCGGCCGGTTGGATCCGGGCTTGAGCTGATTGAGGCCCTGCTCAATGACGGTGCCCGGGTCGCCGCCCATTAAAAGCATGATGACCAGGCCGACGATGCCCAAGATGCCGCCGCCCATCACCGTCTTGCCGGCGATACCACGGCGGTCTTCCACGTTGCCACTGCTTCTGCGGTTGTTCCATCTCATGAGTCACCCTGATATTCAAAAGGAAACGAAGCGAACGAAGCAAACGAAGCGCACGTCACTCATTGCCAGTCTAGGGGCTTCGCGCTTGCATTTGTCACCTGCATCCAATGATCGCGACTCAACAGCCAATGTTCGCCCCATTGATCGAAGCGAGGGCTGATCGCAAGGATAGGGGCCATTTTCACTATCCAATCACCCGGGCACGCACCTTGTCGTGATTCTGTTTAAGAAGTGATCATCCATTGGTATTCGATTGCGTGACTCAGTGAATGCTTGCTTGAGACTCCTCGCATTGGACCCCGCAAGCGTTGAGGCGCACCATGAGCGCGATGTACGTCAGGGTCGCAAACCAGAGAATCGTGCTGATCAATTGGTATCGCTGATGCAGCGGCCTGAAGGGTCCGTGATCAGGCCTCGCGAAGGTGGCTAGGTCCAGCAGTTCATCCATTTGACTATGGACGATGACAAGGCCGACAAGAGAGCCAAGCATGAACATCCAAGCGACACTTTGCAGCGTGCGCATCAGCCGGTTTGTGCGCCGCCAATGCACGGCGATATCAAGCGCCACCGCCACGATCATGATGGCGGCGAACACTTGAAGCGTATCCGTGACTTGCTGCGTGATGTAACCCTGCTCAAGCCCGCCCACAACTCGGCTGCCCACCTTCACCACGAACGCGGTGTAGATGGTGAATCCCCCAAACCACAGGGCGACGGCGATGGTCGTGAGCACTCGTTGGATATAGTTCAACATGCGTTACTCTCGGCACTGCGTCAGAACTCCATTGCTGGATGATCCTTCCGCAAACAGTCGGACGGGCGACCGCTGGACACGCACATCAATCGTCATCAGAAACGCCGCCCTTGCCGAACTCCGCCATGAGCAGGAAGGATCCGTGCTCAAGGTAATAGACCACCCATTCTAAAACTGTGGCAGAGCCGGTGCAGGATCGTTCGCGCTTCCAGCGTTGTCATGCGCCACTTGATCGTACATGCTTCCTTGTTTCGCTGATCGTCCTACGCGGCCAGTTCCTCTCGCAGCAACGCGATCTCGCCGATGCACCGATGCAGACACAGGCGCTGCGCAATACTCAACTCGATCTCCGCCATGTTCAGCCAACTGCCGTGCCGCGGAATGATGTTCGATGTGCCAACGTCGCAGCTTTAACTTGAGACACGCTGGTCGCAGTGCGGTATGTTTATCGCCAGTCCGGGATTTTCGTGGGTGGAAATCTTCGAAATCGTTGCAGACAAATCGTGATCGTGGGTACCGGGCCAGCCTGGATGAAAGTGCCGCATACGACACAGAACGCTACGATTTAGGGGTGATCGGGCTACCAGCGTCACAAACAGGGGGTACCCACTAAAATCCCGGAGCAGCCAAAAACTAATTGACAAGCCTCCGCAGCGAGCCTCCGGATAAGCGAACGAAGTGCGCATTGGTGCAACCGCTGAGGCTGGGAAGTAGAACAGCTTGGCGATCGTCTGGACAGATCAAGTGAGGGCTACTGCTTATCGCTATCGGATGTCGAGAGCCGCCACCAATACGGGCAACTCAGACTTGGGCTGCAACGTGGAGAACACGCACACGCAGAACCCCGGGCGTTCCAAATGGGCGAGTCGCCAGGTGCCCATCTCGACCATGTGCTCACGGTGCGTACCCAGATCGTAGCCGTGATCACAATGCCACTTACCATGGAGTTTCTGGATACCGGGCGGGCATTGAATAATCACGACGCCGGGCCCCGCCCCCTGATAAACCATGCAGTAGGCAGGTTTGCCGGCAACGAAAAATCGGTAGGCTTTGACGAGTTCGCGTCCCTGTGCCATGGGACCCAGCGGATCAAAGTGCAGCTCATCACGGGAGGGGACAGCCACGGGCTCAGCGTTGACGCTTTGAAGGAAGTCAGCGAGACCTGCATCGAGCGTGGAATCCTGTGCGCTGAGCAGCGGCCCAAAGTCAACCGTACCCGCGTAGGTGTTTCGTGGAAAATAGCCGACACTCAATGCGCCGATCAACACCAGCCCGATACAGGCGGCAGCAACCAACTGGGCGTGGCGACGAATCCAGCCGATGACGGAGCGACCATCTGCGGGGGCACGATCAGCTGTATCAACATGGGCTTGATCAACATGGGCTTGATCAAGTTTCGCTTCCAACTGCGACCAGGGAGGGACCGCCACCATTACCTGCGGAATCTGAGCGATTTGATGGGTCAGTGACCGCATCTCCTCTGCCTCGGCTGTCAAGGCGGGATCGGCGTTCAATGCCCGTTCGACCTCGGCAGCATCGTCCGGCGACAGTTCGCCGTCCAGCCAGGGTCCGATGCGCTGGCGGATGTCGTCAGGTTGTGGTGGTTGCAAGGTCATGGCAAGCCTTCAATGCCAGGGTCGGCAGAAACGGACGAGATTCGCGAGTCCGGTTCTTTCTTTGGATGCTTGATCTGCGGTGATTCTTCCATGAGCGGTCGCCCATTCATTACTCGTTGCATTATTTCCTTCAATTCAGCGCGGGCACGGTTCAACCGGCTGGCAACGGTGCCGGGAGCGATGTCCACTTGTTCAGCGAT
>Ga0209390_10008738_pt1 | contig 12398 bp, 6 predicted proteins | sample BON01_FD_187212 | JGI IMG/M metagenome (GOLD analysis project Ga0209390, IMG submission 187212) | Freshwater microbial communities from Lake Bonney liftoff mats and glacier meltwater in Antarctica - BON-01 (SPAdes) (version 2) | ecosystem: Environmental > Aquatic > Freshwater > Ice > Glacier... | reverse complement strand
AAGCAGTCTTAATCCTTATTGTAGTGGATGATACTTTTTGAGTAATTCTTTAGATTCAAAAAATACTGAAACTAAAGGTCTTAATCCTTATTGTAGTGGATGATACTTTTTGAGCTTATCAAATACTTGGTAGCTTTCACACCGCTCAGTCTTAATCCTTATTGTAGTGGATGATACTTTTTGAGAATTTCTCTACTAGTTAGAAAAGATTGGAAAAAAGTTGTCTTAATCCTTATTGTAGTGGATGATACTTTTTGAGAGTGCAGTTTGAAAAGGAAAGTTTTGAGAAAATAAGTCTTAATCCTTATTGTAGTGGATGATACTTTTTGAGTTGGTGCTAGAAATTTAATTGACTACCTTAACTCTAGTCTTAATCCTTATTGTAGTGGATGATACTTTTTGAGAAAAAGGATATTGATTATAAAAAACTTTATGATGTTGTCTTAATCCTTATTGTAGTGGATGATACTTTTTGAGTTACCAAGTTGAATGCCAATTGAAATTTAACACTGGGTCTTAATCCTTATTGTAGTGGATGATACTTTTTGAGTAAATATTATGAGTACATTGGTACTCAAGAGCAGGCGTCTTAATCCTTATTGTAGTGGATGATACTTTTTGAGAAGCAATTAAAAGAGAACTCGAAAATGACTAAATGTCTTAATCCTTATTGTAGTGGATGATACTTTTTGAGGAGACAAAACGGTGGGTCAAAAGTATTTCCTTTTCAGTCTTAATCCTTATTGTAGTGGATGATACTTTTTGAGACAAAAGAAATTTGCCAAAAGTATCAGAAAGACAAGGTCTTAATCCTTATTGTAGTGGATGATACTTTTTGAGACCTTGCAAAACTAGACTTCAATCAAACAGAAAAAGCGTCTTAATCCTTATTGTAGTGGATGATACTTTTTGAGCCAAAGGGCATAAGTATGAGAGTAAAAAAAACAAAGTCTTAATCCTTATTGTAGTGGATGATACTTTTTGAGAATTGAAATTTCACATCCATTAGATGCTTTGGGTCTTAATCCTTATTGTAGTGGATGATACTTTTTGAGGTCAGAGAGGACACTATGTACTTTATGTATTCTAGTCTTAATCCTTATTGTAGTGGATGATACTTTTTGAGAGGTGCAGGTATTGCTAATGAGAAGTGCTGGATGTCTTAATCCTTATTGTAGTGGATGATACTTTTTGAGTTTTAACATTTAAATCTATGATAAAAATAAAAATAAGTCTTAATCCTTATTGTAGTGGATGATACTTTTTGAGTAAACAATTGTACCTTCGGGTCAAATTGGATGGGTCTTAATCCTTATTGTAGTGGATGATACTTTTTGAGTGTGAGTTTAGGTATTGGTCCTAGCTCCATCACAATGTCTTAATCCTTATTGTAGTGGATGATACTTTTTGAGATATTTGAAACCAGGTACGAGAAAAAGCAGCTGAGTCTTAATCCTTATTGTAGTGGATGATACTTTTTGAGAATAAGGTTTACGCTGAAAATGAAAAAATAGGTGTCTTAATCCTTATTGTAGTGGATGATACTTTTTGAGAATAAGCAAACTATGAAATCATTATATATCATATGTCTTAATCCTTATTGTAGTGGATGATACTTTTTGAGTACGCAACATACGCTCCAAATGGAGATTTTGTAAGAGTCTTAATCCTTATTGTAGTGGATGATACTTTTTGAGTATCCAACAAGAAGAAAAAGAAATTCTAAACTTAGTCTTAATCCTTATTGTAGTGGATGATACTTTTTGAGAAAACTAAAGCCAAGGTTTAAATGTATTCCAAGACCGTCTTAATCCTTATTGTAGTGGATGATACTTTTTGAGTAGAGGAAAAAAGCTGGTACGTTGGCAATTCTAGGTCTTAATCCTTATTGTAGTGGATGATACTTTTTGAGAGGGCTATTGGATGCAGTTGCAAGGGTATATGCACGTCTTAATCCTTATTGTAGTGGATGATACTTTTTGAGAAAATAATATTTACTAAAAAATCAAAAAATGCAAGTCTTAATCCTTATTGTAGTGGATGATACTTTTTGAGAGGTTTTGCTGAGAGCGAAGAGGAGGCTAGAAAGGTCTTAATCCTTATTGTAGTGGATGATACTTTTTGAGTAAGAAAATAGAAAACTATAATCTTTTAGGGATTGCGTCTTAATCCTTATTGTAGTGGATGATACTTTTTGAGTAGCCCATTTTTCCGAAACTGTTTTAAAGCAATGTCTTAATCCTTATTGTAGTGGATGATACTTTTTGAGACCACAAAAAAAAGTATAACAGTAAAAAAATTGGTAAGTCTTAATCCTTATTGTAGTGGATGATACTTTTTGAGTTACGTGTTTGATGACGAAAGCGGAATATACACACCTGTCTTAATCCTTATTGTAGTGGATGATACTTTTTGAGTGAGCTATGAAAACTCACATCAAGAAGCTTCGGAAGTCTTAATCCTTATTGTAGTGGATGATACTTTTTGAGTTACTGAGTATAGTTTTAAAGCTGAAATTACCTATAGTCTTAATCCTTATTGTAGTGGATGATACTTTTTGAGCATCGCTAAGAAAGTCTATTGATTGGGAATTTGAACGTCTTAATCCTTATTGTAGTGGATGATACTTTTTGAGTGAGTCGGTCAAAAATGATACTGTTTTCGATGGAAAAGTCTTAATCCTTATTGTAGTGGATGATACTTTTTGAGGAGAGATTGACTGAGCTATGAAAACTCACATCAAGAGTCTTAATCCTTATTGTAGTGGATGATACTTTTTGAGTTGAAACTCAGCAAAGAATGATTCAAGTATCAAAATTGTCTTAATCCTTATTGTAGTGGATGATACTTTTTGAGAAATTTTCATCTGGCGAAATTATATTGCATGAAGGGTCTTAATCCTTATTGTAGTGGATGATACTTTTTGAGAAATGCTAAAAAGATTAGATCAGGTAACCTACTCAGAGTCTTAATCCTTATTGTAGTGGATGATACTTTTTGAGCAAGACCTGATGATGAAATAAAATTTTCATCTGGGTCTTAATCCTTATTGTAGTGGATGATACTTTTTGAGAAAGGGTAAAGAAGACGATAGGCATCTCTGGCCGGAGTCTTAATCCTTATTGTAGTGGATGATACTTTTTGAGGTACAATAAAAACAACTTTAATTATATAATTATTATGTCTTAATCCTTATTGTAGTGGATGATACTTTTTGAGTCTCAGCAGGCGAGATTATCTTGCACGAAGGCGTTTGTCTTAATCCTTATTGTAGTGGATGATACTTTTTGAGAGACATTGAATCTATCAAAGATGCAACTTGGGCCAGTCTTAATCCTTATTGTAGTGGATGATACTTTTTGAGGTAGAATCCAAGAAAGGAGTGAAATTGTTTTTCATCGTCTTAATCCTTATTGTAGTGGATGATACTTTTTGAGCCATCTGGGGTTAGCTAGCACAAATCTCGATCAATGTCTTAATCCTTATTGTAGTGGATGATACTTTTTGAGATTATGGTAATAGTGATAACAGGTCTAATATTTCCCGTCTTAATCCTTATTGTAGTGGATGATACTTTTTGAGGCGGGTGATGTAATTGGAATACTTAAAAACTACTAAGTCTTAATCCTTATTGTAGTGGATGATACTTTTTGAGGAAGTAAGTGATGAGCTAGTAGCTTCAGGAGAAGGTCTTAATCCTTATTGTAGTGGATGATACTTTTTGAGGCCACCGAAGAGGAGTTAAAACTCAAGCCAAGGTTGTCTTAATCCTTATTGTAGTGGATGATACTTTTTGAGAGATTCAATGTATATCAATAAAAGGGATTATACTACGTCTTAATCCTTATTGTAGTGGATGATACTTTTTGAGCACTGTAATAGCGATTAACAGGGAATACGGTTTTTAGTCTTAATCCTTATTGTAGTGGATGATACTTTTTGAGAGGACCTAATGAAGCTAGAAAGACTTAGAAAAGATTGTCTTAATCCTTATTGTAGTGGATGATACTTTTTGAGGATTATGAAAATTACAGTAAACACAACTACACAGAGGTCTTAATCCTTATTGTAGTGGATGATACTTTTTGAGAAGCTAAAAAGAAAGCTGATGAGGAACTTAGAATGTCTTAATCCTTATTGTAGTGGATGATACTTTTTGAGTCAGCTGGGAGGATCAATTACAAAAATCACTATGATAGTCTTAATCCTTATTGTAGTGGATGATACTTTTTGAGATGTAATTGAAATACTTAAAAACTAAAATGCAAACGTCTTAATCCTTATTGTAGTGGATGATACTTTTTGAGCTAACAGTTATAGGAACTTGCTTGTACCAATCAAGGTCTTAATCCTTATTGTAGTGGATGATACTTTTTGAGGCCTTCTGCCCCTATTTTTCTGACCGCTAAGCTGTTATATTGGTGTTTTCGAATATTTTTACTCTTTTTCTCCATAATAAACTGCGGCTAATCTATGCCCCAAGATAGGGCTTCCTGCTTTCATTCTCAATTTTAATGGGACTCTTTTTTGACAAACTTCCACTTCAGTGGCCCGTCTCGCTTGACCGGTGCCAATACTGCTATCCCTTTCAGATCCTCACCCAATACCAATCCCCACCTTTTGATCATCTCGGGCCCTACAAATACACCATCCACAAAACCGAAATTTTTGCCCTCAGGTACCTGAAGTTTTCCCTGTATTATTTTTCGCACGATGCTCACCGAATCAAGCGCGCCTTCTATAGATCGCAAAGCCGCCTGCCTGAAAAATGCCCCTGAAAACTCTCCCCAAATCTCCAAAATATCACCCGGTTCAGGACTCACTTGGAAGGAGGTGAATCCTACTTGCTTTACATCGGAGATAAATTCAAACATTTTCTTGACCGGATTCACGGCCGTCACGACTATACTATATTTTTGAGCAGCGTCCAGATTTCCTTCAAGCAACTTGCTTGCTTTCAGCGCATAGGTTTGGTAGTGATGACCCAGTGCAAGGGATTGAGCGGAGGTGTACCAGGGTTGATGAAGCATTTTTTGATGGTTGGACCGCAGTCCCCATCCATTTTTTCCCCTAATCCGAATGAGGTCATCCAGTTCACTTTTGGCCCAGTGGTATTCACCCTTTGCTATCAGCACCGGGATAATCCGTTCTTTGATACCACATAGAAACTCGGGCTTAGTCTTGCACGTCAGTGCCTTGCATAGGCAGGATAAATAGAGCTCCTGCTGCTCTTCGTGGCACTCAGCCATCACTTGCCACACCCAGAACTCCCGCTGCTTTTTCCTTGCAAAAGGCAGAAAGGCGGTCATCCCTTCTGCAGCGTTTCCGATTTTGAGTAGTAGCTTGGCTTTGAAGTAGGGCACATATTGCATATGACTATAGGACTCCAAGACCGGTTCCACGATATTGCGGATCACTTCGAGGATTTTGTCGGCGGTAGCGGATTCTCTGATCAGCGCTTTGGCATAGGCAATGAAGATGCGCTCAGCAAGCGAGGGGATCGATCTTCCATCTATCGCTCCAGGCTCGTAGTCTCCTGCCTCCAATGATCGGAATAAGCCCAGCTTTTCCAGATATGGACTCAGTGTACCCAGCGCCCATACCGACTCGGGTAGGCGGATCAGCTGCAAAAGAATAAGTTTGTCCACAAGCACTCCTTCAGGCAAGATGGAGCAATATACTTTATTCAGGAATCGATGAATCAGCGCTGCGTCAGGCTTATCTTTCTTCACTTGATGACGAATAAAATAATAGCTGTTCCAGGAAATAGCCGAAATACTAATCGGCTCCTGCTGGAGTTGCAGTGCCAAAGCTTCTTCAAATCGCTCCTCTTCAATCAGCTTTTTTACTTCCAAATAGCCGGATTGAATAGCGGCTCTGAAGTAGTTGACTTTCTCATGAATCAGCGTGTCGTCGGAAGCGATCTGCAAAAGATCAAACTCAGCGAGATAGGCCAAGGCACTCGTCTTTTCTCCTGCCTGCATCTGTTTTTTGATCAAATAATAAAGCGACCAGGCATGCCCTCTTTGTTGCCAGAGGTCATCCGGCTGCTGCTGTAGCAAGGTGCGCGAAAGCTTCGCAGCCTCTTCGTAGCGCTGCTGGGATCGGAGGGATTTTACTTCTGCCTGATTCATGTTTTCTAAAGAAAAACGGTGTTGGGTGGATCTACTATCTGAGAGATATTTACATTTTGACCGATCAGTTTCATACTTCTGGCATCGGAGATATTCATCGGCACCAGGATGATGCTGTCCTTGTTTTCATACACTTCATTGATCTCGGCAAGCGTTCGATTGATCTCGTCAAACTTCTTGTGATCCGAATGGCAGAGAAATACGCTCTTCTGTACTCGGATGCATCCTTTTTGGAGGAGAAATTTGGAGACTAAAGTTCTCACTTTATTATTTTGAATGTCATACAGGATCAGGTAATTCATAGTTGTGCTTTTGATGGGTTTATCCTGCAGGATATCCAGTATTTTTTTGATACGCTCTGGAAGTGGCAGCAGGGCATCAGACTCCGGATCTGTCGAGACTGGAGCTGGATCCATACTTCGGTGCAGTCCTGCTTTTTGGATTTTGGCGATTTGCTCCTGGAGGTTGAATACCTTTTGCTTTGCTTTAGCCATTTGCAACTAGTGGGTTGATGCTGCTGTCCAGATAGCTGATGATCTCTTTTCCAAGCGCTTTGTTGCTTCCTGTCTTCGTAGTGGCAACGAAGCTCATGCCTTTTCTACCCAGAAATACGTTGATCTCCGCCCATACGTTCAGGTTGGATGAGGCTATTTTACATTTGCGCCCATACGAAATGGGATCTACCTGGATCATAGTCAGCTCTACTTCCAGAAGGACTTCTTTCATTTGGTCTACGATGCTTTGCAATTCTTCAGGCTGGACGTAGTCTTTTGCGAGAGGTGTACGATTTTTCATACCCATCTTCTCACGGATCTTGCGGATTGCATCGTCTGGAAGTGTCTGTAGGGAAGTCTCCTGGATTAGCACAGGCTCCATTTTCCGTAGCTTGTCCGCTTCTTTGATGGCAGATCTCAACTCATCCAATGCAAAGAGATCTTCCTTTTTGAGGTAGTCGGCTGCTAGGATAGCTTTTGCATCGGGATTGTAGTAGGCCTGTGGATCAAAGCTTACAAAACAGCACCTACTCACATCGTGGGTCTTGATATCCAACACCTCACCGAGTTGGTAAAGCGCCTGTAGTTTTAGACCAAACGACTTGTAAAATGCCGCATAGTAAGCTGCATCATTGATCGGCTGATCGAGACGGAAAAAGACTTTCAATCCATCTCCACTCGGAGAGGTGTAGAGCAATTCTACTCGACTATCGTTTTGGAGTGTTCTTCGCATCTCATCCAGGCTTATCCCAGACTCGGAGAGATGATCCAAGTCGAGGATAAATCGTTCGGTATGGAGAAAATTCTCTTTTCGCCTGACTTTGGGATGGAAGTCGGCACAGACCACATAGGGCAATGCGGTCTTCTGCTTGCGGTACTGTGCCGGATCAATGCCGCGGATGGCTTGTAACCTCCGCTGAAGGATCGCCACTGCTCCATCGGGATTGCCAAGAGCCTGGTAAAATTTGGCCAAGCTCACATCCTGAAGCTGATCGCCAGCTTGAGTGACATTTTTTCCAAGTCTGATCATGCTTCTGCTGATTTTAAAAAGTGCTGAGCCATCGCCTGCATGTGAAGATCTATATGGGACTGACGGCTGACGGTGCGCGTGCCCAATGAGATGATCTCGCCTAGGTAATCGTTGACCGACTGGATCAAGATTCGTTTGGCAAGTGGGGCTAGGATAAGCGCATCCGGCGCTGTGCTTAGCTCAAACGATTCGACAGGAATCGCTTCTTGCGTGGTGAGCTGGATCACCACATAATCCATCCAAGGTCTGTATTTTTCTATGGCATCATAGACTAGCGCTGGACGATTGTATTCATCCCGGTGAAAAATCCCAACATAAGGATCAATTCCAGCTTTGATCAATGCCCCCTCTATTTTGCCATAAAGCATGCCATAGGCGTAATTCAGCAAGGCATTGAAGGGATCTTTGGCAGGCATTCGGTCACGGCCCTCAAACTGAAATCGCTCGGGCATCAGGGAGGCAATCGCCTGAAAGTACCTCTTGGAGGCAGCTCCTTCCCAGCCCCGTAGCGTAGGCGCAATATCGGAAAGATGCTCGGCCTCCGCAGACATCACTTTAGTCTTATAGTCTTCAATCGAATTGATGGCATTTTTAATAAGGTTGTGTGCAGGAAGCACATCCTTGTCAGGCTGCACGGTCATCAGCAAAGCCACCTGTGCATCGAGTTTTTCATTGATCAGCATTTTCACCCAAGGTATGACTGCCGGAGAATACAGGAAATTCAGCTGAGCCCTGCGGATATTGGAGATGCTTCCATATTTCACCGACCATACTCTGCCCTCGGGCATGCCCATATCATTGACAAAAAGCACATCCACCTGATGCTTGATCGCGAGGATAATCGCATCAGAGGTGATCCGAGCTGCTTTGGAGATGCTGATGGTCTTTACGATATCGGCAGGGAAAGATTGCTTTCCCTCGTCGGTTTGTACTACGAAAAGCCCATTTTCACGAATAAGAGTGGCGCCGTAACTGTTGATGACTAAGTGCATATTATTTCGGTTTGTTAACTACTTACAGCATTATCCTATCCACCATTCTTTGACTAGGTGAAGATGCGCTTTGGCACGTGTGATCCCGGTGTACCACCAGCGACTCAGCTCCGGCGGCTCCATGACATACATGCCTTTGTTCAGGAAAAAGAATACTTCATCCCACTCGCCTCCCTGACTCTTGTGACAGGTGACTGCATAGCCAAAATTGGCTCTGAGGCTATTCAGATACGGATCTTTCTTCATCTCGTCAAAGTAGCTCACTGACTTGGGCTTCAATCCTTTGGATCTCATCCGTTGACTGAAAGCTATCATCAGCTGCCGCTGCTGAAATCCACTGAGATTTTGATTGCCACTGTAGAGGGGCTCTGTGCAGAGCAGCACCTTGTGTAGCTTATCGGTGAGTTGTGCTAGCACCTGCACTTGCACAAAGCTGATTCCTTTCACAGACTCCTGAGCACCCACCCACTCCACTTTCGCAAAGTCCCCATTGGTCAGCGGTACGAGGTAGTTGTTTTGGGTGATCATCAATAGGTCGCCTTTTTGTACCGGTGCGTTCGCAATACCATAGAGTCTGAGTCGGGTAGATTCGTTGATATCCATACAGTTATTATTACTTAGGGCGATGCCGATAAGCTTTTCTGTGCCTTCACTGATTACTTTCCGGATGTAGGCTTCTTTAAGGATCTCGTACGGTTGGATTCGGATCTGTGATGAGGGTACCGCAGGGATCTTGATCCACTTGGTATTGAAAGAGATTCCGGTCATTTTCCGCACCCGGGTGGCTAGTTTTAGGACTTCCGAATCTTGTTTCTGGCGGAGTATTTGGGTGAGTTCGTAGGAAAATGTACCTAGTCCCAATCGGGAAAAATGAGCTGTGGACAGTGCCGGGCTTTTGGTCGAACCAACCGGCGGGAGCTGGCATGGATCACCGGCAAAGATCAGTTTGTTATTGCCCGCCAGCCGAAGCAAGTCTGTGAGCAGGTGACCCGAACCGAAGGTGGCAAAGGAGGTTTGATCGTTTTTCTCATCACTGACCATGGAGGCTTCATCGATGATGTAGAGTTTTTCGGATTGATCGTCAGGGTTTCGAATATCAAACCGCAGGCTCATCTGTCCAAAATCTTCCGCGGTGGGATTTTTCTTCTCAGGATCGGCATCGCCTTCGATTTCTTTGAAGTGATAGAGTTCGGAGTGAATGGTATGAGCCCGGAGGCCGGTCTTGGCACTCAGCACTGCCGCTGCTCTACCTGTAGGAGCAAGAAGGGAAAATACGCTTCGCTTTTCGTTGAGATGATTTCCCAAATATTGAAGCAGCGTAGTTTTGCCTGTGCCCGCGTAGCCTTGGAGGATGAAGATTTTAGCATCGGGATCTTCCAGAAAAACAAGTAGTTGCTCAAACGCCTCAGATTGTTGGGAATTGAGCTGTATGGCTGGGGCTTGGCTCATGGTCAGTAGTGACGGAATTGAACAAATTCAAATTTAGAGATTTTGGTGCCGTCAGGGCGGACTTCGGTGGTACGATGGGTAGTGGATGCCAAAACGGTAATGCCGTGAGATTTGAGCAGCTCCACCAGTTTGAAGGTAAAGGTGAGTTCTCCCATTAGGTGCACGGCGGCAGGTTTGAGCTCTCTAATTTGATTTAGAAAGTTGAGAGCTAATTTATGCACATAGTCTTCGTCATCTTGGGGATCGATCTGAGGGAAGGGCAGATCTATGATTGATCCGTAAAGCTTCTTGGCCGCATCCCTTTGTTGTTCAGGCCAGGTACTGGAGGGATGATTGGAAAGGTTTAAAAGTTGATCTCCAAAATAGTTAGATTCGTCTTTATCAAATTCAATATTACTTCTGTCCTCGAAAATTTTTTCAACTCTGGAAATAAATTTTTCAATTACAATTTTAAAATTTTTGGCAGGTGATGGCATTGAACGCATTCCAGCATGATTAATATCATTTCTTGGTGTACCAATCTGAACAAAAATATTAGCTAATTCTCCATAACCAATTTCAATTACGGCTTGAACAACATTTTCGAATTCATCTGGGACTGTCCCCTTTTGTTGCTTAGTATAGGTAGCGAAAAGTATTTCTTTGCAATTCTCTCTACTTGTTTGATCTAAATAATCAATTTTCCCAATTTTGGTGAGTGGAAAAAATTCAACTCTTTCATCCTCTTTTTTAATAAGCTGGTTTAATTCTATTATAAAATGAGTAAGTAGACCCTCCTGAAACTGGGTAAAGGCTTGCTGAATATAATTGTGACTAACACACCATTTTACAGCTTCTAACCATCGCAATGACTTAGCATTCGCAATTCCTATTGTTTTTTCTTCTAGTAACTTAAAAATCTGTTTAAAAGGTTTAATTTCTGATGAAGAGGATTGTAAACGTATTAGTTTTTCTGAATAACCTTTAAGATCTTGATTAATAAGAATATTGAGTCTATTTGTTTGTAAAGATTGTGTCAACTCCAAGAGGTTCTTTATTACTTGATTGGAATCTTGATTTACTTGATCTCTAGTTTCTGGATTTTTTAAAAGGTAAGATAATGGTTTTTGACTCACCTCCTGAAGTGCGGAAGCCTCTCCAAATTTTATAAAACTACCAACGGCAGAAGTCCAAGACTGAAATTCAAGCAAAGTTTTTAAGTCAATAATAGGAGCATTCAGATCCTCAATTTTCATTTCTTTTACTTCCTGAAAAGACCCAAGCTTTTCAAAAGCACCGTAATGAATACCTAATACAGCAATGTTTTTGGTTGTTTTGAGATAGTTCAGAAGCACAATACCCAGCATAGGTAGAAACCTAAAGGCGTGCGTAATATCTAGTATAATTTGATCGCCTTCTTGAATTTCATCAGCGATTGTTTCGAAGATAGACCAGACTTCTTCTTGTGAGAATCCTTCTTTAATTCGCTTATGATGAATTTGAAATTGATAGCCCTCCTTTTGAAGAATTTCTAACTTACTGTTCAAGCCAATATTAGGGTGATTATATTCTTTTGTTTTGTTGTCTAGTTGGCCATTATCCCAAAAGTTCATCTTTTCAGCCTTTTCGGTCAAAAAGAGAAGGACTTGGTCCTGACTTGAAAAATCTTTAGCATAGAGCTGGACTAAAGCATCTTGAATATATTTTACATTTTCAACTTTCTTATTTGGCTGGCCTTCTAAGTAGTAATTACAATCAAGGTAGTTATTGGTACCGAGAAAGGAGAGGAGGATTTTTCTAGCCATGATTATGTTTTTTGAAATTTTTGAATCAACAATTGTAGTTTATCATCCATATTAGCTTTAAGCAAATCGGTGCCTGTAGAATTTCTGAAAGTTTCAATATCTAGGATTCGCTCCACGCCTAGATTGTGTCTGATATTTTCCAGTCGATCTAGAGCCTGCTCATCTTCGGTAAACTCTCCCAAGTAGGCAAAGTACTTTTTGCATTTCAGTCCAAAATTCTGTGTAAGAGAGGAGAGTTTGAACAGCGGTTGGGATATCCGATCGGATTTCAACTTGCTCGTGGGATACACCTTGCATTCGAAGACATACAAATCATTTTTATAAATAAATAGGATATCAAACTCGTTATCCTTGTCCATCGAGCCAAGGTTATCTTTTCGCTTGATTCCCACATTGAAGGCAATCTGGCTAGCAGGCAACTGTAATGTTTGCCTGAAGTGATCATATAGGTACCATTCAAACCAAGTTCCCATCAGGTAATTTTTATCCACTTCCTTGTACTCTTGATCTGTGGC
>Ga0209390_10008736_pt1 | contig 12402 bp, 11 predicted proteins | sample BON01_FD_187212 | JGI IMG/M metagenome (GOLD analysis project Ga0209390, IMG submission 187212) | Freshwater microbial communities from Lake Bonney liftoff mats and glacier meltwater in Antarctica - BON-01 (SPAdes) (version 2) | ecosystem: Environmental > Aquatic > Freshwater > Ice > Glacier... | reverse complement strand
CAGCCAGCATCCGTCCACCCGCGCTGGTGCGGAGTCAATCCAGCTGATCTATAGCGGGCGCGCATTACAAGCACTGAGCGACCTCGCTCGGCAATTTCGGTGTCACCCCATTTTTTGGCGGGAATTTCCCACCTGAAAATCCTATCGCAGAAAGAAAAGCAAATCTTCTCAAGCACTACACATCCAACAAAACATATTCGGATAATTATAGTTCACTCCTTACATCGCTGTCGTCACGCGTTTTCAAGTTCCAGGACACGGTCCATTCAACGGAAAGATCACTGAATATCATCCAGCCAATGACAATTACTCCATGGCGTATCAAGACAGCGATTCAGAAGTAATGTCTCAATTAAACGTCTTGAAATACGTCAAGGCACCAAGCAATACGAGACCCATCATTAAACCCAACTGACACTTTACAGCGCCTTCCACACAGCTCTGTCATCAAACAAGACTCAATCAGACAACGTATCAGAAAACTACAAAGACGCCCGAGCTGCACCCGACGTTGCTGATTAAATGAAAGCCTGCGACGTAGAAATAGGCAAACTTAGATCCCTCGGATGCTGGGAGGTCCTACCACAATCATCTTTCCCTCAAAACGCATCAGTCATGGAAAGTCGATGGACATTCAAACACAAGACAAACGAGCTAGGAGATCTAAAATTAGTCAGCCATGAATCGAGTTTCGTAGCCAAAGGTTACTCTGCAGTGCAAAGTCTAAGCTACTCCGAAAATTATGCACCCGTAGCTTCCTTCATAACAATACGTCTACTATTTGCATTCACAAGTATATCCAACTTTAAGGTGCCTCAATACAACGTGTCTGTTGTTTTTATTCAAAGCAAAATCGACTCAAATCACCCACCCGTTTACGGTGAATGCGCCGAAGGATACGAAGATCAACGCAAATATGTTTATCGCCTTCACAGTCATCTATACGGCATGAAAGACAGTCCTCAAAGATGGGGTCAACTCTTCACAAGCGTCTTCAAAGACGTCGGTCTAACACGCCTCAAAAGCGACGAATGCGAAGCACTAGCAGCAGAATTTGAAGTTAATTGCAACGTCAAATTTCCGATGAATGCTGAGGGACCCGTCAACTGGTATCTATCCGTCAAATATGACCATAATCCAACAACAGGCGCAGTATCAGCTCACCAGCACCTCTACATCGACAAAATCCTTAAGAAATGGGGTATGGAACAGTGCAACCCACTACCTACACCATTTCCACAAAAGGCCGATGATATTGTCAAAGAATTTGCAAAACCGGTCGCAAATCACAACGAAAAATTCGTAAAAGAATACAAGGCTCTGGTCGGCAGTTTTCTTGATCTGCAACTACACACTTTTCTAGATATATCCTGAGCAATTTCAATATTAAGCAAATACATGACCCGGCCCTACTCATCTGATGATAGCCAAAAGAATTCTACGTTACTTCATATGGCGCAAGAATGTCACTCTACGATGGTGCGCTCAAGATTGCACCGGCGCAAACTTGCCAGGCACGATCTATGGATATGCTGATGCATCACTACTCTGATTGATCTCAACGAAGCAGAAGCCGAGCTCTACAGTCTATCTAGCGCCACTCAGAAAGCCATCTATTTCCGCAAGGCGTGCATCGAGATAAGATTCCTACAGAACAGTCCGATTAACATGTACGAAGATTGTCAGGCAGCAGTCGCTTTATCCAAAGAAAACTTATTTTGCAATCGCGCCAAACACATCTCCCTTCGCTGGATTGTTGTCGAATGACAAAGTCGTGCCATTGGCGACCAGTGGGGAAAACAACCGTACTATAGGCCGGCCAAGGGTTAATTAATGAAGTCATTAATCCATTAATTAATTAATTAAAAGAAGAAGATTCTGAGCTGTGATGTGTGGAAAATAAATTGCATACTATATCAATAGGACAGAGTACCCATTAGGACTTGGTCAAAAAATCTGGCCTGCGGCGCATTTTGTTTGATAAGTCTTGCCTGCGGCACATTTTATTTCTTAAAAATCTGGCGTACGATGCATGTTTTTCATATATTATTTTGCTTAAACTGGGATGAATTTAACTTGAAAGTGAAGAGTCTTGTTCTGTCTACCAATTCATTGGTGTGCAAATGATTCCAACTCCAATACTGCCTGATCATAACGACATAATTTGTACCAAACAGTAACTGAGAAAGTGTCAAATAAAAAACCCTTTGTCAAATGAAACCTCTTGAGATACAAATCGCACAACACCATTTCACTCAAAATCAATTTCAAAACAGTTTATAAGAAACAACGTACAGCAGGTTCAATGCCTCACCTAAAGCCTACAGATTTTGACATGACCAAGCACTCAGATTACTTTAAGTGAAAGGACACGTCAGAGCGCGTGGCTCGATGCTGTGACGACACCGTTGACAAGAAGCGAGTGAATTTTTGTGTACTAAAACACTTGTGGAGTGAGTTGAGCATCCAAAAATATCGCCAAAAAACCCCGGAAATGCCTTCTCCGATGCGCTACTAACGTCACGTTTTCAAAATTTCGCGGCTGACGCCGCCAAAAAAAAAACTGCGTTCAAAACCGCGCTTCGCGCGGTTTTAATTCATGAATTAATTCGGGGCCAAAGATTCTGAGAAACTATTTTCTTCACCATTGGCGACATAGCCATTGATGGTATTTGCTGCACAGGTATGCTTGCAGACATATTCTTCTTGCCTCGACCCGCATCGAGCTTTATACCAGTCTGCAACATAATATTGGGACACCCACAGATGCCGATCGCATCGCTACCAACTGAGAAGAGATTTGCCTCTTTCTCGATTTTGGTTTATGCTGGATCTGAATACCTAATTGTTCGCTACCGTGCTGATCCATCCATCGACATGCTTTAGTCATGCAGAATACCACTGTTGTTTGACTGTCTATCGATCTGATGTGCAATCTGAGTTACAGAGTGTTTGCAAGGAAAATTTGATACTTTTTGGTTTAACTCTTTTTTCCCTTTCTCGCCCATCCATCGACATGCTTGAGTCATGCAGAAACATAATTCCACTTTTGTGTGACTGTCTATCAATCTAATGTGCAAACTGAGCTACACAGTGTTTACAGATTTGAAACTCACGGATTTTACTCTCTCCCCAAAATTCATTTGCAATCATCGAATCTAAATTATGCAGACCTGACTTCCAAATACGGCTATTCACAATGATGTACTTGCACGCGTACTCTCAGCAAAATGTCTCATGGGCTTTAAATTTTTACCCTAATAAAATTAATGAGATCATTCATTTATCACACAAATATGTGATGGATTGATTTGCGATCGTTAATTAAACTATACGAATAAGCATATTCATTATCATTAATATCAGTTTTATTTTTCCCCAATTCATATGAGATATTATGCACAATTCTACTTGAATGCAGAAATCTCCACAGTTTTTCAACGCGATCTCCTTTCATTCTGAGTAAAGAGGAGTCTTGAAGTGTGTAACCTGGTCAAGAACATAAAGGTCTAAATCTCATCTATCCAACAAAATTCCACTAAGAATTACCGTCAAGCAATTTGTACAAAATTGACCCTTCCATAAATTATAATTTGATACGTGAGGAGAAGTGTTAAAACCACATCTCTGATTTATCGAAATAATCTAAATCCAGGAGATTTCAGTTTTAATAAATACCATTTAATTGGATTTAGGAATCACAAATGTACTTATATCTGTTTGAAGGAGTTGACTAATTCTATTCAAAGTAATTAGTCGGCATTCCTTTGACTATCAAATGACTTTGTCCATCTATTTGATTGCTCCAGTTTAAGGTTGAACGAGCATACCACTTTACATTAGACGGTGACAATCTAGTCATGAGCATCAATCTTGGCACCACTGGCTCTCGCGTCGCAACCTGGAGACCTTGACTGGAGTGCTGGGAGAACATCCCAAAGCGACAGAGTGTATGTTCCACACCAAGCCGCCGAGACAGAGGAGAAGCGTGGGTTCCTTGAGGAGTGTTGTTGTGTGGTCGTGTGTGTGTGTGTGTGTGTGGTGTGGTCGTTCATCGGAGCGTGTTTTCGTGTGCAGTGGGGCAAACAAACGTACTATAGCCCCGCCGAAGGGTATTTACATAAATAATTAATAAAAAAACAAATAAGATTCAAACTGTGAAGGTCGAAAAACTGTATTACATACTACATCAAGAAGACAGACTGCCAATGAAGATTTAGTCAACAAATCTGTCTTGTGTCGCATTTTGTTTGATAAGCCTTGTTTGCGGCACATTTTGTTTGGCAACAAAATCTTGCCTGCAGACCATTTTCCCCCCAAAAATCTTGTATGTAGTGCACTTTATTCGAGGCACGGTCTGATTCTGTCTACCAATTCATTAGTAATGAATATAATTTAAATTCTAATACTCAGCGATCACAATGACACGTTTTTATTGACATATCCCAGTCTGGGCGTCATCAACTGGGCGTGACGGTGACAATGGAGAGCAAACGACTTCCAAAAATCAGAGAGTCTCCCTCAGATGTGTGTTGGTGTGGGGGTGTCAACTCAACAGTGGCTACGCTCTCAGATTGCTTTGTTTGAAAGGATACGTCAGAGCGCGTGGCTCGACGCTGTGATGACACTAGTTGACAAAGGGTGGATGAATTTTTGTGCACTTAAACACATCTTTTTGAAGGGAGTGCAGCAACAATTTTTTTTTGCCAACTTGGAAGAAACGTTTTCTCCAACACGCTACTAACGTCATGTTTCCAAAATATTTCTCGGCTAGCCCTGCGAAACAAAAACGTGCTTTGCGCACTTTTTTGAAACCATTTTCGCTCGGTTTGAATTGATTTTAATTCATTATCAAATTTGTTCGGGGCCACACATTCCGAGAAGACATTTGCTTCACTGGGCGTGTTTGAGAAGAACATACGAGAATTTTTTGACGCGTGAAGCGGAATAGTATTTGACAGACTTTGTGCGTTTGCTGAATGAAAGCGTTTTTGTTGAATTGTTGGATGACTCGGGGAAAATGGCAATGCCCTCCTGGGTTGCATTCATTCTGAGTGCATTCATTAGTGCCCACTAGCAACGCCGCAACGAGGCATGCAACTACAACGCCGCAACGAGGCATGCAACTACAAATCCCGACAATACCATTTGTAACGCAATGTGCCTCCTGTCATAATTCAACACTTCCTGTTCAAGTTGACCCTGATTTGCTGTTACCTGTGTGTATGGGTGTAGTGTATGTGTGTGTATGTGTGTGTGTGTGTGTGTGTGTGTGTGTGTGTGTGTGTGTGTGTGTGCGTGTGTCAGTGTGGAAAACAAACGCACTACAGGACGACCAAAGGATAATAAATTATCTCAATTCATTAATTCATTAGTGGCAACTTCTGGGGAAAAAAACGTGTTTCGACGCAGGAAAAATCGGATTTTGCCATGGCGCTGCGGTTCTTCAAACGCAAGTCCCGAAGTTGTGCACAGACCTAGATCATCTCAGTCTCCTCTACATTTTAAAATTAGGAACATATAGCAAATTCGCTCGGAAAAATAATTTCCTAGCGCTCGTCGTTTGCTTTCCGCAGCCTTGCTCGAGCGCTGGCCGCAGGTTTGCCGCGCCAAGATCACTTGTACAGTATCACCGACGAATCTTTTGGTTTTCACAACAAAAAAATCGATGAAATGCGTTGTAAACTGGATTCCACTGAAAATCCGCGTTCATTCGAGAAATACCCAACCCCACCTTGATGGAATGAACGAATAAATCAAAATAATCAAGTCAATTACTTCATCTTGGGCCGGCCCAGAATACTTTTGTTTTCTCCACTGACGTCCAAGTATTCGATGATGTTCGTTCCATCAATCTGTTTCCTCTGTTAAATTTTCTCTCTTCGAATCTCACTGACTCATTGGGTTAAAATCTCTTTCACCGAGTAACAACTCGTTGGGCTGTCGTCAATATCAAAAGTATCCTGTTTCCAGTCTGGATACCTACTAAGATGGAAGTAAGTGAAAAAGAATGGAGAATCGGAAATTGGGCTTTCTTTTTTGGTTTATTTGTTGTGTGAAGGTGATGGGAATAGGAATGTCAAATGGGAATAGGAATGTCAAAAAACCACACCACCGGTTTCTTTTCAAAGCACCACAGTCCTACAATACCACGAGGCCCTTGACGATATCGCCTTGCGACCGTAACAGTATTTTGCCACTTTGGTCATTCTTGTCAGGTTTTAGATCTATTTCTGTCTAAGAGGCTCCCGGTGAGACCCCACAACAAGTCAAGATAAAGCGCAATGAGTCCTGCCACCACAACTGGAATCCAGTTTACAACGCATTTCATCGATTCTTTTTTTTGGTCTTCAAGACAGGCCACAGAGCCTGGACTTGTTGTGGGGTCTCACTGGGAGCAGCCTCGCTTAAAAATGCAACTTTGAATTTCGACACCATACCCCTTCTTTCGCGGCAACAAAACCGTGAAAACTTTTTTTGATCAAACTTTTTCAATGCTGGTAGATTAGATAATCTACCAGATACTCTACTTAGATTTATGAATCCTCTCTCCCGCCCATTGCATAGGCAACGTAGTCGGTTGGATTTCAGTAGAATAGAAATCGAACTGGTACCTTTGATGTCCATTCGGCCAAAAAAATTTTGGAAATCAGAATGCAAAAACCATCTTGCAACCGGCGTAACTTTGCAGCAGACACATATAGATGGGTTATTCATAACTTTACATTTAAAAAAAATGCCCCCCCCCTCCCTTCCCGTCCCGTGTCTCTCCTTAGTCTTTTCCTTGCACTGTAAATAGAACAAAAAAAAAACTAAGTATTCCTTGATTGTGGATGGATGTGAAATATGTAATATGCAAATTGCAACACGGATCCATTCTCACACACCCACAACGTCATGTCTTGAGAATTCCTTTCTACACTTGATATTTCAAGCTGAACGTGTACGTATGTGTGTGTGTATGTGTGTGTGTCGTTTCCTGTGTCTGTGTATGAAGGTGTTGCACCCATAGAGAGGAGATTTTACACATAAAATGCGTAACACACTGCAGCAGTTGCAGTGAGTTGCAGTGAGAGGCTGCACGGTAACGTGTCATGCCGCGAATAAGCGACGCACGAACCATCGAGGCCATTCAGCACGCCGTGGCTTGAATGCGGGTGCTAGACTACTTTTGAAAGTAATCATGACAATCATCATCACCATGAATCAGCGAATTATTTGGGCGTTTGGACACGCTGAGGGGTCTTGGGATCACTTCCGATGCCCCACTGTTTTTTGTTCGCCTCAATTGCCTGTGTGTGTGTATATGTTTGTGTGTGAGAGGGTGTATGTGTGCGTGTGTATGTGGATCGTTTCCGATACCCGACTGCTTTTTCTGCGCCTCAATTGCCTGTGTGTGAATGTGTTTTTGTGTGAGAGAGAGAGTGTGTGTGCGTGGATCATTTTGGATGCCCCACTGCTTTTGGTTCGCCTCTATTGTGTGTGTGTGTGTGTGTGTGTGTGTGTATTGGGTGTGTGTGCCAGGTGTATGTGTGTTTGCGTTGTATGCATGTTTTGGTCGCCTCAATTACCGGTGTGTGTGTGTGTGTGTGCGTGTATGTGAGTGTGTGTATGTGTGTCGTATTTGTTCACCAGAACTGCCTGTGTGCATACATGTGTGCATATGTGTGTATGCGTGTGTGTGCATTTGTGTGGGTGGTGTGTATATGCATGCGCGCATGTGTGTAGCACATATGTTTTACTAACCTCAATTGTGTGTGTGTGTGTACGTGTGCATAGAGGTGGTGCGCAGCACGAAATTGTCTTTCGCTCTCCTTTCTGTTCTCTCGCCGTACTTGCACTGCGTGTCACAAGGTTTAGAGGGGGAGTGCGCAGCATGACTTGCTCTCTCTATCTTTCTCTCGATCTTCTCCCTCTCCACAATCTAACGCTGCGTGTCACAAGGTTTACAGGGGTAGTGCGCAGCAAGGCTTGCTCGCTCTGTCTTTCTCTCGATCTTCTCCTTCTCCACATTCTCTCTCCAGAAATGTAACGATACATTTCGCGAGGTTTGCGAGGGTACAGGGTGGCGAAGACCCATAGGATCCCCTAAGTTGCAGATCATTTTCCACAAAAGAGCCACTAAATATAGGTCACTTTTGTGGAAAATACTTGTAAAGACAAGGGATCCTATGAGTCTTCGCCACCATGTAGAGCACGGCAAGACCTGCTCACTCTGTATCTTTCTTTTTCTCGATCTGTCAGTCTATAAAAGACATTATTCTTTCGATCATTCTCTCTCTCTCCATACAAATACTCTCCATGGACTTACGTTGCGTTTCGCGAGGTTCATCGGGGTGGTGCGCACGAGGATTTCCTCTGGGAGCGAGTCTGTCGCATCCTTTCCCGCCGAACTCGTCAAAGTGCTTTCTTTGTCGCTGTGTCCATGACATGACACGTTCATATGTGGGACATGAATCATTCACATGTGGGACATGATTCATTCATGTGAGCGACCTGACACGTCCTCCTTCGCCGAGGATGACCATGTGCTTGTTTTGTCGCTGATATATGCATGGGACATGACTCAATCATGTGTGTGACATGTGGCATTCATTTGTGTGACATGACTCATTCATGTGTGTGACATGTGGCATACATTTGTGCTGACTCACGTGTGCGATGCAACATGACTGATTCATACGTGTCATGTGACTCATTTAGAAGTCGAACATGATAAATTCTTTTGTGTGATGTGACTCATTGTTTGAAGACAAGCACGTGTACCAAGGCACCACACGACACCACAGTGCCAGACAAACAATTGTACGCAGCAAGGCCCTCTGCTCTCATCCAATACACTGCACTCAACCAATACACTGCACTCAACCAGTACACTGCAACACACTGCGCAACACACCGCAACGCACTGCGAGACACACCTGATGAATGCATCAAGCCCTGTGCACTCATCACACAGTGCTTCGCACTTCAACTCACTACACGACACACCCGATATCCGCAGCAAGGCCCCTTTCACTCATGAAAACACTGCAACACACTGCACCTCACTGCAAGACACACCCCGATGTACACAGCAAGGCTCTTTGCACTCATAACACACTGCCATACACCGCAACTCACTGCAAGACACACCTGATGTAAGCAGTAAGGCCCTCTGCACTCATATTATCGAGATTCACCGTTGCCTGCCGCCCTGTTTCGAAGTGAATTGCAATGAGTTGCAATGAGTTGCAGTGTATAGGGTTTAGAGAGGCCCTCTGCACTCATATTCTCGAGATTCACTGTCGCTTGCCGCCCTGTTTTGCATACACACAACACACAACACACTCACACACACACAAGCACACACGTATGACCTTTAGTGTCACCCATATTATCGAGATTCACTTTTGCCTGCCGCCCTGTTTCGCATTCACACAACACACGCACACACACACAAACACACACATATCACCCACAGTGTAACTCATATCATCGCGATTTACCGTTGCCTGCCGTCCTGTCTTGCATACACACACCACACGCACACACACACATCACCCATAGGGTCTAGCCTGATCATCGACTGCTGCCCTGTGGATGTCACAAGTGTGTGTTGAAGTGTATTGTCTTGCAGCGCGTTGCAAAGTTTTGTGTTTGAGTCGTGTTCAGTGCATGATGTTGCAGTGTGTCAACGATCGTCGACTGTCGCCCTGTTTCACAGAGACGCAGACACAGACATACAAAAACATACACACGCTCACAGAATCTCACGGTATAACAAGTGTGTGTTGCTGCATGTTGTGTGGTGGTGTGTTGTGTTGCGGTGTTTAACGATCGCCCACTGCTGCCTTCTCTCTCTCTCTCTCTCTCACACATACACACTGAATTTCATACATACACACATATGCGTATGTGTTCGCGTGCACACGCACCAGCGAGCACATAGACACGTATGCACACGCACCCGCTCGGTGAATGAATGCAAGAGTGACTTTCTGGCACACTTGCTCTCGTGCGTGAATGAGTCATGTCACACATCAGTGAGTCATGGTGTACTGGTGACGAACTCTTGCGCGCGACAATACACAGCAACATGATCATGCGCGCGTGCTCTTCAACCACACACGCGTACACGCTCCAACGCACATTCGCATGCTTCCTCGCGCTCTCTGTCATAGGCACACACACATGGGCACACAAACATACACACACACAAGCAGACCAGCCATTTCCAGACGAGCAATGAAGTCATTTTTGATTCGCGTAATCTCCTGCGTTTCCTCGCGTGCCTTGTCATAGGCTTTTGCAATCTCCTCTGGCGTCTTTGGTGTCTCCATGTTCGCAAGAGCAAGAGTAGCCAGTTCAATTTTAGCCACAGGAGCGGGGGCCACAGGAGCGGGGGCCACTATCGTCTCTGGAGATTTGATCGCCGTGGCTGTGGCTGCTGCTGGTGTAGCAGCTGGTGGTGTAGCGGCAGAAGTGGTGGGAGATGCGGAGCTCTCCACTTCCATCTTGATTTCCGCCACAGGAGCAGGGTCTGCTGTAGTAGTCTCTAGAGATTTGATTGCTATGGATCTGGCTGCTGGTGTTGTGGCGGCAGATATGGTATCAGGTACGGAGCTCTTCTCTTCCACCTTAATTTTAAGCGCAGGAGCGGGGGCTACTTTTGTCTCTGGGACTTTGATCGCTGTAGCTGTGGATGCTGATGATTTGGAGGTGGCGGTGGTGGAAGACTCGGAGCTCTTCTCTCGCAAGCTGAGTGAAGTTAGTATCAGACCTCCGGCTACCGCAAAAAGAGCAAGAACGTCGACGGCTTTAGATGAGGAACTAGCATCTGCTAGCCGCACCACAGGCACACTGGCCGGGAACACCCCTTGCGCAAATTCAACCTGCAGTGCTCGTGTGCTCTTGCTCGCCTCAACTGATCCACCAACTTGCGGTGGAGTCATCGGTGCCATCGGCTGTGCCAGCATGCTGACAGGCATGCAGCCCGTTCGGCGCAGCGCGAATCCGCCATAATTTGGGGAAAAGGCGCTGTCGTGTATGTGTGTGGTTGAGTGTAGACTGTCAGTACACTGCGTCGACATGGGAACACACATAAATCCAGGACAAGAGTTCGAACACACGCGCGACGAACAGTGAGTTAAAGAGTGTGCACATCAGCGCAAGTGCTATACTGCGGGTGCGAAACTATTGTCCTTGACAGCAATCGTTGTAAAGCGCACTCGACACCCGTCCTCGTGCAGCCCCCGCTGAGTTTCCCGCTATCTTCGTTCTGGCAACCTTTTGGTTTTGCCCCCGATGAAAGTTCAAAGAGAGAATTTCCCACATGCCAAACTCTTCATTACTCAATCACAGGTTTCTTCCCAATCGATACGGGGCACCAACCTCGCAGCACCCAGAAGGCCTCCCACGGCAGCGACCACCTTCATGTGTGTGACGGCAAGATGGCTTTGAGTGCGTACCCTTAGACACCCCCAAACTTTCAGCCGAGTTCGCGCAAAAGTCCCCCTCACATAAGCGAGGAAGCGGGTCATCGGCCAGATTACCACAGCTGTGAAAAAATTGAGGGGCGTCCAGGACAATCCCACGAAATTACAGGGAAATTGAGAAATATCTGCAATGCAAGAGGCAGCAGGGTGTGGGCGCATAGGGCATGCAAGCAAATTTTGCCTCCGATTTCAATTTTTCAGTTAGCGCACAACACCTTCAAATAATGCGTTGAGCTTGGATTGTTGTAGGACACCAGTGTCGAGGCGTTCCGCGTTATCACTACTAGAGTGTCCCGGTTCATCAAACCTAATATTTCTTCGTTTTTTGCAATGACAAATTTTCACCTAGTGTTTGTGTAGGCGCTTGGGCCACAGTCGGTCGACACAGTCGACTTTTAAAAGTTAACTATGGCCTAATAAATCTGAAAGAAAAAAACAGGGATCTGATCGGGTCATCAACTAGGTAAGCTCTGGTGAGGGTACCGGGAAACCCTGTTAGGAACTGTGCAGATATCTCCAACAATTTGGTGCAGAAGGTTGCACAAGTGAGCGCAATAGATGTGACAGGAAATATTATTTTTGAGCGTTTATATTTGGCCTCAGGATTGGGCACATTTGGGCCCTGAGTCAACTGTCTGCACCCACAACCCTGACCGTTCATAAGCCAACTATTTCTCGATTTCCGTGCAAATTTTTCCCCCGAATGGCACCTCAATTTTTTTGTCATCACGATTCACCAAGTAATCTGGCATCCCTTTACCCTCTCTTCGGTCTTCGGTCCATTGGGTCTGCCATAAACTAGGTAGGCTCCTGTCCTGCGGTCCGGAACAGGTTCTTAGGGTTTAACAATGGAGGCGGAGGCGGAATTTTTTCAAAAGTACAGCGGTTAGTTGAAAATTGGATAGGAACACGGAAACGGTTATTC